>Ga0080004_1140903_pt1 | contig 20728 bp, 10 predicted proteins | sample WasSprMetagenome_FD_69207 | JGI IMG/M metagenome (GOLD analysis project Ga0080004, IMG submission 69207) | Sulfidic aquatic microbial communities from Washburn Spring, Yellowstone National Park, USA - WS (SPADES assembly) (version 2) | ecosystem: Environmental > Aquatic > Thermal springs > Hot...
GAGCTTTTCGGGCGGGCATGGCCTCCGCTCCGTACTTCACCCGGGAAAGGAGCATTGCTTGCCGGGCCTCGCGGATCATGTTCGAGGCGTCGTTGGAGGCCGAGCCGTCCACGGCAAGCCCGACCTTCATTCCGGCGGCAAGCATCTCGGGGATCGGCGCGATTCCTGAGCCCAAAAGCATGTTGGAGGAAGGGCAGTGGGCCACGCCCACCCCGGCTTTCGCGAGCTTTTCGATGTCCTGCGCGTTGAGATGCACGGCGTGGGCGATCCACACATCGGGACCAAGCCAGTCGAGATCCGCTAGGTAGTCCACAGGATGCTTCCCAAACTTTTCCAGGCAGAAAGCCTCCTCGTCGAGGGTTTCCGCAAGGTGGGTGTGGAGGAGAACCCCGTGCTTTCGAGCAAGCTTTGCTGTCTCCCGCATGAGTTTCGGTGTCACGGAGAAAGGAGAGCAGGGAGCGAGGGCGATGCGGAGCATGGCCCCAAAACTCTTGTCGTGGTAGCGGAGGATGAGGCGCTCGCTATCCGCGAGGATTTCCTCCTCGGTTTGGACCACGTCCTCCGGAGGGAGGCCGCCGTCTTTTCGGGAAAGGGACATGGAGCCGCGGGTGGGGTGGAAACGGATCCCCACTTCCTTTGCGGCCTCGATTTCCACATCGATGAGGTTCCGCTTGCCCCGAGGGAAAAGGTAGAGGTGATCGGTGGAAAGGGTGCAGCCGGAAAGGAGGAGCTCTGTCAGGCCCACGATCGCAGAAACGTAGACCGCTTCCTCGTCAATTCCGCGCCAGCGCTCGTAGAGGAAGATCAGCCAATCGAAGAGCTTTTTGTCCTGGGCGCCGGGGACCGCGCGGAAAAGGGTCTGGTAAAGGTGGTGGTGGGTGTTGACCATGCCGGGGATCATGACGCGGTCGCGGCCGTCGATTACTTCGTCGTAAGGGCCCTGAGGTGGCTCGCCTTCGCCCAAAGCGGCGATGCGGTTTCCCTCTACCAAAAGCCAGGCCGTTTTGAGCTCCCGGCCCTGGGGGTCAAACGTGGCGATCACCTCCACATCGCGAAAGAGAATCCGCTTCATAGTCTCCCTTTCCCGTCGCGCGCCACCCATCACAGCCTTAAATCGGCTTCATGGCAGCGCTCAAGGAAAGCGGTGAGAAGTTGAATCGCTGCCTCGATATCCTTTTTGTGGGAGGCCTCCACCACGGTGTGCACGTAGCGGGTGGGAATGGAGATGGTCACCACGGCAGCGCCCTCGCGGGCAAGCTGGATCGCGCCCGCATCGGTTCCGCCCCGGGGGAGGATCTCCATCTGGTAGGGAATATTTTTCTCCTCCGCAAGCTTTACCAAAAACCGCACGAGGCCCGGATGGGAAATGGAAGCGGAGTCCTTCACTTTGATGGCCACGCCCTTTCCGACCTTTGTGATCTGCTCGTGCGGCTGGACTCCAGGCATGTCGCAGGCCAAGGTGGTGTCCAGGGCGACCCCGATTTCCGGAGCGACGGCAAAGGCGCTTGCCCGCGCGCCCCGGAGTCCCACCTCCTCCTGGACCGTGGCCACGAAATAAATGTCGGCTTTGTGATCCTTAAGGCGGCGCAAAGCCTCAATCCCTACGTAAAGCCCAACCCGGTCATCCAGGGCTTTTCCGGATACCAGCTCGCCCACCTCCGCGAAAGTCTGGTACATGGTGACCGGATCGCCGATGCGTACGCGCTCCTTTACCTCCTTCCCCGGAAGACCTAGATCCACGAACAAATCCTGAATCCGGATTTCTTTTTTCTTTTCCTCCTCGGTGAGGATGTGGATGGGCTTTATGCCGATGAGGCCCAAAAGCGGGCCCTTTTCGGTATGAACCACCACTCGGGAGGCGATGAGGGTCCGGGCGTCGAATCCGCCCACTGGCTCTAGGCGAAGGAACCCGTTTTCCTCATCGATATGGGACACGAAAAACCCGATTTCATCCATATGGGCGGCGACCACAACTTTTGGACCGCGTCCCTTCTTGTGGGCAATGAGGTTGCCAAGTAGGTCTACCTCGATCTCGTCCACATGATTAACCAGGGCCTCGCGTACCAATGCCCGGATTGCCTCCTCCCGGCCGGGCACCCCCGGCGCCTCCGATAACCTCCGAAGAAGTTCCACTATACCCCCTTTCCGTTCAGAGCCTATCCGAGCGCTTCGCTTTTCACAACTTCACATGGCGAGCGTATTCAGCTAGAATACTCGTCCGATGTTTCCCATTCGGGATTACAGGGTTAGCGGGAAGCGTCCATGGGCTACGTATATCCTGATTGCCCTGAACGCCATCGTCTTTTTCTACACTTTGACCATTCCTGACACCGGTTATGTTCTCCTCGATGGCTGTGTTTGGCGTGACACGTTTGGCCAGCCTCCGCCAGGGTTCGATAGCGTTGCCTATCGGCGGTATGGTCGAGGCTGCCTTTATCCCGTGACCCCACGCGATCGTTTCTACATCCAATATGGCCTCATTCCCGCAGAATTTCTCAGCGGCAAAGATCTTCCGCCCATCGTTCCTTTCCCTATCTGGCTCACCATTTTCACCGCTATGTTCCTCCACGCTGGTTGGCTCCACATCATCGGTAACATGTGGTACCTCTGGATTTTTGGGGACAATGTTGAGGCCTCCATGGGTTCCGGCCGGTATCTCCTTTTTTACCTCCTTTGTGGGGTTGGCGCGGCCGGGCTTCAGTTGGCCATAAGTGGGAAAAGCACTGTTCCCATGGTGGGCGCATCGGGAGCGATTTCCGGAATCATGGGCGCCTACTTCGTCCTTTTCCCTTGGTCCCGCATCCTCACCCTTGTTCCCATTTGGTTTTTCCTCCAGCTTGTGGAGGTACCGGCGGTGATATTCTTGGGCCTTTGGTTTTTGCTCCAGTTCTTCTCGGGGATCGTGGATCTCCAGAGCCTTGGGGGGACGGCGTGGTGGGCGCACATTGGCGGTTTTTTGACTGGGGCTCTTTTGGTCTTCCTCTTTCGCCGGCGGGATGTGGTTCCAGGGGTTGTGCGTTGGTGGGAGCGCCGGCATTTTCGCCGCTATTGGTGAACCTTGGGAATTGTTCTTGGTGTGGATGAGGCCGGCCGCGGAGCAGTCCTTGGCCCATTGATCGTCGCCGGGGTCGGGATCGATGTAGGGGAAGAGAAACTCCTTTGGGAAAAAGGCGCACGGGATTCCAAAACCTTGGCTCGGCGGAACCGCGGGAGGATTTTACGGGCTCTTTGGGCAGCAGGATTGCGCGGCCGAGTTGTGGTCATTCTACCTAGGCAGATCGACACGGAAAACCTCACAGATTTGGAGCTCCGGGCCATGGCCGAGCTCATTCGCCGAAGCCAGCCGGAGAAGGTTATCCTCGATCCGCCAGTCGGACCCAAAGCAATTCCCCGTTTTCTTGAGGCCCTGTCCCAAGAGGCCGGCTTCCCTAGGGAGCGGCTCGAAGCTTTCCCTAAGGCAGATAAAAAAAGTCCCATCGTCGCCGCTGCTTCTATCTTGGCCAAAGTCGTGCGCGACGAATACATGGAACTCCTCCGCCGAACCTTCGGGGACATCGGCTGGGGCTACCCCGGTGAGGAAAAGGTCCAGAAATTTCTGGAAAAGTGGGTTAGGGAGCACCAGGACCTTCCCCCCATCTGTCGGAAGCGCTGGCGCTCGGTTCAAGTTTTTCGTCTTCCGAAGTTGCAAGACGGGGTTTAGTTTGGGAGAATTGCGGCCGGAAACGAGGGGGAAGGCATGCCCAAACGCACATATCAGCCGCATCGTCGAAGGAGGCATCGGGTGCATGGTTTTTTGGCGCGGATGAGTACACCGGGTGGCCGCGCGGTGCTCGCTCGTCGCCGTAAAAAGGGCCGGAAACGCCTGACCCCCGTGTAAGGAGAGGAGCGCTTTGCCGCGTAAACGCGTCTATGAGCTAGCGCGTGAGCTGGGCATGTCCACCAGGGACCTCATTTTGGCCCTGGAGAAGCTGGGTATGCCTAACCTCAGCGCATTCCACATGGTTTCCGAGGAGGAGGCCGAGGTCATCCGCGGGCTTTTGGGGGAGCGGCCGGAGGCCAAACCTCCAAGCCAAGCGCCCGCAGTGGTGGAGAAGCCTGCTCCTCCCAAGGGGAAGCCGCGGCCGCCGGTAGTAGCGGTGCTCGGCCATATTGACCACGGGAAAACCACGCTCCTTGACCGCATCCGCAAGACCCACGTGGCCGCGGAGGAACCCGGTGGAATCACTCAGTCCATCGGTGCTTATCAAGCTCAGGTAGATGGAAAGCTCATCACCTTCATCGATACCCCTGGGCACCGGGCGTTTACGGCCATGCGGGCCCGCGGGGCAAAAGTCACGGACATCGCTGTCCTCGTAGTGGCCGCTGATGATGGGGTCATGGCCCAAACCCTTGAGGCGTTGGATCACATCAAGGCTGCCGGTGTCCCGATGATTGTGGCCATCAACAAAATCGATAAACCCGAGGCCAAGCCCGATGTAGTCAAGCAGCAGCTCGCCAACCTCGGATACATCCCGGAGGACTGGGGCGGAAACACCATCATGGTCCCAATTTCCGCCCTCACCGGGGAGGGAGTGGATGACCTTTTGGAGATGATCCTCCTTGTGGCTGAGCTCGAGGGCATTTCCGGCGATCCCGAGGGCGAGCTTGAGGCCATCATCATCGAGAGCCATCTTGATCCGACGAAAGGGCCGGTGGCCACGGCGATTGTGAAGAACGGAACCCTTCGGGAGCGGGATGTGGTGGTAGCGGGCACTGCCTGGGGCAGGATTCGGGCCCTCCTTGATCACCAAGGGAAGCGCATTCCCTCCGCGGGGCCAGGTACCCCAGTCCAAATCCTTGGGCTTTCCGAGGTCCCGCCCGCTGGGGAAAAGCTCGAGCGGGTCCAAAGTCCAAAGGACGCGGAGGAATTGGTGGAAAAGAGGAAGGAGGAGGAGCGGGAGAAGAGGTTTTCTCTTCAGGCTCGGCCAAGTTTGGAGGAGCTCCTCTCCGCGGCCCAGACGAAAAAATTGTCCCTGGTAATCAAGGCCCAGACCATGGGAGCGCTCGAGGCGGTGAAACTCGAGCTGAGCACGATCCAGGCCGAAGGCGTGGAACTCGAGGTCCTTCACGCTGGGGTTGGGCAGATCACTGAGTCCGATGTGCTTTTGGCTGCAGCCGAGACCCAGGGTCAGCCCTTAATCCTCGGGTTTGGGGTCAAGGCCGACCCCAAAGCCCAAAAGCTCGCGGAACAAAAGGCCATCCCGATCCGCACTTACGACATCATCTACGACCTCACTTTGGACGTAGAACGGGCCCTGAAACGCCTAATTGGCCCGGAATTCCGAGAGGTCAAAGTTGGGGAAGCCGAAGTCCTCAAGACCTTCGATATCGCTGGAGTAGGGAAGGTGGCGGGGTGCGCGGTTCGGTCCGGTCGGGTGGTGCGCGGAGGGAAAGCCCGGGTCCTGCGCCGTGGCCAGGAAATCTTCGTGGGCGAGATTTCTTCCCTAAAGAGGTTTGCCGAGGACGTGAAAGAGGTGCGCGAGGGCTACGAGTGTGGCCTGCGCATCCGCGATTTCGATGACGTGCGGGAAGGCGACGTCATCGAGGTTTATGTGTTGGAAGAGGTTCCCGTTTAAAAGCCATGCCGGTGGGAATATTGCGGGTACATCTGCGTTTGTATGGGGTCCAGACCCTCAAGGAGAAGAGGTCGATCCTGGAGGGTCTTTTGGTGCGGCTCCGCCGGGAGTTCAACGTCTCCGCCGCCGAGCTTGGGGAGCTAGACGATCCTGAGCGGGCAGTTCTCGGTTTTGCCCACCTTTCCAATAACGGCGCCTACTCCGACGGGGTGCTTCAAAAAATCCTCGAGCGCCTGGAAGGGAGCCGCGAGTTTTTTGTGGAGACCCACGAAATGGAGGTTCTCTGATGCGGCCGCGGGCTCGCGCGCGCCTGGCGGAGACCATCGCCCGGGAGATCGCCGATATTTTGGAGTTTGAAACCAAAGACCCGGTCCTGCGCGAAACCCTTCCCACTGTTCTTGGGGTCGAGCTTTCGCCTGACGGGCAGGAGGCAAAGGTTTTGATCTACGTTTCCGGAACTGAAGAGGAGCGGGCGCGGGTGATGGCGGCTTTTGCCAAGGATACGGGATTTCTTCGCTCTGCTTTGGCTAAACGGCTTCAGGTCCGCCGCGTTCCCCGCCTCTCTTTTTCCCTGGATACCTCCCCCGATCGCTGGGCCCAAGCTCCGTTCTGATCCATGCCGGTACTTCCGGTTTTGCCCGTGGCTTCCGAGCTTCGGGGGCATGTTGGCCCCCTTTTGGAGAAGGTCCGGGAGAGTTTCGCCAAAGAGGCCGGGGTGGAGCTTCTTCCCCAGGGTGCGGAGGAGGTGGCCCGCGAGCCTTTGCCAGCCATCCTTTTCCTCACCGGCGGGACCGAGCATGAGGCCTTGGCCTTCGCTTCCGCCACCCCTAGGCCTCTTCTCCTTTTGGCCCACCGCTCGCACAACTCCCTTCCCGCGGCGTTGGAGACCCTGGCCCGGCTACGGGAGGAAGGCCGCAGGGCCTGGATTGTCACCGAAAATCTTGGGGAAAAGCTTAGCCTTTTTTCCCAAATTGCGGAGATCGCAAGGAACCTAAATGGGAAAAGAATTGGCTGGATCGGTGGCGCTTCCCCTTGGCTTATGGCCTCCTCCCAAGCCTCCGAAATTTTGGCGGAAAAGCTCGGACTTAAGATCGTGACCATTCCCCTCTCTGCTGTGCTTGAGGCCTTGCCGGCTGAGGGAGAAAGGCCCGTGGGTGAGGGTTTGGCCGTGGGCGAAGCCGAGCGGGGCATGGCTGGCCGGGTATACGCCGCCCTAAAAAGCCTGATAGCTAAGGAAAACTTTTTTGCCATCTCCATCGCCTGTTTCGGCCTCCTTCCCTATGGGCTTACCGCCTGCTACGCCTTGGCTAGACTCTCTGACGAAGGAATTCCCGGGGGATGCGAGGGCGATCTTTCCGGGCTTTTCGCTCTCATCTTAGGAAAGTTTCTCACTGGTGGGCCGGGATTTTTGGTTAACCCTGTGGATTTCGACCTAAAAAGGGAGCGGCTCCTTTTGGCCCATTGCACCGTGCCTTTTTCCCTTGCGGAAAGTTTTGTCTTTCGCACCCATTTCGAGTCGGGGATAGGGCTTGCTGTGGGAGGGAGGCTTAAGCCCGGCCCTTATACCCTTGTTCGGCTCGGTGGTTTAAGACTCGAGAAAATTTTTGTAGTTGAAGGGACGGTGCTTTCGGAGTCACCGGGCCGGGAGGATCTCTGCCGAACGCAAGTTTGGTTCAAGATGCCCAAGGGTGCTCTCGAGAAACTTTTGCGTGAGCCTTTGGGGAACCACCACGTCCTCATTCCCGGCCACCACCGCCCCATCCTGCGGCTATTCCACGAAGTTTTCCTCTCGGATTAGCGCCAGTTCCAGCCCAGGCTTAGCTTGACATCCCCGCCTACTGGAATTTCCACTTTCGGTTCGAGGGTTAGGCCGGGCAGAAGAGGGATGCTTCCGGAGGCAAGGATCCGGGAGAACCCAAAAAGGCCTCCTTCGGGCCGGAAGAAGGCGGTGAGCTCGAGTTTGTAGGTCCCGCCGCAACAGGCCGGGCCGCAGAATACGAGCTTCAGATACTCGAACTCCTCCCCTTGGAATCCACCGGGAACACGTTTTGGCTCAAAGGCGGTGAGGAACTCGAAGGAGGCATTAGGAAAGCAGCAGCTGATCTTGTAGCCATAAAGGGCTAGCCCACTAATAGCCGAGGTCGTGGGATCCCAGAGGACGTCCCCGTAAACGGTAAGGCATGTATCGCAATATACCCCCCACCGTGGGCGGAACTCCGCTTCCTTTCCGCTTACGTTGAAAGTCACCGAAAGATCCGCGCTGAGCCCACAGCAGCCCAGCAGAATGTTCGTGATTGAGAAGCGCGCGTAGGGAACGCCATCTTTCGTCCAAACCATGGTCCCCCCGAAAGTGAGGTCGCAGCAGAGGCTCAGGTTGTAGAAGGAGAACGTCATATCCTTGAGGACGAGACCGCCCTTTTCCTCAAAGCGGAGCGTTAGGTTCTGACCGGGCAAGCTCAGGGTGAGGTCGGCAAGGAGGGCCGGCGCGGGCGGCGTTCCGTAGCTTGGGTAGTGGGTCACGCGCAGGCCGAAGTTCAAGTCGCCAAGAGGCATGGAGAGCATGGCGTAGCTGGAGCGGTAGGAGGGCCCGGAAGGCGTAAAGAAAAGCCCGCCGCCCAACCGCGCCCTTTCCCAGGCGCCGGTAAAGTGGAGCTGGGCGTCGTTCCAGGTAGCGCCCGCGAAGGCCAAAACGGCCCGAAATTCCCAAGAATTCAGGCCGAAGCGGAACCGTGGCCGAAGCTCTAACCGCGCGGATTCCAGAGTTGGCACGGGAAGGATGGCAAGCCTTCCCTGGCTCTGCCAAGCGAGGCCCGTGAATTGGGGAACGGGGCGGAACCGAGCCACAAGCACCCGGTCCCGCTCCGCAAGGAACTCAAAAACGGGCGAAGCAGAGGCCTCGTTTCCCTCCTCGAACCAGCCGATGAACTCAAAGCCCGCGTTGGGCAACGCCGAAATCCGGACGAGTTCTCCAGCTTTGTAAGTTCCCGCGCCGAAGAGCGTGCCCGCTTGCGGCGGATCGCTCGCCAGGGTCACGGTGTACCGCGGTTCCTGGGGATAGGCGAGGAGGCCCACACCTGCAAGGAGGAGAAGGAGGCTTAGGCCAAGGAAGCGGGAGCGCCGCAGGGCCGCGAGGAATGCACCCAAGCCGCTTAGGCCAAGGAGGACAAAGCCCGCCGTGCGCCGGGGCCCGCCTTCCGCGGGCGGAACCGCCGCCCCGGTTGGGCTCGGAAGGATTTTCAGCTTCAGGATGGATGTATCCTCGGGGTCTGTGTCCTCGGGCACGTACATGCGGGAATCGGCGGGGATGGGCACATGGAAGAAGTCCACACCCGATGCGTGCATTACGTTCACCACCTCCTCGCCCACCGAGGCTTTTTCTGTGACCCGAGCGGAGAACACGAGGGTGAGGCTCTCCCCGGCATCGAGGGAAAGGCCGGTAATCCAGGTGAGAACGGGACCTTCACCCACGACGGGCTCGAGTTTCATCTCGCCCCCATGCCAAGTGAGGACCGCGGAATCCGTTACGTACTCGAAGCCCTTGGGCAAGCGATCTTCCACCACGATGTCGTAGGCGTGGCTATAGCCCACGTTGGTCACAGTGAGTTGGAAGCGCACGATCCCGCCTACTTCCACCGGGATGGGTTCCTCCGGGCAAGGGATGCACTCCACCGGCTCAGGCGCGCAAGGATCGCAGGGAGGGCAGTAGTAGGCCTTGTGGGTCACTAGGGCAGGAGCGCCCAAGCGGATGGTTGTGGAATCCCGGTCGGGGTACGTATCGTTCGTGTCCGGGTTGTATTCGGGGATGGGCGTGCCTGCGCCGTCGCGGCCGGTCACGACCGCCAGGTTCGTGAGCCAAGAGCCCGGCACCGCTTCCGGAGTGACCCGAACGCGGTAAACCGCAACCAAGGTCCCGCCGCCGGCGATCGTGGCGGAAATATCCGCGGTGATGAGCCCAGTTGCGCCATCAGGGATCCCAAGTGTTCCCGCCGAGGACGGGTTGTCCACGGTGTAGGTCCCATCGCCCAAGCTCGTGTCGTAGGCCACTCCGAAGGGGAGTTGGTCGGTGAGGTCCACGTCGTAGGCCGTGCCCAGGCCCACGTTGCGGATTTTCACTCGGTACACGATTAGGTCGCCCCAAAGCACTACCGGCGTGGGCCAGATGCTCACCCCGCCGCGCAGGACGTCGATGATCTCCTTTTCCAGGGCCAAAGCGGGCTCGACTACTCCGATGACCTCGTTTCCGGTGTCGTCGGGATCGGGATCATCGGGGTCGTCATCGCGGGTATCTCCGATCTGGACTTTTTCCGGCGGGATAGGCGTTCCGTAGCCATCCTTTCCCCTGGCCGTGGCGTAGTTCACGAGGTTCACCCCCTGCTGAACGGCGCTCGTCACGTACGCGTAGAAGTCGGCCACGAGCTTTCCTCCGCCGTTGATGGTGGCGGAGATATTGGCCACAAGTGTTCCGGTCGCGCCATCGGGAATCCCAAGGGATCCGGAGGAAGCGGGGTCGTCCACAAAATAGGTCCCATCGGCGTAATCCGTGTCGTAGACTAGGCCGGCGGGAAGCTCATCGATGAAGTCCACGTCGTAGGCCGTACCGTCGCCTACATTGCGGATCGTGAACCGGTAGTGGATGAGATCGCCCGGCTCCACCGCGGTTGTGGGCCAGATGGAATTCCCGCCTCGGATCACGTCCACGATCTCCTTGTCCACGGAAAGGGCCGGAACCGCAGCGGCCACGTGAGAAACGGAGTCGCTATCGTCGGGATCGGTATCGCTAGGTATGGTCCCACTCATATCCGCCGGAATGGGTGTGCCCTCGGCCTCCTCACCGGTGGCGTGTAGGGTGTTTGTGTAGACCTGGCCTTGGACGATGGCACTCGTTACGACAGCTTGGAATTCCAAAACGAGGGTTTCGTTGGGACCAAGCTCTGCTGATGTGTCCCAGAAAAGATTCGGGCCGGGAGCGCCCGAAGGATCGGTGGTGTAGGAGCCGCGCGGCCAGCTGGCGCTCGTGGACCTGGAAATGTAGAGGAATTCCACGGGGAGCTCGTCGGAAAGGTCTACATTGTAGGCATTGGCTCCACCCACGTTCGTGACTGTGAGGCGATAGCGGATCACATCTCCAGCCTGGATGGGCGTTCCCGGTGGGATCGGAATTCCGCCCCGCCGGATCTCCGCGATTTCCTTGTCCGTAACGAGGGCCGGGCAAGGACAGGCCCAGCTCGTGGAGGCCTCGTTGTTCCCCTCGTTGCACTCGCAGATGAGGTTATCCTCATCCACCACCGCGCGGAATGTGTGGGGCAGGCCGCACTTGAGGGCCGGGCTCTCCCAGGAGAGGTTCAGCTCACCACCGATCCCAAGCGAGGGAATGCTCCAAGTGTGAGCGAGGCCTCCGTCAATGTAGAGCCGGACCGTCGTCGCGGGCGAAGTTTCCGTACCGAGGTTCTGTACCGTCACGCTGACCGTGGCCGTGCCCCGGGGGTTACAGGAGACCGCGAGGTTTGCGAGCGCAAGGTCAGGATCCATCACGGAGAACGAGGCAGAAGCCGCATTGTTTTCGGCCGTGCACTCGCAAAGGGAATCCTCGGGATCAACTTTGGCCGTGATCTCGTAGCTCCCGCAGGGGAGGATTTCGTTGAGGGTGAGCACGATCTCCGTGGATTGCCCCGAAGGGATAGCTGGGAGAAGCCCTTCGGCAGAAGCATCTCCGGTGATGCGTACCGGAATCCCCGGAGGTGCGTCCACACAGCCCACGTTTTTCACGGTCACGGTGACCGTGCCACGGCTACAGGCATCCGGAACGTTGGGCTTCACCGCGAGCACAGCAAGATCAGGGATCGCAAGGGGGAAGTCCACGCACCTACGGTTGTTTTCACCGTTGCATTCACAGATGGAGTTCGTGTAGTCGGCCTCGATGAGGAAGGAGACGGTGCAACCTAAGGCTTGGGCACAGAGGTCGATGGGGAAGGTGTGACTCACCGAGAAGTCTTGGGTTCCAGCTGCAGGGATGTTCACGCCGGTGAAAATCTCCGTCCAAGTGTGGAGGACATTCCCTGTGCAGCCGCTGCGATCGTAAAGGGTGAAGCGCATCGGGATGTTCGCGGTGAGGTTGCTTCCGCAGCCATGGTTCCCAAGGGTCACCGTTCCGGAAATCGACACCTGCCCATCGCCGGCGCAGGCGAGGGTCAAGTTCTGCCCGGCCACAACGAGGTCAGGAATGTCCACGGGGAGTTGGGCGCACAAGGTGTTGTTTGTTCCGTCACATTCGCAAATGCTCTGGGTGTAGTCGGCCTCGATGAGGAGGTAAAGATTGCAGCCTGTGGCTGCCGAGCAGGCATCGAGGTTCACCGTGCGCGGAGTGATCCCCAATGTCTGTTGACCGCCTGCCGGAATGTTCACGGAGAAGACTTGGGACCACTGATCGACGATGGTGCCGGTGCAACCCGGGCCGCTATACAGGGTAAAGCGAACCGGAAGGTTTCCGGTAAGGTTTGCCCCGCAGCCCGCATTCCCAAACGTCACCGTACCTGAGATCTGGATTCGCCCATCGCCGGCGCAGCTCAAAGAAAGCGCTTGCGAGCGCACCGTGACATCCGGCAGGGTGATCGTCCAAGTCCGGGTGTTCGTGTTGTTCCCCTCCATGCACTCGCAGACCTCGTCTTCGGTGTCGAGCCTCACGGTGAAGGTATAGGTGCAGATATTGCAAGTAACAGGCCAACCTGAGATCGTGATTGTTCGGCTGGAGTTCGCGTTGATGGGCAAGGTTCCACCGAAATCGGCCTGGAAATACCCCGAAACGGTCCAGCCTGTGCTCGCTTCACTTAAGGTGATTTTGAAATCCTTATTCACCGGGGCATCGCCGGTGTTTCGAATAGTGAGCTTCACGGAGCCGGAATAGTTCCCGTCGGAGGTACAGGTAAGCTGGGGCGCGATATCGCTTGGGGCGATATAGAGGTTGGGAATGGTGACCAAGGCTGAGGCATTTACCGGCCCACCAAGCTGGCAGCCGTCCGCGGTGTTAGGGTTACTATCGAAGGTTCCGCAGCCCCAATAAACGGCTACCGTGTTCGTGCGCGGGGCTGCGCTGCAATCCTCGGGCGGCCGAGATAGGTAGGCCGTAAGCTCGAAGCTCCTGGACTCATTGGGACCAAGGGGCCCGAACTCCCAGCCGTATTTCCCGCTGCCCATGGGCGTGGCCGGCGGGTTCGAGCTCACGTAGACCAGGCTTCCGCCTAACGTATCCTCCACCCGCACCCAATCCGCCTGCGCCGTGCCTGTATTCGTCACTGTGATCGTCCAGGTCACCGTGTCGCTTGAGTTATGACAATCCAGGGCCTTAGAAGCAGGCGTTTTCGTAACGGCGATGTTGGGAACCGCTGCCCCAAGCGTCCACGAGGTGTCCCGATATTGCTGTGTGGTCTCGCAGCAGTCGTAGTACCAGACGCGTATGGAAGCGCTTTGGGAGGTCTTGTAGCATGAGGCCTTCACGCGGAAACGGAGCCGAATCACGCCACCCGGAGGGATTTCCGAACAGAGGTTATTCCCCACGTCGTTCTCGTCGTACCAAATAAGGGTTTCCCCAAGGATCTGAGGATCTGGGCCAGAGCTAAAGCCTGCTCCGCAGTCGATCTCCGTACTGTCCGGAACGTAGGAGAGGCCGGAAGGAAGGGTAATCCGGGCGTCGATGGCCCTCGCCGTGGCGGTGGAAGTGTTTTGCAGGGTGAGGGTGAGCGTGGCCTCTCCGCAGGCCGGAATGGTTGCGGGGTCCAGCGAAGCGGAAATACTTACCGTCGGAGTGAGCGAGGCCTGGGCGGTGGCCGTGGCCGCAACTTCTGAGAGGCAGGTGCTATCGTTCGTTTCGGAGCTTCCATCCGAATCGTCGCCGCAGCCCCACCAGGCCCGGACCGTGTTCTCTAGGGTGCCACAAGCCACGTGCCGGGCGGTGAGGGTGAGCACCGCCGTTCCGTTCGGCGGGAGGTCCTCGATGACCCAGGTGGCCGTGGATCCGCTTCCTTTTCCTCCGTCGATGCCACCCGTGGACGATACGTATTGAAAGGAGCTCCCGAGCTCGTCCTTCACCCAGACGTAGTCTGCGGTGGCCTGGCCGGTGTTCGTAACCCGGATTTCCCAGGTGATCTGGCCGCCGCAGTCTACCGGGCCACTCGGGGATAGCTGGGTCTTGCTCACGGTAAGAGATGGCTGGCGCGCGGTCACCGTGAACATGCCCACCGCAGGGGTACCGTCCTCCGAGCACACGTTCTTATAAGCCACCTCCACCTGGAAATTCCCGCCCGTGAAGTTACAAAGGGCCCGCACCGAAAACTGGATCTCTAAGTTCTGGCGCGAACGAAGCTCATCGAAACCAGTGATTTCGTTCTTCGTCCAGGTCAGGGTGCAACCCACGGAAGGGTCTCCCGTAATTACCGGGTCGGAACCGGAGCTCCAGCTTCCCCCGCCTTTCCTCCATAAGGTGGAGCCTGCGACGTATTGCAAGCCTGGAGGCAGGGTCTGCTGAACTTGGAGGTCGTACACTGCGGGGTCGCCGGCATTGCGGATCGTGATCGTGGCGGTGTTCTCGGAGCAGGCGTCCATGGGCGATTGGGTCACCGAAGTGGCCACCACATACGTGGAGGGAATGAGAACGTAGGAGCTATCAGTGAGGGGCGTTACGCATTCCACATCGCCGCAGCTTTGCCCCACCCAGACCACGTCCGTGAGGTCATGGCAGGCCACCATGCGGGCAGTGACCTCGATTTCCCGCGTCCCACCCGCGGAGATCCCAGGGATCAGGAAACTCACGCCGTTGATGGAGTTTCCCGTGTGATCAACCCCAGGATTCACGAGAACATCGTTGTCCACGGTGCTGGAAACGTAAACGAGACCGCTTCCCAAAATATCGTCCACCCAAACTTCGTAGGCTGGCCCTGCGCCGCCGTTTGTGACGTAGATCGTCCAGGTTACAGTATTTTGGGTGGCGTAGATCACTTCCGGCGTTTTGTACACGTAAAGGAGCACCTCCCGCAGGATCGCGGGCGCATCCGCGGCGGAAATCGAGCAAGAGGAATAGCCACACGAATCTTCGAACAAAGCGGTGGCCACAAGTTCTTTTCCGGGGTTACAGCGCTTGCGCACCTGGAAGGTGAGGACGGATTGAGAACCATTGGGCTTACCCACAAAGGCATTCCCGTAATCCCATTCGTAGTAGGTGCCGTAGTCCGTGGGGGTAAGGCTTGGCGGGCAGATTCCGCTGCATTGGATCGAGGAAAGGTCCACGATGTAGTAGTTCAGGTTCGCAAGCCGGAGGCGGACGTTATAGGGATCAAAATCGGAGGTTTTGGTGAGGGTGAGGGTGACGGTGTAGGTTCCACAGGGGTCCACGAAATCATCGGGAAGCCCGGTGATGGACACGCTCATGGACGGTGTAGCCGCGGTGATCCGGAGAACCTCGGTGGCTTGGCAAGGTTCGGTGCACTCGTTTCCTGCGGAGCAATCCGGCCCAAGGTTTAGGCTCGCCCAGTCGTAGAACGTGTAATAGCTCGGGCAAGAAGTTGGCTGGGAAGAACTCGCGAACTGCATGGTATAGGAAATCACGAGGGTATGGCCGCGCACAGAGCGGCTGTCGTTGATCCCCTGGATTTCGAAGGTCCCTCCGGGCGTGCTGTCCACCAAACGGAGTGGGTCCGCCGAGTTTCCGTCGATGGTGATGGAAAGGGTCCCTTCCACGTAGTCCTGGTTGTTGGCCGCGGATTCGGTAAAGACAAGCTCGTCGAAGCTGATATCGTCCAAAGCCTGGTCATCAGCAAAGACAAAGGTGTTGGTGTACGTGATCGTCCCGCACTTCTCTTGGGTGGTGGGGCTTGCGGTGCGGGTGAAGGTGAGGAGCTCATAGCACTCGATGGCGATGGGGATGGAGCTCGAGGAGGAAAGGGTGCAGCCGCAGCAGTCCGTCGCGGTGGCCGTGGCCGTGAGGGTCGCTACTTGGCCACATTTGCTCGTCCCGGGTGCTTTTAGGCTGATGCTAGTGTTCAGGGGAGAATCCGGGGGAATCGTCCAGGTGATTGTCCCGCCGGTTCCGTCGCCACCGGGCGTCCAAATTCCTCCGCCCGCGTCCGTGACCACAAACCCTTGAGGCACATTGACCGTTACGGTGATGTCGCTGGTCCCACCGCCTCCGCAGGTATTGAGCCCGGAGAACGAGACGGAGAGGTTATAGCTATGCTCGGTGCAGATGTAGACCTCATCCGGTCCGGTGAGATTCACGGAAAGCGAAGGCGGGCCTTGGGGACCGTACGTCGTGGAGAAGCTACCGAATTGGAGAGGCGGTCGAAATTCCTCCCCACACTCGTTCTTGTAAATTGTCTGGCAAAGCACCCTCCCACTCGGAACGCTCGCACACCAGTTCCAGCCCTCAGGTACTGAAACGGTGAATGTGAGATTAAAAGTGTCCCCCGCGGCAATCGGATTCTCAAGGACGAAGCATCCTCCGATGTAGCTTGCCCCTGGTCCAACCCCAGTGATCACAAGGGGTGAGCAGTCCACGCAGATGTGGACGTCGTAGGCTGAGCCTTCGCCTATGTTCTCGATGGGCATCGTGACCTGTACCCCCTCCTGGGAGCAGTAGGGAATTTGCACGTTGGGAGTTGTCCAGGAAAGGAGCGGGTTCCTCTTGATGAGGGCGATCGAGGCCGTGGCGGTTCCCCCCTGGATCGCGGTGTCATAGCACACGGAACCATCGTCGCAGCCAAAGCGCGCATCGGCCTTGTTTTCCAGGCCCGAGCAGGCTATCACTTGCGCCCGAAGCTCAATCTCCACCTTTTCCCCTGCCGGGATCATCTCAAAGTTCCAGGTCACCGTCTGGCCGGAGGGGGTTCCGGGAGGGTTAGAGCTCACGTAGGAAAGCCCGGTACCCAGGACGTCCGTGACCACCACGTTGTAAATCGGACCCAGACCGGTGTTTTCCACGATGATCGTCCAGGTCACCGTATCGCCCACATGGGCATCGATGACCGATGGGGTTTTGTAGATCTGGATGGCTCCGGGGAGGATTTCCACGGAGAGCGCATCGGACGGAGAAATAAGGAATCCCTCCCCGGTTGCGGAAACTTGATGGGTTCCCGAGAGGGTGGAACAGCTCGTGGCAAGCTCAAAAGAGATTTTCAAGGTTCCTGCAGGCGGGAGTTCGTACTCGTAACCCAAAATGCTGTCCACATCCCAGATGAGTTGAAGCCCAGATGGTTGGGGCTCGCCAGGGATAGTGGAATCATCGTGGAGGGTGAGGATAGCAGAATTTGCAACGTAGACGAAGTTTGCGTTGGCGCGGGTGAAGGTCACGATGATATTCGAAAAGGTTTGGCTCGTATCGTTAGTGAGGAGGATCGAAAAAGTTCCTTTTTCGCAGCGGCCCATTTGGGCAGGCCCGCTCAGGTCCAAAGTCTGCCCAAGAGCTGCGGCGGAGAGGACGATCAACCCCAGAAAGGACCCTCCCAGGAACCTTTTGATCCGCATAGGACCTCCTTTTCCGCTGGTCTTGGTCCAATCGCATTTTAATTCCTTCGCCCGAATCGTGGCCAATTTCGGGGGCCAAGAAGGGCACCTTCCGAGGGGGAAGGAGGGCGGCGCTGTCTCTTTTCCTGGGGACATGGGTTCCCTTCCCTAAAACGGTGAAAAGCCTGTGGGAATCGGAAAAAGTCCTACGGGGCAAAAGCCCGGAAGATCACGAAGGCGCCCACACCGATGAACAAGAAGCCGGCGCCCAGCTGCACGTATTTTGTGGGGAGATAACAGCCCAAAACCCCGCCCAGGAAAGCGCCGATTAGGCTCACCAAAGAAAGGGCCAGCGCGGCTCCAAGAAAAACGGGCCAGGGCGCGCGGTGCCGCGCAGCCAACGCGAAGACGGCAAGCTGGGTTTTATCCCCAAGCTCGGCCACGAACAAAAGCCCGAAAGTGGAGAGCACCAAGCGCCAGTCCATAGAGTCCTCCTTAGGCTCAAGCTACCCGACCTGTTTCCCTTGGGCAACTCGGGCTATACTTGGATCCCCTATGGATCCGCTCCAGACGCGGGAACGTATCCTCAACGGTCCCATTCTCAAAACCATGGTTGTTTTGGCCTGGCCGATGATGGTGACCAGCGCTCTTCAGTCCCTGTACAACCTCGTGGACGCCTTCTGGCTCGGGAGGCTTTCCACCGCCGCGTTAGCTGCGCCGGGCATGGCTTGGCCCATCGTCTTTTTCTTCATGTCCTTTGCCGGAGGGTTCCAGACCGCAGGTTCCACGTTTGTGGCCCAGCATTTTGGCGCCGGGAACCGCCGCGGTGCCGAGGAATCCGCCGCACAACTTTTGGGCTTCTTGGCCTTGGTCTCCGTAATCTTGGGCGGTTTGGGGTATGGCCTTGCCCCCACCGTGCTCCGCCTAATCCGCACCCCAGAAGAAGTTTTCCCCTTAGCCCTTATTTATCTTCGCATCGAATGCATTGGTCTTCCCATCGCCTTCGTGGCCCAGGCCTTCGGAGGGTTCATGGTGGGTTTGGGCCAGACTCGTTTTCTCATGTATATCAACGCATTCTCCCTCCTTTTGAACGCTGTGCTGGACCCGCTTTTTATTTTTGGTTGGGGGCCGATTCCGGCGTAGGGAGTGGCTGGTGCCGCGTGGGCCACGGTTCTTTCTAGAGCTGTCGTGGCTGCTGTGGGCCTTAGCATCCTTTTTTCAGGAAGGCGTGGTCTTCGCCTTTCCGTGCGGGATCTTTGGCCAAGGCTTTCCCGGGTTTGGCCCATCCTTCGGGTGGGCCTTCCTAACGTTTTGGATCAGACCAGCACCTCGTTTGGGTTCGTGGTGATGCTTGGTCTTGTGGCGGGGTTCGGGACAGCGGTGGTTGCGGCCTACACCGTGGGGAACCGCATTATCAACCTGATCAACGTGGTGAGCTGGGGCGCGGGCTCGGCGCTGGTGGCCATGATCGGGCAGAATTTAGGCGCGGAGCAGTACGAGCGGGCCGCCCAGGTAGCCCGGCGGGGAATCGCCGCTACCTTCTTGACCTTGGTTGGGCTCTATGGCCTCAGTTTGCTTTTGCGCCGGCTAATTTTCTCCGTGTTTGTGGCCGACCAAGCAGTGATCCAAGAAGGGGTCTGGTACATCATGATCTTCGGTATTTCCATTCCGTTCTTTGGGCTTTTTGATGCTTCGGCGGCGGTATTCCGCGGTGCGGGCCATACCGTTCCGCCCATGATCATGGCCATCGTGCGGCTTTGGGGACTGCGTGTGTTCCTGTCCTGGCTTTTCGGCTATCAACTGGGTTTTGGCACCACGAGGATGTGGGTGGGAATGACGCTTAGCAACGTGCTCGCTGGGGTAGGGATGTATATTTGGATGCGGAAAGGCACATGGAAGTTCAGGATCGTCGAGTCCGCTCCGACCTCTCCCGAAGAAGTGTAAGCTGAGCCTTGCTCCTCTGAGTTCCCTCGGAATTTTTTGGTCGGCTGAGTTTGACTCCTGGGGTACAGCGTTCTCTTCGGTGATCTGGATTACCGACGAGTGTCCCACGGATAAAGGGTTGACTTCCAATTTCGGTGGGTTTATAGTGGATAGCACCCTGAAAAAGGGCAAACCCGTCGGGAGGCGGGGGCGCAAAGCCACGGGTCCAGAAAGGACAGCCGGGCTGCCAGGGTAACTTGGCAGCCCGGTTTTGTTTGGGAGGCGGTGAGTATGGAGTTCCGCAAGATTTTCATCGGACTTGGAATCTTGGCAGTGGTTCTAAGCTACGGGGCCTTGGCCCAACAGTGGCCGTTTTGCCAAAGCGGCTGTACGGCAAAAGACGTCAAGGTTGACCGGGTTTATCTCGCCAACATGCGCTTTGTAGGCGGGGTTTACTACGTGGATGTGTATGCCGACTTTACAGTCACCGCTGCAGATCGCTACTGCATCATGGTGGCCGCTGGATTCTCCTCTTCGGGCGATTGTTCGAATCTCGTCACAGCCTGGCGCATGTTTGGAGACCTTTCCCAGGGCACCTACACGAATCAGTACGTGGCCACAGTAAAGGTAGCCACGCGGGATCTGTGGGTGTGTCGCCTTTACGCAATCTGGAGAAACCAGCCGTATCCGGGTTGTCCCACCGGCGACTGCAATTTGTATGGTGTGGGCTCCAAATGCTGGGAATCCACAGCAACGCCTTACCTTATCCGCGGCCTAGACGCTGTTGACGATTATTACCACACGGCCATCAATACCCCACTTTACGTTCCTTCGCCCGGAGTGTTGGGAAATGACTACTATCCCGATGGGGTAGCGGAGCTCGTGGTCGTCTCCGGGCCCGATTATGGAACCGTCACCCTCAATCCCGATGGGAGCTTTACGTACACCCCGCCCTCTGGCTGGTCGGGAACGGCTTCGTTCGTCTACCAGCTGAAGGACACAAAAGGATTTACGGATACGGCTACCGTTTACATTACCGTCTCGCCCGATCAGCCGGTGGATGCAGTGGACGATAGCTACAGCACTTTGGAGGACACGCCGCTTTATGTGGCTGCGCCTGGAATCCTCGGAAACGACTCCTACCCCGATGGGTTCGGGTCGTTAACCGTGGTAAGGGGACCATCGCATGGAAGTCTCACCCTGAACCAAGATGGTTCGTTCACCTACACACCGGACCCGAACTTCTGCGGCCAGGATTCCTTCGTTTACCGGCTCTGCGATACCGACGGCGATTGCGATGAGGCTACCGTCACGATCCACGTCACCTGCGTAAACGATGCGCCGGTAGCCCAGGACGATCACTACACCACGGATGAGGACACGCCCCTCCTCGTCCCCGCGCCCGGAGTCCTCGGCAACGACTACGATGTGGACGGTGATCCGCTTACCGCTGTCTTGGTTTCGGGCCCTGCCCACGGCACCCTCGCTCTCAACCCCGATGGTTCCTTCACCTACACCCCTGCAGAGAACTTCTGCGGCGAGGATTCCTTCACCTACAAGGCCTACGATGGGGAGCTCTACTCCAACGTGGCCACGGTCACGATCCACGTCACCTGCGTGAACGATGCTCCGGTAGCCCAAGACGATCGCTACACCACGGATGAGGACACGCCTCTTGTGGTGGCGAAGCCCGGAATCCTCGG
>Ga0080004_1192988_pt1 | contig 20717 bp, 26 predicted proteins | sample WasSprMetagenome_FD_69207 | JGI IMG/M metagenome (GOLD analysis project Ga0080004, IMG submission 69207) | Sulfidic aquatic microbial communities from Washburn Spring, Yellowstone National Park, USA - WS (SPADES assembly) (version 2) | ecosystem: Environmental > Aquatic > Thermal springs > Hot...
CATCGGCTAAAGCATAAAAGGCCGAGGTGTCAACGAAGGTTTTCATCGGAAAGCACTTGGGCTAAGTAATCATCGTGTTTCTCAGAGATATCGGTTTTCCCGCTTTGGCCAAGGCCTACGATGGCTAGAAAGTCTTTGGGAGAGGCCTCTTTGCGCAGGTAATCCTTGGCCATGCGCCGGATAAGCTCGGCCAGGGAAACACCTTCTTCCTTGGCCCGCTCCTTCAAGCGCCGGTGGACCTCAGGATCAAGGTAGATCTGCGTTCTCTTTTTAGCCATAACTTAATGTTAACATCATAATGGCGATGTTGCAAGGCCTGGTCAACTCGATTGAATCTCGTTGGCGGGAAGGGCGAAGAAGTAGCGGGTTTTGCCGCGGGTATCCACGCCTAAAAGGGGATCAGGCAAAAGGACCACGGGATAAGCCTCAGTAGCCTCGCCTAAGGCGAGACAAGCGTACTTGGGCAAAGCCTGAACTAACGCAAAAAGCGAGCTTTCCTCGATCATTCCAGACTTCGCCACCCACTTTATGTCTTCCTCTAAGGGCAGCCGGAAAACAAACAAGTTATCCGCCGCCCGTAAAACCCCTTCCGGAAGCGCCGTGGGTGTGTTCGTAATGAAGAAACTCGTGATCCCGGTGTGTCTTGCCCTCGTCACCAGGGCATCGATTCCTTGCGGGGTCACATAGAGGTGCGCCTCCTCGAAAAACACGAACGGGACTTTTTCTTCCTCCTCCACAAGGGCAAAGAGGAACCGCAAAAGCGCCTGGGCAAACCCCATCCTCGCCGGTGTCGAAAGCCCGGAAAGATCGAACGCCACTGCCCCTCCTTCCCGGATTTCTTTCCAGACCCCCGCAAACGACGAGGCCTCAAGTGGACTCCTTGCCACCATCCCCGTGAGTTTTAGGGCCTCTAACCGGGAGCGAAGGGTTCGGTTCACCGCATCCGCGGCATACCCGCTTTGGGTGGGATAGAACTCCCCTTCTTCCGCCATCGAGATCAGCTCGTCGATCCCGATAAATTCTTTCTTCTCCCGAAAGAGCTTCGAAAGCCTCGTCTCAAAATAAAGGAGGGAAGTGGCGGGTGTCCCGAAGGCCTCAAGCATCACGGACAGGGCCTCAACCCCGATTTCCCGTACTCCAAGCTTGAAATCCTTTCCCACCGAATACGTCCGAACTTCTGGAAGCCCACCGTACTCCCGGTTCACGTCCAAAACGAGGCATGGCGCTCCAGCCCGGATAAGCCCAAGGAGGATGACCTTTGCTAAATGCGACTTCCCCGAACCCTTTGCTCCCACGATCACGTTCACTTTCTCTAAAGCTCTTCCGCCCGGGGAGAATTCTTCTCCTTCCAAAGTCCGGCCAAGGAAAATCTTTGGGCCCGGGGTTTCGGGGATGGGTGGGCTTGTCGGGAAAATTTCCGCCTCCCAGCCGGGAAGGATTCCATCCCAGGGGCCGCGGACCTTAGCCCGGGCGACCCATCGTGTTCCTTCAGCTTTGGCCCACACTACTTGGAGGAGGAGTTTTCGGGGGCCTTCCCGTAGAAGAAGAGCTTCGCCGAGCCTTGGGGGTCTGGGGAAGGAGACGAAAGCTTCGTCGCCCTGGAAGGAAAGGAGGGCGAGGCCCCGATTTAAAGGCTTTCTTTTGGCTTCCAGGGAAGGGGGCCTAGGTTCACCTCGTCCCCCTTCCTCGAACAGGGAAAGAAGGGCTTTTTCCTCGGCCCTCACGGCTCACCCTCTCCCGCCTTCCCTCTCTTCCGAGTGATCTCCAACGACAGAACCACCTGGGTTGAGGAAAGCCGTAAAAGTCTGAATTTTCCATGTTCCCCGCCTTCTAAACCCAGAGCCAAAGCGAGGTCTTTGGGGATAGTTACCCGGAACCGGCCGTCCTTTCCCCGCACCACCGCCACCTCTCCGCCCCGGAGCTTCATGAGTCCTCCATAGGTACTCTTAATGGTACCATAAAAGGACCTTTAAGGTCAAGGATTTCGATGGGGAAAGAACTAGCTGGAAAAAGGCGGGGTTAAGGGGGACGTGGACAGAAAGAGGGCAGGACTTAACAAAAGGCCCCTTTTGTTAAGCGGATGAACTCAGCTGACCACCCGCTCCGACCTTCGTCCTATAGTTGTTTAGCTGCCAAGCTATCAGCAATGATTGTTAAGTTAGGATGCAACTGAAGAATTGAAGCAGGTGTTTCAGGTGTAACCGGCCCTTTTAAACTGCGACTGAGAGCTGCAGCTTTTTCTTCGCCGCTTGCTAAAAGGAGGATTTCGCGTGCACGCATGATAGTCTTAATGCCCATAGTAATAGCGTGGGTAGGCACTTTATCCAAGCCCCCAAACGTACTGGCTTCCCTAGCGCGCGTTTCCAGGGATAGCTTGGCAACGTGCGTGAGGTTTTCGAATGGGGTTCCTGGTTCATTGAAAGCAATATGGCCGTTTTCCCCTATCCCCAACACGGCCAAGTCGAGCCCACCATGGCGTTCTATAAGTTGTTCGTAACGTGCACATTCCGCATCCGGATCTTTAGGTAAACTTAAAGGAATATGACAAGATTCTGGCCGCAAATTTACGTGATCCCAAAAATATTTCTGCATATAACTTCGAAAGCTCTGTGGATGCTGTGGAGGCAAGCCCAGAAACTCGTCTAAATTGAACACTGTGGCTTTGGAAAAATCAATGAGGCCTTCTTTAAACATACGCACAAGTTCTCGATAAAATCCCAATGGAGTGTTTCCAGTTGGCAGAGCAAGGATTAAATTTGGTTTTGATAAAATTCTTTGGGCAATAAAACGTGCAGCTTGTCGCGACATTTCTTGATAGTTTTCACAAATCATTATTCGCATAACTAGCAGTTTGCCTGTGAATGCAATGGAAAAAGTCTTTTAGTTTTTTCTGGTCTCCTCAAGGTTCGAAATCCATGGTACGTCTATCATCGTGCGTTGGAAAATCCCAACCCCAAGGTGGATTTTTGTAATGTCGTTGTGCTTCCTCGTTCCAGGGTTGAGCTAAAAGTTCCTCTACAACTTTTATGGCTTGTTCCCAAGACCGAGTCCGATGATCTTCGGCAATTTCCAGAACTAAGCTCATCCGATCCCCTGCCTGAAAGGCATGCAACATTCGTTCCATGCGCAACCAACGGGGAATAAGTACGTAGAGCATGAGCCGCTTTGGGAAAGGCTCCACAGGTTCAGGGCGAATCTCCTCTCTCTGTACGAGGCAATGGACCTCTACAACCACATCGGACGGGATACCATGAATTACATCTTGATTGGGTACATTTAACACAAGTCTTGCAGGTTTGTTATTCACTACAGCGATCACAAAAGGAATATGAGGTTCGCGCGAAGGTTCGTCAGAGAAAATCTCACGGAAATTAAGCAAGCCTGTTCTGATAGCTTGCTCGAAACGTTGCAATTGCCGAATGTTTTGACTTAAGCGGCACGTCCAACCGATCTCTGAGTCTATGCCCCCCGCGGGAAACCAGCGTTTCTGGGTTTCCAGATTTTCATGAAACCACCAGGGCGTGGCTGCCCGCACTGTGTCTCCAATGGGAAAGAGTCCAAACATTTTGTACAAGGCAAAAGCTGCGGGAGACATCTGATATTGTTGAGGTTGAAACAAATATTTCTCATCGGACCAAAACGCTGTTGCTTTTGCCTCTAACCAATGGTCCAGCAAGGGATATGCATTTTCTCCTTTGTAACGGAAGCGGGTTAACCAGATGCAGTGGTTAAGTCCTGCTACTTGATATTCCACTTCTTCTTCTGGCAATTCCAAAGCCTTTAATACATCCAAAATTTTCGCGTATCCATGACACATCCCTACGACTCGCACCGAAGTTTCACGAGCAATAAGGGTGGTAGCCTCTAAGACCGGATTTGCCGATTGCAAAAGCCACGCTTTAGGACAGACGTTTTCCATCTCACGCGCTAGTTCCAATGAGAATTTGAGTTGTGCATAGGCTCCAATCCCTCCATAATAATCCGATACTCTGTCACCAATCCCGCGGTAGTAGCCAAGCTTCTCCGCTATATTCCTTTCCGCCTCTAACTTTTGATAGCCTGGCACAAAAGCTGTGTTAATAACAAAATCTGCTCCTTGAAGAGCTTCTTGGCGAGAGGTTGTGGGCTGAAAAACAAAATGAGCGCCCCACTCCTTTGCAAAACGCGTAGCTAAAGCATAGACGGCTTCCAACCGTTTACGATTAATATCCATAAGGACGACATGAGCTCCACGTAATTCGTGCCGAGCTTGAATTAAATCGGAAATCAGGCGTCCTGAAAATACAATGCTTCCTGCGCCAATTATTGCAATTTTTATCATTTCTACCTCCTCTTTTTCTTAGCCATCAACACCAGTTAAAGTCTCAGGCGAAGTAAACGTAAGGCGTTGTCACGAAAGATCATTTCCAAACTAGTATCTGGTATTCCGGCACAGTGAGCTGCCTCCAACTGCTCCCAGGCATACTCCGCCACCCAACCTCGAGGGAAGAAAGAACTGTCTGTTCCAAAAACGATACGAGTTGGACCAAATTGTTTGTAAAATACACGGAAGAGCTCACATAACTCGGGCTGAGGCCACGTATAAAAACGCCATTGATTGCTTCCAGAAGTGTCCACCAAAATGTTTTCGCAAGTCCACATAAGCTGCATGAGTTCCCGAAGGTACCCGACCCCAAAGTGAGGGATTACAAAGATTACTTCTGGGAACCCTTTGGCCACGTCATGGAGTACAAGGGGATTCACGTTAGGACCGAACGCTATTCCTCCTCCAGCCCCCAATACGCCGAAATGAATCAACACCGGAACCTGACGTGCTGCACAGACTTCCCATAAGGGATAAAGCTTGCGACTCGTGAGAGGACGTCGGAGCGCTGTAGCCAATATTTTATAGCCTCGAAGCCCTAAGATCTCTATTGCGCGGATGAGTTCGTCGTGAGCATTAGGATCAAAAGGATCATGATGAGCGAAACCGTATAATTTAGTGTGCTCTTGAATGGCTTTAGCCAAAACATCGTTACCACCCCCGGTGACGAAACAAATTCCTGCTAGCCCGTAGTCTTCTACTGCTTGTGCATACCTTCGCGCAGCTTCCTCAGGCGAAGGTTGGGTTTCATCAGGAAGAGGAAACCCCTTGCGTAAGAGAAAGGCCATGCGCGCTTGGTTCCTCTTTTCCTCCAAAAGTTTTCGCTTGCTTTCCCCAAACTCGGTTGCAAACCATGCTTCCCAGCTCCACCGATAACGAGGCATTTCTGGAGGCAAATGAGCATGAAAGTCAAAAATGTCTAGCGGAAGTTTTTTCCGTTCATCAGCCTGATGCCGCGAAACATTTTCCATGCGTTTTACCCCTTTAGGCCGGAAGTAGTTACGCTTTCCAAAATAGCCCGTTGAAAAACGAGAAAAACAATAATAGTTGGCAGAACGGTCAACGTAGCACCTGCAGTAATCAGGTTCCACTGAACGCCTGCTTCGCCAGAGAACATAGCCAGCCCAACGGGGAGGGTAAGCAAATCCCGCCGACTCGTAACAATCAGAGGCCATAAAAATGCATTCCAGTTACCAACAAAATTAAGAATGGCCAAGGCCCCCAATGCTGGCTTCATAAGGGGGAGAGCAACTTTCCAGAAAACCCCAAACTCCGAAAGTCCATCCACTCGCCCAGCATCAAGAAGGTCGTTTGGAACGGAAAAGAAAAATTGGCGCATCAAAAACACCCCAAATGCATGAATCAAGCCAGGAAAAAGGATTCCCCAATATGTATCTACCCAATTCCATTGTACAGACATGGAATACCATGGGATAACCAAAAGTTCTGTTGGGATAAACATTGTGGCTAAGATTCCAACAAATACTATGCGCTTGCCAGGAAAATCTAGCTTAGCTAGTGCATATCCTGTAACCGAGCTCAAAAGAACCATTGAAATAGTCGTAATAATAGCTACCACTACGCTATTTAAGAACCAACGGCCAAAAGGATACGTTTGCAAAACAGCATAATAGTTAGCCAAAGTAGGGTTACGTGGCCACCAGTTTAAAGTGTAAATCTCTGATAACGGTTTGAAAGACGTCAGGAACATCCAGACAAAAGGAAAAACCATGATGATTGCCCCCAAGAGAACCAGCAGATAAAGGAATACCCAAAAAAGAAACCTGGGCGGCCTGCTTCCCCACATTAGTCAATCCTCCTTGCGGTCAACTTGTATTGAATGAGGGTAATGACCGCGATGATGATGAACAATAGCACGGCTATGGCAGAAGCATAGCCTAACTCAAACCTTTTGAACCCTACCTGATACATATAAATAACAACGGTAGCGGTGCTTCCCAAGGGCCCCCCAGGGTCATAGAACCGCAGATTTAAAACCTGAGTAAATAGCTGAAGAATTCCAATAGTGGGGGATCCGGTAGCCATCACGACGGAAAGCACCAGTGTTGGGTTAATCAGAGGAAGGGTTACATAGCGAAACGAGGCCCATGCACTGGCGCCGTCTATGCGAGCTGCTTCATAAAGCTCTTTAGGGATATTCGCTAGGGCCGCAAGAAACAGGACTATATGAAACCCGATGTATTGCCAAACTACGATAGCAGCCACGGTGGGCAAGGCCTGAGCTGGCGATGTAAGGAATGGTTGGGCCGGAAGACCTATCCACCTAAGTACTCGGTTGACCACACCAAGATGCGGTGAAAGCATGAAGCTCCAGGCCCACGAAATCGCAACAGCAGGGGTTATGTAGGGCAAAAAATAGATAGCACGAAAGAATCCCCGGCCTCTTGGCAGAGCATTCAAAACCAAAGCCAAAGCCAGGCCCAGTATGACCTGTCCAGGCACAGCTAAGACCATATAAAGACCCATATTGCGTAAAGCTTGCAAAAACCGGGGATCTCCAAAGAGGCGCCGAAAATTATCCAGGCCTACAAATGTCCGTTGGCCTGGATCGGCATGCCAGCGGATAAAGGCCAAGTGAAAGGCTTGGAAAAGCGGGTAAACGCGGAAAAATGCAAATAGTAAAAGTGGTAGGAAGATAAAAGCATAAGCCCAAAGAGCCCGCCTTCGAGATAAAGTCAACATAAAAGGGGGCGAGGTTAAGCCTCGCCCCCCTTCCCTCTATCGCTTACCCCAGAAGGCATCCAGCACAGCCTGTTCTTCAGCGGCAGCAGTGGCCAAAGACGCTTCTGGCGATACGCCAGCGCGGATGACCCGTAAAATCGCGTCAATCATGATTTGTCTCTGCCGCGCTTCATCCACGAAGAAAGTGGCATGAGAATAGGGCAAGGCCCGCAGGAACGGACCATAAATTGGATCGTTAAGTAGTTCAGGCCGGCTCAAAAGGGACAAGCGTGCTGGTAACTCGCCTACCATCTGGAGCCACAACTCCATAGCCTCTGGAGAAGTAATGAACTTTATGAATTTGCACACAGCTTCTAGTTCTGCTCCTTGAGCTCTGGGAGTTAAAGCATGCATCCAGAAAGAAGCAAAGTTATGCCTTTCTCCATCCGGAGTAAGGCGTGGCAACTCTGCAACACCCCAGCGGAACTTAGCACCGTTCTTTATGGTTCCTATAGCAAAGGACCCGTCCACGATCATGGCAATAAGCCCGGCGTTAAAACCTTCGCGATAGTAGCCAGACACACCAGGAAATGGAAAGTCTGGTTCACCAATTTTATGAACGAGCGCTAAGTCTGTGTAGAACTTAAGCGCGCGAACACCCTCAGGAGTATTATACAAAACCTGATGATAATCTTCGCTGTAAGGCGTCCCGCCAAACTGCCGAATCAACACCTCCCGAACCAAATGGTGATCTTGTCCATCCGGAGCCATTCCAAATCCAGCTCGAACGAGCGTACCATCCTGCCATATTGTTAGCTTTTTAGCAATATCGATAAGCTCGTCCCAAGTCTCTGGAGGTTTAGCGATCCCGTTTTGTTCGAATAGATCGATGTTGTAAAACAGAGCTAACGTGCGCACACCGGTAGGCAATCCCCAGTATTGCCCGTTCATCTTAGCAGCTTGCACAAGGGGGGCGAATTCGCTCTCGATTTCTTGAGCCGGGAACCATTCCTCAGGGAGAGGTTGGAGATAACCGGCCCGTTGCCAAGCGGGAAGCCATCCATAGTAAAGGGTTACAACATGAGGCCCTACACCAGCAGGAACCGCCGCCGCCACTTTTTCGGCAAAGGCTTCATAAGGGAAAGTTTCTTGAATTACTTTGATGTCGGGATTTTCTGCCTCAAACCGTTTGATTAACTCATCGATGGCTTTGACTTTAGTAGCGTATTCGTATTGCCAATACACTATGGTTACCGGTTCTGCTGCCAAACTTAACCCTACCAAAGTCAACACAAAACATAGACCTAAAATTTTTACTCCAAGTTTTGAAAGCATATACACCTCCTTTAATTTTTATATTCGCGTTTTAATCTATATATCTGCCTGCTTTACTTCTACGCTAACCCCGTTCTCACCCCCCTTCGTACTCGCCCTTAACCCGTGGTGGACAACCGGATGTTGCCCCTGCTCCATGCCGCTTTCTCTCCGACCTAACAGGCTCGCCAAAAACACAGGAGACCGGAGAGCTAAGGCTACAGCACCGAGAAGTCCTGCATCGCTTCCTAAAGCAGATAACACGAGTTTAGGCGCAAATGGAACTGCCTTAGCTAGCCAATCCCTAAACTGTGGAAGATTTAGGACTCCGGATTCGACGATGCCCCCACCAAGCACGATCATTTCCGGATTGAGCACACATGCTATGTTGATCAGAGCTAACGCCAGACACCGTTGAGCGCTTTCTACGATCCTTCGAGCAGTATCGTCACCATTCTGATAAGCGGACAGGACATGAACAGCCTCTAAAGCATCCATCGATCCAGCGAATTTAAGAATCCCTTCTCCATTTCCTTCCAAGATAGCAGCCTTCCCTCGCTGAGCGATCCCAAATCCTGAGGCCAAATGCTCCAAACAACCAAACTCTGCAAATGTCTGCCCCAAATACTCTGTATCGGGAAGAGAATAACCAATTTCTCCAGCAGAGTAAGTAGCCCCACGGTAAAGTTCACCATTTAAAATAATTCCTGCCCCGATTCCTGTGCCAATGAATACACAAACCAAACTGGAAGCACCACGTCCGGCTCCTCGCCAATGTTCGCCTAAAGCATGTAAGTTCACATCATTTTCAATAATTACTGGAAGCTGAAAATGCTCTTCCAAAAGATGCCGCAAAGGAAAGTCATGCCAGTCTAAGCTTGGAGCTGAAACTACAATACCTTTTTCTGGTACCACTACACCCGGAACACCAACTACGATAATACCAGGCTTTACCCCAGAAGATTCTGCAGAAGATATGATCCCTTCGATAAGTTTCATCAAAACCTGTTGTCCTTGCATACCCGGCTTGGAACGCACTGAGCTTCGAAGAACTATGTTGCCATCAAGGTCCAACAGAGCTGCTCGCGCGAGCGTTCCCCCTAAATCAACACTCACCACGTAACTGGCCTGAGCATTAAACATGATCCAGACAGGAGGACGCCCCACACTCCGCTCGTGCTCAGACGTATGATGACACTCGACAACCAATTGCTTGGCGAGGAGCTCATCGATAATGCGGCTGACTGAGGCAGGCGTTAACCCTAAATGGCGTGCTATATCCGCACGAGACAACGGACCCTGATCACGTAAAAGTTCTAACACGGTCACACTGTTCACCCAACGGCACCCTGAAGGCCGAGTTATACGAATGTTCATTTCAGACAGAAATAAATTTATACCGCCCGCACTACTATGTCAAGCCCCCAAAGCTCACCCAACAAAACGCATGGGCTTCCCTAGCGCTTCTCTTGGAGCTCCGAGGCCTAAAGTCAACGGCTTTGACTTTTCTTCTGCCTAAATGATAGTTTGTTACAATTTGCATCCAATTGTAACCAGCCTCAAGGCCCATAAAGGTGAGCTATCCGTGAGGAGGAAGGAAAGAAGACATCTTCCCAGTTTTCTCGGCTTCTACGAGCCTTTAAACTGAGGGAAAAATCCCCTTCTGCTTCCTTTTTGAAGCGCGACATTTGTCGCGAAAGCGAGCAAGAAATTAGAGCTGGCGATCTAATCGCTTGTCCTAACCGGACAAAGGATGCTTATTGAAGAGAGGATTGTTAGCTTGTGACTTGGCTCCTTTTCCCCTGAATTTGCCTCGGATAAAGCCCGCAAGCTACCATACATTTAAAAGGAGGGATAGTGTACCGTAAAAGTTTATTCGGCGGTTTTCTTCTGGTTTTACTGGTAGCCGGTGTCGGTCTGGCGCTTCCCCCTTGTGATGCGCCAACCATTAAGGCGGAAGTTGTGCGCGTTATAGATGGAGACACTATCGAAGTAAAGATCATCGCCCTTACCAAGCCAGTGGAAGGGTTGAAAACCGAGGCGAATTACCGCGTGCGCTTAATCGGCATTGATGCGCCAGAAACAGGCGAAGCTGGTTATGAAGAAGCAATACAAATCAACAAAATGCTTGTTGAAGGCCGCACGGTATGGCTTGAACTGGATAAAACAGTTTTCGATAAGTATGGGCGACTCCTGGCATACGTGTATCTCGATCCGGCTGGCAACTTCATGGTGAATCTGGCGTTAGTCACGAGCACCTTATTCCGCGCTTACACTTTTGACAATACTCCGCGATACAACGACTGTTTCATTAATGCAGATAATTGTCAAGCTTGTATTCAATGTGTTCAGGCCTCACAAGCTAGTCAGTTTGTTGGGAAAACTGTTATGGTTTGTGGCACGGTCAAAAGCGTTCGCAGACTTGCTTACAACCGCATTTTCTTGAATTTTGAAAGAGCATATCCCAATCAACTCTTCACAGTAATGGTTGAAGAGGACTACGCCCCTTACTTCGATCAGGCCTTTGGTTACCGCTGGGAAAATAAACTACTCAACCAGCGGGTTTGTGTGTTTGGAACTATCTCCCTTTATCAAGGCGTTCCAGAAATCAAGCCAACCTCGCCGAGCCAGATTTGCAGCGATGCATTAACACTGAAGGTATCTTGCCCGTCAGGATGTAAATAAACACATACACGGGGGCGTCCTGGATCGCTTCCAGGACGCCCCCGTTCAAAAATGTTGGGTTTTTCGCCCACCGGGAGACACGAGTTATCTACGATTTTATAAAACTCCATATGTAACCATTCTTGGAAGCGTTCTAGCTTCTGGCTTTTCCCTGGAACTCCCAGCAATCCCAGGCCTTCCTTGCGGAGACGGAACCCTATCTTTTGTGCCCAAAGGTTCCCCTGAGCCCCGCGTCCCTGCACCTCACCTGCCTCGAGGACCCTGAGATTAGAATGCCTGGGGGTGTGAGATGGCCCAGATTACGGTGAACCGTGCGCCGTTTCTGACCCTGTGGGCCACGGTGGTGGCCAGGCGCTTGGGCTTTAGGGAAGAGGAAGCCCTCTCCTTGGCCAAGGCCTTTACCGGCCTCACTGCCCAATCCAAAGCCCAACGCCTGGGCCTCTCCCAGCCGAGGCCCGAGTTCGAGCGGGAGAGGGTCCAGGCCGAGCGGGAGGCCAAGGGCGCGGAGTACGTGGAGTTCTTGGACCGAATGATCCCCGTGATCCGGACGGAGAAGGGCCTTCGGGCCTTAAGCGGGACTTCTCCCATCAGCCCCGAGAGCACAAAGCGCTACCTCGCCCAAAAGTTCGGGGAAAACCTGGAGCTTGTGGAGAAGAAGCTTACGGAGCTCGCGGAGACCTTTGAGCCCATGGAGCTCGCGGGCTCAGCGATGGACATCTACATGCGTATTAGGCCCAAGGTGCCCGAGGGCAAGGCCGGCTGGGGCAAAGAGGGGATCCTCGACCTCGACAAGATCGACGAGCTAATCATCAAGCGCCGGGCCCTGAAAGAGGGTTAGGAAGCCATCACAGCCCTGGCGATCTCCCGCTCCCGGCCAAGGCCCCCGGTCGCTCCCACAAGAAGCTGGCAATCCAGGGCTGAAGCGGGGATCACCGCCTCCTCCCCGAACCGATCCCGGATCCGATCGAGGGCCGAAAGGAGTTTCTCCCGTTTGGCTTCTTCCGGAAAGAGGGGATAAGGGAAGGAGGAAATCCTCTCGAGCCCGGCCACGCGTACCCCCACGAGGCTCACCCCATAGGGGAACCCGCCGAGCCTCTCCACGATTTCCATTGCCGCATCGAAGATGCGGCGCTCATCGCAGGTAGGGGTGGAGAGGGCCTTTTGGGCGCTGAAGTATTTCATTTCCTCATCCCGGTACATGGCGTGGATTACCCGGCCCACGAACCCTTTCTTCCGGAGCCTCCTTGCTGTCTTCACCGAAAGGTAATAGAGGACCCGCCTCGCTCCTTCCGGATGGCGAAGGCTTTTGGGAAGAGCGTGGGAGTGGCCGATGCTTTTCTCCTCCTCTTCCTCCCAATAGGGTTTCAACGGCGTGGGATCCACACCCATCCCCCAAAGGTGAAGAAGGGTCCCGTAGACCCCGAAAACCCTTTTCAGGTACGCCTCGGGGATCTTTCCTAAATCCGCCAAGGTCCAGACACCCATGTAGGAGAGGCGTTTGGCGATCCTCGGGCCGATCCCGCACACCGCCTCCACCGGGGTATTCCGCAAAACCTCGGGAACGTCCTCGGGCCTGATCCATTTGATCCCGTTGGGTTTCGCTTCCTCGGTGGCGAGTTTCGCAAGGAGCTTATTGGGGGCGATACCGATCGTGCAGGTAATCCATTCCCCAAGTTCCTCCCGGAACTTCCGTTTGATCTCCAAGGCCAAGGCGATGGGATCGGGGTAGCGGGGAAGAATTTCTGTGGCATCTAAGAAAACCTCGTCGATGGAGTAGACCTCGATCATAGGGGTATAGGAGATGAGGACCCCGAGGAACTGGCGGGTCACGGATTCGTATTTATCGGGATCTCCAGGAACGAAGATCACCTCGGGACAGAGTTTCTTCGCTTCCCAGGTGCTCATCCCCGCTTTGATTCCGTAGCGCTTGGCCTCTTTGGAGGCGGCGGCCACCACGGAATGGATATCTGGCCGGCCGGAAACCACGATGGGCTTCCCCCGAAGCCAGGGCCGGGCCTGCTGCTCCACCGAGGCGAAATAGGAATCCATGTCAATATGGAAGATCGTCATGGCTCAGAAAGGGGGTGGATCTCCTCCAAAACCCAGCGGGCCCTTTGGGGATCGAACCGCACGGAAAGCCAAGTCCCTCCTAGGGAAAGGGAGTAGACCAAGTGGCGGATCCCGGCCTGCCAGCGCTCGTGGACGAGGTGGATCTTCTCCACTTTCTCCCAGGCCCCCCGCCAAAAGACCTGGATCGGCTCGGGGTAGCGCTTTCCCGGGGAGAAGAGAACCTCCACCTCCAACGGCTCCTCCATCCCTCACCACCTCGTCTAATTATAAGCGTTAGACGAGGCTCGTCAACATTGGGGAATTAGACGAGAGGGAGGAACCGATACTGGAAGCCTCCTTGGGGCCGGATCTCCCGCTCCGCCCGAAGGAGGCGCAGTTCCGAAAGCCTCTTTAGGCAAAGGGAGGCGGTCTTCAGGGAAACCCCAAGATCCTGGGCCACGTCCTTGCTCGTCACCCCTGGGTGAGCCATGACGTACTGGAAGAACCGGAAAAGGTGCTGGGGAAGACACCCGATCACCTTCCAGCCCTTTTCCTTTTTGTGCTCCACCAAAACCCCAAGCCGGCGGGAAAAGAGCTTCGCCTGCAAGTCCTCCAGGACCTCCAAATTCCCCGTGCGCAGGATGAGGTAGCGGCCAGGAAGCTCTCCCTTCCGAAGCCGCTCTAGGACCTTACCGATCGCCTCATCGGCAAAGGATCCGGAAAGGACCTCCACCCCCTCCAAATCGAGGATGAGAACCCCACCTTCGGGAAGTTTCTCAAGTTCAGAAAAGATCTCGGCGTGGGCTTTCTCCCCCTCAAGCCTTGTCCCAAGCCTCTTCCCGAACTTTGCTAACGAAAACTCCTTTATCACCACGGGAGGATCTTACCGCTTAAGCTGGTAAGCTAAGAAATTCTGAAGGAGCTTGAGGCCCCGCTCGATCTCCTCGTCTTTGAGGCGGACCCTTCCCGCCGCAAAGAGCGGAAGTTTCTGCAGGGCCTCAAGGGACCTCCAAAGCGCCGGGGAAAGAAACTCCCCTTCTCCCCCGCATTTTCGGCAAAGGAGGCCGCCCCGTTCCGGGGAGAAGGTGAGCTCTTCCTTTCCCCCACAGCCCACACAACCCCCAAGGTGCGGCCCATACCCCAAGGCCTTGGCCCACTGGAGCCCGAAGGCGAGGAGCAACGCTCGGGGCGCTACCCCAAAATCCAGGGCCCGGAGAAACGAAAGAAGGAGAAAATAAGCCTCGGATTGGGGTTGAAGCTCGGGAAGGAGGTCCCGGGCCAAAATGAGCCCGGAAAGGGCCACCTCCAACTTCCCCAAATCCTTTCGCAAGCTGGGAAAGGTTTGGATGAGGCTCGCTTCCTTGAGGAGGGAGAGGCCCCGGCGGCGGTAGTAGATGAGGCCCACCCGGTTCCCCAAATCCAAATACGCCCCGCTTCCTGAAGTGAGACGCCTGGCCCCTTTTACAAGGATGGGGAGCTTCCCATGGTAGCGGGTGAACACCGTGACGATCCGGTCCGTCTCTGCGTGATCCCGCATCTCCAACACAATCCCTTCATCCTTCACCAGGTGCGCCATCGAGGAAAAGCCTTTTCGGAAGACGGATGGAGATCTGGACCCCTGGGAAGAGGAAAGAGCTTCCCACCCTCCATTCCACGTCCTCCTGGAAGAAGACCCCATCCAGGGAGCGGACGTAGAACTTCCCGGAATTCCTCAGGGCCACCTCGCGGATGCGCTTGAGGGACCCGCCCCTTCCGGGCTCCTCGAACCGGGAGGCCCCTTCCACGAGGATGAGCTCCAGGGCTTCCGCGGTGGAAACGCCCCGATAGCGGGGGTTCAGGGAGAGGCTTCCCCGAAGCCCTACCCCGCCGTCCACCACCGCCAAGTGGAGGTGATCCTCGGCCTCCTCCAGGGCGGCAAAGCCCACGGGCGCGAGGTCCTCCCGGCCCGCGGCCGCGTGATGGGGGATGTTCTGAAGGAGCTCCAACACCGCGCCCACAAGGATGCGGTTCGTCCTCTCCCCAAAGGGGAAGCGGCTCTCGAGCATCCCCGCGAACGCCTCCACGAGGCTTCCGATCCCCTCCTCCCTCTCCACCCGCACGAGGAGGAACCGGCCGTTTCCGTTGGCCTCGGGAAGGGCCTTGTCTGCCCAGAACGCCCCGGAAAGGAGGCGGAAAAGCCCGGTTCGGGAGAGCTCCTCGGCCACCTCCCTCGCCTCAGGGAGGAAGAACCTCGGGAAGCCGCCCTCCTCCTTTGCCTTCCACCCAAGGAGGGCCAGGAGGCAAAGCCCGAAGGCGTCGAGCCTCTCCAGCCCCGAGAGGTCCAAAAGGGGGCGGGGAAGGCCCTGAGCCCAGGACCACAGGGCCCCTTCCGCCCGGTCCACGGTGAGAAAGCGCAGGCGCCCCACCCTAGCGGAAAAGCTCCTCTTCCTCCCCGGGCAAGGGCCCCTTCGGCATGGGCAGCTCCAAAAGCTCCATCATCTTGATCGCGTCCCTCGCGCTCTTCCCCAGGTGGCAGTTGTTCATGAAAAGGAAGGTGATCTTTGTGCGGCCCGCAAGCTCCCGGATCACCGGAACCCACTCGGAAAGCTCCTCCCGGGAGTACTCGTAGTCATAGCGCTCGCTCGCGTCCTCGTGCTCCCACCATTTCGCCGCGTTCCTCCCGTGGAAGCGGACATACCCGATCCGCGTGGTGGCAAAGTCCGTCTTGATCGGGGGAAGACCGGGAAGCTGTGGCAAATCCACGTTCACAAACCCAAGGTCGTGGTCCGCCAGAAAGTCCAGGACCTCGGGCCGGTACCAGAAGGCGTGCCGGAACTCCACGTGTACAGGGATCTCCGGCGGGATGGCCTCCCGCAGCCGCACCAGGTAGCGCAGGCTCTCCGCGGGATCCCCGCGGGGAAGGGAATAGGGGAACTGCGCCAAAAGGCTTGCCAAACACCCGGCCCCCACCATCGGCGAGATCGCCGCAAGAAACGGACCCACCGCCTCCTCAAACTTCCCCCGCTCGTGGGTCATCTCCTTCGGGACCTTCACCGTGAACAGGAAGCCTTTCGGGACCTTCCGCACGAGCGCGGCCATCATGTAGGGAGAGGGGATGCGGTAGTACGTGGAGTTAATCTCCACAGCACTAAACCAGCGGGCATAGTAGGAAAGCCAGGCCTTCGGCGGAAGCTCCCGGGGATAGACCGTCCCCACCCAGTCCGGAAAAGAATAGCCTGATGTGCCAATACGAATCTCGCCCAAAGCGAAACACCCGCAAAATCATGGGCTCGTGGGCTTAAGGAAAAACATGTCAGCCAGGAACCTCGCCACGGACATTTCGCACCCTCGAAACGGACCGGATGAAGGAGCGAGCGAACTCGCCCGGCTCAGCCGCTCCAAAGCCAACGGAAGATCCCCCGCGCCCACCAGGGCTTGCGATCCTTTGGCGCGGGGAGGGCCAGCCGCTCTAAGTCCCGGACCTGCTCTTGGAGCTTAAGGGCCATCTCGCGCCAATAGTCCCTTTCCTTCCGCAAATCATCAACGAGTGTCTCCAGTAACTTCAGCTGGACGTCCAGCTGGCCCTGGTTGCCGGTCAGCCCGCCTATGGTGGACGAACTCGCAGCATCCCCGTTGTCACTTTCTTTTTCCTCACGCGTGCCCTTGATTCTTGCCGCCAACTCGCCGGCAGCTTGATCGAGGGACATGCCGTGCGTCCGCGCTAGCTCGTCCAAGTCGCGGAGCATGTCGAGCACAGCCACAGAGTAAAACTTTTTGCCGCGTGGACCTATGCGAACCTGGCCGTCAAGCAGGTCACTCTGACCGGCAAGCGCGGCCAGCCTCTCACGAACTTGCCGCCGCGTAAGCCCTAAAGTTCTTTGCAGATCCTCAATAGAGTACACGGCAGACTGACGTTAGTTTATGAGACGCGGCATGAGTGGGACATTGGTTAGTTTTTTGACGGACATGTGGGCATTAGGACTTGACAGATAAGGAACGAACGAGCTAAAGTAACGCACGCAACGGTTGATGGCATAGGGTGAGAGGGCAGTTATAAAGAACGTGGCCCGAGGTTGGATCTCGGGCCGCCTATAACCTCTCCCCAAAGGGGGATTTTTTTGGCACGCGCCAACTATAACATAACCCCTGACAAGGGGCTTGTCAAGTCAGCGGTCACCGCTCGACCGGACGTTCTTCAGCGCATGCCGCGGTCATGCAATCTTGTTTTCGATCTCCTCTCAATCCTGGTTAGAAACGGCTCGGCCACCGTTTCCCTTCGGGACCTTGCCAGCGAAGCTCGTCTCTCACCGGAAGCTGTTCGCCGCGCCCTCAGCCGTCTCGAAGCCGTAGGCCTCATCACCTGGACGCGTGCCCCAGGCCGCGGCCACCGCTCGGTCATTGCGCTCCGCTGGAAAACAGCGACGGACACTGGGCAGAACCAAGTTATCCACAGGCCGAAGACCTTCGCAGAAGAAAAAGCTAGATTGGGTCAGCACAAACGAAATGTCTACTCCCCTGAAACCTCTCAGGGAAAAGTCAAAAAGAAAAGCCTTTCGGGCTACGCCTACGACCTTCCGCTTGGACCACGGGCGGTTTTCTGGGCCATGGGACAGCTGCGCAACAACCTCTTCGCGCGGCCGGCGATTGATGGCGGCCGGCGGGCGGTGATCATGGCCTGCCTAGGCCCAGCGGTCTTCAGGGCGGTGAAAAGAGGCCGGATAAAAACCCGAGGCGAGCTTGCTCAGCTCGTGGGCCTTCTCGAAGCCAAGCTCGAAGAACGCCGGGGCCTAGGTCTGGACCTTGCGGCTACCCGGCGGTGGGCGGAGTGGGCGGTGCGGAAGGCACTTAAGGCCATTGAAGAAAAGCGTGAAAGAATTTTGGCTGGGGAAAAGCTCATCGCAGATATTCTCAAAGAAGCTAAAGAGGCTCGACTAGCGTGGCAAGCTTTCCAAGGTGGGTTCTCCCTGGGTCAAGGTCGTGGGAACACTTTCCGTAACGCTTCTCAACCTGATGCGGATCTGTCAGCAGAAGCATCCTGGGATGGAGGCGAAGGGCGTTTCGGTTGCGCGGAACAAAGCGGTAAAGACTGTGTTTCAGGGCTGGAAGAAACTGGTTTGGGCGTTGGCTTTAATCCAAGGGGCAGGGGATACTAAAGGCATCATGGCCAAGACCGAGGTGCGGGAATGGGTGCCGGAGCAGGGCAAACCCGCGGAGCGGGAAAAGCCGCCGAAGCCCAAGCACACGGAAAAAAGCTTCGTGGGGAAGAAGGTCCTGATCCAGTTCCTGGACGGTTCTTCCTTTACGGGCACTCTCTTGGAACTCCACACCTATACCTTGGCTGTAGAGATAGATGGAAAACCCATCCTCATCTACAAACACGCGATCAAAACCATTGAGGAAGTACCCTCTTTGCCTAATTCCTAGAAGAGCGGTAAATCATCGACGTTCCTTCTCTTGGCATGTCTTTGGGGTAGCGGTGGGTTTTGGCAGAGGCGGGAAAGCGCGTGCATCTCCTCTTCGATGGTCCGGATCCTCGTGAGGAATTCCGGCGGCAGTTTTTGGGCCTCGGCTCTCCCGAGGAGGGCGGCAAGTTCGGCGATCCGTTCCGCAAGCGCGGAAAGGAGAACCCGAATGGGCCAGTCATCCTGAAGGTGGGAGAGGGCCTCCTGGATTTTCTCGCTGGGCATTCCTTCCCCTTATTGGCTTCGGTTAACGAAGATCGGCGAGGGTTTTATCCCCCATCGATTTCCAGAATTCCCGTTCCAATCTTTCCCAAAGCCCAGCTGTGGGGTCCTTCTTATCCGGGGTGTAGGGCTTCCCCCGCCTGCCCCGCTCCGAAAACAGGGCCAGAACCGGTTCACCATCCGCCAAAGCCCGGAGCACGGAAAGGAGGGGGATCTTCTCCGGTGGTTTGGCCAGGCGGTACCCACCCTGGCGTCCCTTTTCCGCCTGGAGGATCCCGGCCCGCCTTAGCCGGACGAGGGCTTGGCGCACAGGTATCTCCGGGAGGCCGAGCTTTTCGGCGATCTCCCGGGCAGAGGCAAAGTTCTCCGGGTTTTTCGTGAGCTCTCTCGCCACGAGGGTGCCCGTGTATATCCTACGATCGAGTTTCATAGGGAAGCTATTGTACGGCAGGATGTGGAGAACGCGGTGATGGGAGTGAGCCATCGGGGGTCGTTGGGGAGTACCGGCCTTCGCCCATGGGCGCTCCTGGGCCAGCGGTGGATCTATACATCCCGGCACTTCTCGTGGGCATCCAGAAAGATCCGCGAAGATCTGCATAACCACCCTTACACTGACACAAGCTCCCCTTACACCGACACAGGCTCCCCTTACACTGACACAAGCTCCCCTTACACCGACACAAATTCCCATTACCCCGACACAAACCCCTGGATTGATCGTTGGAAGAGCTGGACCCGCAATGTATGAAATGGAGGGTCCATGGTAGATGAAAGAGGTGGGTTTGTTGGGTGATTAAGGGGGCAGATGTGGGCTGCAATCCCTCACTCATTCCTGGTACTCGTACTCTAACCTCCTTGGATGGTCCGGTGGCACCGTTTACTCCTGGGTTCTGTGGGGGGTAGCCCCAGGACCTTCGGGTATTTTTCTGGTTCATTTCAATGTGTGCTCCATTTCCCGCCGTTGTATCCGTGGGTGGCAGCACGAGGGATTGCCTAACGGGAGCCAACGTTCGGGAGGCAACTTAGGTATTACAGCCCCACGGGCTGAGTCCTGGGTGTGCGCGGCCTAGTTCTATTTATCCCCTATTACCCCCACATTGAGTACCTAGACATAGGAAGTAGAACCCGCAATGTATGAGATGAAGGGTCCTTGTAGATGAGGAGGTGGATTTGGAAGATTAAGGGGGTGGATGTACGCCGCTATCCCTCACCCCAGTATTTACGCCCTTTGGTCCACCGATAGCACCGTTGGCTCCATTCTTCCTCCACTGTATGTTCGATTTAGGGTCCATTTCTCCACGGTTCACCACGTTTTACCACCTTGGCAGCAGTGCAGAGGGCGTCACGAAGTGGGCTAGTCGAGTACATAACCAGGGTATTCCAGAGCCATCTGCCGCCTCCTCCTGGGCTTCTCCGGCTGAGTTCTGGGTGTGTGCGGCGTACTATCCGGGTTGCTCCCTCGACATTCCCTTGGTTTTCGAGCAGAGTGGCCGCACGGTTCGCCAATGATTAGTGGGTCTACGCTAACGATCAACGGGCTTAACCCCAGATCTTCGCTAAAATGTCGCTATGAGTAAGGTTTTTCTCCCATCGATCTGCGCTGTTTTCTTCGTTGTTGGGTGGGGTACCTCTCAAACTCCATCCGTCCAGATTGGCACATGGAATTTGGGGTTCTTCACCGATCTCAACCCCGCCACCGGCCAATGGTGTGAGGAGCATAACTCCCGGACTCCCAAGGTGATCGAGGAGATGGCCCAATTCATCGACTCCTTGGATCTTGAGGTCTTAGCCCTGGAGGAAGTGGAGGATGCCGAGGCTTTGGACTTGCTCCTCTCCTTTATGCCGCCGGGGAAGTACGCGTACATCGTCTCCCCCCAAACCGCGCCGGAGACCTGCCAACGGGTGGCCGTCCTTTACCAAAAGGAAGAGGTGGCCATGCGCTATGTGGGGGGGAGCCCCCT
>Ga0080004_1086975_pt1 | contig 20716 bp, 17 predicted proteins | sample WasSprMetagenome_FD_69207 | JGI IMG/M metagenome (GOLD analysis project Ga0080004, IMG submission 69207) | Sulfidic aquatic microbial communities from Washburn Spring, Yellowstone National Park, USA - WS (SPADES assembly) (version 2) | ecosystem: Environmental > Aquatic > Thermal springs > Hot...
CCAAAAGAGGGAGCGAGTTGCCCGCATTAGCAACCCAGCCACGAGTGGGGCCCAAAACGCTGGCGAACCCTCAGCCAGCGGGGGTGGGCAAACAGGGGGGGTCCAGGGGGGGCGAAGCCCCCTGGCAAGGGGTTGTGGGGGGTGTCCCCCCACAAAACCAAAAGAGGGAGCGAGTTGCCCCCATTAGCACACCCACCACGAGTGGGACCCAGAACGCTGGCGAACCCTCAGCCAGCGGGGGTGGGCAAAACGGGGGGTCCAGGGGCAAGGCCCTACGCCAAACCCTACGGGGAAATCACCACCAAAGTTCCGGGATTGTCCGGAGAAGAATACACAAAGCCCGCCCCCACAGGAAGAGCCGGCTCGGTCCAATAGAAAAGCCAGCGGGCATCCTCCACCTTGAGGTTCACGCATCCGTGGCTCATCGGCCGGCCAAAATTGTTGTGCCAATAAGTCCCGTGCAGAGCATAACCACGGTAAAAATACATCACATAAGGCACATCCCGTAAATAGTAGCCAGGCCCAGCCATGTCCGAATACAAAAGCTTCAGGTAAATCCTGAACCTCCCAACCACTGTAGGATACCGAGCTATCCCAGTGGAGACCAAAGCCTCAAAAACAGGCTTACCATCCTCGTAAGCCACAAGCTTTTGCCGACTGAGGTAAACCTCTATCCACTTCCTCTCCCTCTGAGGAGTCGGGGTAGCCAATGGAGGAGTGGGCGAGGGAGAAGGTTCCGGCAAAGGAGGCGATGACAAAGGTGTGGGCGAGTCCGAATGGACAGGCGGAGGAGTGCTTGGAGATGGCTCCGGCGAAAAGGGCGAGGGCATCGGGTTGACAAAATCGGGGGTAGAAGGCATTATTAACAGGGAAAGGAGGGCAACGAAAAGTATTAAGTCCATTCCCAACAGAACAATGGCTATGCCCAGCCAGTTCTTGGAAGGTAGCATTTTCCTAACCCTTGATTGAGATGATGGAAAGCCGATTCGCCATAGTCCATTATGCCGAAATAGGCCTCAAAGGGCGCAACCGCTCTTTCTTTGAGCGCGTCCTGGCCGAAAACATTGTCAAGCGCTTCCGAGGGGTTGATTCCGTCCAAGTGGAAAGGCTGCCCGGGCGATTCCTCGTTCGGGCCAGCTCTCCCTTGAGCGAATCCCTCTGGGAAGAGAAACTACGCACTGTCTTCGGCATCGCCTACTTCGCTCCGGCCATCCCTGTATCCAAAAGCTTGGAAGCCATTGAGGAAGCCATCTTAAGGAACTTCCCCCAAGAGCCTCCAGGCCCCTTCCGGATAAGAGCTTCCAGGGCCGATAAGCGCTTCCCTCTAACCTCCTTAGAATTGGAACGCCGGCTCGGGGAAGCAGTCCGCACCTACACCGGCAGGCCTGTAGACCTTAAAAATCCGGCCATCACCGCTTACGTGGAGATAGCTCACCCTTCCGCCATAATCTATTTTACCAGAAAGGAAGGCCCAGGGGGATTGCCGGTTGGAGTAAGCGGGAAAGTTGGCCTCCTACTTTCGGGAGGCATAGACTCGCCTGTGGCCGGTTTCTTGGCCCTGAAGAGGGGATGCCGCGTTGTCCCCATACACTTCCACAGCCAGCCGTTCGGCAACTGGATGGCTTCTGAGGATAAAGCAATTGAAATTGTGAAGGTGCTTTCGGATTGGGGGATGGAGAATTACATCTACATCGTGCCCATAGGCGATTTGCAGCAGGAGATTGTGCTTTCGGCTCCCTCAGCTCTCAGGCTTATCTTCTACCGCCGCCTCATGCTTCGCATCGCCGAGAAAATCATGGAGAGGGAAGGGGGCCTGGCTTTGGTTACCGGGGATTCCCTGGGGCAAGTGGCTTCCCAGACCTTGGAAAGCATTGCGGTCATAAGTCAGGCTGTGAGCATGCCCATCCTCAGGCCCTTAATCGGCTTTGACAAGGCCGAAATCACGAAGTTGGCCATATCCATAGGAACTTACGAAATCTCCATCAGGCCGGGGGAGGATTGCTGCCAGTTCCTAATGCCTCTCAAAGTAGCCACAAGGCCGACCTTAAAAGAAGTCCTGGAAGCCGAAAGCGGGCTGGATATGGAGCGCATGGTCCGCCACGCTTTGGAGAGCATGCGGAAAGTTGAGCTAAATCTTTCGGTAGTCACTCCTTTAGGTATTGATAATGGATGAATGGCTATGCTCACTTTACAATGCCAACTGCGTTTTGAGTGCCAAAAGGACCAAGAAGCAGTTAGCGAGCTCATGCGCCGCTTCTCTTCGGCAATGCGCTTCGCTTTCCAGCGCCTCCTTGAGGGAAAGGAGGAGAACGAAGTCCTAAAGGAGCTTTCCTCTCTCTTCAGCTTGAACTCCCGCTACGCCTACGGCGCATTGGTAGAGGCTAAGATGACCACTGCCTCCCAAAAGGAGCTGGGCCAAAGCCCGAAGAAGGTGGTCTTCGGAGGGAGAAAGCTCTTTGAGGAGCTTGCCAAAAAGCACCTTTCCGGGAAGCGAAGGGATGAGCTTCTTGAGAAGTGGAGGGAAAGAAGGCAAGGCTTGCTTTTCGCCGTGGGCCAGAGGCACGCGAAAGGAAACCAAAACCTGAGGCTGGTCTGGATTGATGGTTGCCTTTACCTTCGCATCAACGTTGGGGAAAAGAAGTGGGTTTATGCCAAGGTAATCCGAAAAGTGAAACGGGATAGGGATAAGTGGAAGGTGCTTCTGGCTCGCTTGATGAGAGCAGAAGCCACGGGAGATTGGTTCCCTTACACTGTCACCCTGCGCCGGAAGGAAGGCAAGCTCTATGCCTTCATCTCCTTTGATGAAGAGCTTCCTCCGGTTTCAATCACCAAAGCTCAAGGAGTAATAGGGCTTGACCTCAATGCCGTTCCGCAACATGTGGCCTGGGCGGAAGCTTCTTCAGACGGGAATTTGGTCTCCCATGGGGCCGTGCCTATCCCCGACCTTTCCGGTAAGCCTAAGAAAGTGCGGGATTACATCCTCTGGCTTACGGCCTGGGAGATAGTTCGCCTGGCCAAAGAGAAGGGGAAGGCCATTGCCTTGGAGCGCCTCAGGCACATGCCTAAGGGGGAGCGGGGAGATGGAAGGCCGGCTCTTAGGCGCAAGCTTGGAAACTGGGCCTACCGGAGCCTTTCGGAAAAGGTCAAAATCTTGGCCCAAAGGGAAGGGATTGAGGTCATTGAAGTGAGTCCGGCTTACACTTCGGTCATAGGGGCATTGAAATATGCCCCGCAGTTTCTATTGGACAAGGACCGGGCAGCGGCTTTGGTGATTGCCAGGCGGGCCCTGGGGTTTGAAGAGAAGATGCCCAAGCATTACGAACGCTTATTAGGTGACGGAGAATTCCTTGGCTATGCTGTTGCCTATTGGGAAGAGAAAGCTGCGGAGCTGAGGGCGAGGAAGAGAGAAGAGAAGAACAAGTGGAAGGGGAATGCAGTTCGGAAGGACTTGGAGAAGGCAAAGAAATCCCTTCAGCTTCTTAAGGAAAGCGTGGGTGGCGAGCCAGTAGGGGCGACCTGCTGGGTCGTCCCTTCCCAAGAGACGGCCGACCGATGGAAGGAGCCGGTGAGGGGCGGGCCCAAGCGCCCGCAAAATGGCTGGCAAGTCGCCTATGCAGCCCTTGCTGAGCCTCTTCTTGGGAGGTCTTTTAGGGACCTTTCTCCCTTGAGGCCGGTTCTGGTCTTGGGGGAATGGGAGAGGCCGGCGAGAAGGTTAGCTCCTGACCTGGTCCAGGGGCGAGATTATCAACACTATAGGGGAGGACCAGGAATCTTTCCTAAGGAGGAAGAAAATGTTCCCATTTTTCCCTGACCCGATTGCTTTTAGGATAGGGCCTTTGGCCATAAGGTGGTATGGATTGCTCCTTGCCCTTGGAGCCCTCGTGGCTGCTCTCATAGCCGAGAGGGAGGCCCGAAGGCGGGGCGATAACCCCGACCACGTCTGGAATGCCCTGAGCCTGTGCATAATCCTGGGCATAATAGGAGCCAGACTTTACCACGTCTTCTCCAGCCCAGCCGAAGGGCTCGGTTGGAGCTATTACCGCCAGCATCCGATTGACATCATCGCTTTCTGGAAAGGTGGGCTTCAGGGCCTGGGAATCTACGGGGCAGTGGCCGGCGGAATCTTAGGCCTCTTCATCTACACTCGCATCGCCAAACTGAACTTCCTCCACTGGGCCGACCTCGGTGCCATGGTCCTGCCCCTGGCGCAGGCCATAGGGAGGTGGGGAAACTTCTTCAACCAGGAGCTATACGGATACCCAACAACACTTCCCTGGGGCATAAAGATTGACGCCGCCCACCGTTACGGCCCCTTCACTGACCTGAGCAAATACCCTGTAGAGACCACCCTCTTCCACCCGACTTTCCTCTACGAATCAATCCTCTGCTTGATAGCCTTCGGAATCATGATGTGGGTGAGCAGGCGTTTCAGCGGCTGCCTCAAGGATGGTGACCTCTTACTCCTCTACTTCATCCTCTATCCCCTCATCCGCATCATAACCGAATTCCAGAGGCCCGATGCTTGGAGGGTTTGGGGGATACCAGTAGCCCAGCTCATATCGGCAGGATGCATAATTTTGGCTTCAGCTTTGCTCATCTACCGCCACGCTTTTAGGAGGGACTAATGCCACTGGGAGCTTTCACTTTCGTCCTTCACACGCACTTGCCCTTTGTCCGCATGGCCGGCCGCTGGCCCCACGGGGAAGAAATGCTGCACGAGGCTATGGCCGAAACCTACATCCCCCTCCTCAATGCCCTCTACGACTTGCGGGAAGAGGGGGTTGATTTCCGCCTGGCCATCGGGATAACGCCAATCCTCATGGAGCAATTGGCCGACGAAGAAGTGAAGAAGCACTTCATGGCCTACCTTGAAGAGAGGATACAGCTGGCCGAAGAAGATGCCAAAATACACTTAAAGCGAGGCGAGGAGGCAATAGCCTCCCTCGCCTCCTTCTACAAGGACTGGTACTCCGGAATCTTTCACAGCTTCGTTGCCCGCTTTGGTAAGGACATTTTAGGGGCATTCCGCCGGCTCCAGGACGAAGGCTACGCAGAAATCTTAACCAGTGCTGCTACCCACGCCTACTTACCGCTGCTTGACCGGGATTCCAGCATCTACGCCCAGCTGAGAGTAGGGTTACAAACCTACTTCCGCCACATGGGTAGGATGCCCAAGGGAATATGGCTTCCCGAATGCGGCTATCGCCCCGGCTACATGAAGGACCCGAGGCCTGGGGAACCAATCAATCACCCTTACTACAAGCCCGGGCTTGAAGAATTCCTGGCCGACCTCAACCTGCTCTTCTTCTTCACCGATTCCTACGTCATTGAAGGTGGGAGGATGGTGGGCAAAGTAGCAGGCGACGTTATCGGGCCATACGGCGGGGTCCCGCGGAGGAGGCTGGTCATAAAGACCGATGAGCTTCCTACCGTCCGCAAAGGCACCACCTTCCGTCCGTATTACATCCAAGCCACCAGGGTTGCCGTCTTTGGCCGGGATGAGGGGACTGGCCTCCAGGTTTGGTCGGCAAGCTATGGCTACCCCGGAGATTTCCTCTACCGGGAGTTCCACAAGAAGGACGAGCACTCAGGCCTAAAGTTCTGGCGGGTAACGGGAGCTCAAGTGGACTTGGGCCGAAAGGAGGTTTACGACCCCGAAAGGGCCAAGGAACAGGTTAAAATCCACGTGGACCACTTCTGCAATCTGGTGAAGGGTAGGCTGAGGAGTTTCTACCAAGACACAAACCAGTATGGGATAATCGTTTCGGCTTACGATACCGAGCTTTTCGGCCACTGGTGGTTTGAGGGCATCCTCTGGCTGAAAGAAGTCCTTCGCTCCCTCTCCCGTGACCCGGAAGTGGAGCTCACCACGCCCTCTTCCTACCTGGAGGAGCATCCGCCAACCGAAGCCATGGCCATCCCCGAAAGCTCCTGGGGCTTAGGTGGGGCCCATTGGACTTGGTTCAACCCTGAGACGGAGTGGATGTGGCCACTTATCCACAATGCCGAGCGGACGATGGAAGAGATGGTGGAGCTTTACCCCGATGCTCCGGACACGATGCGGGAGTTCCTCAACCAAGCTGCCAGGGAACTCCTTCTCCTGCAGGCCAGCGATTGGCCGTTCCTGATAAGCACTGGCCAGGCGAAGGATTACGCCATGGGCCGTTTCCAGCAGCACCTGGCCCGGTTCAACCACCTAATCTCCATAGCCAGGCGCGGTGAAACCTCCCCCCAAGATTGGGAATTCCTGAAGGAAATTTCCGGCGTTGACAACCCCTTCCCGGACATAGATTACAGACTCTTCAAAGAGAGGGAGCAAGCATGAGCCACACCGTGACCGTGCCATTCAAAGTTCGCCTTTACGAGCTGGACAGCCTTGGGCACGTCAACAATGCCGTCTACCTCAGGTATTGCGAGCAAGCCGCCATGGAAGCATCGGAGAGCGTGGGCTATACCCTGGAAAAGTATCGGGAAAAGGGGTGGATTTGGGTCATAAAGCACACGATACTTGAGCATGTAGCTCCGGCCTTTTACGGCGATATCATTGAAGTGACCACGTGGATAAGCCAGATAACCCCTGCCAGCACTTTCCGGGAATACCTCCTTACTCGTCAGGGTGATAGGGCATTGATTGCCAGAGCCAGGAGCCGCTGGGTCCTTCTGGATGCCGAGAGCGGTCGCCCCCTCCGTATGCCTGCGGAGATGAGGGAACTGTTCCGTCCCAACGGGAAGATTGCGGTGAGGGATTTAAAGCCAATGCGGGGCGAAAAGCCTATAGAAAGAGCGAAAGTCTTCTCCCACCAGCGCAAAGTCCAGCGCTACGAACTGGACTCAGCAGGGCACGTGAACAATGCCGTTTACCTCAACTGGTTGGAGCAGGCCAAATTTGATGCGATGGCCTCAGTTGGCTACACTACCGCCTGGCTCAAGGAAGTAGGCATAACCATTGTCCAGGTCCGAGCGGAAATAGAATACATGAAACCGGCGGTGGAAGGGGATGAGCTGGAGATAATAAGCCGGCTTGCGGCCATGGCTCGGACCCACGGCACTTGGGAGCACCTTATTTACAAGAAACCCACGGGCGAACTTATAGCCAGAGCCTGGTCCACCGGTGCCTTCTTAAACCCCTCTGGCAACCCAACCCGTGCCCCTGAGGAGCTGATAAATGCCCTTATCGAGTAAAAGCTTGAGGAGGCACCTTGCCCTTTTAGGCAAAATAGACCCATTCATCCCGGTCTGCGTTTTACTTTCCCTGCTTTTAGTAGAGCCTTTGCTCAAACCTGGCCTCCCCAACACCGCCGACGGCCTCTTGCACTTTTTCCGCTCCGCCCTGTGGCGCTGGGCCTGTAAGTCTAAATTTCTTGTCCAGGCATAATTCCTGTATAATAGCGCCAGGAGGGGCTATGCCAGAGGAATGTAGCCGGAGAGAATTTCTCAAATACTTGCTCGGCTGGACAGCAGCCCTTTTCTTAGAGGGATGCATGGGCAAACCACAGCCTGCACCTTTAACCCCAACTACTATGCCAACTTTAAGCCCGACTTCTACCGTGCCCCCAACCTCAACTTTAACGCCAACCCCTAAGCCCTCCCAAACCCCCACCACCTTGCCTCCAAGTGCCGAAATCGCCATTGCCAGGGGGAAGGATTGGGAGGCTATCACCAGGGCGGCTGTAGAAGCCATAGGCGGAATGAAGGCTTTCGTTAAGCCTGGGGATACTGTGCTACTAAAGCCCAACATCTGCACCGCCGGACGACCACCCGAATATGCTGCCACTTCCCATCCTATTGTGGTAGCTACAGTGGCTAAGATGTGCTGGGAGGCCGGAGCTAAAAAGGTTTTGCTGTTTGACTTACCATTTTCCGGAACTCAAGAGGCTGCTTACAAAGACAGCGGCATCGCTGATGCCGTAAAAGGTTTGGACGTGGAACTCCTGTTCGCTTCCCCCAGACAATACGAGAAGGTTCCGGTCTCAGGGAGGGATTTGAAGGAGTGGACTTTCCTTCGCCAGGCCTTGGAAGCCGATGTCTTCATAAACATACCAATCGCCAAACATCATTCAGAAGCAGGCCTAACCTTAGGGATGAAGAACGTCATGGGTGTAATCCAAGACCGACCATTCATGCATTGGAACCTGCACCAGCGCATCGCTGATTTGAACACCGTCGTCCGCTCGCACCTTGTGGTTGTAGATGCTACCCGCATCCTGGTGGCCCATGGTCCCCAAGGCGGAAAGCTGGAGGATGTCCGCATTACTGATACTGTAATCGCTTCAGCCGATGTGGTAGCGGCTGATGCCTTGGCTGCTACCCTGTTCGGGAGAAGTTGGCGCGACATAGGCTACATAAGGATTGGGGCAGAGATGGGCCTCGGTTTGCCCGAAGGCCGCCGCTTGGCAGAGGTGGTCCTTTGATGGTGTGGAGGAGGCTTCGCATCTTCTCCCAGGCTTTGTTCTTCGCCCTTTTCCTCACCTTAGGGATTAAAGCTTCTCAGGGTTTCACCGGAGCACCTTGGAACCTTTTCCCTCGCTTTGACCCTCTGGCCGCAATTTCGGCCTCCATCGGAGTAAAGAGGCTGCTTTGGGCTTCATTCTGGGGCGCTGCTTTGACCCTCAGCTTAACTTTGCTATTGGGAAGAGCCTTCTGCGGATGGGTTTGCCCGTTGGGAGCTTTCTTGGATTGGACCTCCAGGCCAATCCCCAGGAAGCGAAGGAGCAGGGGCTCTTACCTTTTCCACGCCAGCTTCTTCCTACTCACTTTCATCCTTGCCCTTTCCCTGGCCAGTAAGCTTTGGCCACTCTTCCTTGACCCCATCACTATCGCCCAGAGAACCCTTGTAGCCTCTTTGCACCCAGTGCTCGGATGGCTTCTAAGAGCCGTTGGCGATGCCCTTTACCCCCTAAGGCCACTTCAAGGGCTTGTTGAATTCGCCGACAAAGCGTGGCGGTGGGTTGGCCTTCTACCTCAGGGCGGACTTCGCCTCTACCGCTTTTCCCTCTTTTTCCTTGCCTTTCTCTTGCTCTTGGCTCTGCTCAACAGGCTTGCTCCTCGCTTCTGGTGCCGTGCACTCTGCCCCCTCGGAGCTCTCCTCACCCTCACCGGGCGCTTTTCCCCACTTGTGGTGAAAATTGACGAAGAGGCCTGCACCCAATGCGGCCTCTGTGCTGATATCTGCCCAATACTCCCGGCTGGGGCTAATAGAGTAGATAGCCGGGCCGATTGCTGGCGTTGCGCCGATTGTATTGCCTTCTGCCCGGAAAAGGCCATCTCCTTTGCTTGGGCCAAGCCTCACTGCCAACCGCTCACTTTCAGCCCATCCCGCCGAGCTTTCCTGGGTGGGCTCTTAGGAGCGGGGGCAGCTCTACTAATTGCTCGCTCAGATGCCCTTAGCCGCCGCAATTCCCCGAACATCATAAGGCCTCCAGGGGCTAAGGTTAAGTTATCTCTGGGAAAGTACGATGAGTCCGAATTTTTGAGCCGATGCATCCGCTGCGGACTGTGCTGGAAAGTCTGCCCCACCAACGGCCTCCAGCCTGCGGGAACAGAGGCCGGAATTGAAAGCTTCTGGACCCCCATCCTAATCCCCAGAATCGGGTACTGCGATTATGGTTGCACGGCCTGTGGGGAAATTTGCCCCACCGGTGCCATTGAAAGGTTAAGCCTTGAAGAGAAGAGGAGAAGGAAGATAGGCCTGGCCTACATAGACCAGAAACGCTGCATCCCCTATAGCTTGCATCTCCCCTGTACGGTGTGCGAGGAAATGTGCCCTGTCCCGGATAAAGCCATAGTCCTTGAGGAACGGGAAATTGAAGGCAAAACCTTACTCTTCCCCAAAGTCCTGCCCGAAAGATGCATAGGGTGCGGGATATGCGAGAACAAATGCCCTGTCCCCGATGAAGCAGCCATAAGGGTTTATGCCCCATTCGTAGTTTAGGAGGGAAAATGCACTTTAGAAGCGTTCTCCGTCTGGCTATCCTCATCTTGAGCGGCCTCCTAATCTTGACTTTCGCCTGGCTTTCCTCTCGTCCGATGCTTCCGCCTCCTCCTCTTTCACCCCCTGCCGTCTCATCCTCGGAAAGCCAACATTTTCGGGTCCTGGCCATAGTAGTGGAGGGGGCAAATAGGGAGCTAATCAACTTGGCTACTCCTTACCTCGTGGCCGACCTCAAGGCGCCGGAAGACATTACTGCTGCTCTCTCCACCCTTGCCACAGGGATTTCACAGAGGGGTGAGGAGGAAGCGGAGCCGTTCTGGCGAACTGCTATGCGCCGCGGGTTCAAGGCCGCCGTCCTCTTCTGGCCCGAAATCTACCCCGATTCCGAATTCAAGGCCGATTACACGGTAGCTCCAGCCTCTTGCTATGGAAGCTCCTCACTTCACACCGTCTCCTTCTCCCAACCCTCGTCCATTCCGGCTTCGCTTCCCCCCTCATTCAGCCCGCCGGTTGAAGGCATCGTGGAGATAAGGGAAGAGGGCGGTCTGATGGCCTCCTTGCGCCTCTGGGCTTTGGATAGCTCAGATGACGGCAAGAGCAATTACGATGCTGTGCTCTTGGAAGGTAGCCAGAAGCCCCTGCACCCCGGAAAATGGCTTGCCTTAGAGGTTGACCATCACCTCCATTCAGGTTCTTTCTTCAAGCTTTTGGAGTTATCCCCTGAAGCCAAGAGAGCCGTTCTCTACCGAACCACCCTTTGCTACACCTATGCCTTCCCGCCTTCCCTCCTTCAGGAACTGAACAAGAAGCTGGGCTTCTTCCGTCCCCCACCCGACCCCCAAAGTTTGGCCGAAGGGTGGATAAAGCCCGAGGATGCTTCGTTCTTGGAAAAGGAGGTGACCCGCTGGGCAACGGAGGCCATTGCTTTGGTCTGGGAACAATACAAGCCAGACTTACTCCTGGCTCACTTTCCCCAATCCTCAACTTTGACCGCCGAAAGCCTTAAGCCCCTGGCCGAAGGGATGAGAGAAGGGGAAGTCATGGTGCTCATCTCCCTCGCTCCTGAAGGTTTCTTGGCCGTTTACGGTGGGGAAAAGCAAAGCCTTGCAAACCTCTTCTCCCTTTCGGCTGAGGATGTAGCCCCGTTGCTGCTCTCCCTTCTTCTCAAGTAAGCACCAAAATTGGCGGGAGGTGCGCTGTGGGAAGGAGGTTGTTGGCCATCATGCGCAAAGAGGTAATACACATACGCCGCGACCCCCGAACCTTGGCGGTCATGTTCCTAATCCCACTAATCCAAATGTTCCTCTTGGGCTATGCTGCTACCTTAGACGTGAAGCAGCTCAAGACCGCAGTCCTGGATTTGGATCGCTCAAGGGCCAGTCGGGAGCTGGTTGAGACCTATAAAGCTTCCAATTACTTTAACCCCGTCTACTTTGTAAGCTCGGAAGAGGAGCTCGCTCGTCTGATAGACAGCGGGAAAGCCAGAGCAGGGATGATTATCCCCGCAGGCTATAGTTCTTCTCTCGCTCGTGGGGAGAAGGCCTCAGTTTACTTCATCATAGACGGTTCTGACCCCAACGTGGCCAATACCGCTTTCTCCGCCTCCCAGAGCATCGCTCAAAGCTTCTCCTTGAAGCTCCTGCCACTGAAAAGCCCTCCGATTGTGGAAGCTATCCCCAGGGTTTGGTACAATCCGCAGATGCGCAGTTCAAACTTCATGATACCAGGCCTTATCGGGCTAATAATGGGCCTTATCACCACCATCCTTACCGCTTTAGCCATAGTGCGGGAGAAAGAGCAAGGCACAATTGAGCAGCTCATGGTCACACCGATAAGGCCATTTGAGCTTTTGACCGGTAAGATTGCCCCCTACGTGGTCATCGCTTTCCTTGAGTTAGGGGAAGTGCTCTTGGTTGGTCATTTTTGGTTCAAAGTGCCCATAAGGGGAAGCATACCCTTGCTCTTAGCCCTTTCCTTCGTTTTCCTCTTTGCCACTTTGGGCATAGGCCTTTTCATCTCCTCTGTAGCCAACACCCAGCGGGAAGCCATGTTCTTGGCCTTCTTCATCATCCTGCCTTCCATCTTCCTTTCAGGCTTCATCTTCCCCTTGGAAGCAATGCCGAAAGTCTTGCAACTCCTGAGCTACGTCGTCCCGCTCCGCTACTACATGACCATAGTGCGGGGTATAATTGTAAAGGGGGTGGGGGTTGGAGCTCTTTGGGAGCACATAATTCCCCTCGCCCTCCTTGGGATGGCAATATTCACAGGGGCAACTTTGAGGATACGCAAGAGGTTGGAATGATGGAGCAAGAGCTGGCAATAGAAACCAGGGAATTGACCAAAGTCTTCGGCCGGGTAAAGGCAGTAGAAGGGCTAAACCTTAGGGTCTACCGAGGAGAAATCTTTGGCTTGGTTGGGCCGGACGGGGCTGGAAAGACTACAACTCTTAGGATTCTGGCTTCTGTGATGGCCCCATCTTCTGGGGTAGCCTTTGTCGGCGGCTATAACGTGGTAACCCAGGCTGAAGAGGTTAAAAAGAGCGTAGGATACATGCCCCAGCACTTCGCCCTCTACGGCGACCTCACGGTTGTGGAGAATTTGGACTTTTTCGCCGACCTATTTGAAGTTCCCGAAGAGGTCAGGGCGGAGAGGATAAAGAGGCTTCTGCGCTTTGCTCGGCTTGAGGATTTTCGGAACCGTCGGGCCTCGCAGCTTTCGGGGGGGATGCAGAAGAAGCTGGCTTTGGCTTGTGCCCTCATCCATAATCCCCAAATCCTCCTCTTGGATGAGCCTACCACCGGGGTTGACCCTATATCTCGCCGGGAATTTTGGGACCTCATCACCGAGCTTCACCTCCAGAAAACCACAATCGTAGTGAGCACTTGCTACATGGACGAAGCCGAGCGCTTCTCCAGGGTTGGATTCATGCACCAGGGGAAACTCCTGGCTTGCTCCGAGCCTTCAAAACTAAAGGAGATTGTGCCAAGCGGAGTGATAGAGGTCATCCCTTCCGATGTCCGGAAAGCGAAGGAAATTCTCAGGGCTGCCCAGGGGGTAATGGGAATCCAGACGTATGGAGAGCTCATCCACGTTTTTGTGGAGGATGCGGAGGGGAGGGAAGGGGGAATCAAGGAAGAGCTGGAAAAGGGAGGGGTAGCGGTTCGGCACATAAAGGTAGTGCGTCCGCGTTTGGAAGATGCTTTTGCTTTTATCTTAAGCCAGAGAGGAGGCTAAACCGTAAGGGGGCTCCGCCCCTTGGACCCCCGTTTGCCCACCCTCGTAGGCTAAGGGTTCGCTGGCGTTCTGGGTCCCACTCGTGGCCGGGTTGCCGGAAGTGGCTGCTCGTCCCCTTTTGGTTTTGTGGGGGGACACCCCCCATACCCCCGCCATGGGGGCTTCGCCCCCCTGGACCCCCCTTTGCCCACCCCCGTGGGCTTAAGGTTCGCCAGCGTTTTGGGCCCCACTCGTGGCGAGGTTGCAAGAGCAGGCCATCAGTTCCCTAATTTTGGTTTCTGGGGGCACATCCCCCAACCCCCCTGGGAGGGGGCTGCGCCCCCTCCACCCCCTTTGCCCACCCTCGTAGGCTGAGGGTTCGCCAGAGTTTTGGGTCCCACTCGTGGCGGGGTTGCTAATGTGGGCACCTCTCCCCATTATTAAGGTTTCGTGGGGGGACACCCCCCACAACCCCCCGCCATGGGGCCTTCGTTCCCCTGGACCCCCTGTTTTTGCCCACCCCCGTGAGCTAAGGGTCCGCTGGCGTTTTGGGCCCCACTCGTGGGCTGACCCGATAACTCCGCCAAATTTTCCTCCTACCCTCGCAGGGAAGGGGGTCAGGGGGTTAGGTCAGAAAGGCACACCCCCCACAACCCCTCGCCAGGGGGGCTTCGCCCCCCTGGACCCCCTGTTTTTGCCCACCCCCGTGGGCTTAAGGTTCGCCAGCGCTTTGTGTCCCACTCGGGGCGAGGTTGTAGGGGTTGACAGCTTGCTCCCTCTTTGGCAAGCTGCCAATGTGGTTTGATTCCACCCCAGCTTGGAGAAGGCTTAAAAGTCAGGGGGTGATTTCTACAGGCCCCAATAGGATGCGATCACCCAGAGGACGGTTTGCTTCACCCAGGACTTGAAGGCGTTCCATGGTCCTGAGGTCGTATAGGCCTACCTCTATCCAGTAGCGGCCTTCAGGGAGTTCAGAGGGGATGGGTAAGGGGTAATCTTGCCAATATACTTCGCCAGGAATCCAGCGAGAGGTGGGGTAATAGCCTTCACCAAGGAGCTTGTCCATGCCGCTCCGAAGTTTGCCCTCGCCGTCTAAAAGGTGGGTGAATGCAACGTAGTTCCGGCTCACAGGTCCGTTGGCTTCCCAGTAAAGGGTAAGGTAAATGGTTTCACCCCGACGGAAAGAGGCACGCTCATCGTGATGGTAGCGAACCCATCCGCTCCCACCAAGGTCGTAGCCTAAAAGCTTTAAGTTGTCTTCAAATTGCGCATGAGAGGGATGAGTGATGGGAGGAGTGGGAAAGAAATGGCGCGAATTTTCCAAGGAAAAGAGCAAAAGGGCCGGCCCACGGTCCACCTTTAAATGAACGGGAAGCCTTTGGGCATAGGTGGTCAGAAGGTCAGCGAAGATGTGGCGGGGGTCAGCCAGCTCCTCCTGCCAGAGGACAAGCCATACTCTTCGGTGGCGGAAGGCCACTTCGTTGAGGAGCATGGCGGCTTCCCAAGAGGTTATGGGTTTATCCACCCTGGGCAGTATCCCAGGAGTGGCCGGATAAAAAGGAAGGCCGGTTCGGTTGTAGTATTCAAAGACGGGGAAGAAGTGCCCACCTACCAGGATTACCCCATCCCCAGGCTGAGCATTACGATTTATGTAATCCACCACCAAGCGGAAGTCGTCACGGGAGAGGGCAGGGTTTAAGTAATAGTTTTGCAGGGAAAGGAGGTTGGCCCAGAGGAAGGCCAGGAAGAAAGGATAGGGTAGGTAGGAGGCTTTGCCTTTCAGAAAATCTACGCCGTTGGAAAAGAGAAGGAGGGCGAGGGGTAGGGTTGGCAAGAGGTAGCGGGGGTGGTACTTGGGATGGTTCCGGGCGAAGGAAAAGAGCAAGAGGGCAAAGGTTGCAAGGGCAAATGCAGGGTAAAGGGCGATGAAGAATCGGTGTTTTTGTTTGCGGAAGTTCGCAAAGGCCGCCACAATGCCCACCACGATGAAGGCGAGGAAGAGGATTTCCCCAACCCTTGCCCACGGCCCGCTCAAGGTTTCCCCAACAGCGAAAGCTCTGAGCCACTCCCTAAGCGCTTTCCCAAGATTCAAAGTTCCGGGCCAATAGGTGGCATTAAATTTAACTTGGTAGATGAGGCAAGGAATCCAGGGGAGAAAGCCCAGAACTACCGAGAGGAAAGAGAAGGTGATGGCCCGTTTGGGCCAGGGGAAAAGCCGGCCATCGGCCCGGAGGAGGAGCCTGAAGGAGACATAAGCTGCCTGCGCGGCTAAAGCGAAAGCCGAGAAGAAGTGGGTGTAAAGGGCTGCCAAGGCCGATAGGGAGTAAGCGAGCCAGAAGCGTGGGGCATTCTCCTTCCACCCCCTCCCAAGGAAGTAGAAAGAAGCCAAAACCAAAGCAACCCAGAGCGTATACCCCCTGGCTTCTTGGGCATAACGGACGAAGAATGGGGAAGAGGCAAGTAAGAACATGGCCAGCTGAGCATTCCCAACCCCGAAAATCCTTAGCCCAAGGGGGTAAAGCAAAGCAACGCTTATCACTCCCCAGAAAACGGAGAAGAACCGCACGGAGAACTCACTTTTACCGGCTAACCTAAGCCAGAAGTGAAGGAGGAGGAAGTAGAGAGGAGGGTGGTCAGTTGCACCGGTTTCTCTGAGGATTTCCCTCAGGCCCTTAGAAGCTATGTAAACGCTTATGCCCTCATCGTGCCAGAGGCTTGGGCGGGCCAAGGAAAAAGTCTGGAGGAAGAAAGCCAAGGCAATTATTGCCAAGGTTAGGTTCTTGCCTCTGCCCTTCATTTTACTTCCACAACCTCAAGGGTTAAGCTGTCTTTTCCATTCACCCGAAGCCTTGGCATCCCCGGAGTAGCTCCATCATAAAGGCCTATCTCCAAAGCATAAAGGCCTGGCGAGATGTCCGAAGGGATAGCCATAAAGTGCTGGTCCTCCACCACCTCGCCTGTCAGCCACCCTGTGGTTGGCCGCTCCCCACGGGCGGGGACGGAATCGTCCTGGGCAATTAAACGGCCGTCCTTCCCAAGAAGGTGCACGAAGACTGTCCAGGATTTCTCCGTTTCCTTGAGCGCTTTCCAGTATAGCTTTACCTTAAGTTCGTCCCCTGGTTTGGCTGGGATAGGCGAAAGGTCAAGGCCCAAAAGTTGTGCTATGTCCCCAAAAGTAACCCCCACTTTTAGGGAAGGGGTCGGTGCAGAGAAGTTCCTCTTTACCCCTTTAACCCAGATTTTAGCCAGGGGCCAAGAGGCTTCAGGTAAAAGGAGCAAGATTTTTGCTTCGCCTTCCTCGGCAGATGGAGGTATACGGAGCAAACATTTGCCCAGCACTACGCTCTTCGGTGGCCAAAGGGAGGTGGGGAAATCTTCACCGGCCGGGGGGCAGCGCCTCTCCACCATAGCCCCGGTTGAATCTTCAAAGCCCAAAGAAAGGGTATAATCGTGGGTAGGCTTGTCCTTCGTTTCCCAAAGGAAGGAGAGGGTGAGGGATTCGCCAGGGTAAGCTTGAGGAGAGGAGAGGGAAAAGCCACGCAAGGCAATCTCAGGGGCAAGGGGTATATCTAAAGTTGGGCTTACGGGCAAAGCCTCGCCTGGAACGAAAGCCTTCAGTTCACGGACTTCCACTTCTCCCAAGAAAGCCTGCTTCCCCTGAGGAGCTCCCATCGCATCCAGGACGTCAAGCGCTTGAAGGGATTGGGGGTCGTAAAGGCTTAGAAACAGCCGATATTTTCCGGGCGGAGCGCCGGGAGGGAGCGGAAGCTCAACTTCGCCCGGGATAAACTCGCCTGCACGCCACCGGAAAGTCGGGTAAAGGTAGGAGGCAGGGCGGCGGTCAATCTGACCCCAGAATATGCCCTCCCTATCGGTCACTCTGAGGGAAAGCTGGTAATCTTTCTCCATAGGCTCAAGGGCTTGCCAGTAAAGGGTTAAATTCTTGCCATCCCAATCGTACCCCAGAAGCTTAACCTTACCCCCGAAATTCACCTCAGCCTTGAAATCGGGGGCGGGGGATGAGGGGAAATAGGTGCCGGGAGGAATTGAGTAATGGCGGAGGCGAACGTGCCAGAAAGATGCTTCTACCGGTAGAGGCCTGGCATACTTTCCCATGAGCTTGAGCACGACCCCGTTCGGGTCAACCACTTCGTCTTGCCAAAGGACCACCCATGCCCCACTTTTCCCTTCAAGGATTCTGTTGAGGCTTTCTCCTACCCTGAAATCCAGCACTTCCTTGGTAGAAAGGATGCGCAAGGGAGGCAAGGGGGCCCAATCCTCATCACCGTAGTAATAGGAAAAGACCGGGTACATGTGGCCGGAGATTAGGATTATCGCTTCATCGGGCTTTTTGTGCTCACGGATGTAGCGGGCTACCCCTCGGAAATCGGCTTTGGTGAAGGCAGGGTCAAAGTAAAGGTTGTAATCGGAAAGGAGGAATGGCCCTAAGATTAGAGAAAGGAGGGGAAGAGCCATCAGCCTGGGGCGAGAGATTTCCGCAAGCCACCCGGATAAGGCCATGAGGAAAGCTGGCGATATGAACATGAGGTAGCGGGGATTGAATTTGGGCGAGCGATAGGCAAGGGCAAGGATGGAGATTAAGGGGATGAAGAAGTAGAGGGAAAGGAGAAGCAGGGCTTTCTTTTGGCGGAAGGCCAAGAAGAGGAGGGCAGCTAAAAACAGGCAGCCCATAGCCCAGGCTATGGGTGTGGCTTGCTTCTCTAGCATGCTCTCCCCTACACTGAAAGAAATCAGGGTTTTGCGCAAGGCCTCCTCCAATTTTAGGGTCCCTTCCCAGTAACTGACGTCAATCCGGTAACGTTTCAGGAGGAAAGGCAGCCAGGGGAGATAGGAAGCCGCTGCTATCGCTTCACCTAAGAGGAGGTAAATTGCGGTTTTAAATCGCTTTTCCGTAAGCAGGGAAAGGGCCATAAAGGCAAAAGAAACCATAAGGAAAGCGGCAAAGTAATGGGTATAGAGGGCAGCTGCAAGGAGTCCGCTCCAAGCTAAAAGCCAGGGTAGGGAAAGGCCTTCTTCCCGTATCTCCAAGAAGAGCCGCAGACAGAGCAAGCAGAAGAACGTAAGCATCGTGTACATCCTGGCTTCTCGGCAGTACCAGAGGTATAGGGGTGATGTAGCGGTAAAGAAGGCCGAAAGGAGGCCAGCTTTCTTCCCCAGAATTCTTGCGGCCACAGCCCAAACCGCCGGGACCATCAGGACTCCGAAGAACAGAGAAGCATAGCGGAGGGAGAATTCGCTCCATCCCGCGGCCCTGACCCAGAAGTAAAGGAGGTAGTAATAGAGGGGTGGTTGGATGTCTTCGGCTGTCCAAATGGTTAGCTCTGGTAGGCTAAGGCGTGTGAGGTAAGCCGATACCCCTTCGTCGTACCAGAGGCTTTGCGAATCAAGTCGGTATATCCCGAGAGAGTAGGATAGGAGGGCCAGCAGGATTAGAGGCCAGCGGTTCTTAGATGTAATCCTCGTAATCATCGTAATAGTCTTCGGAGCGGCCTTTGCGGAGAATGGGGCCTAAGACGAGGCCAGTTACGAATCCCCCAACGTGAGCCCACCAAGCTACCCCGCCCGTTACCGCTGTAGTAGCAGTTATGGTGGCGAAACCGTTGAGGAGTTGGATTAGGAACCAGCCGCCCAGAACCAAAAGGGCAGGGACGGATATCAATTGGAGGTAGAAGAGTAGAGGGACAGCCATGATGACCCTGGCCCTTGGGTAGAAGAGGAAATATGCTCCCAGGACCCCGGCCACTGCTCCGCTGGCTCCTACCATTGGGACTTTGGATAATGGGTTCACCAGGACCTGGGCCAAGGCTGCAGCGCATCCGCTCAGGAGGTAGAAGATTAGGAAGCGCATATGCCCCATCGCATCCTCAACATTATCCCCGAAAACCCATAGGTAAAGCATATTCCCGAAGAGGTGGACCCAGCCAGCGTGGAGGAACATGGATGTAAAGATGGTTATGAAAACGGCCGGATAGCTGCTCCAATGGATTATGCGCCAAGGCACAAGGCCAAAGATGGCGATGAAACGGTCCAGGTATCGGCCCAAGCTAAGTTCAAAAAAGAATGCCAGAACATTAGCGGCAATGATAAGGTAAGTTACGACTGGGAAGCGGCGGGAAGGGATATCATCGGCCAGGGGAATCATCGGCGGCCTCCTCTCGGCTCTTCTTCTCTGCGGTAAGGGACGGGTATGTATTGGACCGAAGGGCGCCTTTGGGTTGGCTGTCGGTACAGGCTCATAAGGGCATAGACTTCTTCAGGCATATCGTTGCTTACAGGGAGGCCTAACTCATGGGCTTCTTCAAACGTTATGGGGTAATCGTGCGTCCACTGCCCGCAGCTTAGGGTTTCGGCCAGCTCTTCGGCCTTCTTTTCCTCAAAGTTGTTGGCCATAAGGATGGCTTTGACTGTTTTGAAAACCTGGCGCCTCGCTTTTTCGGCCACATCGGCGAGGATGAGGGTGGTATCGTCTATCTCGTTTATGTTCTTTTTCTCCAGCACTTTCAAGACTGAAGCTGCCGGATACTGCCCCAGTTGGGGGTCAACCGGCCCGAGGACAGCATTATCGTCCATTACGATTTTATCGGCGGCCAGGGCGATTAAAGTCCCTCCGGACATGGCGTAGTGGGGGATGAAGACGGTCACGGGGGCCTTGTGTCGGACCAAAGCGAAGGCTATTTGCTCGGCGGCCAAGACAAGGCCACCAGGGGTATGGAGGATTATGTCAATAGGCATGTCATCTGGGGTAAGCCTTATAGCACGGAGGACTTCTTCAGAGTCTTCTATGTCAATGTAGCGGCTCAGGGGTATCCCGAGGAGAGAGATTGTTTCTTGCCGGTGGATTAGGGTTATAAGCCTTGAGCCGCGCTTTTTCTCCAATTGCCTCATAAGGCGGTGGCGTTCAATCTCAAGAAGCCGTTGCCTGACCATAGGGCTAAGGCTGGTCAGGATTAGGAATATCCACAGAAAATCAAGAACGGTCATTGTTCCTGCCTCCGAAGTGGTTCAAGGAGAATTATACCATAATTTGGCAGTAGGGGGAAAGATTTGAAAATTTTTGGGGACATTCCTGGTCAGGGGGCTTCGCCCCCTGGACCCCCCAGGTTTTGCCCACCCCCGTTGGCTGAGGGTTCGCCAGCGTTTTGGGCCCCACTCGTGGGCGGGTTGCTAATGTAAGCAACTCGCCCCCTCTTTTAAATTCTTGGGGGCACATCCCCCATGCCCCCTGGGAGGGGGCTGCGCCCCCTCCACCCCCTTTGCCCACCCTCGTAGGCTGAGGGTTCGCCAGCGTTTTGGGTCCCACTCGTGGTGGGTTTGCTAATGTGGGCAACTCTCCCCCTCTTTTGAATTTGTGGGGGGGACACCCCCCACGCCCCCCGCCATGGGGGCTTTGCCCCCATGGACCCCCCGTTTTCCCACCCTCGTAGGCTGAGGGTCCGCCAGCGTTTTGGGTCCCACTCGTGGCGGGGTTGCTAATGTGGGCAACTCGCCCCCTCTTTTGAATTTGTGGGGGGACACCCCCCACGCCCCGCGCCATGGGGGCTTTGCCCCCAT
>Ga0080004_1119675_pt1 | contig 20697 bp, 35 predicted proteins | sample WasSprMetagenome_FD_69207 | JGI IMG/M metagenome (GOLD analysis project Ga0080004, IMG submission 69207) | Sulfidic aquatic microbial communities from Washburn Spring, Yellowstone National Park, USA - WS (SPADES assembly) (version 2) | ecosystem: Environmental > Aquatic > Thermal springs > Hot...
ATGCCGTAAAACTCGATACTAAATCCATTAAATTCGAAACCGTAGAAAACACATAAATTTTAAACGGGCTTAACCGCATACCAATCACTCATTACCACCGTGGTAAACCGTGAAATAACCACTATTCCTAAGGTACCTGTACCAATAATACACATAACGCTTACCAACCAACTCCCTGAGTTCCCTATCGTTAAAGACATCAACGTACTCATTAAGGAACGTTAGGAATTCAGTAACGTTAGCACTAATATCGCAAACATTAACCCTAGGCTTAACCCTAACGCTATTAACCACGTAATTAACAACACCCGTAAACGTTTCCTCCCAAAAATCATAATTGTTAATCGCACTCACGTAATTAGCAATATCCGCAAAATCACCGAAACCATCATTTCTCCTAGGAACCCTAAACCTAACGCTAAACAACTCCTTACTGAAATTCCTTTTAATCTCATAAACGCTAATGACCTTATCCTTAACATGAATTGTAAGCGTAAAGTCATAAACACCAATGATTTTCCCTGCAATTCTCATGTAACCACAACCTTTAACACTCACGGCAATCCTAACCGTGTCTAAAGGCTTAGTTTTTCGCAGTATTAAATCCACAATTCTCTCACTCAGCCCGTGGATTTCATTCTTCGGTGTTGGGTAAAGTGCATTTTCCATCAACGCATTGACAAAGTAGTACACGTAAGACCTTTTCGACACTACCTTACCGTTTACCTTACCTTTAGACTTTGGTATTCGAATTATTGTCTGTGTCATGAACCCAGACATACCGAAACCACGTCAAAACCAGGGTATTTAAACTTTTCGCTTACCCAAGTAACTCACGGGCCATCGTAATTGCGTTTTTACGGTTTCCCGTCAAACCAGTGTGACGGAAACCGAGGGTTCCCAGGGAAACCGAAAGGTTTTTAAACCCAGCCGTCGCAACCGTGACCGTGACAAACCAAAAACAGAAACAAACCCAAACCCAAACCCAGGAACAAACCCAAACACAGGAAACACCGAAAGAGTGGGAAATAGCGAAAAAGGTAATCGAGAGAGTGAAGAATGAAGCTGATGGTTCAGTATGGGTTTCAGAGAGGTTAATTGAAACGGACAACGTGATAACCACAGTAAGCACGTTAGACGGAAAGACAATCTCAATCTGGTTGAAACCACCAACGCTAAGGAATGGTCTCCCATTGATTGTGGACGACAACATAGAGCAGAAGATAGAGGATTTAAAGACCACCGTGGAAATACTCGAAAAAATGCTACCAGTGCTTAAGCAATATGTGGTACAAAGAGGTAGAAAGACATACACACCAACGGAAGATAGAATAGTGATTAGAAGGAAGTACTAAGTTGATAAACAACGTTTAAATCCACATCAAAATCATTAAAATTTTTTCCTACACACGTAAACTCGATATCCTAAGCTTTTACGGGCCATCGAAAACTATTTTAACGGGAGACCTATGGTCGGGAATATGGACACTGGTATGGACAGGAATACGGACTTACCCGTGAAAATCAGGACCAAGGAGAAACTCACAATATACACGGTATGGGAGGTAGTCGCTGACACTGACAGTAGGTTGATAGAGGTCAATGGTGCAATAAAGCACGTGCCTGAGGACACGGATAACGACATAGGTAATGACACCCTAATAGGGAGAATGAGAGAGGCTGAGTTACTGCTGGTGGGTTACATGCAACCTAGTGACTATGTAACTGATGTGTTATTTACACCACCGAACTCAATCGTGATTATCGAAGACACAAAAAGAATGAGGTGTGGTGTAGTGAGTGAGAATAACTACGTGGTTAGTGACAACTACGTTATAGAGAACGTTGCAGAAATCCCATGCCCACTAACCAAAGAACTAACGGAAACAGCAATACACCTAGGTGCATTAGGATACAGACTTAATGCGTTTACGTATAAGTACGACCTAATGGTGATTACACTATTGAATAAGCACGGATTAATACAACTAGAGTGAGGTGATACGACCATGAGCGAGAACACAATTAATCTAAAGGACGGGATAAAGGAGATACCGACCAATCACTGGTTACTGATTGAGAATTACGTAAATAAGAGGTTAGTACCCATACTGAGGAGGTTGAGAGACAACAATTGGAGGTTGGACACGCTAACTAAGGAGGAGTACAGTGGTGAGTTAATGCATGAGTACGCAAGTAGGGTAATGAGTACACTAAAGAGCGTTTCTGGAGTGCTAGTGGGTAAGGACTACGTAGTGCTTGAGTACGAAGTAACTGCGTTTAAGGAGGGTAATTATGAAACAACCAGGTTTGTAAACATAGTGGTTGGGCTTGATGAGAACGGTAAAGTATGGCTAAGGCAGGTAAGGCACGTGAGTGGTTCAGTAACGTGTGAGGACTACGGCGATATAGCCGTATGCCTAATTGATGATGCATCAATAAAGAACGCACTAGGTTTTATCTATGATGTGCCAAGCGACGGTGTAATAAAGGACGTAGGTAGGTATAGGGTTCAGGGTGATGTTATTGCTGACGTTGATGTAATAAACATAGCCAGGGTTGCTGATTGGTACGAACCATCAGTAACATCACTAATCAAGTGGAAGTGCGCCGATAAGTTCTACACAGCGTTGGTGAACCACGGTATAGATGCTGACTTACGTGAAGCATACAGAAACCCGCATGAACCAACAATCGGTGTTAGACTAATGAAGAGACAGGACGAGAGGCACAAAAGCGAACCAGAGATATGGAGGAGGATAGAGAATGAGTACTTCTACGAGTTACGTGACTTCATATACAAGGAGTTAAACAACGGTAGTACATGGTCTTTCCCAGTGAGTATTGAGGACGCAGGGATAAACTGCCATGCAGTTCCGTCGGACTTAAACGTGAGGTTTTACACCGTGTCAATGAGGATTAACTTCAACTACGAAGAAAACTACCTAGTGAGGAAGAAACTAATGCAGTTACTGCTTAACCACGTAATCAGTGATGTTGGGAATTACGTATTTAGGTTAGGAAGACACGTAATAGAAGCATACAACGTGGGAAACCCAATAACAACATTCCAATTCCCACAATCATGGATTGAAGATATACAGTACTTGAAACCTTTACCTATGGACCTAGTACTTAAGCCTGTTGATTACCCGAGGATAGTGTTCATAGCAAACAGGGACAGCAAAGTCGTTATAAGGCACCCAGAGCACAAGGAGGTTTCGGTAAGTTTCGACGGGCTTTACATGGTTACAATAGAGACGGAGAGGAGGACATCAACATTCACAGCACTAATGAATGAAATCGCAATCAACAGAGCAAAGCAACTAGACAGGCAAGGGGGTGGTAACAATGAGTAGGTTGGTGGTGCTTAACGATTATAGAGAAATCGTGAGGGTATTCGATGAATACGGAAACCAAGTGAATAACCCATACTCGATGTTCACTGAGGAGGGTATATACAGGGCTTACGACACCAAGCCAGGGCTTTACGTGGTGGTTAGGGTTATACCTAAGATTCCCAAGACCGTGTATGAGGCATACTACGAAGTTATCCTACTGGAGGAACCAAATGTTGAGTTGATAGACGTCGGCATGCACTGGATAGAGAACACCAGTGAGGAGGAGATATACGAGGTCGCTAAATACGTACTGAGCAAGTACAGGTACAAGAGAGAGGTGGTGTGAGTGAGCCGTGAGGACTGCCTTGAGGAGTGCTTTTTTCAATGTGTTAATGAGTGTCCAGAGACTGAGGACGGCTACAGCGAAATGAGCGAAACAGCGTGCGAAATGTACTGTAAGGAGGAGTGCGAGAAAATGTGCAGTAAGGTTGGGGTGAAGTAGGCATGTTAGATGAGGACGCAATAAGCAAAATCCTAAGTAGGAAGAGCCTTGGGATAATTAGGTACCTATACAATAACGACTATGCAACAATGAGAATGCTGGAGAAAGCATTGAAAATGAACGGTGTAACGGTTAGGGAATACATAGACTTATTGCACAAGCACGGTATTGTCAAAGTTTCGAGGGTAGGTAGGGCTTACGTGATTATGCTGAACAGGGAGGGAAAAACTACTAAAGCAGTCATAGGGTTCCTAAAGGAGGTGGGTTACCTGTGAACCTAGAACCGCTACTTAACGTGGTTAAAAACCACGAGTTAGTAATCCTAGAACCAAGAGAACTTAGGGAGTTACTAGGAATAAAGAGGCTGGATAACGATGCAATTAACGAATTAGCGAAGGAGCTGGATAAGTCGAATTACGTAATTATACCGATTAGGTACAACAGCAGTAGTAATGGTTTAACCAACGTGAGGAAGGCAATAATCATTAGGAAAAGTACTTACCTAAAAATCATTAGGGAAAAAGACAGGAACGCAATAGCCAGGGCAGTAATTGATTACGTAATGAGCAATAAGCACCTATTTGCGGTAAACGTTAAGAACCACAATGGGATTTTGAAAATACAAACGTCAGTAATAAGGAAGTTACTGAGGTACCTCAACCTAAGTAATCAATACATAGACACACACATGGGTAGTATTGTCTTAACAATAAGGACACTACTGGAAGTGAGTGGATACAAAACAGAACTCAAGAGGGCTATGGGTAGGATGAACAGCATAATCTACGCAATCTCTTATGATGGAGACGGCAACCCGTGGGTTCCCGAGGCAGGCGAAAAGCTTTTAAACCCGCCCGCCAAACCAAGGGTGGGTGAAAAACATGTCGGGGACAGGTCAAATCTCAAATCAAACCCAGGTACAGGTAAAGTACGTGAGGATAAAGAGGAAGGTACAAAGCACGAAGAACTCAAGGATACAGATACCCGACCTAATGGTGCTGTGGGAACTGCCTCTGGAGTACATACCAATGTGGGTGGAGAGGGAGGGAGATACGGTGACAATGAGGTTCAAAATAGTGAGGGAGGGTGGGCACGAACCAGTGGAGAAACACGAGGTGGTGATTAATGAGTAAGCCAACTGGTAGGAAGCAGACCGATATAAAGACAGCGTATGAGGAGAAATTAGATAGGGCGGTTAATAAGGCTCTTGAGTACATACAGGACCCCAATAACGAGGATAGGTTGGTTAAGTTAGAGGAAGTAAAGACAGAGCAAGGGGTGTGGGTTGTCGCTATCGGTAAGTGCAGGGGTAATACACGTGCATTCCCGTGCATATACATAGAGGACAGGCAAAGCAATAGAGGCTTCACGCTTAGCGTGATGCAAATGCACAATGTGTTGAAGGCAATAAACGGCTTAACCGACGAGGCGTATTCACGCCTGGGCGTGTTTATTGAAAAAGCAATGGGTACAAGACCAGCCAGGAGGAAGAGGGAGGTTAGTGAAACAGAGGGTGAGGAAGATAGTGAGAAAGGTGATGAGTAATGACTGATATAGAGGACGTGATGGATAGGGTTGAGGACGTTGTGGGAGACCTACTCATTGTTTCTGACACGCTTGATAAGGGCGTGTCCGCTATGGACTCTATGATTGATGCTGTTGACGACTTGAGGGTAAACAATGATGAAAAGAGAGAAATCGCCAGGTTCATGGTTAGGTTCATGCTGGCTGTGATAAACGACGTAGTACCCAAACTAGGCGAAATCAAGAGGGACCTAGAGGACATAAACAAGGAGTTGGAAACCATGGGGTGAGAAACACATGGTGACGGTACAGATTAGGTGGGAGGGCACTGAGGAAACAATGAACGATAGGCTTAACCACGTGAAGGAGTTAATTACGGACCTGGGTTGCAAACCTACATCTCCTGTCGAAACCAACGACATGTACTACCTATGTGGCGACGTCATTATCAACCTAACCAGCGGGATTGGGGACCTGGACGTTTGGGTCCAGGGTGTTGATAAGAACGTGTTTAATTTCGTAATTCCCATAGTAAATGTGATTTACGCCATCATAAGTAAGTACATCGAGGACGGTAAGTGGGGCAGTGACAGTTATGAAACCAGGGTTTCCCTGGAACTCCACGAGGCAGAGACAACATGTAGGTGTGAAGCATGAGTGGGGATGCATCGTACAGTGTAAAGGACATTAAGGAGTTAATCAGCAGTATGGTTGATGTTAAGTACTTCATGCTAATGAGCGAGGATAATGCAGTGACGGAGGCATTCATCAAGGCGGTGATAACCTCAATAACAAATAAAGAAGTAGTTGGCGACTGGAGGAACTACTTCGAGTGGGTTACTACCGAGGAGTTCGCCAATGAATCCAGGTTACTCAACAATGCAATCCTCATACCGGCAGTGATTGACAACCAACCACTTAGGAAGGGCTTCATCATTGGTAAGAACCCATTTACATTCATTGTCGTTAGTGAACCCAACATCACAGGCTTCATAATAGAGGGAAACGGGGATTACGAAACTCATTATTTGTTTTTCGACGGTTTCGACATAAACACGCAGGAGAACAGGAAGGTGTTGATTAAAACGAAGGCGTTGTCGAACGGGGGAGCTTTTTATAGGGTAACGAGTAAGTAAAGGTTAGGTGGGCAATAATGGTCAAAATAAACCACAGGTTAGTGGATATACCCATCGACAGTATCGTAATACCGCCCAACAGGTTTACGTCACGCATAAACTTGGACTGGCTGTGTAGGAACATTTCCGTGAGTGAGTTCGTTATGCCGATTGTCGTGAAGAAAAGCAAGGACAGGAAGCAGTACATACTAGTGGACGGTTACAACAGGCTCATGTGCCTAAGGAAGATGAATGTGGCTACCATACCGGCGATAATAATTAATGACGAAAGCACCGAGTACATAAACATGTTGATTAATTTCGTGCGTGGTAAAAGGTGTGGTTGGGATATCCTGGTAGGCATTAATGAGTTGTTATCTGAAGGTGTCGATACTGACAAGATAGCGTCCCTACTGGGTAGGTCTAAAGGTACGATTAAGAACTACGTAAGTGCATACAGGCAGTTGCTCCTGAAACTAAAGCCGGAGGAGATTGAGTCGATAAAGGAGTCGTGCGTGAACACGAAAACACTGATTATGTGTAGTCACGAGGACAACGTCATGGACTGCATACTGAAGAGGGTGAGACCAGTGGAGCAACAAAACATCAACGCTAGGAAAATAGCCATGGAGATAAGCAGGCACATAGAAATAGCCATTAAACAGGGAGTGGACCCCGACCTGTTGAAGCGGAAGGTGGTTGAGGCAATAAACGAGGCTGTGCAGTTATCGCTGGTGGGTAAGGTGAGTAGGCGTGAGCCGTGAGGTTCAATTCATTGGTACACCGTTTAGGGTTGGGTATGCATACATAGCTTACGAGACCTCAGACGGCTCCTTAGCGGTTGTTGTTTACGACGTGAGGCTGAACAGGTACTTATTGTACCGATGCGAAGCCTCTGGCGACAGGGTTGATTGGGGTTCATGCAGGCGTGCTAGGGTCCTTTACGTATGCGGTGGATTGCGTGTAACCTACTGTGCCCACAGTAACCCTACGTCAAATGTCTATGTAGAAAGCATCGTATGTACACCCGTTTGGGATTACGACATAGACAGGTTAGTGATGAAATGCCCAAGGCGTGAATTCATACACATACCCTGGGGTAGGTTGAGACCTGGGACTAGGCGTGAGGTTAGGCGTGAGTGCCGTAGGTGGTTTATTGAAAACGCAAGTGATGTGTTTCACGATTTCCTGATGGACTTCGTGGACGAAGCACAGAGAAATGCTGAGGAGTGGGCTAACGCCTGCTTCACAATGAGTGAGCCGTTTCTGGACTTGCTTGCCGATTACGTAGAGTACATCGGTTTCTTATCATGGAGGGACCAAACAATATTGAGGTGGTGTAGGTGCTACGCTGGTGGTGTTGTTGATAGGAGGACGTGCGTAAGCAGTAGGAGGTGGATGGTGTGCTGATGGCTACGCTGTACAACACAGACAGGGTTCTACTGGATTACGACGTACCCTACGAAACATTCAAAGAGAAGTACTTACCGATTATAATCAAAAGAGCTAATGAGTTACTTGGTGATTTATTCCTTGATTACGGCATATCTAAGTCAGCAAGCGGTAACACCCACGTGGTGATTAGGTTGCGTAGGGACGTGACACAGTTCGAGGCGATAATAATTGCTGTGTTAATGGGTAGCGACTTCAAGCGTGAGTGCTTCAACTGGCTTAGGTTATTCACTTTCGGTAACGCCGATTCACTGTTCGCCCAGTTCAAGGAGGCGAAAGATAAATCAAAAAAGAGTAAGTGCAGTGACGGTAACCTAAGGAGGTTTGCAATGAGGACGTGCCCGGGATTGGTGATTTGGGTTTACAAATACGCAACACTTAGGAACTACCTAGGTAGGTGGGTAGTTCCTTGGTTGGGTGGGAATTCGACAACTGCCGAACCCCAACCCCGTCAAACTCAGAACCGATAACGTGTGACGAAGCATGAGGAATTGAGGTCACACCAGTGTGACGGAAACCTCAAAAACCGTCACTGCATATATTATTAGATATAGATTTAGTATAGTGACGGACCCACCACCTCCGTCACACCGGTGTGACGGGAAACCACCCCTCGTCACACCGGTGTGACGACCCCCCTTAAAAAGGGGGTTTAAATACTTTTCGGTGTAAGACTTAAAAAGGGGTTTAAATAGGGGCTTCGCCACACCTACTTCGTTTCCCTAAACAGCCTGGTTACCTCAAGGGCACGCTGAAGCCACTCCCTCTCTTCCTCCTTTAGTTTCTCTGTGCCTACTACTGCACCTTCCTTACTAAGTAGTGAACCTACAACAAACTGCAGGTCCTCGCATAGGTAGATTAGATTATAGATGGTGTACGCAATAGGTCTAGGTAAAGCCTTAAGCAAGCAACTGTAGGGTAAACCCTCTGCTAGGCAGTGTGATACGTAATCCTTCACTTCAATCACGTCCTCAATAGGTGCCATACGAACCCACCTGGTTAGGAACTCCCTGAGGAGTATGCACAATCCTTTTTTCCATAACTCCCACGTAACATTGTATCTCCGAAACACGCTGAGTAACTCATTAGGTATGGGTACATCGCCCTCCAGTACTGACTTAATTAACGAGGCGGTTTCCGCCCTAGTCATGGATATTGTGGACACGGTCCTGGCAACCTTCACATAAGCAATCACAAGCTCTGGCGATAACCCAACAATAACCGGGAACACGAATAACATGTAGTACGGAGACGTCAAACAAAGTGCTGGGTTGTCTGTGTTTGGTGGTTTACCGAGTAATTGAGTGATTACTAGGCAGTACCTACTCATGTCCCTCTGGAACCTAACGCCTATCGGTAACCTCATTATTAATGCGTTGTGCATTATTGACGCCTTAACATCCTCAATAATCCTCTCCCTAATCACCCCCCTAACCCTCTCGCTCATTAGTTCACTGATGTCCTTACTGTTACTAGGCTCTGGAGGGAGCCTTAGGGTTACCACGCAGTAACATGTAACTAGTAAATAAAACGTTTACTCTAATCGATGATTTGATTAACAAAGCGTTTATAAACCCGTGAGTAGTTACGTAATTGACCCAGTATGGGAAAGAAAAAGCTGTACTCGACAGTGTCGGTAATGAAACTAGCAGAGACACTAGTAGCTAACTACTCAGGTAGGGTAGGAGGCATAATGGGTTTGGATAGGGACATACAACTAATGCTGTTTAACATGGCTAACATGAAAGCTAACTACTGGAACACGAAACAGGGTCCATACCACGTACTTAGGACGCAGGTTAGGGCTATCCTAAATAGGTACGGTGTCCCGTACTACGAAAGTGCTCCTTATTACGCCTTTGCGGAGAAGGTGATGAAGGCGTATGCAATGTACCCGGAGGATTACGCCTACCAATTCGAGAGGGCAATCGAGTATCAATTCGCAACGCTAGACCCAAACATACTTGCTGAGATAGCCAATGTAGCTAGCGAACTGGGTAGGGGAATATCCACGCTCTACCACTTAGCACCAACAACTGGGTAAGTGTTTTAAGTAAAACCTCGCCTTTAAAAATCACTTACCTTTCATTTTCTTCAATACACTGTCTAACTCATCTACGTAGTCACACACTTTTTCGCAGTTGTTAAGGGTCTTATCAATGATTTCATTAATCAAGTCACTCATGGATTTACCGGTTACCTGACTTATGTACTTCAGAACCATGTAGTTCTTAATCGTGAAGGAGACAGAGGAAATAATCTTAGCCCTATCGGTTGCGTAACTAGGGAGTGAATTAATTATGTCATCAATGGTGTACCTACGCCTACTCATTACGTGCCACCACCCTCCTTACCTTGTTCCTTACCCTCCATCAACTCCCTAATTATCTCGTCAGCAACCCTACGCCTCCTACCCTGCTCAATCGATTGCTCCATGGAACCAGCAATACCGCTTGCCAACCTCTCGTAAATCATCTGCTCAAGGTCCCTTGGGCTGAACCCACGACCACCACCACCACCAATTATCCTACCAATCCTGTCAGTAACAACCCTAAACCTCATAAGCCTCCTGTACAGGTCATCAGTAGCCTCAGTAAGCCTGTCAATCATTATGTCTATGGGGTCGGAAGTTACGTACCTCTGTAGCAACGCCTCACTCTTTGTGTTGAGCCAGTTATAGAAGTCATCAATCACGTTCATAAGCACCTGCCTAACCAAAGCCTCCTTCCTAGCCCTCCTCTCCTCAGCCCTAGCCATCTCTAACTCACCCGGTGCTATGGGTCTAGCCTCAATAACTACATTGTTATCCACAGGAGGCGGTTGGTTAGCAACAACCTCAGGCTTCCCTTCCGGTTTAACCTCGACCTTACTCAAAACCTCACTCGCCGTCTTGAGTTCGGGGTTCTCCGTGTTCTCGTTACCATCCGTCTTCTTTTTCCTACCCATACTAAGTACTTAGCAACACCTACCTACTTAAAAACCTAACCCTGACCCACAAGTCGCCTTGTAACTTCACGTTTTCTATCTCGGTGTGCCTTACCTCACCGAACAACGCATTTATGACGTCGTCGTCGTAAAGCTTCATGGCTATCAAGAACCCATCGCTTAATTTAGAAACCGCAAAGTCTGGGTGTAGCCTATAGGGGATTTCATCCATGAACTTGATAAGTGCGTCCCTAATGGTCTGCAAATCAGTTTGTTCAACAACGCCTATCAAAAACCCGTCACTAACCCTTTTGCACCTAACGGGCCTCTGCCTACTTGCGTAGTCACACAGGGTCCTGTATAAATCATCAATGTTCACGGTTATCGAGAGCCACCAATAAGTCTCGTACTCAGGTGTACTCAGGACGTAACGGATGTTGTACTTCCTGAGAACCCCAATCATTTTCCTCAACGCCTCCCTAACCTCTCCTTCATTGGGTATCGACATACTAAGTACTAACTGTTTAACGCAGTGCTTATATACCTTGCGTTGGTTCGTTTAATCGACCAAACATGTCAGCACCTACAGTACAGACGGTTTTCACGGACCTGTTCAACGCACTACTGAGCATAATCGACCAAATAGCACTTGCGATACAAAGCAACGCCAACCTAATAGCCCTAGTGGTAATCATAGGTGCAGTGGCAGGCACAATATACATCTTCGGCAGGAGGTTGATTAACTGGTTCAGGGGCTTCATGGGATAAGCACTTAAACGCTTAAAACAAGCAAAACCCTTAAAAATCACCTTTTTTTCTTTACCTACGTATGTCAGAGGTTAATTACACAGGGGTTGAGGTTAAGGTAAGGGCTTCACCAACCCAGTCGCCGGAGGAGGTTACCCAGCAAGTCATTAGTCAATTGGCTCCTTACTTGAGGCAGGTATTCAGCACCTACCAGGTGGTTTACAGGATTAGGTTAATCATTCAGCCCGTGCTTGTGAAGACCCCGCAACCAGCCGTTACGATTAGGACCATTGTTAGGAAGCCAATTACGGCTGGGGTTGAGGGAGAATACGAAGGTGAGGAGGAGGAAGAGGAGGAGTTGGCGGAGACCGAGTAAGGCTTTTTTGCCCCTGTTTCTTAAAACCACCGATGCATGCCTTAATCCTCACTAGCCCGGCAACATCCATTAAGCAACAGGCTAGGTACGTAGCACAGGTATTGATTGACTCTGGTTGGAATGTTTACATCATCGATTACAACAACGCCTACTTGGCTTACAGGTACGTAACCCTTTACGACCCCGAGTTAGCCATCAACATCATGGACCCCTTCGTGTTGCCCCACATCGTTAAGGGAACCAACGGGTTCAGTGGTGAGGTTATTACGTACTACACCGCTGACGGTGTCCCATACACGGATTTAAACAGGCAACACGTTAGAGAAATATGCAGGAGTACCTACGTAATAGCGAACAGCAATTACTCAAAGGCGAATTTAGAGGCTATCGACTGCCACGTAAACGAGGTAGTACCCAACGGGATAGACTGGGTTTACCTAGGTAAGTACTTCGGTTCCGTGCCTAGGTACGACTTGGTAAGCGTTGGTTACTACAACCCGGGGCTTAATGAGTTAGGCAACAACTGGTGGGGTGATAGGAAGGGTTACCCGGCACTAATTGGTTTGTTGTATAGGCTTTGGAGGTTGGGTTATAGGTACACGGCTCACCTACACACAAGCCCGGAGTTAATCACCAGGGTGTTCAAGACCCTACCTAGGCAGGTAAGTGTATCGCTTGGTGGGTTGGGTGGTTTATCGCTGACAATCAACACTGTTATTTATGAGTTCTTCGCCGTAAACAGGGAACCAGATGAGAAGCACCCCGTGAAGGTCACCTACGTAGGTGGCGAGAGGGGCGTTGGTAGGTACTACGACGGTGAGTACTACATAACGAACTCATACGTGGAGGGCTTTGGACTAACGCCGTTCGAGGCTTTAGCCGTTGGTAGGTACGCAATAGTTAATGACCTACCCACATGGCGTGAGCACCTACCTAGCGATTGCACCTATAGGGTCCCCATACACGCAACTAAGGACTACATCTGGGGCTTGGGCGTGAATAAATTACTCATGCGATTCCACATACCCGATTTTTACGCATGGGAGGAGCTATTGATTAAGGCTATAAATCACGAGGTTAAGTACGACCCAGCACTATGCAGGGAGTCCGTTAAGGACTTTGATTATAGGCTAACCTACGAGTGGTTCAAGAAAAAACTTTAAATAATGCCTTGTTTATTAACCCGTGGTGCGTATGAAACCAACAAACCCACTAACCAAGTTGTTGGTTGCTGTGGTTAGCCTAGTGGCTCTGTTCGTTAGTAACGCCGTTTTTGCCCAGAGCGGTGGTCAGGTGGTTTACCTAGACCCATTCAGCTTCTGGATGCTCATACTCGGTATTGCAATAATGGTGTTGATTGTGATTGGCATAGCGATTTACGCATTCACTAACATAAACGACATGAGGAACCAAACAGCACTGACTAACGCCCAGATAAATGCAATTAACGCCAACACCAACGCAATGTCGCAATTAACCAACGTGATTGCCAACGCAATAAGTGTCAATACTGCAATGTACCAGAGGGAGGTTGAGCACAGGATGAATGTTGAGGATAGGTACATCGATATTTACGACAAGTTAGTGAACAACACGATTTACTACCAAAACACGTTGCTTAACTATTACGGTCAGCAGTTAGTAACGCAGGACATTAGGCAGTTAATGAGTGATAAGGTTAAGGCGTCCGTCGTCCAGTCAGCAAAGCCACCGACTGTGGAGTCCTACCAACTCCAGGGCGAGGTGTTCCCCCCTTTCCCAATGCCTCAAGGGGGCAGTCAAGGCAGTACTCAGGGGAGTTCCTCTACGAAATAGTTGTTTATTAATGACGCAATAAGCTTTTAAAAACCACATAATTCTTTCCCATTGATGAAGGGACTAAAGAAGATATTCGAGGGCGACAGGGTAGTTGTGTATAAGGCTCAGAGTGATGAGTTCGTGAGTAACGCAATAAAGAACGGCGTGTTTACTCAGAGGGACGGTAAGTTAATCGATAAGAGCGGTAAGGAGGTCATTATTGTAAGGAGCGATTTTTTTCACTACCCGAGGCTAGTGGGTAACTGCGGAGGCAGTGTTTTCGGTATCTACGGCTCCAGCGTGTGGACTAACTGGCACGTTGCTGATTGTGCCGATGTATTAGATATGGGGACTAAGCAGTACGTGGTTGATTGGAAGGCGTTTTTGAAACCGAAGGTAATGCCCCTGTGGGTAATCGAGCTACTTAGTTTCTTCGGTATCGATGTGTCGAGTAGATACGACTTTGCTATGGGGCTGTTCGCAGGTAGTGACTACTACATACCTTACTCCAGGCATGCCTTGGTCCTAACTGCTGGTAACTGCCGGGGTCAGGACGACATGGACTGCCTAAACATTGCGTTGGAGGTACCAAACCTGGAACCAGTGCCTGTGGGAGCAACGGTAGAGGTGGTTTGTAACTACTGGGGCTACGTGGCGATTGAGGAGGTCATTGACAGAGGAAGTGCGTTGGTTAATTACGGCAGTGGGTACGCAGTCCTAGACCCAGCGTATTTACTCAAGCCAGTGAGTAAGTCAGCGATGCCTGGTTGTAGTGGGTCTGCCGTAACCCCACTTAGTAACCCGCCCCGTCACACCGGTGTGACGGGAGCCTCCTAAGGAGTTAGTTTTTTAATTAATTAATTAGTGGGTTAATTAATGAGTGATTTTCTTAGGAATGTTAACGTGCAAAGGAGGGAGGCTCCAGTCGATGTTGCGAGGGCTAACGAGTTAATGCAACAACTCCAGCAGGTTGGGTTCAGCTCCATGGAGCTTGATAAGGACAGCGTAGTCTTCTACATAAGCATTGAGCAGTTGATACAGAGGATGATGGAGCTACTATCCAAGGAAACCGGCGTTACCTACGAGATAGATTGGGTAGCCAAGAAACTAAAGGTTAGGTTGCCGATAGGTGTTGTTTTTAACCAGGTGATTAACAGCAACAAGTGACTTAGAGGCTTGGTTAGAAGCTCGATGGTACCGATAGGCTTATCGTTAAAATAAACGTGTACGTGGTGTTTGCGTTTAGGGACGCATTAACGCTTGTGATTGTCTCGCTGGTTGTTATTGGACACACAACACCGGCTGGTGCGTTCGGTGTGTACTGGGGAGCCACACAAAGTGCGGTTGTCCATGACAGTGAGGCGATGGTTACACTAGTTGATGGTGTCAATGAGCCCTGTAGGGTTAGGGTGTTGTTGCTTGGGTTCCACTGGGCTGACACGTTGCTTAATTGGTACTGGTTGTTGCTTGTGTCGTATGCGTAGCCAGAAGCGTTTATTACGTAGCCACTACCGCAACTATAACACGTGAAGAACTGGTAAGCCAAGCCGGCAATAATGTCAGCAGTAACGTTGGGGTCACCACCCTTCTCCGAGTACTTGTTAGGCTCTACGAATCCCCTCTCGTAAATCACCTCCTCACTGCCGTCCTTGTTCTTCCTGATTATTTTAAGCCCGACCTTAACCCTAACCTCCTCAGTCATTGTTTTATACCTAAGCAAGGCTTATTTATATGCCTTTTCCACATAAACTAGATGGGACAGGCAGTTGGTGGTGTTGGTGCCTTGGCTGGGGCTAGCGTGGTTGATAGCTTCATCAATGCGTTAGCCCGCATTGGGGCTTCCATACTGAGGGGCGTCATCGACATAATCAGGAAACCCAGCGTGCTCTATGCCTTATTGACCATCCTACCAGGCGTAATAAGGCAGTTCAGCAACTTCATCCAGCAGGTGGGTATAGACGTCAGCGAGTTCGCCCAGTCGATACTCCAGTTCGCCGGTTACATATTCAATGTGGTTTACAACTACATAGTGAGTAAACTAACGCCTCCGGGTGGTGCTTACTCATGGCTTAAGCCAGTGATTGAGGTGATAGCCATGATACCGGCGGGTTTACTTGCTTTGCCGTTCTACGTGGCTGGCTATGTGATTGAGTACGTCGTCTCACCCCTAGTCCAGTTCTTCGTGTCTATAGAGTTGATTGTCCTCAACGGTGTTTACACGTTCCTTTGCAGGTACGTAACCCCACTCCTGGGTTACTACTTCAGTGTTTACCTGGGTTACGAAACCTTCAAGCACTTCGCAACCAGGGGTAGGTTACCAGCGGCAATACTGGGCGGTTTGCTCGGTGGTATAGGCGGTTTGGTGCTCAACACCGAGTTGCAGGCTTTGCTGAGCATAATAGGCATGGGTTGCCAACAACAGTTGGTTTCCGTGCCCCCAGTCACCATAACTGTTACGCAACTACCCTCGGCACTGGTTAAGTTGGGTTACAGCGTATCGGTTCACTATAATTACGAGTTCACCACGGGTGGTTTGGTTAAGGGCACGTACTCAATTAGGGAATCGTATAAGTTGTTCTATGGATGCCTCAATTGCATTAAGTATCACTACACGGATTCCGAGAAGTACTCACTAAGTGTATCGATGCCTAAGGGTAGGTACTACCTCTATGGGGACTCGCTCAAGTACTCAATAGTGATTAAGGAAGTAACATCAATAAGCCTAAGCGGTCAGCAGGCGATTGCAATACCCATGCAGGTGAACTACCAACTGCTAGCCCAGGCCTTGTGTAGTACGGCTTCGTCCCCAGTCGCCTTTTACGTGGTGTGTGGCGAACAAGCAACAGCGAGTGACTACCAAGTGAGCACTACACCACCGAGCAGTGGGTGTAGTGTGGGCACCACGGCTGGTAGTAACGTGGTGTCGATATCGTGTACCGAGAACGCAACGGCTAGTGACACGGGGAGTGGCTGAGGGCTTACATGGTTGGTGGGGACAGCACGTACTGGAGCGTCACCTTCATTGGTTGCCCCTGGCTAACGCAGGCTGGGTAGCTGGTTGATATGTTCTGTGGTTGTGCGGTTACGTATGTTAGCCTACCTATGGTGCACAAGTACCAAAGCGTTGTGTACACGCAGTAGTACTTAGCACTTGGGTCGATTTGGTTTAGGTTGTTTAGGTTGAAGGTTATTGTTATGTTTACCGCCAGTGAGCCGTCGGTAAGTAGGTTAATGCTTACGTTCTGGTTGGCATTGCAGTAACTACACAGTGCCTCAAGCATGAAGTAGTTGTTTTTGTCGTCCCAACCGTATAGGTAAATGCCGTTGATAAACACGGCAGGCGTTAAGCACTTACCGGTGCACAGGTTCAAGCTACCGCATGTACTATACGATTGAGGACAACCGCTTGGGTTCAATAAGCAACCCTGTAGTAGGTCCAGCAACGCCCCGCTTATTGGGTCGGGTATTGACGGTATCATCGTTATGTTGTTTGGCGAGACCAAGTACTCCTGGATTTGAACTGTGTACGTGCCCGGCGTCAGCGTCACTAGGAAGCCCCTTACCCCAGTTACGAATGTGTTGGCACCCATTATCGTTATTATTACCCCTACACCCACCAGGTTCTTTGTCTCGTTCATTGTTATATTAACCGTATAGAGAAGACCACCGGCTACCTTCTGCACAGTGACTGAGGTTGGTGGTAGGTTCATTGTTGAGCCATCGCTGAAGTACAGAATAGCCCCCTCCAGCGTTGCGAATGGTTGATACGGCTCATACCACAGTTGGTAGCTTGGGTTTTGGCACAGTGGTGTGTAGTTGCAGTACATCATGACTAGGGTCCTCTTTATCAACTCGTAAAGCGTCGATGTTATTGCCAACTTACGGCTCACCTGGAGTTGGTAAGTCAGTGAGTCGGCGTATGATAGGGACTGGCTTATTGGTGATGTTGCGGTGTACCTGTAACTCAATGTGTCCTTGTACGACAACTTGATTGACACGCAAGGAATATAAACAGGCTTTTTTTATTTCTTTCGTGGCGTCGTGTAGAGAGTCGGTGCTTGTTGATAGGTACCGTGAGTTGCAAACCAAGGCTTTGGGTAAATCGACCTATGAGTACGTAATCGACTACCTAAGCAGGAAGGGGCTTTACCCACCTAAGCTGTTTATTCGTAATGTGGATGATTGGTTCAAGTACTCCTGGTTGTGGGTGGCGAATACCGAACCCGTTATTAACTGGGTCGGTAAGCGAATCAATGAGTTACTCGACTTAGGCGTGCAGCCGGACGAAATAACACTAACCGCTAAGTGGATTTTTGACGTGAGGGTTAGAAAAGGCGGTAGGTGGGTTAGGGTTGCTTATAGGGACCCAGTCATAAGTGCCGGTTTGCCTTACTGGGTTGGTTTCCAGCAGGTTGCTAACACATCTGGCGTCGTTTGGAGTTGCCCCGGTAACCCACCTAGTTCTTGGAGCACCGGTGGTTTGTGCACTACGTGTTGTCCCAGCAATAATTTATTGGGTATTTACTTCGCCGGTGGTGGTAAGCCACCGAGTAATATACAGGCTGGTGTTGGGACTAATTGTTGCTACAGTGCTGTGGGTTACAACATGGGTTCGCCGACGTCCTCCTTTAGCAATACCGTGGATAGTACCGGTACTAAGAACGTTAGTACGTGGACTATTACGGGGACAACCACAGTCAGTGTATCAGGTCCGTACCTAATACTTGTTTTGGCAACTAACCCTGGCTCTGGCAATACAGGTGTGACAGGTAATAGTTATGCTAATTGTAGTTGTGTTTACTGTAGTCCAGCTAATGCATGTGGTGTCCCGAGTGGTTACTCTTCAAGTGTTGTTCTTGAGGTTATTTATGAGGACCTGGGGGCACTCAATATTGCCTCTAGCACGTCGATTTCCGCATCTATCCAGTTGATAATTGCGTTGGCTAGCCCTGGGTGATTGATTCATGACTAGGAGGAAGAAGAGGGGAATTATTAGTGAGGCTTTTTGGGTAGTGGGTTTACCGCTTAGGTTCGCTGTTGAGGTCACTAACGACTTCATTAGTGACACGATATCTTTCATAGACCCTAGGTGGGGTAGGAATAAACGTAGGCACGTTGGTACTAATTACTAAGTGCTTAGTGGGGTTTTTAAAACCCGGTTTCACCAATTCATTGATTAACCATGGGTGGTGAGGAGCGAAGGAGCGAGGGTGGTGATGGGGTTGGGTTGTTCGTTGGTTTGGTGGCTTACGCAATTGACTTCGCCAGTACAGCAGTTGGTCTGTGGGGTTGTAGGAGGAGGGGTTGCGGTAAGAAGGAAAAGGCGTTGCTTAGGAGGAGGAGGAACGCATACATTAGGTGGGTTAGGGAGATGACTAGGAGAGTGGTTAGTTATGAGTGATGTTCGTAAGACACTTGATGAGTGGCTTGATGTTTGTTGGGATGCTTTTAAAAAGCGTGATGAATGTGAGGACGAGCGTTGCAGTAAAATTAAGGAGTTGGGTGAGTGGGGTAGGTGCTATAGTGAGTGTGAGGAGGAGGTCATTGGGAAATTAATGGGTAAGTACGGAATGAGTAGGGAAACAGCCGAGTTCTGCGTAAACATTGGTTACTGTGATTAATTAGGGGTGGCTTATCATGATTCTTCCGTTTCCTGTCTTCACTAGGTTGTGTCGTCCTTACGTCAAGGTTAGGTACACCGATAATGAGTCGTTCATGCCTGATGGGGTTAATGATGTGGGGTTCCTTGTGGATATCGGTGCTAAGGTGGCTGGGGCTGGTGGTGTCCCTGCCTCTATGCATTTCGTTAGGTTTGTGATGCGTTACTCACGTGGTTACCCAACGCTTTTTGTGGTTCCTGACTCATGGAACATCAGGCAGTACTTTAGTAACGTTAGGCACCTCATTGATTTAGTTAGTAGGTTGGGTGACCGCTTTACTGATAACATGATTCCGGTGCTCCCTGTTCATTATTACTTCTCGTTTGTTGGGGATTACGTTGAGTTGCTGGGTGAGTTGTCGGAATTATTCCCGGTTGTGCTTGTTGGTGTTCCCGGCAACATGGTTACTGCCTCACCAACAGGCGTGTTTAAGTGCGTGCGTAAGCAGTCTGTTTGTAACCACTACGTGGAGGCTGTGGTTAGGGACGTCGTAAAGAGGGGGTTCAAGGCTCATGTGTTGGGTATAACGAGACCTACGTTGGATTACATAGTTAGGCGTGGGTTGGTTGGTGTTGTGTCTGCCGATACTGATAAGCCTAGGGGTAGCGGTAGGGATAGGTTGGCGGGTAGGGGTGAGTACTGCCAAGTGTTTAGGGAGTGGTTGGTTGGTTATGAGCAACCGGACCCGAGTGATTGGTTAATGCGATTAATCGAATAATGCAGGTTTAAATAGGGTGTTTTGTTTATTGTTTTGTGTTGCTTCTTTTTGATTGTGACGGTACCCTGGAGGCTGGGAGACCTCCTGGTCCTGTTAAACTAAGTCACCTAAGTCAATTGGTGAGTAAGGGCTTCGTTGTTGTTGTTGTTAGTGAGAGCGTTAATTGCATTGACCTACCCCTGGAGCACGTGGTTGTTCCCGGGAATAGGTTGCAGGCACTGCTTAATGCGAGGGCTAGGTACCTAAACATGAGGTGCGTTTACGTTAGTGATAACCCGGGTGATGATGATAACGCAAGGAGGGCGGGTTGCGAATACGTGCACCCAAGCAATTGGCTTGGCTTCCTAGAAACCATAACCAAGCCATAGTTCGTTTAATCGTTTTACCGTTTATTCATTAATTCATTTACTCATTTATTCGTTTTTTCGTTAATCCATGACACTCCCCACCACCAGGCAACAGACCATACCTCTGTCTCCCCATGCCACAGCCACAGCCTCCTACACACTGTCTCCCCCCACCACCAAGACAGAGACCATA
>Ga0080004_1160398_pt1 | contig 20692 bp, 21 predicted proteins | sample WasSprMetagenome_FD_69207 | JGI IMG/M metagenome (GOLD analysis project Ga0080004, IMG submission 69207) | Sulfidic aquatic microbial communities from Washburn Spring, Yellowstone National Park, USA - WS (SPADES assembly) (version 2) | ecosystem: Environmental > Aquatic > Thermal springs > Hot...
CCTCTCCCTTCCACTGATAGTTCGACTTGAGGCCAAGTCCAACGATACTATCAATCCCTTCTTCCTTCTCGAACATAGGAACTTAAGATTTTATGTGTTAATAAAGTTTCATTAAGATAATCCTCATTCTGTTAGCTTTATCAAGGTTATCCCTAGAGAGTTCACTGTGGGAGATTACGTAGCTATCGCAGCGAAAGTTTCGAGAAAGCTCAAGAATCTAGTGGATGAGCTGGAGATAAAGCTAGGTCCTGTCATTAGAAAAGCTCTGAAGGAGGAAGTCAGGAGAAGAGCTATAAGAAAGCTGGAGGAAAGAGCAAAAAAGCTTCTTGAGAGGCTACCTGAGATTCCAGATGGGGAGATTGCCAAGCTGATCAGGGAGGACAGGGAGAGATGAGGTATATATTCGATTCGTCTGTTGTCATGAGCTTTGTGAAAAGGGAAAGCTATCGCATTCAGCGAGGATAGCCGTCCCTAATGCTTATGGCCTCATGAGCATTAACGGGATCAGATCCACTTCTGAAATTCAGTAAAGAATATTTTAATTCGGGTTTCGGCTGAGATATTTTATAATTAATTCCCTTCGGCATCGATGTTTTTCATCGAAAGGTTTGAGATTGATAAGCCATCAAGCTGAAAGTTTTTACCTTACCACCAGCAGATGTCATATGAGAGCTGAGATAGAGAGAAAGCTTCTTCACATCGCCCTTTCTGCACTTATGTTTGCCCCATATTTCCTTTCTTCTCCCCTAAAATATGATCCCGTTAATGCTTATGGCCTTATAGTAGCTGCATCCGCTTGGCTTTATGCGGTTAGAGCAAAGGGGATTCCAGCAGAGCTGGCGCAAGTGGCAAAAAGGGTGAGAATAGAGGGAGTGGATAAGCTTACATCTCAGTTTGCCATGTCAGTAGAGAGACTTGAGAGGGATTATGAGAAAAGGGCAGGATGGATCGGCCTTCTCACAGGGGTTATTGGGATAGGAAGCTCCTACATGATATTCAGAGATTGCTTTATAGCAGGAGTTCTGGCGATGATTTTTGTCGATGGGATCTCAGCAATAGCTGGAATTACCATGGGAAAGAGGAGAGTTCCAATGTCAAAGGGGACATTTGAAGGCACTTTAGCGGGATTTCTCTCCTACTTTGTTGTGATGACCTTCATAATGGATCCGGTTAGGTCAGCTGTGATAGCAGCTGCAACCTCCTTTGCTGAGCTTTATGGGATTGAGGACAACATATCCGTGCCATTAGTATCGTCCTTCTTGTTCTTAATCCTTAGATAGAAATCGGTTTGCACAGAATTTGCATGTCCCTTCACTTGCAACCTCTGAAATCTTTTCCAGCAACCCTGTTGTGTCAATGAAGGCAGCTAGCTTGATCAGGATTCCTTGCTGATCTTCTTACAAAATAACTTCATTACTAAGGTATTTTTTTAGCTTTTTGCAACAGAGCTTATTGAAGGTAAAGAGAAATTAATAACTAACTTATGGATTTGAATTATATACAGTCAACATCTATATAGAAAATATTTTAAGTAGCCTTCTCTCATCCTGTGTGGTGATAATATGGCTGGAACCCCTCCGGAAGAAGTAAAGAAAGCATTGAGTGAGGGTAGAAAGATCCTTTTTGAGCACGAAGCAAAATCCCTTGTCAGGAGATATGGCATACCAGTCACAAGAATTGAGATAGCCAAGAACGAAGACGAAGCAGAAGAGCTTGCAGAAAAGATCGGATTTCCTGTCGTTCTAAAAATCGTTTCACCAGATATTGTTCACAAGAGCGATGTTGGAGGTGTGCTTCTCAATCTGAAGAGCAAAAAAGAGGTGAGGGAAGGCTTCAGGAAGATAATTCAGAACGTCAAAAAAGCTGTGCCTGATGCGAGAATTGAGGGCGTATCTGTCCAAGAGTATGCTCCTCCTGGTGTAGAGGTAATAATAGGCCTCACAAGAGATCCCCAGTTCGGACCTCTGGTCATGTTCGGGCTCGGAGGAATTTTTGTCGAATTGTTCAGAGATGTGTCTTTTAGGGTAGCTCCTATCGATGATATGGATGCAGAAGATATGCTGAGGGAGATAAAAAGCTACCCTCTCTTAACTGGTTACAGGGGATCTGAACCCGTTGATATACCATCCCTGAAGAACGCTCTGGTGGCTGCGGGGAGAATAGGCCTTGAGATAAGCGAGATATCTGAAATGGATCTAAATCCTATAATGGCATATAAAAATGGAATAAAAGTGGTCGATGCAAGAATTGTATTAAGATGAATTTTTAAATTTTATAAAAGCATTTGTTAAAGTCTTTTTTTATTTTTTAAAATAAAAGGTAAAGTTTTTATTTTTATCCTTTTCTTTACCAAATGCGTCATGGCTGCATTATGCAGCCATGACGTAGGAGGTGTTGTGTAAATTGTTGGAGGAAATGCGGCTGCATGGGCGTGGTGGTCAGGGTGTTGTCGTGCTATCTGAGCTAATTGCAGATGCCGCAGTGAGGGAGGGAAAATTTGCCAGGACTTTTCCATGGTTTGGAGCAGCACGCAGAGGAGCTCCTGTTGTCTCGTTCCTAATCATAGGCCCCAAGGAATTTGTATCAAGGAGCATGGTATACAATCCAAAGCATTTAATCGTGCTAGATCCTGCGCTGCACAGGTTGATGAATTTAACACAAGGTTTTCGCGAGAAAGGATTGTATCTTCAGAACTCATCCAAAGATCCTGCCTCAATTCTGGAGGAGCTTGGTCCTAAAGTAAAGCCAGGTAAAGTGGGAACAGTGGATGCTACAAAAATAGCAATGGATATCACGGGCAGATCGATACCAAACATTGTCATGCTAGGCTCCTTTGTCAGGTTTACGGGATTAATATCGCTTGATACAGCAATTCAAGTTGTGAAAGATAGATTTCCAAGGGAAGCAGAGGCATATGAGCAGTGCATTAGGGAGGGTTATGATAAGGTAAATGTTAAGGAGGTGTCTGCATGAGCAAAAGTGTTATTGAGGAGTTTCCCGAAATTCCCATAAGAAAGAAAGATGTTCTGACTACTGAGCCGACTGCATCTTGGAGGGTGGAAAGGCCTGAGATAAATCTAGATGTATGCAACCGATGCTGGCTTTGTGTTGATTACTGCCCAGATGGGGTCATCTCAAAGACCGATGAGGGACCAGTGATCGATTATGACTACTGCAAGGGGTGCGGTGTTTGTGCTGCTGAATGCCCAACTAAAGCAATAACAATGGTATTGGAGAGGTGGTGATCATGGGGAAAGTTGAGTTGATATCAGGAAATAGGGCGGCAGCTATCGGCGCCAAGCTTTCCCGAGTTCAGGTCATCTCTGCATATCCCATTACACCGCAGACACCGATAGTCGAATATCTGGCGGAGTTCATTGCCAAGGGAGAGCTAGATGCAGAGTACATACATGCTGAGGGAGAGCATTCAGCTATAGCTGCTGCAGTAGCTGCATCTATCGGAGGGGCTCGTGCATTCACGGCAACATGTTCGCAGGGATTTGCTTACGGATTTGAATGCATAGCTCAGGCACCTGGTTACAGAGTACCGTTAGTCATGGCCATAGCAAACAGGACAACAGGATGGTACTGGAGCCTCCAGCCAGATTACTCAGATATAATGCCTGGAAGGGACTTAGGATTTTTAATAACCTTCTGCGAAAGCGTACAAGAGATACTGGATTCTATAATACAGATGTATAAAATAACAGAACATGAAAAAGTTCAGCTTCCTGGAATGGTGAGTTTCGAAGGTTTTTATCTCTCCCACGGAACAGAAGCTGCCGACATTCCGGATCAGGCTGAGGTGGATGATTTTCTGCCACCCAGAAAGATCTTGCCCCATGTCGTGGATCCGGAACTTCAACCGACTGAGCCATTCTATCTGATTGAACCATGGCAGCATACTATATACAGACACATATTCGAGCGGACGCTCGATAGGGCTAAAGGAATAGTAGAAGAGGTCACCAAGGAGTATGCCGAAAAGTTTGGAAGAGATGTGTACGGCCTAGTGGAGGAATACAAAACTGATGGTGCCGATGTTGCACTAGTTTCCATGGGTTGTTTAACTACAGCTGCCAGAAGAGCAGTTGATGCCATGCGAAGCGAGGGAAAGAGAGTAGGATTGATAAAGGTGAGGTTTTACAGGCCTTTCCCATCTGAAAAGATAAGGGAGATCGTTGAGAGAGAGGGGATAAAAGCGCTGGGAGTGGTAGATAGGGCGATATCGCATGGTGCTGGCATGGGACCACTGGGCCAAGATGTTGCTAGCGCACTTTATTCGCTTAAGAGCAGACCTAACCTGATTGATTTCGTATGTGGCATGGGAGGGGATGATGTCAATGTAGATGACTTCCGGAGAGCTCTTAACAGACTTCTTGAAATAGCTGACAAGGAGGGCGTCAAGGAGCTCGAGTTCATTGAGCATCCAATGAAGCCTGAAAGAATGTTAAAGACATTTGAGAACAAGCTTATAGCCCCAGGCTACAATTCCTGCCCTGGCTGTGGAGCAATTCTCGCATTCAGACATGCAGCGGAAATCTTAGGCAAGGATACTGTCTTCTGGTATCCGCCTCACTGCTTGGGTGTTGCCAACCCTCAGACGGCTGCCCCAATATTGCTGGCTAATTTTGCGGCTGGAGCTGCCTATGGAAGGGGACTTTATAGAGCATATAAGATAAAGGGGAGGAAGACGCGTGTAGTCGTATTTGCTGGTGATGGAGGTACTGTTGATATAGGGCTGCAGTCATTATCAAGCGCTGCTGAAGCAGGAGAGTCCATATTCTTCATCTGTTACGACAATGAAGCATATATGAACACAGGTATACAGAGAAGCGGGAGCACGCCGCTGAGTGCATGGACAACGACCACACCAGTAGGTCCCCGCTGGAGGGGTAAGAGAGAGGAAAGAAAGGATATGTTAGAAATAATGATCGCCCACAGGATACCATACATAGCCTTTGCCTCACCTGCGTTCATGCGTGATATGAGGGGGAAGATAGAGAAAGGTGCTAAAGTAATCGACAACAGGGAAGGCTTAGCATACCTCCATATATTCGCTCCATGCCCCACCGGATGGAGATCCGACTCTAACACGACTATACAGCTTGCGAGACTTGCAGTTCAGACTGGAGTATGGCCCTTAGTCGAGGTGGATCACGGGGTGTTTAGGCTGACATATAAGCCAAAGGAACTCAGGCCTGTGGAGGAGTATCTAAAGCTTCAAGGGAGATTTGCCCATTTGACAGCAGAAGAGATATCCAGCATTCAGAAAATTGTCAGAGAGAGGTATCAGAAACTTCTCGAGATGGATGGCAAGAAGCTGTTTTAAACAATCTCCTTTTTTTATTTTTTAAACATTATTTCATATATTATATCTGTTGAATTATAATTATATAATTATAAGGTAAATCTTTAAGTATAGAAAGTATGGAAGGAGCATGATGGTGGAGTTCTCCACTAAGGGAGCCGTAGAGAAGCCCGCAGCATCTTATGATTACTACGATGTAGTCGAAGATCTTGCTAAGAAGGATAGATGGAGAAGGTGGAGTAGATCCTTATCTTTAGCTGCTATTTATCTTGCAATCTCTTTAGCAATGGGATATGTTTTTGGGATGATCGCTCTCTTTTTTTGTTTAATTGTCGTATGCTCCGGAATTGTGCCCTTAATGCATGTAGTGACACCGAGAGCATATATAGTGGCTGGAAATTTCATCATTTGGGGTCCAGGAGGTCTTGGAAGGAAGGAAAGGCTAGAGTTAGATGGAGATTTAAAAGCGATTCTTAAGGAAGATAGAAATCTTGTGGAAATAAAAAGCAAATGGGTGACTATTCTCTACCTTTACTCACATGATCCAAAAACTTTACATAAAATTTTAGAAAGGAAGATAAAGGTATCTAGAAGGAAGAAATAGATATAAATTCTATATATAGATATAAATTCTATATTATGTCTTAGGTATCTTTTTTCTTTTTTAAAAAAAGATTTTTCTTTTTTTAAAAAAAAGATTAAAAAGAACCCCCCAGAGGAGAAAGGGGGAACATGCCTTTACCTGTTGAGGATGTAATAAATATGGTCGTGGCCAATGTTGTGAGAAGAGGTACCCCTATTTCGATGTCGGACGACGCACTCAACGGATGGGCACGCGAGCTGAATCTACCGAAGTATGGGGATACTGTTCTCTACACCAGCCAGCTTTATCAAATGGTTCCCTATGCTAGGGCATCTGTTGATATGCTTGAGGACCTTGAGAAAAGCACTATAGGAAGGATTTTAGTGGGACTTGGAAGCCGCCTAGCCTCCGTCTATGACGTGTCAAAGCTGACAGTTAGGGTCTCAAAGGAGGATATATCAGCCCAGCATGACCTATTAAAGGGCATAGCCAGAATCCTAAACAATATTGGGATAAGTTTTGGTTATATGTATGATGACGAGCTGTACTCCGGAGTCCTGCTTTACGATCTTGGCAGGGATGAGGACTTCAGGAGACATGCAGAGAGAGTTTCTAAATTATTTAAAGAGAGGGGCGTGAAGAGGATAATAGCAGTAGATCCCCACACCACCTACATACTGAGGGAGGTGTATCCGAAGTTTGTAGATGGGTTTGATGTCGAGGTCAGGAATTATCTAGAGATCCTAGCGGAGAAGAGCCCGGAGCCAAAGAAGAAGATCTCTGAAACAGTGACCATACATGATCCATGCTATTACGCGAGGTACCTGAAGATAATAGATCAACCCCGCAACCTGTTGGTTAATGCCGGAGTTGAGATAAAAGAGCCAGATAGAACAAAAAGCCTCACTTTCTGCTGTGGTGGACCAATAGAGTCTATATTCCCGAGAATATCCAAGGAAATAGCTTCCCTTAGAGTTGATCAACTTGGAAGCGTTTGTAAAAATGCAGTCGTCATGTGTCCATTCTGCTTTGAGAACCTCTCCAGAGCCGATTCTGGAAAGGTGCAGCTGAGGGATATAGCCTATTATCTCTCTCAGTCCTATGGAGGTGTTAGTATTTGAGCTGGCTTGAGGACGTCCTGAGGGCATTGGAGAATGAGGAATTGCAGCGTGGTCTTAGAACTGCTGTAAAAAATATGAGAACGATTAGACTAGAAACTTTCAGTAGATTTCCATATCTAACAGAAGAGCTAGCGGATTATATCAGGAAAACCAAGGAGAAAGTCCTGAAAGATCTTGAGAAATATGTGAATCAGACATTAAAGAGCATAGAGAAGACAGGAGCTCATGCCTATTTAGCCAAAGATGGGGATGAAGCAAGGAAAATAGTGGGGGAAATAGTTGGAGACGGAAGGAAAATCATAGTCAAGTCGAAATCGATGGTCACAGAGGAGATAAGGCTGAGACAGTATCTGGAGGAGAGAGGACATGAGGTATGGGAAACAGATCTAGGGGAGCTTCTAATACAGCTTGCAAAGGAGAAGCCCATGCATCCAGTCGGACCAGCTTTGCATATGACAAGAGCTCGCTGCGCGAGAGTGCTGAAGAGCATAGATCCTGAGATAACCGAAGACATGAGTGCTGAAGAGCTGACATACAGGGTAAGAAGATTTCTGAGGGAGAAATTCATAAAGGCAGATGTGGGGATAAGTGGAGCTAATGCCATCGCTGCGGACTCAGGAGCTGTGTTCATAGTGACAAACGAGGGAAATGCTAGACATGTGACAAATCTACCACCCGTTTCAATAACAGTAACAGGAATAGAGAAGATAATGCCGACCACGCAGGATGCATTCCTTCAGTGTATAGTTCAGTCGGTCTATTTGGGAAGCTTTCCACCAGCCTATATATCGATGATCTCTGGTCCGAGCAGGACAGGCGATATAGAAGCTCGATTCGTAACGGGAGTCCATGGTCCCAAGGATGTTCATGTGGTGCTGATAGACAACGGAAGAATGCAGGCAGCCAAACATGAATACCTGTGGGAGCAGTTGCTGTGCGTTAGGTGTGGATACTGTCTTGTAGAGTGTCCTCCTTGGAATCTAAGTGGCAACTTGTGGGGAGGCCCGGCTTATGGAGGGCCGATGGGCGTGGGGTGGACCGCGATAACAGAGGGTATAAATGTCGCTTCATCTTTAGCAACACTATGTCTTGGGTGCGGAGCATGCAAGGAAGTATGCACTATGAAAATAGATATGCCGAATATTATAAGAAATCTTAAGAAGGGCATAGGTCATTGATTCCGTCTCAACGATAACTTTATAAGTTTTCCATCGGCAAAACAAAAGGGGGTTAATTATGGCCTCCGGAGAAAAAGTTTTCCCTTTTGGGAAAGGTCCTGCCCTGAAAGTAGTGGATAAGGTGCCTCTGCCTGAGGACGTCTTTAAACTCAGGGAAATAAGCACATGGAAAAAGTGGACCACAGTTTACGGCCCTGCTGTGATAGTGCTCGGAGCATCGATAGGGAGTGGCGAGTTCCTGCTCGGGCCTAACTTAATAACAAAATTCGGACCAATGCTACTGTGGGTTTGCACAATTAGCGCTCTGTTCCAGCTAGCCTACAACTACTGCTGGTTCAAGACGACGATAACAACAGGAGAGCCAGCTATACAGATTGCCCAAAGGCTTGGAGTATGGGGGGCTATTCTCGGGCTCGCCCTGTTCTATGCTGGTACCATATGGCCGGGATGGGCTGCTACATCAGCTCAAGCTATTGCAGCATGGCAGTTAGGCAGAATGCCAACCGCAGCAGATCTGGATCTAGTGAGAATGTGGGGCTATGTCTTGATCATATTAGCTCTCGTGATAGTCTCGGTGGGTGGAAAAATATCAAGAACGTTGGAGTACTGGAACTGGTTCGATCTCTTCGTGATCCTCGGTGGCTTCATAATATTCGACATAATATTTGTTCCTCCGCATGTTTGGGGACAGTTTCTAGCTGGATATGTCAGCTTCGGCTACATGCCTGCAGGCGTAGATATAGCAGTTCTGTCAGCACTGATAGGGTACACAGGTGCCTCAGCGGCCGGAAATTACTCAATGTCGAATTACTACAGGGATAAAGGTTATGGAACGGGCTCTCTTGTGGGCTATATACCTGCTCTCATAGGAGGAAAGAAGATAAAGACCCTTTCTTATGGTGCGATACCAGAGCCAACTCCTGAAAACGTAAGCGTTATGAAGCGCTGGTACAGGTACATGCTGGAGGAACAGACCTATATATTCTTCGTTGGCGCGATGATAGGCATGATGGTTCCCTCTATGTTTGCTTACTCAAACAAAGCTCTGGTGGAGTATGCGGGAGCAGCTGCTTGGTATGGAGCAACCCTCAAAAAGCTTATTGGCGATGTTGGCTGGCACTTCGGTCTTCTCTGCGGTGTTTTAACACTTTATAAAACGCAAATAGATGTAATAGATAGCTTTGTCAGGAACAACACGGACTTCCTATGGAGATATGAAAGGGTAAGGAAGTTCTGCAAGGAGGACATAAGGAGACTGTATTATCTCATACTTGCAATTTACCTCTTCTGGGCTGCCATAGCGATGCAGCTAGCTGCTCCATTCTGGCTCATCGTTATATCGGCAAACTCCGGCAACATGGTCGCATTCTTCTGGATACCTCTTCTAATCTGGGCAAATAGAAAGTTGCCGAAAGAGTACAGGTTCAGCAAATGGCTGGAAGTGGTCTTAATACTGATGCTGATATTCTGCGAGTTCTGGTTTGGCTTTGCTGTCTTAAGAACTCTGAAGATAGTGTAACAATTCTTTTTTTTCTTTTTTATTGAATAATTATTAAGTATTAAATTGAGAGGTGATTATATGGATGTCATAAGGGATCTGGAGGCGTTATTGGGCCCTGAAAATGTCAGCGATGATGAGCTAGTTATAAAGTTATACAGCAAGGATGCATGGAAATTTGAGGGGTCCGCCCTAGTGGTTGTCTTTCCTAGGTCAACAGAGGATGTCTCCAAGATAGTCAGGTATGCATACAAGAACAATCTAAAGGTATATCCGCAGGGTAGTGCCAGCGAGCTAGTTGGCTCATCCACGCCAAGCAAGGATGGAATAATACTGAGCTTTGAGAGAATGAAGAGAATAAAGGAGGTTGATGTTGTCAGTTCATATATAACCGTCGAACCGGGCATCACAATATGGGAGATGAATTTGTTTTTAGCAAAGTACGGTTATATGTTCCCTGTTGATCCAGCATCTGTAAAGGCAGCGACAGTAGGAGGAGCCCTATCAACAGGAGCTGGTGGCTTAATGGGTGCAAAATATGGAACAATGAAGGACTGGGTTCTTGGAATGACAGTTGTCCTCCCGGATGAGAATGGAACGGTGCTGCACATCGGTGGTAAAACCACAAAGGACAGGACGGGCTATGATCTAGTTCGTCTTATAGTGGGATCGGAGGGAACCCTTGCAATAATAACAGAGGCAACTCTCAAAATTGTTCCAATCCCGGAGGCCCTGGTGACGGTAGTAGCTTTCTTTGCATCACTGGAGGATCTGATGAATGCTGTGATAGAGATAAAGAAAAACAGAATAAGCCCATTCATGATGGAGCTTATTGATAGTGCTACTGTTAGGATGATACTGGAGAATATAGGGTCAAGGATAAGAGGGGAGGGTCACTATCTGATGGTGTCTGTGGATACCACATCTGAATCTATAGAAAGAATCCTTAATACTTTAGAGGGGATACTGAGGAAAAATAATGCTTCTCAGATTTTCAAAGCGAGATCTCAGGCAGAAGCAGAAGAGATGGGGCTGTTAGACATAAGGAGAAACCTTTATCCAGGAATGGTTCTTTACGCTACCAGCAAGCTGAAGGATCCTACTTCAAGCTTCTATCTCTATGGAGAGGATATATCGGTTCCTCCAAGCAAGCTCGTTGAGGCTGTTAAGAGGTTTAGGGAGCTTGAGGCCAAGTATGGGATACCGATAACTCTCGGTGGCCATGTGGGCGATGGAAATCTGCATCCTGCAGCGATAGTTTATGAGGAGGAAAAAAAGGAGATCGGCGAGAGAATATCAGCAGAAATCATGGATATAGCAATTAGCTTAGGGGGTACTATCAGCTCTGAGCACGGCATAGGAACGCTTAAGAAGGAGAAGCTCAAGCATTACTTTGAGGAGCGTGAAAGTGAGAAAGCACTAGAGATAATGAGAGCGATAAAAAAAGTTTTCGATCCCAAGGGGATACTTAACCCAGGGAAAGTTATCTGAGGTGACTGTTATGGTCGAGTCGATAGGGGATCTCAGGATAAAAATAATGAGGGAGTTAATTAAGTGTTCTTACTGTGGTTTCTGTGAATGGGTCTGTCCCGTTCTATCAGCCATGAAAAGGAGGGATTACGGACCCAGAGGAAGAGTAAATGCAATGCTTTTCCACCTGAGAGATGGCCTAATGGGAGAATCTCTTAAAGAGAGCATTTACACATGTCTTGGATGTGGTTCATGCAGCACACAGTGCATTGCAGGAATCAAGCCCGAAGAGCTTATAAGATCCTTTAAACACTACATGTATCTGTCTTCAACGGGGAAGAGCGTCACCTAGATGAGGGTGTACCAAAAAGCATATAAATAGTTAAGGTTGTTATGCTAGGGTGATCCGATGGAGATCCATCCTTCTATAAAATATATATTTGAGCCCGAAAGTGTGGCAGTGATAGGAGCTTCGAGGGATCCCTTAGCGTGGGGCCATGTCATACTGAGGAACATACTAGAGGGAGGTTTTAAAGGGAGAATCTATCCTGTCAACCCTAAAGCCGACGAGATATTGGGACTAAAGTGCTATCCTGATATAAGAGCCGTCCCTGATAGTGTAGATCTGGCCTTTATAGCAGTTCCAGCTAACTTGGTTCCTCAGGTTATGGAGGCCTGTGTTGAAAAGGGAGTTAAAGCAGCTGTCATAATAACGGCTGGATTCAGAGAGGTGGGGCCTGAGGGAGAGGAACTTGAGAAGAAGATTGTCGAGATAGCTGAAAGAGGAGGAATTAAATTTGTGGGACCAAACTGTATGGGAATTTTCGTGGCTAAGAAGTACTTAACTGCTACTTTTGGTACAGTACGCCCGAAACCAGGTCATATAGCTTTCATATCACAGAGCGGTGCTTTCGGAGGAACTGCACTAAGATGGGCTACTGATAGAGGTATAGGCTTTAGTTCGATGATATCGGCTGGAAATTCGGCTTCATTGGAGGTCTCCGATTACCTAATGTATCTAGCTGATGATGAGACGACCAAAGTTACCATTGCGTACATAGAAGGCGTGAGGGATGGGGAGAAATTTAAAAAAGCGCTGGATTACTACACGAAAAAGAAGCCTCTCATAGTTATGAAGCTAGGTTTTACATCGAGTGGAGGTGCAGCTGCCCAGTCGCATACCGGCTCCCTTGCAGGCAGTGATCAGGCTTATAATGCTGTCTTCAAGAAATATGGAGTCATTAGGGTCTATCAATTTGATGAGATGTTTGAAATAGCCCAGGCATTTGCTCATTTACCTCTTCCAAAGGGGGACAGAGTCGGAGTGGTCTCGGGAGGAGGAGGATGGTGTGTGGAGGCATCGGATTCCATCGAAAGCCTAGGATTAAAGTTACCTAAGCTACCGGACTACATAATAGAGGAATTAAACAAAATGCTTCCCCCATTCTGGAACAGGAGAAATCCAATTGACTGCGTTGCAACACCATATCCGGAGGTATATGTAAAGGCAGTAGACTTGCTAATGAAGGATGATAACTTTGATATGATCTTACTGATAGGCTTTGCGACATTTGGAACCATGACTGCAGGAATGGAATCACTAATACCGAGGGAGGAGCAGTGCGCTAGAGAGCTTCTAGACATAGTTAGGAAGTACGAAAAACCTATTGTGCTAGCCAATCCCATCGGAGCGCATGAAATAAAACCGCTAAAGATCCTCAGAGAAGAGGGAATACCGATATACCTTACTGTGCAGGAAGGTGCTAGAGTCCTGAAGGCTATGTGGGATTATGCAAGTTATCGGAAGAGGAGAAGCAGCATCAGCAGCTCATCCTCCTAATTTTTATATTCTTAATATTACATTAGTTCTACATTGATTTTTTATTTTAGGTTAGCTTAGGACTCTCTTTAATGTGTCTGTATTCTCTAGAAGTTAGTAGTACTGATAACTTTTAAGAAGAATTCGTTAAGCTTTATATTTTATGGCAACTTTTCTAAATCTATGCCCGAAATAAAGAAAAGGTGGCTTTATCTAGCATTGGCATGGATTATGCTCTTTTTAAATGGCTATGTCTATGCATGGAGTGTGATCAGAGTCCCCTTAGAGAGACCTCCATACAATATGCCACCAGTAGAGTCTGTTTTGCCATCGAGTATTTCAGCAATACTTACATCCGTTTTAATGTTACCAAGCGCTGTTATTCTAAACAGGCTTGGCCCTAAGAAGACTGCTAGTTTAGGTGGTCTTTTAGCAGCTTTGAGTTGTATACTGTCTTCAACGATAGCCCTTATGCCGGATAAGGCTCTCTGGATATTAATTCTCACGTGTGGAATAGGAAATCCTGCTGGCATGAGTCTTATGTATATTACAGCACTAAGACTGGCTGAACAATGGTTCACGGAAAAAATTGGCTTTGCCACAGGCACTGTACTCACGGGATTGGGAATTTCTGCCTTTGTAATGGGACCGTTTATCTATACGTTGTACTCAGCATATGGTCTTGCAAATGCATTTCTATTACTTGGAATATTACTTTTGGTATTACCATTCCTTGGAAACTTTCTCCGATTCCCCTTGCAAACAGCCAAGCCGCAGGAAGCCAGAAGTATGCATAAGCCACAGATAGAGTATTCTTGGAAGGAGATGATAAGGTCGCGTGAATTCTACCTTTCATGGGCAATTTATGCGATAGGGGCTGGAGCGGGCATGTCAATAAACCTGAATGCCACACAGATGGCAATCAATCTCGTTAAATTAACTGAGGAATCCATGATAATAGCAGCTTTTGCTCCATCGGTCTTCTCTATCGGAAACTGTGCCGGAAGGTTCATTATGGGGTTTTTGTGTGATCGCATAGGACCAAGGTACACGATTTTGATTATGCAAATTATGCAGTTCCTATGCTTGGCGCTACTGTTTCCTAGCGGAACTGTGTTGTGGATCCTATATGCTGCGCTGATACTATATGGATTAACATACGGGGGCTATCTGTCTGTTATGCCCACGCTAACAAGGTATTACTTTGGATCCAAATATTATCCTCAGAATTATGCAATATACTTCATAGCAATAGGCGTTGGTAACTCCATTCTGCCGCCCCTTGCAACTTCTATCATAGGTCCTAAACCAACTTATGAAGGATATTTAAAATCTTTTAATATACTAGAAATTCTTATATTAATAGGAATAGTGTTTTGCATATTGGTTAAAGAGAAAAAATATTTAAAGGATAACTAGATAGTATTTATAGTACACAAACATCTATCACTACTTCAAAAAAAGATAGCTCTTAGGACAGAATTATTTTAGAATATCCTTTCAGCTGAGAGCTAGTTTTTATATGCGCTCTCTTTCTACTTTGAATATGACGGGTCTGTTCACATCTGGGCATTGTATGACTTCCTTCCTGTTTATCCAATCCTCCTGCGGGGTATCCCTGCATAATGCTGTTAAATAAGGCGCCATTCCTACAATGGCATAAAGGCATAGTTTACCGCTTTTCTCTTTAACGATTTCAGCCTCCTCAAATACTATTTTATCCCCTACCTTATAGTAGGGGCAATCCCCCCTACTTTCTACCACTGTGAGGATGACGCGATATGGCATTATCCCACCGGCACTCTCCGTAAGAATTCGCTTAAAAATTTTTACTTATTTATTTGTAATACCATTAATGTATAATAGGAACAGAGATTTCATAGATAAAAAAAGGGAAAATTTAATTTTGGAGTTACTACAAGAACTTGGGGTGGATTATCTATGGAGAGGGAGTTTGAGGGTAGTGTTGTTGTGGTGACAGGAGGAACAAGAGGCATAGGAAGGGCCATAGCGGAGTCCTTTACAAAGGAAGGTGCAAAAGTTGCCGCTTTCTTCGTAAGTAGTGATAAAAAGGCCGAAGAGCTGAAATCTATGGGCATTCTACCAGTAAAATGTGATGTTTCCAATAGAGAGGACGTTAAAAGGGCTGCTGACATTGTACAGAGGGAGCTGGGGGAGACCAATATTCTCGTGAATAATGCCGGTATAATGTATCGAATGGCCCTAGAGAATTATGAGGAGAGCCTGCTTGATAAAATGTTTGCAGTTAATGTAAAAGGAATTATAAATACTGTGCTGGAGTTCCTACCTCAGCTCAAGGCTACACGTGGCACAATAGTCAATATAGCCTCCAATGCCGGGATAGGAACAGCTCTTGAAGGTACTACGTATTATGCCATTACAAAAGCAGGTGTCATAATACTGACTAGGAGAATGGCATTTGAACTCGGCAAATACGGCATCAGGGTTAATGCTGTGGCTCCTGGATGGGTTGAGACCGATTTAGCAGCAGCTGGTAGAAGTTTAGACGAAATAGAAAAGATAAAAGATTTTATAAGATCAAGAACTATGCTTAGAATGACAGGATTACCCGATCACATAGCCCCAGCAGTCCTCTTCTTGGCAAGTGAGAGGGCTAAATATATGACTGGCCAAGTAATTGTTGTCGATGGAGGAAGGACGGATTATCTAACTCATGGCATCTAAGGACTTCTCTAGCAGTTTTTCCTCATTTTTACTCTAAAGCCATGAGATTCCTTTAACCTATATCAATAAAATCCCTTTTTCAATTGTTCATAAGCACCGGGATCGAAGAATCTGACTATTTCAAGGGCAAACTCTATCGCAGTTCCGAGACCCTGAGATGTTATTACATTTTATCAACAAAATCTTTATTAAGAAATCCAGAACCATAAGTCGGGGAGGGTTGTGCGAAACCTTAAGAAGTTGCTGAGAGAAGGAGCACTTACTTTAGGTGGGTGGATAACAATAGCCCATCCAGATGTTGTAGAGTGTCTATCGACTCTGCCCTTTGATTGGTTCGTTTTCGATATGGAGCATGCTCCTCTTGATGTTTCAATATTAGAAACCTTGATCATGGGAGTGCGTGGCACGGATATAACGCCTATAATAAGAGTCCCTTGGAATGATATCGTTGCAATTAAGAGAGTTTTAGATATTGGAGCTAAGGGTTTGATGATCCCTTGGGTAAACACGAGGGAGGAGGCAGAAGCGGCTGTAAAATACTCGCTTTATCCGCCAAGGGGACTCAGGGGTGTGGGACCTAGAAGAGCTTTAATGTATGGTTCTGTTGATTTTCTCAAGTATTATAAGGAATTTGAAACAGAGGAGCTTACTATCGCTGTGCAGATTGAGACAGAGACTGCTCTCAGGAACATAGAGGAGATCGCAGGTGTTAAGGGTATTGATGTATTTTATGTTGGCCCAATGGATCTCTCAGTGAATTTAGGTATTCCACTTCAATACAATCATCCTAAATTTTCTGAAGCTATACAGAAAATATTGGATGTATCTAAAAAGTATGACATTGTTCCAGGAATTCATACATTTGACCTTGAAATGGCTAAAAGGTTCATCTTAATGGGCTTCAGATTTGTGACGCTTGTGACGGATTATGTAGCTCTTAGAGCTTTCTCCATGTCGATGTTAAGCGAGCTCGGCAGAAAATAATGTAAATAATCTTAATATGAATATATAATTATATAAATGAGAAATAGTTTCCACAAGATATCTTTCTTCTCTAATCTTTCATCACTTTTCCTTTCTATTTTTGCGCTCGTATTGACAGTATCTATAGCTATGAGCATTCTGATTCTTAGAATTTTCATAACTCTGTTTAAGAGCTTTATATATTCCAAATCATATCTATGCATGTCCTAGAAAAAATAAAACCGTTAGCCACTAGCAGTTATTGGTATGATATAGATTTTTATTTCATATTTAAGTTAAATACTTTAGAACCATTACTGCTGTAAGCGCCCTATCACTATTCAACATCTCTGTGAGCTGTTTACCCTCTTTCTTTATTTTTTCTAGAGATTTAACAAGTACCTTTAAGGCCTCAACAAGGCTACCCTCCTTACTTAATTCTAGTATTATGTAGCTTCTCCCAACTAATTCTTTTTTATAGATTCTACTCTACTAGAACCTTTGTCCTCATATTACACTGGTAACATACCTAACTTCTCAAGAGTACTAGCTACATCTCTTAACCCTAATTCTTCGAGTTTTCCTCTCGTTGGTAGTCCTGTCTTAGTATCCCAGCCTCTAACCTTGTAGTAATCATCCAGTAGCTTGTTTAGCTCGAATATTTGTCTCTTGGCCGGAGGCCTCGGAACAGGCTCCTTCAATATTCTCTCTGGAATCTTGTCATGTTCCCTTGTACCAACACCCTCTCTCACATTAATAGCCTTTTCTAGGTTGTACACTCTCTCGCCTACAAGCCACAGATACTTAGTATCCTTAAACTCTTCAATACCAGTAGCAGCGTAGAGTAGCTTGGATAGTAAGTCTGCTGTGATCATTCCTGAATTTACTGGGAATAGACAGAAACCTGCGGCTTCAAACATAGCTGTTTCATCCTGAACATACTTAGCTAGTTCACCTTTACCCTCAGTACTAAACGGATCGACTTTTCTTGGAATACCCGTTATTTCAAACTTATTCCAGCCGATCATATGACTAGCACCTATATTTGATGTGGCAAGACTCAAACCATGAGCCTTAGCAGCTCTCGGATCATATGCTGGAAGTTCTAAACCCTTAATATGCATAGCATACTTCTCAGCACCACGCCCAACTATTTCAGCAGCTCTCTTAACACCCTCAGCTAATATATTACCTATGCCCTCTCTCAGTGCTATTTTCCTGACAAGTTCCACGAGAACATCTGGATCGCCCCATCTAAGTTCAAGCCCATCGATCTCCCTCTTAGATATTATGCCCTTCTCATAGAGCTCAATAGCAAACGCTATAGCTGCACCCGCGGAAATAGTGTCCAGCCCATATCTATCTGCGAGCTGATTGGCATATGTTATAGCCTCAATGTTGGTTATACCTAGATTGCCTCCAAAACTCCAGTGCGTCTCATATTCAGGGAAGTCCCAGAATAGTCCAGCGTAAGGACCTTTAGTTAATTTGAACTTCTTACCGCATCTTATTGTACAGCCATAACAACTATAGTGCTTAGCTATATAATTCTCTAAAACTTCTGGTTTAAATCTATCTACATTTTCAAGTTCTATTTGTTTGAAATTATATGTAGGGAAATGGCCTAGAACATAAAGTAAGTACACTCCATTGTTTGTTCCAAGTTCGTGAAAGCCTTCAAATGTAGGATTCTTCTTGTAACTTTCAACTTGCTCTTCAACAGCCTTCCTGAAAAGCTCTCCGTTATATATTTTCGGTCTCCTCTCACCATAGGCTACTATGGCTTTTAAGTTTTTAGAGCCCATTACAGCGCCTCCACCACCTCTGCCAGCTGTTCTATAATCATCGCTTACAATCGCTGCAAATTTAACAAGTCTCTCACCAGCTGGTCCAATTGCTGCAAATCTAGCATTTCTATTAGTTTCCTCGAGCAGGAACTCCCTCGAACCATCAACAGTTAATCCCCATATGTGCGAGGCGTCTCTGAACTCTATGTGATCCTCATGAATCCAAAGATAAACAGGCTTCTCAGCACGACCCCTGACTACTATAGCATCGTAACCTGCAAACTTCAACATTGCTCCAAAGAATCCTCCGCTAACGCTTCTAAAGTATGTTCCTGTCAGTGGTGACTTGAACATAACGAACCATCTACTAGTAGACTGTGCAGCTGTACCAGCTAGCGGTCCTACAGTGAGAACTAACACATTATCTGGACTAAGAGGGTCCACACCTTTAGGTAGTAAGTCCCAGAGGAGTTTAGCGCCGAAACCCCTAGCTCCTATAAAAGTCTTAGCTAGATCTAGTGGGAGATCCTGCGCAACTGCTTTCTTAGTCGATAAGTCGACAAAAAGGATCTTACCGGCATATCCATAGCACCCCAAAGAGCCACACCTCTACTCTAAATTAGACAACTAAAATTAATAAACTTTGTTATGTGAGCGCGCCTCAAATACTGCACCTGTATATGCTGAAGTAGTCATTTTAGAGTATCTATATAAGTATGAGAGCTTATCCAATTCTTTTTCAGGAGGTCTTCGCCTAGCTTTTTCTCTTTTCTGACTCATTTCTTAACTAGGAGGTCTATTCTCTTTCTATTTAGATCTATTTCAATAACATCATCTTCTTCCACAAGCACCATTGGCCCACCCTCCGCAGCCTCTGACGAGACATATCCTACACAAATACCTCTAGTTGCGCCTGAAAACCTTCCGTCAGTAGCTAAAACAGCGCACGCGTTGCGCGCAGATAGTATAAATAATGTAATTTATATAAACGAAAAAAAGTTTAAATTTTTCCTTATGAAAATTAGGCGACCTGCCATGGAAGTCTCCACGCTGTTTTGGGTGGTGTTTCACCTAGTGATAGCTGTATTTTTGGCTATTGATCTGATCTACTGGGAGAGGAAGAAAGGTGAAATAAGATTCAGAGATTCCTTATTGTGGGTTATTGTATGGATATCATTGGGTCTTTCATTTTCAGTAATAATATTTTCAATGTATGGTACAGAAGAATTTATTAAGTACATAACTGCATATATTACAGAGTATTCCCTTTCTACCGATAACTTATTTGTTTTTCTAGTAATATTTACTTACTTTGCAGTTCCACCTACGGGAAGGCATATTGGCCTGCTTATAGGAATACTGCTCTCAATCGTTCTCAGAGCATCTTTCATATTTATAGGAATTGCTTTATTGGAGAGATTTCACTGGATGATTTACGTGTTTGGGGCTATTCTAATATACACAGGCTACAAAATGGCAAAAGGAGGCGGAGAAGCTGTTGATCCGGGGAAGAACAAAGCGGTAATTTTTGCAAGAAAATTCCTGCCGATAGTTCCAACTTATGACAAGGATGGAAAATCTTTTATAATAAAACAGAATGGAAACACCTTTTTCACTCCTCTTATATTGGCTATACTGGCAATAGGGACCACGGACATAATGTTTGCCTTTGACTCTGTCCCAGCCGCACTAGCAATAACAAGGGAGTTCTTCACGGCTTATACATCCAACATAATGGCTGTACTTGGGCTGAGATCCCTGTACTTTCTGCTGGAGTACGGTTTAAGGCTTGTGGAAAACTTGGGAAAGGGTCTTGCAATTTACCTAGTATATCTAGGAGCAGCATTCATTCTATCGGCCTTTGGCATAAAGGTACCTTCATATATCTCACTTCTCCTGATCGCAACGATAATACTGGTATTGGTTCTCATGGCAAGATTAAGAAGAAAGGAATCAGGGACTACTGAGTGATTTTTATAAATTTCTCTCAAATAACTTTTTATTATAAATTTTCATAAAACCTTATCAAAGCTAACATACTCGCCACATTTGACTCCCTCGCGTATTTTCCTCAGTTCCCTCCGTTCTTTCTCTGTAAGTTCTTCATATCCTATAAAATTATCTATTTTTGCATCTATCTCGATCAGAATCTTTTCTATATCATTTATTCTCTTGAGAACCACGTCCGACATCTCGCTCTCCATCTGAAATTTGTGTCTCCCTTCTATTTAATATTAACCTCAAAAAGGTGCTTCG
>Ga0080004_1113906_pt1 | contig 20688 bp, 14 predicted proteins | sample WasSprMetagenome_FD_69207 | JGI IMG/M metagenome (GOLD analysis project Ga0080004, IMG submission 69207) | Sulfidic aquatic microbial communities from Washburn Spring, Yellowstone National Park, USA - WS (SPADES assembly) (version 2) | ecosystem: Environmental > Aquatic > Thermal springs > Hot...
CAGTTAAGGAATCTCCATCCAAGAGAGCAGCAATTTTATCAGGATTGGTAAATAAACCTGTATCTAAAAAGGCTTTGATTCTGGCTGAGGTAATATTTGGTGAATCCATGATTGAGGCAGCTTTTGAGGCAGCTAAATAAGTTGAATTAAAGGCTGAAGCCATTGTAGAAGAAGAATATATTTGGGAATTGACATGAGTTGCTGCATCAGTTGCATTTAAAGAATCTCCATCTAAGAGAGCAGCAATTTTATCAACATTGGTAAATGAACCTGTATCTAAAAAGGCTTTAATTCTGGCTGAAGTAATATTAGAAGAATCCATGATTGAAGCAGTTTTAGCCACAGAGAGGTTGGAATTGTCTAAGATTGAAGCAGCTTTTGAGGCAGTGAGGTTGGAATTGTCTAAGATTGAAGCAGCTTTTGAGGCAGTGAGGTTGGAATCATTAAAAACTGCGCCAGCTCTATCAGCAGTAAGACTGCTTTGATCCACAATTGAAGCAGCTTTACTGGTGCTTAAATTTGAACTATTTAAAATTCCAGCCACAGTTGAAGTGCTGATATTGCTAGTACACATAAATACTTTGGCAGCAAAAGAGGCGTCTAAAGTTTCAACAATGTTTGCTGCATCATCATAACTTTTGCTAGACAATAAAGTAGCTATTGCGCAAGGATCAGTTTCTTGACCAGCAATGAGATAAGTCCATTGGGTGCCATCGCAATGATAAATTGTCTTTTTAGCTGAGTCGTAATAAATTGTGCCAACTCTTGAGGCATCGCAAGTTCCAGCTTCTGATTGAGAAATTGGCTTCAATCTTAAAGTTCCGGCTACTTCCAATGTCGCAACAGGTGTTGTCGTCCCGATGCCGACGTTGCCAGAAGTAGCGATTGTTATTGTGCTTGTTGGATACCAATTTTGAGCTGTGGCATCCCATCTTAAAACTTGACCTTCAGCAGTGCCAGCTTCAACCGAAGGTACGGTTGCCCAAGTTAAACCTGTATCAGTTCTTTTTAAATATTGCCCGACGGTTCCTGCGCTACCTCCAATTCTAATTACTCCTGTTGCTGGCAAATTTATATCTCCGGCTACATCTAAAGTATAAGCAGGAGTTGTCGTTCCAATGCCAACTTTGCCAGAAGAATCAATTGTTAAGACAGCACTAGAAGGGAAAGTTGAGGTGGCAATTTTGAATTTGTTTGAATCTCCAATATCAACTCCTAAAGTAAACTGAGTTGAAGGAGTTGCTCCTGTTCTGAAAGCAATTTGGGGAGAATAAGTTGTAGAAGTCGCAGAAGTGATTGTTAAAATCGGTGAAGCATCTGCTTTGTAGAGTTCTAAAAGAGAAACAGGCACCGTCGTTCCAATGCCAACGTTGCCACCAGAGGCAGCCAAAGAAGTAGTCGCAGAAATATAAGTGTTGTGAGCGACAATTCCGCCAAACTCAATTTCATTGAGTTTGGGAACTTGGAGTTTAGAACTTAGAACTTGGAGAATTATTTTGGCAATTTCGAGATAAGTTTTTGTATTTGTTTTATTAAGATAAGGTAACGGAAGCGAATCTTCTGATAGTTTTCCTTGGAAAGATATCTCAGCTCTAGGCTTAGCCTTAAAGCTGTTAATACCTCGTTGATTGATGTTACCGAAATAATAAGAAAATGCCTGAATTCCCTTTTTGTTCTGCCACTCCCCTCGGCTATATTGAGCGCTACTGAGCTGGCTGCTCTGCGAATTTGACTGGTTAATCCAAAGGTCTCTATTTTTGGAAACTTTGACGAAATCTTGTATATCTCTAAAGCTAAGGCAATAGCTTCTTGCCAAATAAGCAACTTTTCGTAATTTGGCTGGGAGTTCTCCATATTTATAGTTTTCCGAGCTCCGAGCTCTAAGCTCTAAGCTCTGCTTATCATTATACTCTTCTGGGTCCTGAGTTCCAAGCTCTAAGTTCTGCAGAGCATTATCAATGTCCTTCATAAGCACATATATCTTTTCTTGCTCAGGTGTAAGCGCTTGTTTTGTACGGCCATTAATATAATGCCCGGCAACAAAATTGTGGGTATCTTCAACCTCAATGTCATAAACTTCTTCTACTCCTTTTGCCTCTATTTTTGCAATTTTTACAAATTTCACTCCGTTTTCATCATAAACCCCAATTTCCATTCCAGGTTTTAAATTAGCTACTTTCAGCCATCTCCCTCTTGACAAGCCCTTTTGGTTTTGATAATAAGAAGATAGTAACGGTACCCCAGTTTTAGCTGGGGCTTTTTTATTTTCTAAAGCCAAATCAACAAATTCACGAATGTCATCGAGATAAATGTGATGAAGCTGGCGTAATTCCCAAGCCATGTTGCCTTCGTATCCTACAAAAAAGATTCTTTTACCTTCTTTCAAAACCGTTTCAGCTAATTTTTTAAAATCGCTATCCCCGCTCAAAATAATTACAACATCTAAATCAGAAAGGTGTTTTAAAACATCAATAGCTATTTCCAAATCGACATCTCCTTTTTTAACAAACTCTCTTTTCTCTTCGTCGAAGATATATTTTAGAGGTTTTGTAATTAAATTTACTTCTTTTTTGATTTTTTCAATGTATTGGATTGTTTTTTGGAAAGCTGAGTCTTCTTTTTTGGGCAAAGAGATATAATAATTGACAAATTTAAGCTCAAAATATTGAGAAAACAAATCCTTTATTTTTCTCAAATCTACTCTCCAACCGTATTTTTTGTAACCATAGAATAAATTGGCATCATCTATGAAAATTCCAGCTTTTAACTTTTGGGTGTTTCTTACATAATATGGGTGGTTTGCGGTTGTTCTTATTTTTCTTCCATCTTCAGTTTGAAGTTCAAAAACTGGTTTTTTCCCCATAAATAAAAGGGCTCTAACTTTTCTCCAAACGAATTTGCCGGTTTTTTCGTCCAAAGTTAAAATCTCATCGCCAGGTTGAATATCTTTAATTTCTACCTCATCAAAAATGTATTCTGAACTTTGTTTTTTCTTTCTTCTTCTTTTTAAACGAGTGTCCCCTGTGACGCATTGACCGAGAACATATAAATTATAAGGCGGAGTAGGAATTGCATTGATTCCAACTGAGCCATTTGCTCCCAAGACTAATTGATTTGTATTGCTTCCAGTAAATAATGTAGTAGTGGCAGAGCCTTGAATTGTGTCAGAGCCAATTGTGATTGTTGAGCCAAAAGTACCAGTTGCAGCATAGATATTTGCCCATCTCAAGGTTGGAGAGCCCAAAATGTAGGTTATGTCTTGGAGAGGCAAAACATCAGCTAAAGTAGAAGTTGAAGAAACTCTTAAAGTTCCATTGATGTCTAAAGTGTAAGCTGGACTTGAAGTTCCAATTCCAAGCCTTTTGTTTGTGGCGTCCCAAAAGAAATTTGAATTGTCTTGAGAAATAATTCCGCCTGAACCTGCAAACAAAACAGAGCCTGGAGTCAATTCAGTAATTGTTAATCTTGAAAGAGTGGTTGTGGCTAAGGTTGAGATTCCAGAAACAGCTAAAGTTCCTGCTAAATTCAAAGAGGAAGACCATTGGGGCAAAGTTCCAGAAGAAATTAAGACTGTGTTTTGGGCTCCAATTGATAAAGTTGAAAGAGTGCCAGTATCTGAAAAATAAGGTAAAGAGCCAGTAGCTTGATTTGACCAATCTTGACCTGTGCCTCCATATTTTGTTGAAATCACAGAGCCTTGCCAAGTTCCTGAAATCACAGTTCCTAAAGTTGAGGTTGAAGTAACAGAGAGTTGAGTTGTTGTAGCAGTTCCTGAAATTGTTAAATCACCCAAAATTGAAGTTGATTTTGAAATTATTAAATTTCCTGCAGGATCGATTGTTAAATTGCCAGAACTCACGATTTTTGGGACAGCAAGTTGAGTTGAAATTGTTGTGGTTGCCAAAGAGCTTTCGCCTTGAATTGTTAAATTGCCACTGCCTAAAATGTTACCAACATATAAATTTGCCCATCTAAAATTTGAAAGTCCAAGAGAGTGAGTTAAATCTGAATAAGGAACTAAATCAGATTGAATGTAGCTTTGAAAAACTGTTGGAGTTGAAGTTGCAAAACCTAAAGTGATTTTGCCATCTGGGTTCAAAACTAATTGAGCATTTTCTACTTTAATTGTTGTTGTTGCAGTGCCTTCGATTGTGCTTGTTGAAATTGTAATTTTTGAAATTGGCTCTCCGATGGAAGCTCCCTGAGAGTATAAATTTGACCATCTAAAATCTGGAGTTCCCAAAGTAAACTGATCAGTAATATAAGGTATAATACTAGATTGAACATAACCTCGGAAAACAATTTCGGTTGAAGTCGAAGCTCCCAATCTTACATTTCCTGCAACATCTAATTTATAATTTGGCAAACCAGTAGCAATGCCAACATTTCCAGAAAGAGTAGCCAAAGTAGTAGTCGCAGTTGTTTCTAACTGCCCAACAATTCTTGTAATTTCTTGAATTATTACTTTTCCCAAATCCAAATCATAAAAAGTGTTAGCAGCAAATATCAAACCTGCCACGAGAATTCCGGGTAAAATAGATTTGATTAATTTGGAAATTCGGTGGAAATTCATGGATTTCGTATTGCGTATGCGGTATTGGGTATTGGGTATTGGGTATTGGGTATTGCGGATTTATCTTTTGCAGTAGCGGATTAGGCCGCTGATCAGTTTGTTCACTCTGATGGATTGTTCTTCTAGTTCCTTGAATTTCTCTCTGCTTAAATATCCAACATCTCTGGCGATTAAAAGTTGATTCTGGAGTTCGGTGTTGGAGGCTTTTGCCATTGAGTAAAACTGAATCTTTTCTTTCAAAGATTTGCGTGAAAATCCTTCAGCAATATTCGAAGTGATCGAAACTGCCGACCTTCTTAATTGATTACTTAACCCAAACATTTCTTCTCTTGGAAAGTTTTTTGTCATCTTATAAATCTCCAGCACTAACTTATGCCCCTCTTTCCACGCATCTAAATCCCTAAAAGACCTTATTTTCTCCATACGCTATACGAACTACGCTATACGCAATACCCTTACAGGATCTGATCGTAGGCTGCTAAGAAAATCTGGTAAACCTGGATGGTCATTCCAGAAGGAGTTTGTAATTTCAAGTGCCATTTCTTTCCAGCAGGAGGAATGTTCACATTACCTGTAATGTATACTTTTCCTTTTGCCAAATCGGAATTCGTTGCCGGGACAGTAAATGTAGCAGTCGTTGCCGCATCGGTTTCGTTATAAACTATCCAGGTTGAAGAAGTAGTGGTTCCAGTGTCTGCGTATCTGATCACAAATTTGTGAACCCTTGTTGCTCCAGTTGCTGCTGGTGAAAATGGATAATCTTCGATCGTTCTTGAAACAGTGGTCGCAGTATTGCAAGCATTTCCGCATCTAAATGGTAAATCAAATCCCATAATCGGTATCATTTCTCTCAAAACTTGAGTGCCTGATTTTCCGATTTGATAACCTTGTGAAGTTTCAATCCAATCGTTAGCTCCTAACAAAATTTTTCCGCTTGCTGGATCTAAAATAATGTCGCCTGAAGTTAATGTCTTCAAGGTCAAGGTGGCATTGTCGCTCTGAACTGTTGGCACCTGAAGATATTGAGCTAATTGAGCAATGTTGCCAGCAAAAGTTCCAATTCCAGTAATATTTGGTGCGCCAGAACCTGTGATATTACCAATCAAAGTGAAAGCATCTACCTGATTTGGATCTAAAACATTAGAAATTGTTGTGGTTGCATTTGTCAAAGTAATAATCACTGTAGTTGCATTATCTAGAATACTAGCATCTCCTAAACTTTGCGTAGCTGTCCATTTTGCCAATCGGTTTTGAGTACCAGAACCAGTCAAACCTCCAACCCCAGAAACTGATTGCCAAATCAAATTTCCAGAACCATCAGTAGTTAAAACATAGTTTGGACCACCATAGTTTGGAGGGAAATAATAAATGGTGGTCGTTGTCATTGTGCTTGTTGCTGCAAAGACCAATTCATAATCTGTCGTTCCTTGCTCTGAATAAATTCTCAATTGTCCAGAAACTCCAGGACCTCCAGTTCTAATTGCTCCTCTCACATCTAAAGGATACTCTGGAGCATTAGTTAAAATTCCAAGTCTATTTGTGCTCGTTGCCCAAAAGAGATTATCACTGCCACTCAAAGTTGTAGATCCTGTCCAAAAAGCAACTTGGCCTGGGCTACCAGAACCTCCAAGGCCTACTCCCTGGCCCACGCAGTTTCCTGAAGTATCGCAAACTTCATATTGTGAACCTCCTTTTACTACTTCAAACTTGTCATTTGTTACGCCCAACCTTAAATATTCATAATTTGCCCCATAAATAAATCCTGAATTAACTTGGAGAGGGCCTGTGGCAATAGTTGTTGTAGCTAACTTTGACTGACCTATAACTTCAAAAACATAACCTGAGCTTGGGTTCTGGGAAGCTGTACCCCCAACAATCAAACCAGCGGTTGCTCTAATAACATTTGTTACTCTTTGAACTTCCTCCATCACAATTTCTCCTGTATCTAAGTTGTAATAGATGTTGGCTGCAAACAATACTGCTCCTGCAATCAAAACTGAAGCCCCGATGAATAAGAAAGAAGTCAATCTTGTCCCTAGCAAAAGTTTCAGTCTTGGTTGAAATATCTTTTTAATTTTTTCTTTAAGGTTCATACTTTTTAAGACCTTTTTTCGACCTTTTTATTGAATTTGATCGTAGACAATCAAAAAGACGTTAAAAATTCTGATTTTATAGTTTGTGTTCTCGACCTTTACTTTTAATGTCCAGTTATCATTCAATAAATTTGTTAAATCGTCTTTCAAATGGGAAATTCCCTCATCTAAATTTGAAAGTCCTTGACCTGAAAATTGAAAATTAATATCTGCCAAATTTGAAAAATCAATCTGCCAATAAGAATAATTGTTTGTTGGAATGTTGTCAGCAAAATTTAGCAAAATTGCAAATTTTCTTTGAGATCCTGGCAATTGTGAGGGCAAAAGTGAATTTAATGTAGAAGTTGAAATTTCACGGGTAACAGAAACAAAGGAAGTTGAAGCGGTTTCAGCTGGAACTGGAAATTTGAAAATTGGAATCATTGTTCTTAAAACTTTCTCTCCTGATTTTCTAACTGTTGAATCGTTGTCAGCTGAAATGAAAGTTAAACCTTTGATTGTTGAAGAAGAAGCATCGAAAAGGGTGACATTGGGTCCTGTTAGAATTTGACCAGTTAAAGAATTAATCACAATGTTCTTTGTACTTTCAATTTGAGCTTTGTTTGACAAAAGAGAAATTTTAAAGTATTGGCCCAAAAAGTCAGTAATTTGCAAAGGTCCTGACAAATTAAAATCTCCAGCTAAAGTAAGCATTGCGCTCAATGTTGTTGTGCCAATGCCAATTTTTTGAAGATCTGCTCTATTGTACAAAAAGGAGGTTGCGGTCCAACTTGTACCATCGTGCCACATTGTCTGTCCTAAAGTACCAGGTGGCATTGTACCTGGAGGAAGCGATGCCCAAGTACCATAACCTTGAGCATCTGACATTAAAACTTTTCCTTCACCCGCTCCTGGAATTAGTCTAAAGCCCTTCAAAACTATTGTCCCATCAACGTTTAAAATTTGATTTTGATTGTCCCAAGACAAAGAAGAGGTAGAGGTTAAGGTTGAGGTAGAAGAGAAAATTGCCAATTGCCCTTGAGTTCCTTGACCTGAAATACCTTGACTAACAGCTGTCAAATCAAAAAGATTTCCTGCTTCATCTTTAAAATATAATTTTCCATCATTTCCAACAAAAATTTTTCCAAAACCCAAAGTTGCTGTTGGTTCTGAAGTTTTTGCTAAAGCTAAAATTCCAGAAAGAGAAATTGTGTTTTCAGATTGCGTCAAAATACTCTCACCCAATCTATTTCCTGTTTGCCATAAAGCAAAATATCCTGCCCTTCCAGAACCTTGCACCCCTGGAGAAAATGGAGGAATTCTAGTAATCACTTGGCTTAGACATTTTCCTCCACCTTCTTCAGTACAAATATCTCCTGTAGCCTCAAGTTTCTTTGCAATTTTCACATTTCCAAGAAAAATAGCATTTTCCGATTGAATATCACCTTTAACCTCTAATTTAGACTGAGGATTCAAAGTACCAATTCCAACATTTCCTTTTGAATCTATTGTAATTGAAATTCCTTCAAACAGATCTTGAATGGAAGAATTAGCAATTTTTCTTTCGTCAATAAACTTTGCTAATCTATTTATTTTTCCTCCTGGTGTTGTTACTTCTCCTGCCAAACCAATACAATTTCCACTACTCAAACAAATAACACCTGAAGCATCAGGAAGAATATATTCTCTGTCTCCACTCAAAACCGAAGGTTTAATTTTCCCACTTAATTGACCCTGTTTAAATACTAAAAGAGGAGTTAAAATAGCTTCTTCTACTTCAAGAGTATTTTTAATTTTAGTTGACCCCAAAATTGTAGTTTCAGCATTAATAGTTAAATATGGTTCTTCAAAAGAAAAAGAAAGTAAACTGGAAGAAGGAGAAATAAAGGGTGAAGGAGAAGCTTGGGGTATTGCAGCCAATTTAGCCAATAAATTGCTAAAAGAGATAAATTTTGCAGAATAAATTAGACCAAAAAATAAAAAAATTGCAAGGAAAATTGGTAAAATTAATCTCAGGAAAACATTTTCCCGTGACGGGAATAAAGCTGATTTTTGTTTTTTTAACTCTTCACTTATTTCTAAAATTGTTTTTCCCTCTTTTATTTTTCTATCAATTTCTCTTAATCTCTCTAAAACCCATAAAGGATAAAAACTTCCTATTTTTCCATCTTTATCTTTTTTCCTTTGAACATAAGGTAAAAGACCTAATTTAACGTAATATCTCAGTCTTTCTTTTGGATTTCCAGAACCAAGATCAATACCAAATTTTTTAGCTCTTTCAATGAGCTCTTCTAATGGTATGAGGATTTCTTTTTTCTCCTCCTTTTTTTTAGAAAATATTATTCCCACAGTAAAGTATTATTTTATTTTAACAACCCAAAAGTGCTTGTCAAGGGCTTTTCCCGTGGCGGGAATAAAGCTATTAGTTCATTTTAATGCTTAAAATAGTAAAAATCAATAAACAAAAATTAAGGTTGCAAAAAAGTAAACCGAGAAATTTTTGAATTTTTACTTTTTTTTAAAAATAAGATATAATGAAAAAGATGAAGAAAAAATTTTTATTTTTAGCTCTAATTTTTTTCTTTATTTTTTTTAGCTTAGCTTTTGCACAAATTTCTCCAATAGCTCGAAATTTAATAGTTGAAAATGCAAATGAGGGAGATGTAATTTGTGCTATAGAAAATACTTTTAAAAAATGTAATGCTCCTTATGATAGTCGCATGGTGGGCGTTGTTGGCAAAAGTGCAATTTTAATTTTTGGAAAAGAAAAAGAAAATACAAAATCAGTAATAATTCTTGGTGAAGTAAAAGCAAAAGCTACTAATCAATTTGGAGAAATTAAAACTGGAGATTTCGTTACCTCATCAAATATTGAGGGTGTAGTACAAAAAGCAACTCGCTCTGGATTTGTTTTGGGTAGAGCTTTAGAAGATTTGAAAGAAAAGGAGGGTGAAATTTTAGTTTATGTAAACATTCAGTACCAATTACTTTCTCCCCCAGAAACTAAAATTTCTCTCTCGCAAATTGGAAAAAACATTTTACAACAATTAGAAAAACCAGAAAATTTCCCCAAGGCCTTAAGATATGTTTTTGCTGTAATTTTAGCTTTGTTTTCTTTCCTTTTTGGATTTTTATATTTTGGAAAAGCTTTGAGAGAAGAAATTGTGGCTGTTGGAAGAAATCCGTTGGCAAAATCATCAATTCGAATGGTAACAATCGTAAACTTAATAGGTATTGTAACTTTAACCTTAGGTGGATTAATTTTGGCTTTATTTGTTATACTGTATTAAGATGGAAACCTTTGAAGAAACTGGCAAGATAGAATATTTTTTTCATAACATTGCAGTTATCTCTGGACTTTCCAATTCAAAATTGGAAGAGCTTTTAATTACTGAAACAGGAAAAAAGGGAATTGTTTTTTCAATTAGAGAAAATAACGTCGAGGCATTAATGATTGATATTGAAGGATTAAAAGTTGGAGAAAGGGTAAAAGCAACTCAAAGGCCATTAGAAATTCCTGTTGGAGAAAAACTTTTAGGAAGAATTATTAATCCTCTTTGTGAACCATTAGATAAAAGAGGGAAAATTAATCAAAATGTAGAGTTTTTACCTTTAAAAAGGGAGGCTCCGCCTGTAATTGAAAGAGCAAGAATTAAAAAACATTTAGAAACTGGAGTAATTGGCGTGGATTTATTGGTACCTCTGGGATATGGTCAAAGAGAATTAATTGTTGGCGATCCAAAAACTGGAAAAACAACTTTTTTGCTTCAGGCTTTAACTTCTCAAATTAAAGAGGGGACAATTGGAATTTATGTTGGAATAGGAAAAAAAGATAGTGCCATTAAAATAGTGGAAAATTATTTAAAAGAAACTGGAGTATTTGAAAGGGTGATTATTATCCATACTCCTCCTGATGAATCCTCTACTCTTTTATATTTGGCTCCTTTTTCTGGAATGACAATTGCTGAACATTTCAGAGATAAAGGAGAAAATGTTTTAATTGTTTTTGACGATTTATCAACTCATGCCAAAATTTACCGAGAAATTTCTCTTTTGTTAAAAAGAGTGCCTGGAAGAGATTGTTATCCTGGTGATATTTTTCATTTGCATGCTAATTTGTTAGAAAGAGCAGGAAATGTCAAAAAAAATGGAAAAGAAGTAAGTATTACCGCTTTACCAGTTGGTGAAACTTTAGAAAATGATATTTCGGGATACATTACAACTAATTTGATGGCTATGACAGATGGTCATATCTTTTTTGATGTTGAAGAATTTAGAAAAGGAAAAAGACCAGCAATTAATTATTTTCTCTCTGTTTCCAGAGTTGGAAATCAAACAAAATATCCCATTGAAAGAATGGTAGCAACTTTAATTAGAAAAATTCTTTTAGAATACAAAAATCTTTTGGAATTTCTCCAATTTAGCACAGAAATTTCTCCTGAGTCTGAAAAAATTTTAGAGCTTGGGAAAAAGTTAGAAGCAATTTTTTCTCAAAGTCCCAAAGTTACAATTAAAAGAGAGGCTCAATTGATTATTATTGCCCTTTTATTTTTAGATTTTTGGCAGGGAACTCCACTAGAAAAAATTCAACAAGAAGTAGAAAAAATAGCAAAGGCCTTTGAAAAAGGCTTGATACCTCCTTTGGGAGAGAAACTTTCTAATATTAAAGATTTGGAGCATTTAAAATTTTTAGTGAAAAGAATTCAGCCTTCAATTGAAAAAATTTTAAAATAAGATGGCGACACTAAAAAAAATAAAAGAAGATTTAAAATTGGTTGGGACAATTGAAAGTATTGTTGAAGTTTTTGAAGAAATTGCCAATATAAGAATTCAAAAAATTAAAGAAAAGGTGTTAAAAAGCAGAAAGATGTTTGAAGAGCTTTTGGCTTGCTATCAAAGAGTAAAGGGAAGTTATTTAGCAGGTGTTGAAAGTGGAATTTTAAAAGAGGCAAAATTAAAAGAAAGGGGAGGAAGTTGTGTTGTATTTTTGTCAGCTAATGAATTATTTTATGGAGGATTTATTTTTCAACTTTGGGAAAAAACAAAAATGTTAATAAAAGCAAAAAAACCTAATTGTTTGGTCACAATTGGTAGTATTGGAAAAAGTTTAATAAGTAAAGAGAAATTTACATTTAAAACTTATGCTTTTGAGGTTGAAGAGTTAAGTATCAGAGAAAGAGAAATTTCTCAAATTGTGGAAATTTTAGAAAACTATTTCCCAATCTTTATTGTTCATGGAAAATATGAAAGAGGTTTTGTACAAAAAGTAAAGATCACAGAAATTTCAGAAAAAAGGCTCCCCCCACCCTTAGAAGAAATGAAAACTCCTGAAGTTTATATTTTTGAACCTTCTGTAGAAGAAGTTTTAGAATTTTTTGAAAGAGAAATTGTAAAAGTTTTATTTTTGCAAACAATTTTAGAACATCATTTAGCAAAATTAGCAGCTAGAGTAAGTGCAATGTTTCAAGCTAGAGAAAATGCAAAAGCTTTAAAGAAAAAATTGCAAGTTGAAGAAATAAAGAAAAAAAGAGAAATATTAAATAAAAGACAAATTGAGCTTTTTGGAAGTCACTTATTATGGAAATAGCAAAAATCAAAGAAATTTTTGGTGACATTGTCATAGTAGAATGCTTTCCTGGAGAAGTAAAAAGGGGAGAAATTTTGAAATCTTCAGATGGAAAAATTATTTTGGAAATATTTGGGGGGAAATCAGAAAATAACTTTTTGGCAATTTGTTTGAAAGGAAAAGAAAATTTAAAAAGAGGATTGAAATTAAAAAGTACTGGTAAAACCTTGGAAATTCCAGTAGGTAGAGAACTTTTGGGAAGGATGATTAATGTTTTCGGAGAGCCAATTGATAATTTAGGGGAAATTAAATCTGAAAAGAAAAAAGAAGTAATATCTCAATCTCCTCCTTATGTAGAAACTATCCCATTATTAGAACTTATTGAAACAGGAATTAAAGTAATTGATTTTTTTGCTCCCCTAGCAAAAGGGGGGAAGTTAGGAGTTTTTGGGGGTGCTGGTCTCGGAAAAACAGTTGTTCTTTTGGAATTAATTCACAATTTAGTTTTTTTTAGAAAAGGTATTGTAGTCTTTGCAGGAATTGGTGAAAGAATTAGAGAGGGAGCTGAATTGTATGAAACCTTAAAAGAAAATGGGGGGTTGAATTCTTGTGTTTTAATTTTTGGACAAATGAATGAAACTGCTGCAATTCGTTATAAAGTAGGATTTAGCGCAATAACAATTGCTGAAGAGTTTAGGGATCTGGGCGAAGAGGTTTTCTTTTTTGCTGATAATTTTTATAGATTTTTGCAAGCAGGGCAAGAACTTTCTACTCTTTTGGGAAATATTCCATCTGAAGGAGGGTATCAACCAACTTTAACTTCTGAAGTTGGAACTTTGCAAGAAAGATTAGTTTCAACGAAAAAAGGAACAATCACTTCGATTGAGGCAATTTATGTACCAGCAGATGATATTACAGATCCTGGTGTTCAAGCTATTTTACCTTATTTTGATTCAATGATTGTTTTTTCAAGAGAAGCGTATCAAGAAGGAAGATATCCAGCAATTGATATTTTGGCAAGTTCTTCCTCTCTTTTAACTCCTGAGATTATAGGAAAGAGACATTATATAGCTCTTAATGAAGCAAAAAGAGTTTTGGAGAGATTTGCCCATTTACAAAGAGTAGTTGCAATTATTGGAGAAGCAGAATTATCTCTTGAAGATAGAATTTTATATCACAGAGCGAAAAAAATCTTAAATTTTATGACTCAAAATCTTTTTGTGGTTGAAGACCAAACTCAAAGACCAGGACAATATGTAAATAGAGAAACAACAATTGATGGCGTAGAAAGAATTTTAAGTGGAGAATTTGATAATATAGAAGATGAAAAATTTCTTTATATTAAAAGTGTTGACGAAATCAAAAAATGAAAAGGCCACTTTTAGATGTTAAGGTTTTTTGGGTCCCAGTCGAAAAAGAAGTATTTTTCGAGGGTAAGGCAGTATCTGTATCTTCAGAAAATCCAATTGGACCATTTGATGTTTTGCCTCTGCATGCAAATTTTGTTACTTTAATTTATAAAAAGCTAACAATTGTTACTCCAAGAAAAGAAAAAATTGAATATGAATTTAAGAAAGGGGTTTTAGAAGTAAGAGAAAATAAAGTAACTGTTTTTTTAGGATTTTGAGAGGAAAAAATTTTCAATTATATGTTTTAACTCTGAAATATCTAAATTGGCCTTGATAATAAAATCTTTAGCGCCTAATCTTTTTGCTTTTGCAATTTCCTCTTCTTGACCTAAATTAGAAAGAACAATTACTGGAATTTTTTCTAATACAGGGTCTTTTTGCATTTCTTGCAAAACTTGATAACCATCTAAAACAGGCATTATTAGATCTAACAAAATTAAATCTGGTAAAAAACTTTTGGCTTTTTCTAAACCTTCTTTTCCATCATAAGCTGTTTCAACTTCAAAACCAGCTTCTTTTAAATTCATTTTTAAAAGATCGGAAAGTAAAATTTCGTCTTCAACAATTAAAATTTTTTTGCTCATTTCAAAGGTAGAGTGAAGAAAAATGTAGAACCTTTTTTCTCTTCAGATTGAAACCAGATTGTACCACCATAAGCTTCGATTATCTTTTTACAAATGTATAAACTTAGCCCACTTCCTGTGGGGTTTAATTTAGAAGCTTGATTGCCACGGAAAAATTTTTGAAAAATATGAATTTTTTCTTTCTCAGGTATCCCAATCCCTCTATCTTCAACTTGAAAATAAACTTCACCTTTCTCAGCTGAAAGAGTAATTGTAATTGGTGTATTTGAAATAGAGTAGTCTATTGCATTTTTAATAAGGTTTTTAACAACCAATTTCAAATGTTCTTTATTTGCCAAAACTTTTGGAAATTGAATAGGAAAGTTTAACTCAACCTTAAGATTTTTTTCTCTAAGATAATCTTTAAATTCGCTCAAAACTTCTTTAATTAAAGCTGGTAAATTGAGATTTTCTTTTTCTTTGTCCAAAATTTCTTCTTCAATTTTATTCAAATACAAAAGATCAGAAATTAAATTAATCATTCTTTGAACTGATAAAAGAGATAGAGAAATTAATCCTTTTTCTGAAGTATTTAACTCGTTTTCTTTTGCTTTAATAAATTTCTCTAGTGCCCACTTAATTGCTGTTAATGGGGTACGCAAATATAATGCTGCTAAAGAAATAAATTCAGATTGGAGATCTCTTGCCTTTTTTTCTTTTGTTACATCTAAAATAGAAACTAAATATCCAAAGATTTCATTCTTTTCCAAAAGAGGAAAACTATTAACTTCAACTATTAAATTTTCATTTAGAGTAATTATTTCTCCCCTAACCTCTTTTAGTTCTTCACCCAAAAGGTAAAAAAGGTATTTTAAATAGGGAGAAGCCAAAAAATCACTTATTTTCTTTCCTAAAAACTCATTTTGAATTTGGAAGATTTCTTTAGCAGTTTTGTTGAAAAAAATTAAATTTTTTTCTTTATCGAAAACTAAAATTCCCTCTTTTAAATTTTCTATTATTTCTGCTTGAAAATTTTTCATAAAATTAACTTGGTAATTCAAACTCAAGACCTTCTAGGGCTTTTTTGCCCTCTTTTATATTTTGCAAAATTTTTTCAATTTTTTCATCTTTTCTTTTTTCCAAAATCTTTTCAAAATAAAAAATTGCTTTATCTTTCTCCCCTTCTTCATCAGCAATTAATCCCAAAAGATAATAGGCACTGAGATAATTTTGATCAAGATTTAAAATCTCTTGAAGTTCTTGTTTGGATTTTGAGAATTGTTTTTGTCTCCAATACAAAACTGCCAATTGAAATTTAGTACCCATATCATTTGGAGAAAGTTGTTTTAAAAACTCCAATTTTTCTATTGCCTTTTCTGCCTGACCAGATTGGTCATAAGCTACAGCTAAAAGATAATGGGCCACTGGATAATCTGGTTTTAATTGAATTGATTTTTCTAAAAGAGATAATGCCAAATTTAAATCTTCTTTACTTTCTTCAACCTTTCCGGCTTTTGCCTTATTTTGAGCTGAAAGAATATAAACTCTAGCCATCTCAACAAAAGAATATGGAGAAGTTGGCTCTAATTTTGTAGCTCTTTCATATGACCTTAAACTTTCATTTTCTGCACCATTTTGAAGACCAATTAAATTACGCCAAAAATACCCTCTAACATTCCAGTTTGCCACGTTATAAGGTGCTAAATTTACTGCATTATTTATAGCCCTCAACCCAGAAGAAAGATTATCTCTAAGAATTTGTATTTTTTCTTCGTTTGAAACATCAGTCCTACTTAAAGTTTGAGTAGATTGAACTAAATAAAGCTGGGCAAGGTCTCTCCAGTAAATATCTTCTTGAGGGAAAATTTTTGTTGCCTTCTCCAAATTCAAAATCCCTTCTTTTATTTTGCCCTCTCTTGTTTTTGTTAAACTTCTGTAGTAAAAAATTTCTCCAATTACTCTTTTTGTCTGAAAAAATATTCCAAAACTTAAAGCCAAAACTGAAAACAAAAAGAGAAAATTAAATAAAACAAAAAGAAATGGTTTTGAAATAACATTGAAAATTTTTGATTTTTTTAGTGCAGAAAGTGAAAAGGCTAAAAATGCAAAAAGTAAAATTTGCAAGAAAAAATTAAGTTGAAAGAAAATAAAAAAGATTAAAAGGGAGAGCGAAAGAGGTCCTACAATAAAAACCTCTTTTTGGTCTTTAGAAAAATTCACTGAGAAAAAGAAGGGCTTGAAAATGTTCCAAAAAAAATAAATTAAAAGAGAAAGGAAAAAAAGAGCGCCAAAAATTCCTAAAGCTAAAAACCAATTTAAAAATTCACTAGCCCCTTTTGCAAAACGAATTCCCCAAAAAATTGTTTGATTTATCCAAGAAGGACGAAATTGAGAATAAAGAAAAAGGAAATTTGAGGATCCGGCACCCAAAAAGGCAATTTTTAAATTTTTCAAAATTGCTTCTCTAATAACTGAAAGTTGAAAAACTAAAGGAGAGGTTTCTGATAAAAGATTTGGCGAAATGAAATAAAAAACGAAAGAAAAGATAAAGATTCCCAAACAAACAATTGGAAATAAAATTTCAGAAAATGGGGGGCGGAAAAAGGAAAGAAAAATTAAAAGAGTGTTAAGTGCTAAAAATATCCAAAGAATTTTATTTGAAATAAAAATTGCTTCTCCAAAAAGAAGGAAAAATAAAATAATAAAAAGAATTTTCAAAGGAAAACGACTCTTAAAAATAAAAAGGAGAGAAAGTAAAATCAAAATTGATAAAAAAATTGAAAACTGGGATGGTGGCAAAAAAGGATTTTTAGAAATAATCGAAAAAATTGTAGCTAAAGTCCCAAAAATTAAAAAAAGTGAAAGCGAAATTAAGGTTTCATCTCTAGAAAGGGCATTAAAACAGAAAAAGAAAAATAAAAAAAGAGAGAGTAAAGATAATATCGAATTTGAAAGTTGGGTGGCTCTTCCAAGAAAAGAAAAGAATAAAGAGTAAGAATTAATCAAAGATAAAAAAGCAAAAACCAAAATTCCAAACATTAAAAAATAAATAATTTTTTCATCTTTTAAAATAAGCTCTCCTCTTAAACTTCCTTCCAAGAACCAAATAAAAATAAAGAGTAAAAGAAAAATTAAAAGTAATAACTGAGAAGAAAATTCACTTGGGTTTTGAGCTAAAGGAAGAAAAAATAGTGGCAAAAGGCAAAAAAAACCAAAAATTAAAATTAATCGAAATTTTTGGAGAAAGCTAATAAACTTCATATTTTAAATTTATCAACATTTTTAAATTTTTTCAAACAAGCTTGACAAAATTTAAAATTTAAAGTAGAAATTAGATAGCACCATAAAAGGGGGTGGAAATGAGGAAAATAGTAGCAATATTGGGTTTTTGGGTTTTGGCTTTTTCACAGCAAACTCCGTATTTTTTAACTCCTGAAGACAATCTACAGAAAGTACTATCTTCTTTACCACCTGTAAGCCGAGTATACCTTGATGAAGGAGTTTATCGAATTAATCTCTTTCTCGCAAATCAAGAATTAATAATTATTGGTGCTGGACCAGATAAAACTATCCTTGAAGCAGAAAATCCTGAAAAACCTGTAATTGAATTGTTTAGGTGTAACATTAAACTTTCCAAAGTCACAATAAAAGGTGGATCTATAGGACTGAGTGTTTATGATTCTGAAGTCTCAGTAAGCAATGCAAGTTTTCTTGAGAACGGCATAGGAATTCAAAAACAAGATCGTCAAGACCTCACAATTAATTCTTGCAGAATGGAAAATAACAAGATTGGAATAGAAATAAAAAATGCGACAGGTTTTGTTAAAATATTGAAATCTCAGATCATAAATAATAAAGAAAGTGGTTTAAATCTTGCAGGAAGCTTCTTTCTTACTATCGAAGGTTGCGAAGTTATCGGAAATAAAATTGGAATTGAAGGTTGGTTAACAGACTCAGATATTCAAATTATTGAAACTAAAATCTCTAAAAATCAAGAAAGAGGGATTAATATGGTGACTGATGTTAAAAGGATGAAGATTGAAAAAACAGAAATTGAAGAAAATGGAAAAGAAGGGATATTTGTTTGGGGTCATTATGGACCAAATCTTGAAATTTTAGATTCTCAAATTGTAAAAAACGGTGCTCAGGGTATAGTAGTCTTTGTTTCTTCCTTAAATATTGAAAATTCCCTAATTGATAGTAACAATGGAGATGGAATTGTTTATAATGTGTGCAAAGATTTTATTATCAAAAATTCTCAGGTCTCAAACAATCAAGGATGGGGAATAAGATGTGGTAAAGAGCTAAAATATTACTGCAAAATTCGGATAGAAAATGTGAGATTTGAAAATAACCTTCTTGGAGATGTAGCTCCTTAATATTTTGCCCGGTAGCATTAGCTACCGGGTTTTTTCAAAGTACAAACTCAACGGTGGAACAATTTGTTTTTTTCTAGAAACTATTTCAGGAAGTAAAAGAATATTCTTTTCTTTTTCTACAAACTTGAAAACTTTTCTCGCGATTTCCTCTTCTTTTTCAGAAGGTAAAAACAAAATTGTTTCTTTTTTGAGAATATTGATTACACCAAAAAACAAATAATCAAGTTTTTCTTTATTTTTTAGGATTTCTAATCCCTTTAAAATTTTATCTTTGATTTTAAAAAACTCATCTACCATTAAAGTTTCAAAAACTCCAATACCTACTTTATTTTTTCCAAAAACAAATTTCTTGTAATCTTTTGTCAAAATTTCCTCAATAGAAAAACAGGAAATGTCAGACTTTGCTTTAAACATTTTCATTGCCAATTTTTCAACTTCGAGTGGGGAAATTTTAACTAATTCCTCTAATATTTTTTTGTCTTCTTGTGTAGTAGTTGGGGAAGTTAAATTTAATGTGTCGGAAATTATTCCACAAATTAAAAGCCAAGCTTCTTTTTTAGTGAATTTTATATTTTGTTCTTTAAAAATTTTTGCAATTAAAGTGGAAGTGCTACCCAAAAGTTCTGCTCTATAATAAATAGGTTCTGGTGTTTCCAATCCTGACATCTTGTGATGGTCTAAAACGCCCAAAATTTTACCTTCTTTAGCATCTTTTACTGCTTGATTTAAATCCCCATGGTCAATTAAAAAAAGGTTTTTTCCTTTTCCACTCTTTAAAATAAGGGGTGCCTTTTCTTTGCAAAATTTTAAAACAAATTCAGTTTCTTTGTTAATTTTATTTGGAGTTGCAGGAAGAGCTTCTTTTTTTTTGTCTTTTGAAAAAATTTGCCCAAACAATTGCTGAAACGACAGAATCTGTATCTGGGTTTAAGTGGGAAATAGTATAAATGATCTCTTTTTTCATAGTTTTTTATCTATTTTTAGATTACCTTTGCAATCTTTTTTTAAAAATTCATCTTTAATATTATCACAAATTTCTTCTTTTTTTCCCATTTGAGCTAAAGTGTAATAGCAATTGTCACTAATTTTTTGTGATGAAGTATTACAAATTGAAAAATCATTTTTAATGTTTGCAACTCCTGCTAAGCAATAACTTTTTTCATATTCAGTACTTATTTTGTCGCAAAGTTGAGGATTTAAAGTTCTTTCAGCTAAAATCCAGTAACAAACATCTTGATTAACTTTTTCTCCCAATTTACTACAAAATTTAGGATCTTTATATTTTGAGGCTAATTTAGAAAAGCAGAGGTCACGTTCTTTTATCTCTTTTAATTTTTGACAATTTCTAATTTCAAGCCAAAAAGAAATTTTTTCAGAATTAAACTTAAAAATAGCATAAAGAAAAATTAAAACGAAAACAAAAAATAAAAGAAAAATTGTGGTTTTCCTCATTATAAGTAATTTTAAACTGAGTTTTTGCTAAAGGCAAGGGAGATTGACAAACTTTTTTATTTTGTTAATATAATGTCTAATCACTCCTATGGGGGAAGAACCTCCGCAAGAGTATAAAAGTCAAAACTCAAAAATCGCTCTAGAAGAACCTGAAAAAAGTGTGGGTTCTTTTTTTGTTGGAAAATTCTTAAAGATTGAAGTAGTTTCGGATATTAAAAAATGTGAAAAACTTTGGTTGGAATTTTCCCCAATGAAAACTCTTTTTGACACTTGGGAATTTAGATATGCTTTTTATTTAGCCTATAAATATAAACCTTATTTCCTTGTTGTAAGAAAAAATGGAGAAAATTTAGCCTGTCTTCCTCTTTGGTATGAAGATAATAACTTTTATGACAAGAATTTAAAGAGATTTACTTGGTTTGGATCCGATTGGCAAGAAGAAAACAAATTTTTTGCAAAAAGCACTGATTTGATTCCTGTTTTGCTTTCCTTAGCTCCTACTCCTCTTTATTTGAATGCAATCTCTAAAGATGAAGTTGAAAAATTAAAGGGGAAAATAGAGTTTAAAGAGGATGAGCCAAAATATGTTTTGAATTTGAAAGAATTTAAAAATCATGAAGATTATTTAATGACTCTGAAAAAGAATACCAGAAGGAATCTGAGAAAAGATAGAA
>Ga0080004_1220787_pt1 | contig 20686 bp, 23 predicted proteins | sample WasSprMetagenome_FD_69207 | JGI IMG/M metagenome (GOLD analysis project Ga0080004, IMG submission 69207) | Sulfidic aquatic microbial communities from Washburn Spring, Yellowstone National Park, USA - WS (SPADES assembly) (version 2) | ecosystem: Environmental > Aquatic > Thermal springs > Hot...
CAATGGGTGGGTATAGGACGTCTGGTATAACACCATGCACTTTGTAGACAGCGTGTGCGGTCCAAGAGGAGTTTACCAGTATTCTACCGGATCTAGGGGTCTTGTAACTCCTAGCTACCAGTTTAACAAGTTGGTTATAGATAGCCCATGTCACCCCGTCGCTCTTAGTAGGTAATAGTGTTGGAAGTGTTGGATAATGTATATAGGATATGTCGACAGGTGTTGGTAGATTGCTCTGCGTGTCGAAGACTAGGTCATACTCGCTCCTAGCGCGTTTCATTATAGACTCATATGCTCTGTAGATTAGTAGTCTTCGAAGTCTTACGAGTCTACCTGGCATTAGCTTTGATAAGAGCTCAGCCTCCTTAACTCTTTTAACTAAGACTCTCGGCAACTTCACGTTGCCGTAGATCGCCCTGATCTTGTCATGGTCGAGTGGGGTCGAAGTCAAGATCTCGACATCGAAACCCCCCTCTACTAGCGCTTGCGCTAATCTAAGAGCGAATAGCTCTCCACCACCAAGAACGTCGAAGAGCGCATGTACGATCAACACTCTACCATCCACAGTTAAACACCATTAACACATAGCTTCACTTGACCCTAGATGCTCATTCGTATCGCTTTAAATTTATTCTTTACACCCTGATTCCCTGCCTATTCTCCCACTGACTATAGATGTCAATTAACCCGTATAGAGCGCTCCACGGCTTTTTATCTCTTTGTGATGACTATTTAAGGTTGGAATTAAAGTTGAAATTAAACAGCAAAAGTTTCCATAGGTAGTTGCTCATGGCTCGCGGTTCTAGTCGGGGAGGGGTCAGAGCTAGTATTAAGTCTAAGTTGTACTCAGATGTAGCTATAATTGCGCAGACCATTAGATTTATAGATGGAGTGGTCCCGGGTTTCTTCAAGTTTGGAGTACCACTACTTGTAGCGGTGTACTTAGCTCGTGGAGTCGCGAACGGGGTCTTCACACCACACTCTATAGCTTACATAGTGGATGGGTTTAAAGAGAACGATGGTGACCGTATCAACCTAGGTGTAGGTCTCCTACTATCTACAGCAGTAATACTCGTAGTAACAGAGTTTGCTCAAATGGCTTTCTTCAAAAAGCTTTCAAGAGCTATCGTCTCGCTAAAACAGAGGCTTACGTGGCTCGTGAAGAATAAGCAATTAAAAGACAACCCCGAAGACCTCGTTGGCAAGATCTCGAGCGACGTAGACTTCATAGTTTGGAATACAAACGCCTTCTTAACGACACTACTACCCAACTTGTTCACAGCTGCCACCGCACTGTACTCTGTGTTCAGCTTTGATAGAATCATCGGAGTTTTAGCCGCGCTAACGCTGACTCCCTACGCTCTCTACGCGGAGTTGTACTCTAGGAGGATAGAGAAGTATAGAAGCCTCGAGAGAGAAACGTATGCTGAGAGCATTGTACAAATTAGAAACATAGTTTATGGTGACGCTTCGAGCCTAGAAGAGCTTGAAGACACCTTGAAGAGATGGGAACGCTCGGTCAACAAGATCATGTGGATGGATAGATACTACTTCGCCCTTGGCTTTACAACATCGTTCACCAGTGTAGCAGCAGTAGCTCTACTAGGTGCTGAGAGAGTGAGAGAGAAAGCAATAGGTGTTGGTAGCTTAGCGGGCATAATCTACGCGACTCTAACAGCCCACTTTGGAATGTTAAACGCTACCTGGGCGTTCTGCATACTAGGGCAGACTGTCGCGACAATAAAGCGCATTCTCAATCACCTACAACTCGTAAGAGGCAAAAAGACCCAGAGTAACTCGAAGATCGCCATAAAACCCGTATTCATAATCATCAAGAGACCTAAGAACAAAACGCCTACAGATCACTAGCCACTCGATCCCGCCTAATACACCCCTAGTCCTAAGCACCGATCCAACGACTCACAGCTATGCTTACAAGTGACGAAGAGCAGGCTACATCAATAACTAAAGCGCCTCAAGCCCTGCAACCATTTCTACGAAGCCCTACTCTCCATGGAGATCTTCAGATCTTCGCGACCTTCTTCAAGCACGTCGACCCCGCGAGCCGTTTTCGAGAAGATCCTCTCTAAATAGCCCAACAAACACTTTCAATAGAGCTTCCACGGTGCAGTATCTACTATACCCCCTCTACGGGGGGCTTGTGGACACCATAAGGCTTGTTTGGTATATATTTTCTCCGAGGGAGCTGATGTTATTGGTAGGTGGGCGGGTCTATATGAACGATATGAGGGTACTAGATAGTGGCAACTTGAGGGTTCACTGGCTACTTAGAAGGAGACCACGCGTCTTGAGGTTCTATAAAATCGGTGATATTGAGAAACACGTGGTAGGCGTTAAGAGCGCTTTGAGATCCAGAGAGATCGGGGTCTATGTGCATATACCCTACTGTAGAGCTACTTGCATGTTCTGTCCATACTTTAGGCAGGTCATTAGGTCTAGAGAGGAGTTAGATGCCTATCTCGAAGCTGTGTTGAGAGAAGTCGAGCTCTACGGGCGTATACTTAGAGACCTCGATTTAAAAGTTGTAGAGATCCACGTTGGTGGCGGAACACCGAGTCTAGCCCCGCCGAGGTTTTATAGAAACCTCTACGATAAGCTATCAGAGTTCTTCACTATAAGGACCGGTATAGGCATTGAAGCTAATCCGGAAGACCTACAAAACCCCTCTCTCGTAGAAGAGTACTATGCCAGTGGCGTTGACGAGATCAGCATTGGAGTTCAAAGCTTCGACGAAAGAGCTCTGAAGTCTATTGGTAGAAGACATAAACCTGGCGAGAACGAGAGAGCTGTCGCACACTGTTTAAGAGCTGGATTTAAGTGGATTAATGTAGATGTGATGTTCCTAACACCAAACATAAAGGGTTACGTAGAGCTGAAGTTCGAGGATAAATTGAGCATTTTTACGAGAGATCTCGAGGTAGCTCACGAGCTTGGAGTTCACCAGATCACCTACTATCCAACAGTGATACCAAAGGGGTCTCCGGGTTACAAGCTTGTAGAGCTCAGTAGGGTGTCGCAAGAGGTAGATCTTATAGATAAATTCGTTGAGGCAGCTATAGACTTCGGCGAGAGGCATAAATTGCATCTTGTTCGAGTATACTCGCTCTCGAGAAGACCATATGAATATGCAACTGTAAACCTCGAAATGGTCGGCCCCCTACTAGGGTTTGGAGCCGGTGCGTGGAGCAATACTGGCTACTATCAGTACATAAACATACATAGTGTTAATGGATACGTAAAGATGGTTGGGGAGTCTAGGTTTCCAGCGGTCTACAGTAGAGTACTCAAAGAGAACACAGCAACGTGGAGAGTCTTCTTTGACCAACTCTCAACGGGGAGAGTTATGTATAGGGTCTTTAGCGATCTAGGCATCAAACCAAGTATAGGAGTAAAACTACTACTTAAGCTCATGGAGCTCTCGGGATTAGCGATAAGGGCGGGTGGTGGATATGTCTTGACGAAGAGAGGTATGGTGGAGGTTTACAAGTCGGTAATAAATTACGTAATCGAGATCCCTGTGAAAGCTACAAGAATGTTCATTCAGCATAGTGATCCAGACAAGGCACCACAAGAGCTAGTTCTCTAGTTAGTACTAGAGGATTGCTAAAAAGCGACGGAGGTAGTAAAGGTCTAATCTGTTAACACCATGCTTTTGAAAACCCCCATCTCACCGCTAAGTCCACTAAAGTTGACAGCTGCGATTTCAAGAAGCGAGCTCCTAACCGGCTGCGTGGACCTCTAAAAGCTATTAAGACCGGGGGCTGTAAATCTGTACGGTGATGTTGTGAGCCAACCCGGTATATATAGAGAGGAGTGGGTCGGAGACTTCGTCGTAGTGGAATACATGCCCATAGAGCTTGAAAGACCAAGTTACGCGATCATCTCTCTACCTGATACAGGCCTTGTTGGAGTTATAAGCGCTTGGCACATCATTAAAAACCTCAACTTGAAAGAAGTGGCTGGGATAGACTCTTACATTCATTTACCACCAATAGTTGTCATCAGTGATAGGTCTATTAGAGCCCCCATTAGGGTTTTCGCAGGCGATAACTTGGTAGTTGTCTACAGCGAGTTCGCGATGATGCAATATGGTCTTGTTCAACTAGCGAAGATTCTAACCAACTACCTAGAGAGAAAAGGCGTCGACTACGTGATATTGCCATCGGGCATGCCGGTTCAAAATAGGTTTGAACTAGAGTCTCTTAGAACTTATTACCTTGCAACGACGCGGAAAGCTGAGGAGATCGTTAAGGGGGCTGAGATCTTACCCTTCGAAAGCGGCTTCTTAGCGGGACCATACGCTCTACTATTGAAAGAGATGTATAGAGCTAGATTAAACGCGATACTATTGCTAACAGAGTCTTTCTTGGAGTTCCCAGATCCCGAGGCAGCGGCGCAGAACGTTAGTATGATCTCAAAGATCATTAGTAAGCCCATCGATGTAAAGGAGCTACTAGAGCAAGCTGAGTTAATTAGAATTAAAGCTAGAGATGCCATGAGAAATACGTTGAGAGGACTCGCACAAATGAGAAAAGATGTTGAACAGGCGATCCCAGTATACACGTAGAGGTGGGTTTCTAAGTGCTTGATGAGTTTGACGAGCTATTTAGGAAAATGAGAGAGTTTGAAAAGAAGCTACAGAGATATATTGAAGAAGAGCTCACCAGTGCTCTTAGAGAGCTTAGAAGTGACCTTGCATACATGGAGAACATGTTTAAACCAATGTCACACTACGAAGGCTACTTACGCCCACTCTACACCATTAGGGATAGAGGGTCTTACATAGAGGTCTACATTGACCTCCCAAAGGCTGATGAGAAGACCATAGATATACGGTTTAAAGACAACTACATGTTCATCAGGGCGAGGCTCAAAGAGGAGGTCAGGTTTAGTGGATTAAGTGGTCGTGGTGGAGAAACCAAGTTTCACGAGTATCGTGAGGTGTTAGAACTACCGATCAAGATAGACCCTGATAAAGTTAGACTAGATGTTAGGAAGGGGCGTGTTAAGGTAATTATCTATAAGTAGATCAGATCGCCACCACTACCCCTCAATACATGGCCTGCCAAGTACAGTGCAACACTTATTGACTAAGTCGAGATACTCACTATTACTTACTAGTCTATCGTATGCCTCGCTCAGAGACGTAGTTGTTACAACGTAGTCTCCAATATACTTGACAACCCATGAGATAAGCGCTTCAACACTACATCGCCACTCGATGTTGCCAGTTTTAGCTAACAGTAGCAACTCTAGAGGTGTTGGTCTGAGCTCTTCTATCTTGATCACTCGATCCAGGGCAACCCCGCTCTTCCTCAACAACGTGTACTCTACGAAGCTGTCTACCACCAATATCCCTCTCCAATCACGAGGGGCTGAGGCTTCAATGCTGCTAGGTATCGCTCTAAGCCACTCTTGAGGGTCTATTAGTCCAAGAGCGCGCGCTTTAATGATGAGAGCCAGTAGTTTGATCTTTAGGTCTAGGCTTTCAGCGTAGCTTTTGAATCTACCGTAGCAAACACAATCACTACATTCGTTTAGAGCTTCGAGTACAGGACTCCACACCTTCAAGTATCCACTAAAGCCGCAGGGAGGGCTCTTGATCAACGCGGGGCTCTTACACAGCTCGATTGGTATAGGTAAGTACACCTTGACGTAAGCGCTCTTAATGAGCTTTGCAAGCTCACTATAACCCCTTTCGTGGAACGGTACAAGTAGGAGAACCTTCAAGCTCGGGGAACACCGGGGCAAGGCTCGTCATAGACGTGGAGTTTAACGAGCTCTAGAACGAGTTGTGGTTAAAAAAGTTAAAGTCTGCTTGAGGTGATTAGCCTTTAACAACGCCGATCGGCACTAATCTAACAACGGCTTTCGCGATCTTTACTTTCTCAGAGACGAAGACCACTCTATCAACATCTTTGTAGGCCTCTGGAGCCTCTTCGCTCACTACTCTCTTCGTGGCTGCCCTAACAACTATCCCCCTACTGCTCAACTCTGCTATAACCTTGTCTGGTGAGTAGGACCTTATCGCATCACCTCTACTGAGCCATCTTCCAGCTCCATGAGGCGCGCTATACCAGGTCCTCGCAGCCTCTGGTATACCGACTAGTATGTAGCTCGCAGTCCCCATACTACCCGGTATTAGGACTGGTTGTCCAATGCTCTGGTAATCAGATGATATGTCGGGGTGTCCTGGTGGAAAAGCCCTAGTAGCACCCTTCCTATGGACGACGACTTTATACCTCTTACCATCTACAACGTGCTCTTCGATCTTCGCAATGTTGTGTGCTACGTCGTATATGATTTCAAGCCCGAGGTTCTCCGGGTCCTCTTTGAACACTTTTCTAAAGCTCTCTCTAACCCAGTGAGTTATTATCTGCCTGTTAGTCCAGGCGAAGTTCGCAGCTGCAGCCATCGCGGCGAAGTAGTCTTGCGCCTCTGGGCTTTTGAATGGGAGCGCAGCTAGCTCTCTATCTGGGACGCTTATTCCATACTTCCTCATAGCTCTCTCCATGATCTGTAGGTAGTCGCTTGCAACCTGGTGTCCAAGCCCACGGCTACCCGTGTGTATCATTACCGTTACTTGCCCCACATGAGTTATACCCATCACCTTGGCGATCTCGGGCTGGTATATCTTGTCAACGACCTGGATCTCGAGGAAGTGGTTTCCAGCTCCAAGAGTGCCTAGTTGCTCGTGACCTCTCTGCTTAGCAACTCTACTAACTTTATCTGCTCGAGCACCCTTCATCGAGCCTTGCTCTTCGATGTGCTCTAGGTCTCTCTCCCACCCAAACCCCTGTTCAATAGCCCACTTAACACCTCGCTCTAGTACCTCGTCGAGATCTCTCATACTCAGCTTCAACTGTCCAGTTGAACCAACACCACTAGGCACGTTCCTAAATATGACCTCCACAAGCTCTTTGAGCTTGCCCTTAACATCTTCCACAGAGAGGTTTGTTCTGAGAACTCTCACGCCACAATTAATGTCGTAGCCAACTCCTCCCGGGCTTATCACCCCCTCCTCGACGTCGAAGCCTGCTACACCACCGATCGGGAAGCCGTAGCCTTGGTGTCCATCCGGCATGACATACGAGTATAGCAGTATGCCAGGTAGACACGCGACGTTAGCGGCTTGATCAAGCGTCAAGTCCGACTCCATCTTCTCCAACAAGTACTCGTCTGCAAAGATTATTGCATCAGTGTTCATGCAAGGCTTAGCGCCTTTCGGTATTCTCCACTCATAATCTCCGATCTTTTCAAGCCTTAATCGAGCCATAGAATACTCACCAATTAATGCCTCTGTTATTGATTGTAGAGAGGAGTACCCTAATATAAGCAACTATATGTTTCTTCCAACCTCTTCAAGTGAGACTTTAAACTGCTCACCCGTCTTCATGTTTTTAATGGTGACGGCGTTCTCCTTGTACTCTCTCTCACCTAGAATGACAACGTAGTCTACGCCTAGCTTGTTAGAGTACTCTAGTGCTTTAGAGAGGCTCTTAGTCCTCAGAACGAAGCCTTGAGCACCCTCCTTAGAGGAGAGTATGTTTCTCAGCGCTCTATAGCCGATGGATAGAGGCACCCCGCTCATAACGATGATCACGACTCTTATTGGGGTCTCCACCCTATACACCCCTTTGAGAGCGAGCGCTATCCTATCGATCCCCAGAGCGAGCCCCGTGGAGGGCTCATATGGACCCCCATATACTTGCGTTAAGCCATCATACCTACCTCCACCACCAATACTCGGCGCTTCTGGAGCCCCCTCTAGCTTATACTCAAAGATCAATCCTGTGTAGTATGCTAAGCCTCTTACAAGCTTTGGTTGATACGTAGCGTTAAAACCCAGCTCTTTAAGTATCGATAGGAAGTTGTAAAGCCTCTCTTGCTCCTCTACAACCTTAGCGTAGGAGTCTCCTAAGAGCTCTCTATACTCATTAATAATAGACTCGACTGTGTCTAGGTTCTTTGCATTTACAAGCTTTGCAATAACCTCTGCCCTTTCACCTATGATAGTCTGTAGCTCGCTGAGCGCCTCATTAACTCTATCTTTGTCTATTAGGTGTAATATGTGATCTTGAAGCTCCTCGCTAAGTCCAAGTTTACTCATAAAAGCCCTGTAGATCGCTACGTTTCCAACCTCGTAGAAGTGTTTAACTCCTACTTTCTCTAGGAAACTACTAGCGGCATAGGCGGCTAAGACGTCTGCATTGACATCGGGGTCTCCGATCACCTCGAGACCGCCCTGCCAGAACTCTCTATATCTCGCGTACTGTGGCTCTTCATATCTGAAACACTGCGCTATGTAGTATAGGCGGATCGGCTTAGGTCTAGCTCTGAGTTGTTGAAGATAAGCCCGGACAACGCTAGCCGTAACCTCTGGTCGAAGAGCTAGTAAGCGACCTGCTTTATCTTCGAAAACATACATGGATCTCTTGATCTCCTCGCCACTCTTAGCCTCAAATAGAGCGAAGTGCTCAATTGTAGGGGTTATTATTGGTTCAAAACCAAACTTTCTAGCGGTCTCTCTAAACTCCTTGAAGAGGTACTCGTAAAGCTCTGCCTCTTCACCAACTATGTCTCTCGTGCCTCGTGGCGGGCTAAACTCTCTCATCTCGCTCAACCTTTATGTCGACTGGGATCGAGTTATAGTAGGTCAACTCACCTTGTAAGCTAACTATAGCAAACGTAGCCTTTAGGTTGTGACGTACAGCCTCAGAGACCATCTCTACAAGCCTCTCAGTAGGCACTAGGTACTTTTCTTCAAGTATAAATACCAGCCTCAACTCCCCGCTCTTATCTTTAACGAGAAACTTCATGGGCTCGACGACCCTCACTTTTCTACCCCTCTCTCTGAGGTCTTTAAATACAGATAACATAGGCCAGAACTTGTCATCAAAACACCTACCGTAAGCTGATACGAGGTCTTGAAGCGTCTCAATAACTTTATCACCAACTCTCACAACAGCTCTTCCTGTTGATAGTAGGTACGCTGTCTCCACGAGGTTTAGGACTAGCTTATCCCCCTCTCTCCTACCATACCATCTTTGAGAGAGCTCGTCAATCAAGGCAGGGTTATTTACGACTCCAGTACACGTCGTGTGGTCGAATAAAAGCTCTATTAGAGCACTCTTCCCAGACATACAGCATCACCTACTCTCTGGAAACCCCCTCTCAACAAGCCTGACTACGAGGTACTCTCGTGGCAGTTGATCTAGTAGAGCCTCGAAAACCTCTTCGTCGCCAACAATATCTATGTAGAGAGCTCCACTCCTATTATAGATGTACACGAGTCCACTACGACATTCATGTAGAGACACAGTGCCACTAGCGATCGCTCTCGAGTAGTGTTCCACGCACAGGGTTTTAATAGTATTGAGGATCTTTTCACCAACAGCTTGATCTCGAGGCTTCACGTCGATGATCACATGTCTAATAAGGCTTGAACTCATCTATCCAAACACCTCTTCAAGATAGTCTTTCAACTTCCTCGTCTCGACAAGCTCCACCTTCAACCCCATTTCTCTCAGCAATTCGAAGGTCTCGTCAGTAACTCGACTTGTAACTATAGCCCATGGATCGTACTCTTCGAGCATATCCTCTAGAAGCTCAAGTTGCTTCGGCTTCTTAATTCTAGTCACTATAGACTTAGAGTCTATATCGAATACTACGAGCTCTTCAGCCTCTTCAATACTAACAATAGTGTCTCCTTTACACGTCAAGACTATTGTAGCCATTCTAATCAGCTCTAAGCTCTAGAGCATACTGATTTTGTAAGACACGATTATATCCTTAGAGGTCTAAGTGCCATGTCTATGAGCGAGCCTAGAATCCGCGAAGATAGGGTTCAATTAGTTGTTGAGGCTTTAAAGAGCGTTGTCGAGCACTTAGAGCGCTTGATTTTAAAAGACCCTCAATTCGTTGCTATAAAGAGTCTAGTCGACGCGATTGATGGAGATGCAGCTATACCAGTAGTTCTTAACGCTCTAATCAGCTATAGACTAGGTATTCGAGGTGAAGAGTACTGGCTAAGGTTCTCTGAGTTCTTTAAGATACACGACTCGAAGCCTCTAGACTTCAAGTTCGAGGAGTTTTTGAGGGATGTCAGGTCTTTGTGGGGGCTTGAGCAAAAGATCAATAGAGTAAGAAAGGCCCTCACATCGAGCGTTATTAAGAGCCTGTCTCGAGATCCATATGTGTACTGTAGCGATCTCGAGGAGCTCGTAAAGTCTCTCTCTAAGCATCTCGGAGTCGAGGAGAGCAGCAAGACCATGGTTTTTACAGCTAAGATGTATGGATACTTATGCATAGCCGGTGGGCGTAGAGTAGAATTCTCAGGTATAGATATGCCAGTGGATTATAGGAACGCTCTACTAGCCATTACGAGCTGTCTAGTGGAGATAGAGGCTTGTAGAGATGTGAGTGATTGTGCCAAGATGTTAACTAGCGGGAAAGCCTCAAGTGTGGTGAGAAGAGCTTGGAGCGAAGTCTGCGATCTATTAAAGACTCCGTGTCTACTTCTAGATACATTTACATGGCTATTTACAGGTGTCGCGGTCAACGCTCACTTCGACCCTGTAGAAGTGGCTAGAGAGTTTAAAGCTAAATACGGCATCGATATTCCAATGAGCGCGGTTAAAACGCTACTCGAGTGTGCTGGTAGACATGTGCAACCCTCTAAAGTCTAAGACCGTACTGGAGATCGCGAGGACTATGTACGATAAGTCATTCGAACACGGGTTACAACACGTTGAGAGAGTCTACAAGTGGGCACTAAAGATAGTTGAAAGCGAGAAGCTTAGAGTAGACCCCTTACTACTCGAGTTAGCAGTGTATCTACATGATGTTGGAAGGGCTGTGGGAGAGCCTCACGCGTACTACTCAGCTACAATAGCTCGAGAGCTACTACGCGAAGCAGAGTGTTCAAATGAAGAAGTCGAAGAGGTCGTAGAGTCGATCATGGCCCATAGCTTTAGCTATGCAAGTAAGAGGCGTGGCAACCTGAGCGATCTCGCGAAGCTCTTGAGTGACGCAGATAAACTAGACGCTCTTGGGGTTGTGGGCTTTATACGAGTCTTTCTCTATGGGGAGAGGAGGGGTAGAGAGCTTAAAGAAACTATTAACCACTTCTACGAGAAGATATTCAAGCTCCACGAACTGATGTTTTACGAAACCTCGAAAAGGCTAGCGGACAAATACACAGAAAGAGTTCGATGGCTACTCGACCTCCTACTTGAAGAGCTAGAGAGGTGATCACTTCAACCCCTCGAAAGAGCCTATAGCTGAAACTAGCACTGCGATCTCGCTTGCCCATTCAAAGCTTATCTTACTCCTCCTCAAGGTCAAGTCTAGTTCATACATGATCTTGGCGCACTCTGGAGTAGACATGTATTTGCAATTCTGAGCCTCTCTAGCTCTCTCTTGTAAGTTTGATGGTAAGTGTTGCTTTATCAGCTCCATATAGAAGGCTACAACGGCGTTTTCTAAGCCCCTGTACTCTCTATATAGGTCGCTGAGCTGCTTAACATATTGAAACACGACACCCTCTCTAGAGTCGATGATGGAAAAACCACGCCACTTCGAGCTTAAAACTCTGAAGACGTCGTTTAGTGTAGCTCCAGACCTCAATATAGCGAGTTGTGTGTACCCAACAGATTGGAGGTGGTCGTACATGTCTGACCTACCAACGGCCTTGAAGAGGTCTATTAGTTGCTTAATATCACTCCACTTGCTTACACTATTGACGACTTCGAGAGATCTCTTGAACTTACTACTCTCGTCGAGCACGCTCTCTACGCCACTATGCCCGATAACATGGCTGATCACCGATAGAGGTATCAAGATCTCTGGGTAAACCCCTTCACAGTTTCTAAAAGACTCCTTTAAGGGGTTCCCTAGGATCCTAGCGTAATCTACACTCGTAGCCGCTAGCTCTCCTCTCCTCATTCTAGCGCCTATAATGTAAGCCTCGACAATCCCGTCGATACTACTAGTTAAGTTGCAAGTGATGCTATCTACAGCTTTCAAGGGGGCTAGTCTATGTAGCCCTCCAGGCTTGATGTAAGCGTTTAAACCGATAAGTGCACCACGTACTAGGGCTTTAGTAGTGCTTAAAGCTTCCTCCTCCATTGTGAAACCCTTCTAGAGCTCAAGAGTTAAACTTTTAATTCAACAAGCTTCTTTCTAGCTGGTAGTGACACGTTGTACACTGGTACATCGCGAATGTAAACCACTTCGTAGATCCCTGAGTGGACGTGCCCATGTATTACCATGTCGAAGACCTCTCTCCTAATGATCTTTTCAAACTTGGTGCAGGCTAAGTATGGGTATATCTCTTCTTTTTCACCAACAAGGTTCTTTCTTGTCACGCCATAGTGTGAGACTAGTATGATCTTTTTACAGCCATGTCCTCTAAGCTCTAGAGCCATTTTCTCTATACGATATGGTAGTTCAGAGTAGATCTTTTGAATATCAGGTATGTTTTTCACCTGCCAAGTCGTTGGCTTGTCGAGAGCCCCTCTAGTGCCTATAATGCATAGCTCGTTATCTCCAAGCACTATGTAGTCGTCGTTTAACCACGTTACCTCCTTGTAGAGAGATATGTAGAGCTTTTCATAACCCCTATACTCTTCGTTTCCAAATATAGCGATGATCTTCGACTTGGGGAATCGCTTAAGGGTGGCTTCTACAACGGGTTTCAACATGAACACCTTGTTCTTGTCGACCATGTCTCCAGCGAATATGACTAGATCTGGCTCGGAGGTTATGTTTTTAAGAGCTTCTAGGAATAGTGGCAGGTTATCAGGGCTGTGAACATCGGATGTTGAAACGATAATCATGTCGATAGCTCACCGCCTCCTTTAAATACCCCTCTAAAACTAGTAATGTGGAGTAGGGTGAAATAAATGACTATTGGGCTACTTAGAGGTGCTAATAAGCCGGGGCACAAGGGGTGGACAACTGAGAAGTGTATAATATGCGCTACGACACTAGACATATTCCACGGCTACGACTTGAAGAACATATACTACTGCCCAAAGTGCCTTGCTAACGGTATAAAGGCTTATTTCTGCCATGCAGATGCTAGAAAAGTCCACTACAAGTGTCCATTTTGTAGAAGCGAGTTGAAGCCATACTTCGAGTAGCAACACCTAGTTCTCCTCTACTACCTCAACCTTGATAGCTCCTTTCGGGCACAGCGGGATACACGCATAGCACTCAATGCACCTAGACTCCTCCACTACGACTCTACCCTCTACGATTGTGAAGACGTATGATGGGCAGTACTCTACACATAAACCACACAAGTCGCACTTCTCAACATCGACTACCACTTTAACAGACAAGAGCCGACACCATTTATAATAACCTCGCGATACTCATATAACCTCAGCGGTGTGCTCTATTGCTGGTCAAAGCCGACCTACACATACACTCGACGTTTAGTGATGGTAGGAATAGCCCACTAGACATAGTAGAGGCAGCCTTAGAGAGAGGGCTATCTGTTATATCGATAACAGACCACGACACTTTCGCTGGAAGCATTCACGCTGTGAGATATGGTAGAAGTCGAGGAGTGCTGGTAGTACCCGGCGTAGAGGTTAGAACGAGCGAGGGGGACATCTTAGTCTACTGTGTAAAGGAGTTCAACCCCCCTAGGAGAGTAGATCAGCTGATCGAGGCTGCGCATAGAGAGGGGTGCCTCGTCGTGCCTGCACACCCGTTTGACGTCTTAAGATTGGGCGTTGGAGACTTGATCTATGAGTATAAAGACTGGGATGCTATTGAAGTCTGGAACGCCTCTAGTACAAAGGGGGCGAACTATAGAGCGATAGAGGCGGCAAAACTCCTTGGAAAACCCGGGTTAGCAAATAGCGATGCACACATAGTAGAAGAGGTGGGAGCAGCATACACGTTGATAGAGGTCTCCGATTTGAAGGTAGAAGAAGTCTTAGAGGCTATTAGAAAGGGCTTTGTACGCCCTGTCTACGGGAGACCCCCTTTTAGAGTCAGAGTAGAGAGGGTTTTGTGGAGTATTCAAAAGAGCATATTTAGGTAGTCTCTACGAAGACCCCTCCACCAATATCGATAGCTCTCTCTGGAGGTCTCTCTTCATATATCTCCACATTTGCTAGCCCGTGCAGGTCTACGAGCTCATCGAGAGCTGGTGCAACAGCGACTGGTAGGTAGACCTTTACATCTAGGGGCTGTGACAGCCTCATACCCCGCGACTTCTTATACCTCCAGATCGCGTGGTTCACCTCTACTACTCTATTAGCTAGTTCTGGAGACTCCTCTAAGTACTCCTCTTCGGGCTCTGGGAACGCCTCTCTATGCACTGTTCTACCGTAGAGCTCTCTGTATATCGCGTCTGTTACAAACGGCATTATCGGGGCTAGCATCTTTAACAGCGTCTTAAGTGTATAGTGGAGCGTATACCACGCACCTCTCTGCTCCTCCTCACTGTACTTTCCAGCGGTGTTATACGCTCTACTCTTCGTGAGCTCGAGGTAGTGAGATGCAAAGTAGTTCCAGGTGAAGTTGTATATCTCTGTTATCGGCACGTAGACGTCTAAGTCTCTGTAAGCAGTGTCTACTGTAACTATTAGTCTATTCAGTAATGCTAGTGTTGACCTATCAATAGGCCTTAACACGTAAGATGAAGGTTCGGGGAAGCTTGAGATGTACCTCGCGACGTTCCACAACTTCGTAGCGAATAGTAGACCGGTTTTTATCGTCGCCTCGCTAAACCTATAGTCATATCCAAGCTTAGCGCTAGCTGCAGCCCAGAATCTAAATGCATCTGCACCATACTTCTCAAGGTATGGGTCTGGGTCTATAATGTTACCCTTAGACTTGTGCATAGCTTCTCCTTTCTCATCAAGCCCCATACCACTCAATCTAACCCATCTAAACGCGGGTCTCCCGAGTATCTGGTAGACTCTCAATATGCTATAGTAGAGCCAGGTCCTAATGATGTCTACTCCTTGCGGCCTCAGAGCGTTCTTGATAGCCCTCTCAAAGAGCTGCGGGTCTCTCCCATAGCCAGTCACGTAGAGTACTGATATACTGCTGTCAAACCAGGTGTCAAAAACCTTCTTTTCACCCTCAATCTCAGACCGAGGTGCCCCACAGACTGGGCATTTATCCCATGGTGCTGGCTCTCTCCAGGGTTGATAATACCTCCCAGGCTCTGGGACCAGCACAGAGTTGCACTTTTTACACCTCCATACAGGCACCTCGGTCGCGTAGAACCTGTCTCTGCTTATAGGCCAGTCTGTCGTTATCGAGTTGATCCACGCTATCAGCTTAACTTTGTGAAACTCCGGCTTGAACTCTATTTGGTCGATCAGCGCTAGAAGATCGTTTTTGAACTCAAGTTGCTTTAAAAACCACTCCTTAGCGTGTATTATTTGAATTGGCGTTTTACACCTCCAACACACTGGGACGTTGTGTTTTATCTTCTCGACTTTCACCAAGTAGCCTCTATCTTGAAGCATCTTCGCAGCTTTCTCTCTAGCTTCTCTAATAGTGAGACCGGCTAGCTCGCCAGCTTCACTTGTAAGTCTGCCATCTCTATCAACCACGACCGTGGGTTCTAGCTTTAGGTCTCTAAACATAACCACGTCTGCGTGGTCACCATAACTACAAATCATTACTAAGCCTGTGCCGAAGTCTGGGTCTATAATGTCGTGTTTTAGTATTGGCATCTCGTGGCCATATAGTGGGTTGATCGCGACTCTCTCCTCAAGCCAGGAGTACCTCTGATCTCTCGGGTTAAACGCCAGGGCTTTACAAGCTCTGAGTAGCTCTGGCCTAGTCGTGGCTACGACGACGTATTCGTTGGAGTGTTTTAGTGGGAACTTAATGTAGTATAGAAACGCGTCTTCCTCAACATACTCTAGTTCAGCATCAGCTAAGGTTGTTTTACAGCGAGGACACCAGTTTACAGGCCTTTCAGCCTCGTATATTAGACCTCTCTTGTAGAGCTCGATGAACGTGGCTTGAGTGATCTTCCTATACTCAGGACTGTCGGTGCCATTTAGCCAGTAGTCAAAGCTACAACCAAGTCTCTTCCACACGTTCACTATCTCTTTCTCCATCTTGTCTAGGAACGCCTTGCATAACTCGAGGAACTTTAGTCTACCCTCAGGGGTTTTAGCTAGCTCATGCGCGTTGAGCCCGTAGGCCTTCTCAACTTGAACCTCTACAGGTAGCCCATTTCTATCAGCGTAGAATGGAAGTATAACGTTGTAACCCTTCATTCTAAAGTACCTTCCAATCATGTCTATCTGAGCGTAGTGGGCAGCACCGCCAACATGCCACTTGCCACTAGCGTATGGTGGTGGAGTGTCGATCGCGATGATCTCCCTTTGATCATCTGGCGAATACTTGAACTCGTATAGCCTCTCCTCCTCCCAGATCTTCAGTAGTTCTAGCTCTCTGCTAGGATCCCACCTAGTAGCAGTCAATTTGGGTTTAAATGTGCCTGACATGAAGCTCTCCACAGACACCTTTTTCCGCCTAGTCTTCGAGGTGTAGCTAGTGGTATATATTATTGAACTAGCTTTATAAGCGAGATTTCGAAGAGACGCGTTTAAGCTACTGGGTGTCCTCGCGCGAGTGTCCACGAGATCTCATATAGCCTCTTCACTTCTTCATCGCTCGGTCTTTCTCTACAGACCCACTTAACGTTGATTGTTTCAACTTTATCTTTCACTCTCGAACCTACGATCACGACTCTCGCGGGTTTGCATGGTAGAGACGTGGCTTCCTCAAAATACACCTCCTTATAGAGCAGACAGGTGTCTTCGATGCAGAGCTCTTGTGGAGGTCCATGATACCAGCCAGCGATGTACGTGTCCACAGAGACTAGGTATTCACCACCACTCTTCACGACGAGAACTCTGTAGAAGTTATCAAAATAGTACTCGGATAGCTCCTCCACCAGGTGTCCACCTACGATGTGGTGTTTATGAAACTGGCTTGTAGACTATTCCAAGCTCTTCTGCTATTCTATACGCCTCTAGTATCTCGCCAGCTCTCGGCCTTCTCGCAATGTCTTTAAACATGTGTGGATACTTAGCAACTAGGTGTTCTGGCCTGTACTGATCCATGATGTTTACAAGAGCTCTTGGAGCGTTCTTGGCGATCCACTCGAGAACAGGCCTCGTACAACACTCTATGTGATTCGGCAACACTAGGTGGCGGATGATTATATCTCCCGAGTCGTGGGCGCGCTTGATATTTCTAGTTACAACCGCCCAGTAGTTTCTAACCTTGCTTAGTCTCCAAGCACACTCGTCGTTGCCATACTTCAAATCGGGTAGCCAAATGTCGATCACGTCTTCAAGTATGCTTGTAAGCTCTTCGGACATATACATGTTACTGTTCCACAGTTGAGGCACGTTTACATCTAGGTACTTGAAGCTTTCAAGTATAAATGCCGCGTGTGGTGTAGGCTCTCCTCCAACGTGGTTTATATTTCTTGCACCTGTTCTCCTCAAGTATGTCTGGATCTTTGCAAGCTCCATGGGTGTGAGCCTCTCGCCTCCACGCGGGTTCACCTGGCTAATATCGTAGTTCTGGCAGAAGACACACTTGAAGTTACAGCCACCGTAGAATATCGTGCCACTAGGGACGAGAGGGGCTTCTTCACCCATGTGGTGGAAGTAGCTGTGAACTATGGGATCTTTATCCACCGTACACACTCCAGGCCGACCGCTCAACCTAAGCGCTCTACACCCCCTCTCGCATAGTCTACATGGATTCATAAGTCTATACGCAAGTGCCACTTTAACGTCAAGGTAGCTGTATTTAGGCCTTTCATACTTATCAACCTCTCTAAGGCCCTTTGAGCTGACATCAGCGTAGAACTTTTGAAACTCATATTTTAGCTTCTCATGTATTCTCCAGAGCTCTTCGTCACTAACATCCTTTGAGTAGGGGTCTATATCGACCTTCAATAGCTTAGCTACGATAAACCTCGCGGGCTTCTCATTCTTCATAATGCTGTAGTAGTTGGAAAGTCTCTCTCTTACAACGGGGTCGTTCCATACGGATAGAGCGTCTGGTCTGAGATTAATAAGCGTTATAAACCAGTCGACCAACCCTAAAACCCGCTATGAAAAACTCGATAAACCCTCAATTAAGAGTTTCTACTAGCCACTTATATAATGTTAAGGTTTAGTAGCTCTTCTAGGTCTCTGATTACGTATTTTGCGTGTTTACACGCCTCGCCACAAGGCCATACAGCTATGGAGACCCCTACAGCTTTGAACACGTCTATGTCCCACTCGCTGTCTCCAACGTATACGGTGTTCTCCAACCCGATGCCGAGGCTCTTCGCTAAGTTAGCTATGATCTCTCTTTTCTTCAAGAGTGGAACCCGGTCTACACCACCGGGTATAAGCTCGTCTCCAGCGAATAGCAACTCGTTATATAGGCAGATATCTATACCGAGCTCTCGACACACTCTAGCTACAAGCACGTCTACACCACTACTGACGACTGCAACGTAGTGTCCACGTCTCTTTATCTCATCCACTACCAGCTTAGCGCTGGGTTTAACGCTGACTGTTGATAAGGCTTTTTCGACTTCTTCGCGCTTTATAGGCCCTCCTCGACTCTGGATCATTAGTGCTATGTCTATCTTCATCCAGTCGAGGTAGGAGATCAAGCCTCGTCTATATAGATCTGCAAAGTAGGTGTTGTCTTTGCTTCCAAAGTACTCGTGTAGTAGCAACCAGCTACTCTTACTATCTGTCAGCACGCCATCACAATCAAATACAAATAGCTTCTTCGACAAGGCTTGCTACCCGTTTAAGCGCTGTTGAAATAATTTGAGCCTGCACCCCTCTTTTAAACTTAAATGTGACTTTAATGTGCTTCTTGTGAAAAGACAACACTACTTCGACGTCCCCTTTTAACAAAGCACGAATAGCGTTTTTATCGACGCTCAACTCTAGAGGCTCGAGCTTCTCCCTAATAGCATTTGACAACTCTTCAATACCAAGGCACCTCTTAGCTACTTCGACCTCTCCAGAGACCCTCACAGCCTGAAGTATGCGTTCTCTTACAGCTCGAGCGGCCTTGACAACCTCTTCTACACTACTATAACGCTCTTCTACAGCGCTCAAGAGGTCTAAAGCGAGTTGTAATGCACCAATACCACGTAAAAACTCAACTAGCTCCTCGAAGTCTCGAGAAGCTAGATACTTCGCTAGGTTATCTAGAGATCCGCCGTAAACGCTGAATCCATACCTAGCTTCAGCTTGAAAAACCCTTCTCTTAACTTCAATAGCGTCTTTAGGCGAGATCAGCCCTCGAGCAACATAGTCATCTACCATCGGGTTAACTATGTGTCTCAAGAAGTCTGGCTCCAAAGCGCAACACCACAATCTTTTTAAGGTCCTATCTCATTTATAGCTCTAAGCATGAAACCGGCGTGTTAACGTGGCTAGAGAGAGAGGAAAGAAGGATTGGACACCTTATAGTAGCGACATAAGGAGACTCAGTATATACCCGTCGATCAGAGGGCACGATGAGAAGCGCCTTGAAGTGGGCGATGTAGTGGTCGTGAACGTCTATGACATCGATGATAAGGGCAACGGGGTGGTCAACTATAGGGGTTTTAGAATAGTGATACCAAACGCTACAAGTGGTTCGAGAGTAAAAGTAAAAATAGTCAATATATCCCAATTTAACAAAAGACGTGTTATGTTAAATCCCAGAATGTACTAAATTAAGCAGAAACAGGAAAAACATTTTTAAAATTTTTTGTTTGAAAATGAAAAATGGAGTAGGTAAGTGGGGAAGGGAATATAAGGAGGATATGCGGCATATACCCATGTCTCCTACATTTTTATGTCCTAGACATGCTCCTTCAGTGTACTGTACGCGCTATAACACAACTAGGCATATCTAAAATACGGCCAGCCTCTTTCGGGCTAACAAAGTGCAGATTATAGCAATTCGGACATGAGAGCGAGGTTAAAATTACGTAGTCTCAACCTTAATTGGTGCTCCTTATAATATGCAGCCGCCTGCATGACCGCCCTCGAAACAACTTCGTGAGGGTCTAAATTTCTCAGGCCGTTCAGGGCCAGGAAAGCAAATGTTGCACTCCCCTCTCGGGCAACCTTGGCAATTCGTCCTTCTATGGAAAGACAACGCCATTCGTCCGGATAGAACTTTTGAAAAAAGTCGGTATCCCTGCCTATGGCCTCTAGGAGTTCTGGCAGCTTCCTCGCAAGTATCAGCTCTTGCGCCTCCGCTATCATCGCCTCTATTTCCGAAGGGGGAACCCCTTCCCGTTTAAGCAACTCTCTCGCGTAGAAATTCCCAAGGAGTCCGCTTGTCAGTTTTGCGACCACTTTCTCAAGTAGTTCTTGGCGACGCTTCTGCCTCTCCTGTATTCGCCTTTTCTCCTCCTCCCTGGCTTCCCATTCCTTTGCTTCGTATCCCACTTTTCGGCCCGCAAGGTAAAGCTTACGGGCAGTCTCGGCATCCACACAGTCAAGGGAAGGGGGCTTCCCGGACTCCACAAGGAGATGCCGTACCTCACGTTCGACTACATGGCGGTTCAGGGGCCTAGTCCGGCCATAGGCATCGTAGAACCCCCGGGTCCACGCTTCGCAGGGGTCGAAGGGCCGGGATACTTTTT
>Ga0080004_1059198_pt1 | contig 20683 bp, 25 predicted proteins | sample WasSprMetagenome_FD_69207 | JGI IMG/M metagenome (GOLD analysis project Ga0080004, IMG submission 69207) | Sulfidic aquatic microbial communities from Washburn Spring, Yellowstone National Park, USA - WS (SPADES assembly) (version 2) | ecosystem: Environmental > Aquatic > Thermal springs > Hot...
TATATGCGTTGTTGCTAGAGGGCTGCTTATGTATAGAAGTATTGATGTAGCTGAGGAATTTCTCGAAGGTTTTATTCAGAGCATCTCTAAGAGATTCTACATGAAGATAGGTAGAGTTGTTAAGAGTTGTTTACATTATAGCTATTTGCAGAACCGATGAAGAGACTATCAACAGAGTGCTTGAGCTAATCAGAAAAACACAGTCCACAGCAACACTATAACATAATGTAGCACGTGATAGTTAATCACTACTACACAAGACAAGAATATTAGCTGAGACAGAGATTTGTGTGCTAAACAACTATTATAAAGGTTAAGCTGGATAATTTTTGCCAAATGCTAGTGCACCGCATTGTTAAGCGACTTAATTATTTGAGGTTAGGAACTCTTTATAGCTTTTATCTAAGTACTTAATACTCTTAACTACTACTTTTCATAATGGATGTTGATATGCTTTACATTGGTTGCTGTGGTTTTTGCATGGCTAAGCAGAAGTACTACACAGTGTTTAACGCTATTGAGCTTCAAGATACTTTCTATAACCCTCTTGAGCCTGAGAAGCTCAAGTCCTTAGCTTCTGAAGTTCCTCAGGGCTTTGTGTTTGCTATGAAGGTTTGGCAAGCTAGAAACAATCTGCGTTATTCCTTCAGGATGCGAAGAGCGTGCTAAAGAGTTCTTGGGCCTAAGCTCTAAGTGGGGGTTTTGAAGAGCTGTGTAGAGTTGTTGGCTGGGAAAAGTGTGTTGCTTCTCAAATAATGCTTCTCTACAGCCCTGGTGATGCAAAGCTCATTTTTCTATACAATTCTCTTATCGAGAAACACGGACTACTTTATAAACACTCTTCGCTAGTTTAAGCAGCTTGTGAATAGAGGTGTGATTGAGGATGGGAGCTACATACCGCAACAAATACCCGCACTAGTACCTATGGTAGAGAAGCTGCTTTCAGATGCTGGGAAAGCTGAAGATGTTGCTATTTCTCTTCTCATGCTGAAAGGTGTTGATATAAAAAGTGTTGCAGCCCTATTACTTCACGCTTATTGAGAGACAGAGTATGTTCCTGTAAACAGGCACTACAAGAGGTTTCTAGATACCCTATCTCTCAGAATGGCATGGGTATTACCTGTTAAAAGTATTGCGAAAGGTCTTCCGAACACGTTCTTAGTATACTCATATATTACGAATAGGAGAATAAGCATACCTAGTATTAAATTGGGTACACCGAAAGAAGGAACATCAACACCATTTACATTGAAATCGTCTAACTACTTCAAACCTATCTTAAACATAACATTGTAATTCCTAGTAGCTTCAGCAACACTAAAACCAGTATAGTTAGCTGTTAGAACAGCATCTGGAAAGAACGAGAATGGAACTCTATCAGGTTTCTTATCCATGTATACTCCTAAGCCTCTCCTTTCTCTCAAGCTTGAACTGAGAAACCATATACACCGCCAATCTATGCAAACACTTGTAGAATTATTTAAAACTCTAAACATCTAATACATAGATCTATAAACCGAGCATCTCCCCAAACATACTTAAACTCTGAGAGGAAAGAGATATCCACCAATATACCTAGGTTGATGATGTATGGAGTATAGACGGTTAGGTAGAACAGGTTTCAAAGTTTCTATCCTTACAATAGGTGGTTGTGGACCAGGGGTTTGCCCAGACTCTAACGAGGCTATTAAAGCTGTTGAAAATGCTATTATGGAGGGCCTCAATATGATTGATATAGCTCCGAGTTATGGAGAAGCTGAGGTTAGGCTAGGTTCTCTAATTAAGAAGTATAGGGATAGGCTTGTCATAGCTGAGAAAACTCTTGAGAGAACATATGAAGGTGCTTGGAGAGAACTTAAAACTACTCTATCTAGGTTTGGTGTAGATTCTATCGATATATACCAATTCCACGCTGTAAAATCTTTAGAAGAGTTGAACAGTATCTTTAGCGAGAAAGGAGCTGCAAAAGCTTTCCTAGAGGCTAGAGACCAAGGTCTCATAAAGTATATCGGTATAACAGTTCATGCAGATATGAGTGTTGCTTTAAAGGCTTTAGAGATGTTTGATTTCGATACAATCCTTATACCTGTATACGCAGCAGCTATGACTATACCTAGACCTGAAAACGATTTCAGACCTGTTCTAAAGATCGCAATGGATAGAGACATCGGTGTAATAGCTATAAAGTCCATCGCTATGAGGAGATACTTACCTGGTGAAGAGAAGAAATACACAACATGGTATAAACCTTTCGATAACCAAGAAGATATAGATAAAGCTGTTTGGTTTACACTATCACAAGAACCTGTTACTACATATGCCACAGCATGTGACATAAGACTCTGGCCAATGATACTAAGCGCAGGCAAGAGATTCAGAAAGTTATCACTTGAGGATCAAGAGAAAGTAATTAATGAATTCAAAGCAAAAGGAGCTAAACCACTATTTCCAGAAACACTGTACCAATAGAATAACTTAACCCTTACTTAGCCCTATTAAAATATCTTAGTTAAAATATGTAAAACATATAATACACTCTAATCATAGTGTTATCTGGGGTTTGTATGCGTTTCGTTAAGAGAACAGGTCCTGGTACTAAGTTGAAAGGTAAAGTTATAGGGATTATTGTTGCTAATGAATTTGAAGATATAGAACTTCTCTATCCATTTGTTAGGCTTAGTGAAGAAGGTGCAGAAGTGGTAATAATACCTGTTAGAAAGGGTTTACATCCAAGACCTGCTGACCCTAGTAAACCTGTGACTGGTAGATATGGAACACCTATACCTCTAGAAGTATTCGGTCTTGGTGAAAGATACGTTATTAAGGAGTTAAACGAGGTTAAACCTGATGATATAGATGCCCTTGTAATACCAGGCGGGTTTTCACCAGATGCTTTGAGAATAGATGAGAATGTTGTTAAATTCGTTAAAGAAGTATACGAGAAAGGTAAGATTGTTGCAGCTATATGTCACGGACCACAGGTATTGATATCAGCTGGATTTGTCAAAGGGAAGAGAGTTACAGCTTATAGAGCAGTTAAAGATGATTTGATAAACGCAGGTGCAATATTTGTAGATGAACCAGCTGTTAGAGACGGTAATATAATAACAGCTAGAGTACCTGATGATCTGCCTGAATTCTGCCAACTTATAATAGAAGCTCTATCTAAGTAAGATAAAACATCTTCCTAAACTTAATACATTTTTATATATCTAATCCTGCTTCCTTATCTCTTCTATAAACTAGGTATATCAAGATATATACCTCTACATTCCTCTACAATATAAAGAAGCTGTGGTTAAAATGTTCCCTAATGTCATCAAAGAAGTAGTTTATAGATGTCTTGAATTTGTGTATTCTGTGAATGAGTTTCTAACTGTTGAAGAGCTTAGGAGTAGTAGTAGGAGGTATGTTCAGGAGAATAGAGATATAGCCGAGCTTATAGAGGTTGGCTATTCAAGAAGTGGTGATTCTGTTGAAGCTCTTGTTGTAAGAGGTAGTGATGAGAAAATTGTTCTAGCTTTCGGATTTCCACATCCAAATGAACCTGTAGGATCTATAACGTTAGAGTTTTTAACACAGATACTGGCTAGGGATAGGGATCTGCTTAAGAAACTGGGGTCTACCTGGGTTATAGTGAAGATTGCTGATGTTTTCGGTGCTAAACTTAACGAGGGATGGTTTAAAGGTGGTTTCGATCTTCTTAAATATGCTTTAAACTACTACAGATCTCCAGGATATAAACAAGTTGAGTGGAGTTTCCCTATACACTACAAAAACCTTAGATTCGATAACCCTGTTCCAGAAACAAAAGCTCTTATGAAGCTTATAGATATGTGGAAACCAACGCATATCTACAGTCTTCATAATGCAGGGTTCTCAGGTACATACTACTACCTAGCGGGAGATCTGGGTAGAGAAGTTCTCGAAATACTGTACAGTATCCCGAAAACCTTGGGGATTTCTATACATAGAGGTGAACCAGAAGCTCCATATGTGAGGAAGCTTTACGAAGGTGTATTCCTTATGCCTAGTACAGAGGATATCTATAATTGGTACGAGAAATACCTAGAGAAACCACCTATAGATATTATTAAGCATGGAGGTAGCAGCTACGACTATGCTAAAAAAGTTAACCCAAAAGTTTTCGAACTTGTAAGCGAAGTCCCATACATATACGATGATAGACTCGATAACGATACATCTGTAGGTATACCTAGAAGAGAGATCCTAAGGTTAGTTACTAGAAGAGAGGAAGAAATCATCACGGAGATCGAGAGTTACGTAGAGAAGCTGAAACCTTACATATCTAGTGATAACCCGTTCTACGAATCGATAACATACTTTGTTGAAGTTAATAAGAAGAGTTTAGAAGCTGAGAAGAAATGGGTTGAAGAAGATCCTAAACTAGATGAAAACGCTACCGTTGCACAGATATTCAACGCATACACAGTTACATTATTCGATACAGCTCTTAGATACGGACTTCTATACAGAGCTATAAACTTCGAAATATCCTCAGGAATAAAAACACCTTCCCTAGAATCTCTACGAGAAGAAATATATAAGAGAATAGCTAACTACGTAGAGCTATTCAAGAAGTACTCGAAATACTATATAGTACCTATCGAGAAACTTGTGAAAATACAGCTAGCATCCATCATAACCACAGTTATAGGCGTAGATCAGTATACCTAGAGATAGAGCTCTATATCCTTGAGCAAACTAGGTACTTCAAAACATAGACCTTTCTCAAAATCTAGCAATACCTATAAACACCTTATGTCTTTACCTTTCTTCGCGACCCTATCTCTACTACTCTCGTAGACAGAAGTTTCAGAGTGATTGATATTTACGTAGTTTTAGTCGAGGTGTTAGGATAGCAAATATTGAGCTAGTCTTCTGTACACGGACCTAGCCACGGAGCTATCTCTTCATATCTCCATTTATATTTCCACTTACTCCACATCTCTTTAAACCACCATGGAACCCTAGGTTTTTTAACGATATCGAAGTAGTCATAGGGCTTGATATCTAGAACTGGTGTTCCTGTCCAAGCATCTAGCCCTTTAACCTTGATCAAAGACTTCTCTACAGAGATAAGCTCGACTACAGTTACACCGATAGGGTTCGGTCTTGGAGGGAATCTTGTAGCAAAAATACCGACAACAGGAAACTTCTCAATACCCCAAGGCTTAACCTTAAGCATAACTTCTGTAGCCTTATGCATCCAGTAAACAACTATTATATGCGAATACTCCTCAAGACCCTCAAGACCTTCTACAAACTCATCAAAGATCTTAATAACGGAAATCTGTTCATACCTAGACCTGGCAACCTTACCCTCACCAGAATCCTCAAGACCTTTCACAACAACACCAATAGGCTTTAAATATATATCCAAACCCACAATAACACCTATATGGAGAATCTATATCTTCACATTATATAAGCTTACCCAGTATCCCATGCTCAAGAAGTACCAACGTTTAAGAACTCTTTAAGAAACTAACATATATCCGGGGTCCAGGGATAAGTTGGTTGCTAAGCCATTTACCGTAGATCAGCCCTGGACCCCTACACCATTTCTTCGAAATACTTAAGATATGTCTAAAGCTCTTTACTTAAACTAAGGTTAAAGCTCCATAAATATCCTCTAGGTATACATACTTTTAGTAATAGAGAAGAGGTATTTTAAGAGTTTTAAACACTTGTATTGTTGCTTAGGCGACAGTTTTATGGATGTATACGATCTTCCAACACCTATGGTTTTAATAGATATAGCTAGGGTTAGGAAGAATCTAGAGAAGTACTTCTCTATGGCTAAGAAGTTCGGTAAAAAGATTTGGCCTATGGTTAAAACACATAAGTCTTCATATATAGCTAGAATTCAATGCAAATATGGAGCTAATGGGTTTACTGTTGGAACTCTTGATGAAGCAGAAGTTCTTGTTGAGAAGAAGATAGCGAAAACGTTGATGTTGGGTAATGTTTATGTAGCTGATAAAGAGAGTTTGTCTAGAGTTTTAGATATTGTTGAACAAGGTGTTAGAGTTGTACTGAGGATAGATAATATCGAAGTTGCTACTTTTATAGATGATCAGCTGAAGAGGTATGGTTTAGAGCTTGACTATGTTGTTAAAATCGATACAGGTTTGCATAGATTCGGTGTAAAACCTGAACATGTTGTAGATTTCCTTTCGAAGATGCAGAGGTTTTCTAAGCTTAGATTTGTTGGTGTAGTCACCCATCCAGGTCATGTCTATAGCGTTAAAACTCCTCAAGAAGTAGAAGTTGTAGCTAGAGAAGTATCTAAAACAATGGGTAGAGTGGTTAGCGAGCTATCGAGGAAAGGTTTCGATCTAGAGATCGTGGGTACAGGTTCAACACCAACACTTAAACACGATATAGAGGATCCTACGTATACCCATCTATTCCCAGGAAACTTTGTTTATCTAGATAGGATCCAGGTAGAGGTATTCAGAATAGCAACGTTAAATGATTGCGCTTTAACAATCCTATCAACTATTATCAGTATACCTGAGCATTCGGATGGGGAGATAGCTATAGTTAATGTAGGGTCTAAGTATCTAGGACTTGATAGAGGTGCTCATGGAGAAGAGGTTTTGAGAGGTTTCGGGAGATTAGCTGAACATCTAGATGTATATCTTGTAAAACTTTCAGAAGAAGTTGGTATCGCTGATATATCGATGGATCCTAGTGTGAGGGTAGGTGAGAAAGTTAGGGTTATACCGAATCATGCATGTATTGTAGGGAATTCCTCTAGCTATGCTGTTATCCATGAAGATGGGAAGGTTAGAGGGTTGATAGAGATAGATATGAGGAATAGTTCGAGGATACCGAGGATATTGACGAAGTTATCCATAGATTTCCTATCTTAGCTAGATATGTTCTCGAGGTACGTTCTATAGAAATCGACTGTATATCTAAGACCTGTATCTATCGGTGTAAAATCTATGTTTATAACCGATAGAAGTTTACTGTTATCTGCATAGCTATGCTTTACATCGCCAGGTCTCTCAGGTTGGTACACTACATCAACATCCCTACCTACCACGTCCATAACCTTCTTAGCCAGTTCGTTGATCGATATAGGTCTACCTGTCCCTACGTTATAGACATCGTTTACAAATAGATCCTTCTCTATAAACTTTGCAATAACTTCAGCAACATCTTTAACGTAGATAAAATCTCTTGTCTGATTCCCATCACCATAGATAACTAGAGGTAGGTTCTTTAGAGCTCTCTCTATAAATATCGATACTACTCCTGCGTAATCCCTACTCTGCCCCGGTCCATATACATTGAATAGCCTTAGGATAGAGTATCTCAAACCATACACCTTCCCGAAGTTCATAACAACTAACTCTCCTAAGAGTTTACTTAAACCGTAAGGTGATAAAGGGTTAAGCGGGTGGTTCTCAGGTATAGGTAGTTTAACAGGGTTTCCGTAGACAGATGCAGAGCTTATGTATATAAACTTAGACATAGATTTAGCAGCTTTGTAAGCTATAGCAGCTGTTGAAACTACGTTATTATCTATATACTCAACAGGTTTCTCTATAGACTCTGCCACGCTTATATATGCAGCTGCATGGATAACAACATCGAATCCTCTACAACATTCGTAAACCTTTACATCGGATCTAGCTATAGGTATACCTAGCTTCTCGAGAATATCTACATAGAATCTACTACACCTCTCCATACTATCAACAACAACTACATCAAACCCTTTCTCAGCTAAGTACTTAGCTATGTACCCCCCTACGAAGCCTACACCACCTGTAACCAGTATCTTCACATAGATTCACCAAGGTAACGCTATCTACAACTTCTTAACTCTTCTCGTAGCTACGATATCTGTTCCACATATATCTCTCAGAACTATATCCCCTATCTCTACAGGAGCCTCGATCTCTACGTTAGCTAGAGCCTCCATAACTCTCCATATACAATCCTTCGGAACAGGTTTACGGGTTATAACAGATACTGTAGGCATATCCCCTCCTCTAACCTTAACAACACTCATAACGTATCTAACAGGGTTCATAACCTCGTTTTTAGCAAACTCTACACCTTTAGGACATGAAGCTCCTTCGATCTTCAAATCGTTATCCTCTAGATACACCTTAAGGTTACAGCTAGCTGGACAAACAATACATACAAGTTCTGCTGTTTTCATTTAGGTTTCACCTCTAACGTAATCTCGTTAACATTATCAGAGAGTTTGCTGAACATCTCTTTACCTAGTCTAAGCCTTAGCATTTCAGCAGGTCTTACACCGAAGCTAAACATCTTAAACCCTATCTCAGGTATCTCTACAAAAACATTTCTCTCAGGTACCGAAACTCTTGCGTAGAGAATAACATCTCTTTCACCGCTAACCATATGGGGTACAGCTAACCTTATACTCCTACCTTTCCTAATCTTTCTCCAAGTTTTTGTAGGTATCCCGTTATTCTCTACAAAGATTTTAACACCTTCAGCCGCTAACTCACCTTGCTCAACCGCGTAGTCAACGAGATCGTTTATAACTAAAGCGTTTCCTGCTACAAATACCCCTGGAACACTAGTCTCAAGGTATTCGTTAACAACAGGTCCTCCTGTCGATGGATCTACAACAACCCCTAACTTCTCGAGTAGATCTATATAAGGTCTAAGACCTGCTGAGATCACAAGGGTATCGCAAGGTATTTCAAATTCTGTTCCTTTAATAGGTTTCAAATCTTTATCAACTTTAGCTACAACAACTCTCTCAACCCTTTTCCTACCAACAACCTTCACCACTGTGTGTTGGAGAAGTAGAGGTATATTGAAATCGATTAAACACTGCATAACATTCCTCATCAAACCTCCTGGATACGGAAGAATCTCTACAACAGCCTTGACTTTAGCTCCTTCTAAAGCGAATCTCCTAGCCATTATAAGCCCTACATCACCTGACCCAACGATCACAACCTCTTTTCCCGGGAGAATTCCGTAGATATCCATAAGTGTTTGGGCTTCTCCCGCTGTATAGATCCCATCAGGTCTATCGCCGACCACGCCTATCTCGAAGATATGTCTTTCTCTAGCACCTGTCGTAAATACAACAGTTTTGGTGTTTATCTTTATAACACCTCTAGGTGTTATAACGTTGACAATCTTCTTATCGAAATCCTTATACTCAACGCTATGAACATACGCTTTAACTATGTACTCTACACCGGTTTTCTCAAGCTTATCTATTAACCTCGTTATGAACTCTGTACCTGTTAAATCTTCTCTAAAGTAGTGTAGACCGAACCCAGGGTGTATACATTGCAGAGGTATACCTCCAAGAACATCTCTATTCTCTAAAAGTATACTTTTCAAACCTAGCTCAGTCGTTCTTATAGCTGCGGCGATTCCGGCAGGTCCTCCACCTATGATCACAGTATCGTAGTTCAGTATCTTCATCTTAGACCACCTCTAGATAGCTTCTCTCCACAGCATCTTCACATCCCCTATACCGTAGGGACTCTTCTTAACCACAACCTCGTTTAGAGGTATACCTAGCTTCTCAGAGATGAGCAAAGCTATTCTCCATCTACAGAAAGATCCTTGACATTTCCCGAAACCTGCATAGGTCCTGAACTTTATACCGTCTAGAGTTACTTTCGCACCTATCTTCAAGATCCTCTCTACAGCTTCTAGAACCTCTGCCTTGGAGACAGTTTTACATATACACACTATCTCTCCGTAGTCTGGGTTCTTCTCTATAAGCTTATCCACCTCCTCCAAGCTCCTGTTCCTCACCCTAACCATATCTCTCCTGAATCTACTCCACGAATTTTTCCTAGCAAGCTTGATATCGTAGGTATCCTCAATCAGTTTAACAACGTATTCAGCTATAGCTGGAGCAGCTGTTAACCCTGGGGATCTTATCCCTGCTACGTTTACGAATCCCCACGGATCTTCGTATACCTTGATAAGCCACTGACCTCCAGGGGGTTCCGGTCTTAGACCTGCGAACATCCTTACAATCCTTGATTTCGGGGGTACGCTTCGGAGTAGTTTCCTAGCTTCTCTAAGTACATACTCTACACCTTCTACTGTAGTGGATAGATCTTCTTTAGCATCGATAGGTAGATCCTCAGCTGTTGGACCTATCATTAAGTTTCCGTGGACTGTTGTTATAGCGTAAACACCTTTAGTTCTAGGTGTAGGAGTTGTGTGGAGTATCTTCGTAGGTTTAACATCTACATCTTCATCGAATAATACGTACTCACCTCTACGAGGAACTATCTTGAAATCTAGTTCAACTCCAGCTGTATGCGATATCTTGTCGGCGTAGATACCTGATGCGTTGATAACTATATCTGCTTCAATAAAACCTCTACTCGTTTCAACACCTAGAACTCTCCCGCTTGAAACCCTCACCTTATCTACGTAGGTCTCTGTCAAGAGCTTAACCCCGTTATCAACAGCGTTCTCAACGATAGCTATAACAGCTTCGAATGGAGAGATAATACCTGCTGTTGGTGCGTATAGAGCTCCTAAAACTTCGCTACTCACATTAGGTTCTAGGATCTTCAGCTCCTCTCTATCTACAACCCTAACCCCGGGAACCTTGTTCATCTTAGCTAGCTCTAGAAACTCCCTAGCTCTCTTCTCCTCATCGCTATCGGTGAAAATCATGAGTTCTCCAGGCCATTTAGCTGGTATCTCTAGCTCTTCTACCCATTCTCTCCAAAGCTTGTTACCTCTTAGACATAGCTCAGCTCTTAACGGGTGTACCCTAGGGTCTTCTTCATGGCATGGATGTATAATCGATGTATTGGCTTTACTCGATCCCCAACCAACATCAGGTTCTTTATCTATCAACAGAATATCTACGTTCTGGTACGAGCTTAATATCCTTGCTATCGATGCCCCTACGATACCTGCACCTACTATAGCTACTCTAAGCCTATCCATAAAGATCATCGATAGCTAGGTATCTTCAGTATCCGTATGCCCAGGGAACTTCTTTAGCCCATTCTAAAGCTCTTTTAACAGCTGCTCTCCACCCTCTATAGAGTTTCTCTCTATCCTCTGGAGACATCCTAGGTTCGTAGATTTTCTCAGCTCTCCAATTCTTCTTGATCTCCTCCAAATTCTTCCAAACACCTAGAGCTAGACCAGCTAGGTAAGCTACACCTAGAGATGTTGTTTCGAGAACTAGAGGTCTAACAACTTTCACCCCTAGGATATCTGCTTGGAATTGCATTAAGAAACTCGACCTAGATAAACCTCCATCAGCTTTAAGAATCTTCACATTGAAACCTGTGTCTACCTCCATAGCGTTAACAACATCTCTCGTTAGGTAAGCTATGGATTCTAGTACAGCTCTAGCTATATGTCTTCTCTCTGTCCCTCTGGTTATACCTATTATAAGCCCTCTAGCGTAAGGATCCCAGTAAGGTGCTCCAAGACCTGTGAAAGCAGGTACAAAATATACACCACCTGTATCTTGAGCTGCTTCAGCTAGAGGTTCTACTTCTCCTGCAACCTCTATAATCTTAAGACCGTCTCTAAGCCATTGAATAGCAGCACCTGTAATAAATATACTCCCCTCTAGTGCGTAAACAGCTTTCCCAAGCTCAAAACTGTAGAAAATTGTTGTAAGTAAACCGTATCTAGATTCTACAGGTGTAGCACCGGTATTCATGAGGACGAAGTTCCCTGTACCGTAGGTACACTTAACATCCCCTATATCGAAACCAGCTTGACCGAAGAGAGCTGCTTGCTGATCACCTGCATCACCTGCAACAGGAATCTCTACACCGTTGAATAGCTCTGAACTTACCTCTGGACCTGTATACCCGTAGATATCTCTATCGCTTGATGGTCTCGGTAGCGGAAGTATATCTCTAGGTATCTTCCCCTGGATCTCTAGAAGCTCTTCATCCCAATCGAGTTTATGTATATTGAAAAGCATTGTCCTAGAAGCATTAGAGTAGTCTGTTACATGAGCTCCTCCACGATCAGGTGTTTGAACATCTCTACTACCCCGGGTTAAGTTCCATATAAGCCACGTATCTATAGTACCTACAACAACTTCACCTCTAACAGCTCTCTCCCTCAACCCAGGTACGTTGTCTAGTAACCACCATATCTTCGTACTAGAGAAATATGGATCAGGAACAAGACCTGTTCTCTTCTTAATTAAATCAAGGAAATTCTGCTTAAGATAATCTGTCAAAGGAGCTGTTCTCCTATCTTGCCAAACAATAGCGTTGTATAGAGGGTTCCCAGTTCTAGGATCCCAAACAACGATAGTCTCTCTCTGATTTGTAACACCTATAGCAGCTATCTCTCTCGGATTAACCTTTGTCTGCTCCAAAACCTTCTTAATAACGAATTTCGTATTCTCCCAAATCTCAACAGGATCATGCTCAACCCAACCAGGTTTAGGATACAACTGCCTATGCTCAACATATGCAACCCCTTTCTCTACAGGCAAACCCTCATATGTAAAGAGTATAGCTCTCGTCCCCGTCGTACCCTGATCAATAGCTAGAACATGCCTCTCCACATCCACACATAAACACCAAGTAGATAGAGTAACGGTATACCTAATATATCTTTCTAAGATTTCTACTCAAGATAAACTAGAAGAAAATTTCTTTAAATAATTATCCGCAAGATAGCTATAGATAGTGGTATAGCTATTAATACGTATTTCTTGCCTCGGTATTCCTCTTACTAGCTATAGCTATAGCTCTGTTATTATCATGTTTGTATCTTCGTTAATAGATCTAGGAAAAGAAATCGATGTTTTATCGAATATTGAAAATGATAGGTTATTGTTTTTCGCTGTTAAGTAGATGAGAAGGTCTATCATATCGTGGAAACCTCTTAATCTTAATTCTAATGCTTTAAACATAGTCGATGTTTTTGGCTAGCACTTCTTCGTATAGATCTCTATGTTCTTCAAACCTGTATCTGCTATGAATAAATCATATCTACGCTTCTTAATATCCATAGTACTTCAAAGGTTGAAGTCTGTAAGTAAAGCTCTACTTCGCCATGTTCTAAAGTTTTTCTAATACCATATCCACATTTCTAATCTTTATATCTACAACTTGGTAACAAGAATGAGATGTCAAGAAGAATCCTCTTCATATTTCTCCACCAACTCTCTCTGTATCTCCACACTAATCATCTCAACCTCTTCAACAGTTACCTCAGCGAACTTCGATCCGTAAAGCGTTAGATATAGAGGGTCTGGAATAGGGATAGAACTTTTTCTATTCTCTACCTTTACCTTTAACAACATTCCCTCTATAAGACCTACTTTCTCATCTATATCCTTAGGTATATAGATGGTATGTTAGCTAGGGTATATTCCTGAGGAAGCGAAATTCGGAGGGAAGTGGGTATGGGTACCAGGATTCTTCTTAAGAATTTCTGCGATAGAGGGTGAAACTAAAGAAGGTGGTGGGGTAATAGATGGGGTGAGGAAAATTATTTGTAGCTGATTATATTTACAAGATCTGAATCCCTGTATTTCAATGCTTTGCGTATTTCGAGAACTCGAAGGGTGTTGTGAAGTATATACACATCTGAAGATCTAGATTCTTAGCTGTAAGGTGAAGCTTTATAAAGAACTGTAGATAGAGTTTCTCTAGGGATGTGTTTGTATCTTGAGGAGTATCTGAATCTTGGGGATGTAGAGGTTTTCCATAGATGTTGGGTACCGGATAGGGTTGATGTTCTTGTTGTAGGTGTTCACGGTTTTGCTGAGCATGGTGGTAGGTATAAACATGTAGGTGAAGCGTTTCTAGAAAATGGATATGCTTTCTGTATACATGATTTGAGAGGTCATGGGAGAACAGCTAGAGGAGAAGACATTGGTTATGTAGAGAAGTTCGATTACTTTGTGAAAGACCTAGAGAAATACGTAGAGATAATGGTTAGTAGGTATAGACCTAGGAAAACAGTTCTTCTTGGGCATAGCATGGGTGGTTTAATAGTTCTACACTATCTAGCTAGAGTATCTAGAAATGTTGATGCCGCGGTAACGAGTGGTGCTGCTACTTTGATAAAGATAGGTGTTGGGCAGATGCTGATGCTGAGGTTTCTAAACATGTTCAACCCTAGGGCAAGAGTAGATCTACCTATAAAACCTGAGCTTCTATCCCATAACCTTGAAATAGTTAAGAAATATGTTGAAGATCCGCTAGTATTCAAGAAACCAACTATAAAACTTCTGTATGAATTAGCGAATGCAGCTAAATCTGTTTGGAGATATATAGATAGGGTAGACAAGCCTATACTCGTACTACACGGAGAGAAAGACTCTATAGTACCTCCGCAAGCAAGTATAGAGGTATACAATAGGGTTAGGAATACCGTGAAAGAGCTTAAGATATACAAAGACCTATACCACGAAATACTAAACGAATTTCAGTGGAGAGAAGTACTCAACGATATAGTGAACTGGATACAGAAAGTAGTAAAGTAGTACATACCTTATATAGAAGGATAGATGATCACGCTTTCTCTAGGTCTATGTTCTAGGTATTTTAGGTAGATATGATAGGTCTACATACTGAGGTTCGAAATCTCTTAATCTTCCTTCTGGAACTTCTCTCTCGGTAAACTATAGTTGGATACCTTGTGTACATAGCTTCGCCTACCTCTAGAGCTTTCACTATCAACAACTGCGAAAACGCTTTCATCTTCATAATTGTCAACCTGATTCTGCATACAATGCTGTTTACACATAGAAAACCGATATTCGTACTGTATATATCCGAGATATCAGTAAGTATCGAGGTTGAGTAGCGGGTTAACTTGAAAGCTAAGAGTATAGCGATAACAAGTGTAAGCCTATACTTTCTAGCGAAATCTATAACGTTTTTCACAGAAATTGTTCTCGAAACTATGAAAGCTGTTATGTATAGCGTGTAGATTCTCAGTATAGCTACAGCTACCGTAGAAAAATCTAGAATCCCTATCGCTACCTGAAGAATAAGAGATATTGATACTAGAGGTGTTATGAATGTAGAGAAGTACTTGATGTTTTGAAGAAAATCTCCAGGGCTAGAGATATAGACAGCGATTAAGGATATAACTAAAGTGATAAGTAGTAATACGTGGCACGGCGTAGAGAAAGCAAGTATAGATACTGTGATTAGTAAGGTCAGCGTTATCCTGAAGTCTACGTTTCTACGACTACGAGAAGAAACTTTGTCAACGATCTTCACCTTGGAACACCTTATCGAATCTCAATATACCTATCTGTGTACTTCGTAAGGTCTCTACTATGAGAAGCCATGACGACAGCTCCACGATGTTTCCTGATACTCTCCAATAACTCAATGAATACCTCTTCGGAATCTCTATCTAAACCTAGGAGAGGTTCATCGAATAACAGTACACGTGGTCTAGCTATGTAAGCTAAAGCCATTGAAAGTTTTCTCGCTTCCCCAACACTCAGTGTATAAGGATTTCTATCAGCCACCTTCTCCAGGTAGAAAAGCTCTACAACATCATCTACATCGAGACCCCTCCTAAAGATCTCGATGTACTTGTTAATCTCATCGCGTACAGATCCTGAAGAGAACCAGTAGATAGGTCTTTGAGGTATGTAGAACACAGGTTTCTCAACAAATACCTCGCCGTAGCTATAGGGTATTATCCCTGCTAAAATTTTTAAGAGAGTTGTCTTACCCACTCCATTCCTCCCTATAACCCCGAAGACCTCTCCTTCATAAACTTGGAGACTCAGATTATCGAAAAGCATCCTATCCCTGAAAACAATCTTCAGATAATTAACGTATACTAGGTATCTTGAGTTCTCAACACTATCTCTAGAACCTCTATACATAACCCTGTGGTAGATATCTTCGCTACGCTGTTCACAGCCTATGTTTACCACTTTATCTACGTAGCTGTGAAAATAGTCGACTCTGTGATCAGCTATAACCACAGCTATCCCCCTCTCTTCAGCTAGTCTCCTCAGCTTACCCAGGATATCGAGAAACGTTTCTCTATCTAGGTGAGCAGAAGGCTCATCTACAAGAATAACCTTCGTATCTCTATGTAGAGCTATGTAGATTAGCAATCTGTAGAGCTCTCCATCAGAAAGAGTTTCTATCGGTCTTCTGCATAGATATTCAAATCCTCTAGACTGGATACCCACAACCTCTAGTTCTTCACATACATCGCACCCCATGAGAAATGTGTAGATATCTTGGGGAATGTATGCTATGAAACCTTTTAAAACTGCTTCACGTGGATTTAACCCTACTACCTCTACTCTGCCTACAACCTTGAACCCCGTATATATAAACGGAATCACACCTGATAACACTTTCAACAACGTTGTTTTTCCAGATCCACAGCGACCTGTTATAAGAACTATCTCACCCTCTTCCACGTGTAGAGAGATGTTATCCAGGATAACCTTGTCACCTATCGAGACTCTGAGATCCTCAACAACTACTGTTCTCACTCTATCTTAACCCCCTTAAACACCAGTATCCTATGTATATACCTAGCCAATGTTATCGCTACTACGTGATCCATGAATAGATCTTGAGGTATAAACACTAGTACACTTACAACAAATAGTATGAAGATCTTGTTATATGAGCTAACCCTAAGTAAATTCGATACACTGTAAACCCACGTCATAAGTTCCTCGTTGCCAAGAGCATGGTAAGCGAATACGATGAACCCCAGAATATAGGTTGGTAGAGTAGCTATTAATGTAAAAGTTAGGAGTAGAACGAAATCGGCCAACCTCAAATCGCTGAACACTCTATTCCTTAACTTCAGGTAGTACTTCTTGAGGATACTCATTAAAGGCGCTGAAAATATGAAACCTATAATATAGCCGCCGGTATAGCCGAGAACTACGTGTATCCCTCCCCGAAACCCAGCAGCCATCGGAAGACCTATCACTACAAATACTACATAGAAAACCATGGAGAGGAATGCGTATAGAGGGTCTAGAAGTAGCCCGGCTAAAACAACACCGGTATTCTGAAAAGTGTAGGGTATAGGTCCTAACCAAAAACTTAGCTGAGCTAAAACACCTGTTAAAACCGCTATAGATGTGCATAGCACGAGCTTTATATACATCCTCAAATCCTAAAACAAAGTTGGGGTTAGGGTATTAAGAGACTGACGTATCGATACCGAGTAGAATACAGAAGATAACAAAAAACTTTTCCTATTATAAACTCTGGGTAAACCTATATAATAAATAAACACTTATTATTAAGTTAATACCTATACTACCTACATACATATGCTATTCAAAATTGAGTCTTTGAGACTTAGAGCAGTAACTAAAGTATTTGTTCTATATAGATATGGTTGAAGATGTTTAAAATTTTTGTAAAGTAGCGCATACCTTTATTTAGCCTGTTTCTAAGTTCTAGGACTAGAAACTTAGTGAGTATTGTGAGGTTTTGAGTAAGTTGAGCGATGTGGATAGGTATATAGTGAGACCGTTTGTTAAGGGGTTGATAAGGTTGTTGATATTAGGGGTTCTCAGTAAGGGGGAGAGCTATGCATACCAGATATATAGGCATATTGTTGATCTGGTTAAGTCTAGAGTTAGTTTAAGTACTTTCTATACAATTCTAAAAGATCTTGAAGTTAGAGGGTTTGTAGTGAAAGTAGATGGGAAATACGTGTTGACGGAAAAAGGTTTGCTTGCTATAACGATACTTCTAGCTAAGTATCCTTACCTAGCTCAGATATTATCATCGTTGAAACGGTAGAGGTCTCGATATTTTTGAGATTATTCTAGGGTACTGCTAGGTATTGTATCTATGCTAATCTATTAACACAACGTCTATACCTAGTTTTGTTGCTGTATCTGCTTGTCTTTTACTACACGTCACTAAGGTTTCTTTCAACTCTAGCGCTTGCGCAATAAACAATGCTTCTGCTACAGGTATTCCGTATCTAAAGGCTATATCGATAGCTTTTCCAAGGTATTTAATCTCGTTCTCAAACTCTATAACCCTACTTTCAACAAGTTTCTGTAGCAACTGCAATCTCTTCATAGATATATCTTCTGGTTCACCTCTATACACAACAGCTTTCCTCCACACAGTGTTTGAAACCTCTATAACAGCGTTGAACAGAGAGTATACCTTGTCCTTCTCGAGGAAACCTCTTACCTTTTCCCAGCCTTCCTCTCTAAGTATATACCTAGCTAAAGCAGATGAATCAACTACCACCACGGTCCTCACCTAGACATTTAGATGTAAATCCTCTAGGTGTTGAAAGTAGTTCACTCAAAACTTTATCAACTTCTTTAAGAACAGATTTCTTCTCTAAAATCTTGATCTTCTCCTCAATAAACTTCAAAACCTCTTCTCTCCAATCAACAACCTCGCTATACCTTGTATTGCTAGAGGCAGAAAACCTGATGATAATGCCCAGCATAATGCTGAGTATTACTACAACTAAGCCTCTACCACCATCATCACAATTCATGAATACATCGCCTAGGTTAGGAGAAGAGTTGCCCACCTCTTTATAAGTGTGGAAAAGAGGATAGAGACCCTAGTTTCTCTACTAATCTCCTGAATCCATATGTTTAGAACCAGTATTGCAGAGCTTCGCTTGTTCTAACCTTATCCTCATCTTTAAATCTCCATAGACCTGTTCTCGGAGCTAGGATGATTATTCCAAGTTCTTCAGCTAGAGCATCGCTTATGAGAACCTCGTACTCTAGTAGAGATATCATTGCATCGCATTTAACTGGCCCTACAACTCTATCACTTGTCAAGACATATACATCTAGTGCTTTGGGTATTAGATAGTTTCTTGTAGGACCACCAGCTGTACCAACCTCAACAAGAACTGCATCTAGTGGTGGAGGCCATAAACCAAGCTCATAAGCTAGTGATCTAGGTAGCAAGAGTTGGGGAGTCTCAGCCTCAAAACCAGAGTTTACAAGTGCTGATGTTGTTACCTCTTTACCTACCCTACTAACAATTCTAAGCCTTATCCTTACAACCACTAGAACCTTCCCTCCTCAAAGGATATATATGCCCAATCCTACGCCTAATCGGGTATATATGCCCAATCCTACCAACTATTTTCCCAAGCCTCATAAATACTCACCAACATCAAAGTATCTTTAAGCAGATAAAATCTGTTACGCCATTTTAGGGATTCTACAAATCCCGAGTCAATAGCAGGTAACAAGCTTTGTCACTTTCCTTAACCTCTACACATCATCATTACATATTTGAAGATTCTGAATAGTAATGACATCAAGATATTTAGTAACACATAATTCACATAAAAGAAGACCCTTTCCACACCTCTTATGCTACGCATACAAGGATAGGCTATAGCAAATCATGTGGAAAAAAGTCTAGCTAGCCAACACCATAAGCTACCTAGCTACACCATAGCTTTTCTAACAGTTTACCCCATCTACTTGGCTTCCTCCCCATAGCAATCTTCCTCTCTAACCTCTGCCTTATCTCTGAACACTTAGCCTTATACCTAGGGTAAAGATGAACATTAAACCACACCTCTATAGAAGCTACAGCAAGACCACTAGCAAGTGCAGATAAAACCTTTCTATCCATAGATGTGTCAGGTCAGAACCTCTCTCCCAAAAGAAACTAGAGAGACCAAGATACGAAGCGAGAAATAAATAGTTGTATAAATCTTTTCTATTCTCCCTCTCTCCACAACAAACCATTACTTATCGCTTCATCTAATTCAAATTTATAGGATGAAATCTTTTATGAAAATCTTGATGAATATATACTCATATACCTAAGTGTATGGATGTGATATAATCAGATACGAAAGAGGCGACTAGGAAGGGTAATGCGGTAACTGAAATACGTTTTAAGAATGCTTTACGAGTTTTTGCTTTTTCTCCATAGACTTCTTCAAATCTCTTAGTATAATAACTAACGTTATGTATGTAAATGCCTAGTAAGAAACCCATTAACATGAGGATTATGTACCCAGCCACTAAGTAATTGTTTAGTAAAGTTCCTAAAAATTTGGACATTAACTTTAGCCCTAGCCAAATGTAAGAACCTGTTAAAGCATTAAGCAAGACACATACAAAGGTGTGAACCCTAAAGCTAAGCCTACTCATAACCAAAGCAACTACTCTATCACCATAACGGAGAGCAAGTATAAGAGGTGTGAAACAGGAAGAGAGAAGAATAAATGAATTAATAAAAATTGTTAGTAATGTGTTTGAGAAATACACTGAAATCATATTGACTACCCCTTACGGAGTGCACCACGTAGTGTAAGTATTGCAGCACACTAGTCACATGTGATTACAGTTGATGCAGACCCTGCTACGGCTCTTTACACGAAACAGGCGTTTAAAAAGTATTATGTAGAGTGGGTATGTTAGTGCTCCTACAACAGCACCGCTCACAACACTCCATGTAACAGGTTTTGGCTCTCCAAAGAATGATCTCCATAAAGGAACATGGCGAGGTAATATTGTAAAGAATAGAACCCAACATAAGCTAAACCACGTGATGGAAAAGACGAATGAGAGTACATGTTTTCTATGAGGCATAGCTCATTACCCTTTATTACGGCCACTTACCTGTTAAAATTCTATAACCTAACGCATACCCTAACCCTGATAATGCTCCAGCAACAGTCCATGCTGCTATTTCTCTCCAACTCC
>Ga0080004_1228616_pt1 | contig 20683 bp, 10 predicted proteins | sample WasSprMetagenome_FD_69207 | JGI IMG/M metagenome (GOLD analysis project Ga0080004, IMG submission 69207) | Sulfidic aquatic microbial communities from Washburn Spring, Yellowstone National Park, USA - WS (SPADES assembly) (version 2) | ecosystem: Environmental > Aquatic > Thermal springs > Hot...
GTATTTTACAAACCTGACCATCACAGCGAGCTCCAGCACAGCCTCGCTTGGGCTGAACCAGCACAACGGCGTTTCCATATTGTATCCCTGTTATAACAATCTTACCGTCATAGACCATAGCCGGCGGAATGCCATCTTTTAACTCACCGGGTGGATTACCCCAGGCCTCAATCATCCTCTCTTGAGTTTTTAGTGGAAGTTCTCGGAACCACTCCTCATACTTTTCCTTCTCCAGAAGTTTTATCGCTCCACCCTTAGCCACAATCTCTTCAACAGTTGTCCAGCGAAATTCCGATATGGCTTTTTTCGACATAATTTCGTCTATAAGTTCTTTGCCGCTTTCAGGGGGAGTTACCGCATATCCTGCATCCCGCATCCTCTTCATAATGTCCACCACGCTTTCGAGCGTATCGAGGTGCGCTCCAGCACCAACCGTCGCTTCAACAGATGCGCAGGGATTGTTATGAAGCACGAAGGCCACCTTACGCTCCGCAGGCGGCACTTTCCTGAGAGCTATCCATCGTTCTATTCTCTGAACAAGCTTTTCCACCCGCTCGTGTATGGGCACTCGTTCCCGTGTATCCTCCTCACCTTCCCTCTGCGCTGCGATAATGATGGGCTCAATGACACCTTCAAACTCCGGAAGAGCTATAGCCCAGCCTATGTCCATGTTGAGCTCTTCCCTCTCCCACTCTTCAACCGTTTTGTAATAGGAGCTTACGGGCGAAAAACACGGCACATCGAGCCTCTTGAGAATCTCCACCCCATCCGAAGCCACATCGGTATTGGTTATATCCCCTCTGTCTCTCCCAGAACCAAGGAAAAAGGAAATAAGTTTTACCATTGCATCAATACGAGGCTTGCCGTTTTTATCCATGAACCATTCTAGCACCACTTCTCCGCTTCCCTTCGTGCCAAGAGCATCGTCTTTTACCGAGTAGGCAAAGGCGGGAATGACCCTAAAGCCTCTTTTTTCAAGGCCGTCAATCAGGAGATTCTCTACATCCAGGTTGTTGTTTATCCAGTAATGCCGCGAAAAGAGTATTCCCACGGTGCCCTGCGATGTTTTCTCTCCCCAGTAACCATCGTACCAGTTTAGAAAGCTCTCTATGTCGGTAAAGATTCCTTCTGCTTTCGGATGGTAAAGCCCCTCCCAGGGAATTTCCTTGGGCGGATCGTAATCCAGAGCAAGTCCAAGCTCCTCGGATGCAAGAAATTTAAGCATATTCGTCATGTTTTCTTCGCCGTTTACGACGAGATAGGCATAGGCTCGGCTTACAATCTCCGGTCGCACGGTAGAAAGAGTCCAGTAGGCGGGGTCATGGCTTAAACAGACTATCTTCGGTCTGTTTTCTTTCTCTCGAAGAATCTTTTCCACTCTATCCCAGAAGGACTCGACTGAACGATACAAAAAGACCAGATCGGCGTCGTTGATAGCCTCATCAAGAACCCGATTGAGTCTATCCGGGTCGCTATCGAGAACTCTCGCCGAATGAACTTCTATGTCAATAATGTTTTTAAGGTTCTTCGACGCCTTAAGGAGCATGTTGTAGTAAGACTGCCAGACGATGGCTATTATCTTCATGGTTACCGTTACCTCCTGTTTTCTTGTGTTAGCTCTCCCACTACCGGGCATATAAGCTTTGTACCGTTCCAGCCGATTATCCTGGTTTCCACGCCATAGACCTGCATGATAAGCTCTTCCGTGATGACACGGTGGGGATGTCCTGCGGTCACCACAGATCCTTCCCGAAGAATGACGGCACTATCGGCGAAGAGTAAAGCAAGATTGGGATCATGGAGGGTTACAAGAACAGTGATGTTTCGCTCCCGAGAGATGGACTTGACGGTGGAAAGGACTTTCAGTTGATTGCGGAAATCCAGGTGTGATGTGGGTTCATCGAGAACCATCACCGGAGCCGACTGAGCGATGGCACGGGCGATAAGTGTGAGCTGCCGCTCTCCGCCGCTTATTCTGGTGTAAGGCTCATCCCTGATATGCTCAATACCGACCAGCGATATTGCCTCTTCGGCAGCTTCGTAGTCTTTCCTTTTCGGGGAAGAAAACATTCCCACATAGGAGGCTCTACCCATAAGAACCACATCGAAGACACTGTATGGGAAAGGCGGTTCATGGTCCTGGGGGACCACAGCGAAAAGACGAGCTCTTTCTCGAACGGAAAGTTTACTTGAATTTTTCCCGCCCACTTTAATTTCTCCCTTGTAAGGATTCCAGAGACCCACGATACATTTGAACAGAGTGGACTTGCCGGAACCGTTTGGGCCGAGAATGGCTGTTATATCACCTTGATGAGCGCTGAAGGTTACAGATCGGAGCACATCTTTTTGATGACCCTTATGGCGAAAAACAAGGGATTCTACTTCAAGATTCATTATTTCCCCCATGCCTCCTTTCCACCTTTTTTCATGAGATAGATAAAAAAAGGAGCTCCCGTGAGGGCTGTGATTATGCCGACGGGGATATCGAAGGTTGTAAGAGTGCGGGAGACGGTATCGGCGGCGATCATGAAGGATGCTCCTCCGGCGATGGCGAGAGGAAGAAGAGTGCGGTGGTCGGGGCCTACGAGCATACGCACCAGATGAGGAACCATGAGGCCCACCCAGCCTATAATGCCGCAGACGGAAACGGCCGTTGCTACAGCGAGAGTCGAGAAGGCGATGAAGAGGATACGATCTTTTCTTACATTGACTCCCAGAGATTTGGCTTCCTCCTCGCCCATGCTGATAACATTGAGCCGCCAGCGCATGAAAAATATCGGGATAAGACCTGCTGCTACGCCCCAGAAAGAAAGCCTGACAAGCTTCCAGTCGGCGAGAGCAAAGCTTCCCATAAGCCAGTAAACGATGCTCTGGAGTTTGTGGGGATCTACGAGAAACTTTACTATAGAGACGAGAGCTGTAAAGAAGGCGGAAACGATCACGCCCGAAAGTATCAACGGCAGTCGGGACACTTCACCCTGAGTTCTTGCCGTGATGTAAGCGAGAAATACCGCCGCTACGGCAAAAAGGAAAGCCATGGACTGAACGGGTAGAAAGCTGAAAAAACCAATTGTTATTGCACATCCGAAGGCGGCTCCCGCAGAAATGCCGAGGATAAAGGGATCCACAAGCGGATTTCTGAAAATCGCCTGAAGTACAACTCCGGATCCGGAGAGAGCCGCCCCGACAATGCCTGCAAGAATAACCCTTGGAAGGCGAATATCCATAATAATGGCCTTTTCAGGTATATCGCCTACATGAAAGATGTGAAAAAGGTCATTCAGAATAACCTTAAGAACCATTCCCGGTGTGATTCCGTAAGCACCAAGGAACATGGCTATCCAGCCGACAACGAAAGGCGAAAGGTATATTAGAATGGCCCTTGAGTATTTACGCATGAACCTTTCCATCCACCATATTTAAGGTTTTAGAAAAACAAAAAGCCGCAACAGAGATTCATCCCCTATTGCGGCCTTCATGACCGTAAATTTTGTTCAATGGGTTTATAGCAGCGTTAACGGAGACAAGTCAACAGGAAATTCCAGGTATGGTCTTTCTTTTAAGTGTTGTGGATTCTTACGACGGAGTTCTTTTTCCGGACGTTTCTTCTCTGCTCAGTGAATATTACTCCAGACTGAAGCACCTATTAGGTTGTCCGGGCTTAGGGACTGAAAAATTAAGCAATCCCTTTTTCAAATTCTTCCAGACTATTAACCCGAATGACGCTTATTAGCAGTTCCTCTAGCTTTTCAACTTCTTCGATAGCTTTTATTCTTTCTTTCAGACTATCCTCAATCTCTCCAAATCTAGCTTCGAGAATTCTAATTAGAGCTTCTTGCTTACCTCTTTGAATACCCCTTTGGATACCTTGTTGAAGACCTTGCTGGAGTCCTTGTTGAAGACCTTCCTGGAGACCTTCCTGTATTCCTTTTTTCACCAGATCCCCAATCACCGGGAAATTTTCTACCAGTTCTTTTTCTAATCTCACCGTAATAGGCATTCTTCCAACCTCCTTAACAAAACTTAACACTTCCTCTTTCAGCATAGGCCTTAGGCCTAATATCGTCAAGACTTTCGCCAAAAAGTCTGCTCGTTCCCTTGAGTCTAAGTTTTCCAGCCTTTCCTTGAGCCTTCTGAAAAGTTCGCTTTTGTCAGTTATTCTGCAAAGAAAGGCTATAACTAAATCTTCCGCTCTTTCGCTCTCTAGAAGCACATCACAGGGAATTTCTCTAATGTCTATTACCTGGTATCGATAACTCAGACCTTCTTCCTCCAGAATTGCTGAAATTCTACATGGCTCGTCGCCGATGTACAGCACCATTTGCTGGACTTTTCTATCTGGATATTTGTTCTTGATTAGAAGGCGATATTCCAGCATCCTGTGAGGCATAGAAAAATCATTTGTGCTTTGAACTTCAACATGAAGTATCTTTCCGGTCTCAACCTCAAGCAGAAGATCAGCTCTTCGTTCTTTGACCGAGGGAAAAGATGGATCTAAAAAGCTTTTGATTTTTTCTCCTGTGATGTGCTCAAGGAGACTGCACAGCGGTCTGGTTAAAAGCTCCCTTATCGTCAGATCGTATGATTGCATAGCCTGAGGTTACCGGAAAATTTTTATTATTCGGTTCGGTTAAAAAAATTCTCAAATGGCCGCCATTTAACTGAACACTTAGTTCAACTTATAACTATATCCTGATGTTACACAGGCTGAGAGTAAAGTTTCAAATGGAAAGCTCGTATAGCCATTGAATACCCTAGAACCGAAAAACTGCTTCTTCCTTCGAAATTATTATAATCCAGCAATCCTTTTCTGGATGGGCTTCTTCAATATGACCAGGTTATCGTCCAGCCCATGGCGGATAAAATCGAGCCTGGGAGATACGTCCGCAAGAGTTTCGGCACGAGTTGGTTTTATCCGAAACGGGAAAAGACTCGGGCTGTCAATCAAATCTCGAAGTGAAGCTGAACCGTTACCTTGAGAATGTAGGTACGCTTCGACTAACCACGCAATAAGCCCAGGATCATCAACGGGAAGCGTTATCCCGCTACGGTAGATGCTCTTTTTATCGGTTCTTTGAAGTACACCCCAGTCTAGGAATGATCCCAGGACCCGCCGTACCGATCGGGAAACCGTTTCTCGCTCCCCATATTGCTCACGAATCCTCCGTTGAATATGAGCCGTCGCAATAGAGCCTTGGAGCCTCAGAAGACGTCCGACCTGTTTAGCCACACTCGCCCAGAACGGGTAAACGGCCATGACCATTCCCCAGTGAATAACCAAACTCAGATGGCTAGAATCGAGAGAGGTCTTCTGAGTGGAAAGAAAAGCAAGAGCATCATTTTTTAAAGGGATGATCTCTTCCGGCGTGCTTACCCAGATCTTACGCAGTATAGATACGGTCTTATCGCGATTGCTCCTTTTAGATTTACTTCCCACAGATATTCTATCCTTCAGCATCTCCTGCAGGGCTTCGCTTATAGAGGTCCTGTCGTGCCCTGCCAGCACAAGGCTAACTGTTTGTTCAAGCCATTCCAAACGCACTAGCTGGCTGAATCCAACCTGGTTGGTTCGCTTGATCATTCGTTCGTCCTTTCAATTTGAACAAAAGGAACGATAAGTTCCTCAATTGAAATACCGCCATGAGTTACAATGCGTTCGCCCTTACTGACAAAGGCCTGTCGAGCAGGAGCCAGTAAAGCAAAATAACCATCAGGAAGTCCGATGGGTTCCCACTCTATCGCATCAGGAAAATGTTTTTTTACCTCATGTCGAAGAGCTTCGTTAGAATAAATGCGAACACGTTCTCCTCGCACATCCGTCGTAGATCTTTCAATCGGACGGCCACATCCTGTTGCTTCAATGTTGCCGTGATCAGATGCTAGGTAAACATGAAAACCTAAATTAAAGAGAAGATCCAGAAGCTTGCTCATGTATGGCGCCCACTGTCGCACCTGATTGTGCATTCCAGCGGTACCTAGCTTCATCCCGTGCATGATGTCATCAACTGTGTTCACAACAAGACCGGCAACTTTCACTCTGGGATAAGAAAGAGTCTCGAAAACTCTCCCCAGATCATCACATCCCAACCCCTTGATGTAAACGATATTATCTGGAGAAAACCCCCGATCCATCCAGAACTGCTTCCAGAGAGTTGGCTCTTTATCTGTGCTGTTAATGCTGTCCGGAAAGAAAAGAGGCACTTTGCCGGCAAACATTGCCTGGCGAGAGACAGGTGTAGTTGAGGGAATCCATGCAAAAACTGCCTGTTCACGAAATCTCAGGTTTTTATGCCTCGAAGTAAGTATCTCTTTAACTACCAGCCACTGATCAAAAGCGAGTCCATCAACCACTACCAGGGCAACTTTAGAATCATGGCTTTCAATCTGGTTAGCGATAAACCTCGGAATGTGGTGCACCATGACAGGATGAACAGATGGCAAGTTAAAGAGTTCCTTATATCTCCTGAACACCCAATCTGTGAACACGGCATCCACTTTTGCCTGTAATTTTTGGATACGTTCATTTGCTGACTCTGGAATCGCCTCGGGTTGAGTATTTGCCAGCAGGATCATTTCTGACCATCCGCGGGCAAGATGGAACCAATCCGTATGTTCTGAATCCACGTTCGGAATGGATGCCTCCAGTGTCTGGAGAATCTTATCCAGACGGACTTCCAATGAAATCGTTTGAACACCAATACAAACCCAACTATCTGACAGAACCGATGCATCCTGATGTGGAACCGGGCGTAGCATGCCTTCAACGAACATCTTGTAAATGTAACCCTGGATGTCAGGACACTCGAAGGGAAAACATTGGGTAGCAGGTGGTACTAATTGCGGGTTATACACGCCGTCTTTTGGAACATCTTCCTGCACCTCGCACGTCACCCTTTGCTTCTCTGCCACTAAGTGGTCGATAAAAGTTGCCCACTCCTTCTGTAAAAATTCAAAGAAGGCCTCTCTGTCCGGCACTATAGTTTCAAGGGGCCACTCGTTGAAAACGGGATTCTGGCGAAGCTTCTCAAGGAACCACTCGCCCAGGATTTCAGGAATACGCTGTCCCTGATAGTGACAGCGAATGAGCTCTCGCAGCAGATCTAACGGCTGTTTTATTCGTTCAAGCTTTATTTCAAAAACATACCGCAGGATGAAGTTCCTGGTGTCGTTATCGCTCAACCGATCGGTAGCCCATTCCTTCTGAGCTTCATACAGTGCATCCCAATATTCTTGACCTAAAGCTTTCACTACCGAGTAGCTTAGTTTTGGAAATATATCTCCTAGGCTAAAAGAAAGCTTTCGTCCTGCCTGTAAAAGGTCGAATGGAAGAGCATCGAGTGATGGGCTATTAGTCACGATCACAACAAACCCTGTATCAATGCCCTGATCCCACTTAGACCTGTAACGAGATTCATAGGTGTAGCGAAACTCTACTGGATCTGAAAAGATAATTACATCGAATCCACGTTCACGGAGTCCTTCAAGAATACCTTCTTCGAGAAGAAGTCCATCTGGATCGGCCACCAAAGTAAGTCTGGCAAGCCCTGGAGTAAACTCCCGCAAGATGCGGCTCCGCCAGGACTCTTCAGATGGTGATGAGGACTGAATAACGGGGGATGATGTCATTTTGCGCTCATTCCGAGTTTTACTGTCCATAACTCTTACCTTCCCCCTGGCAAACCGTTTCCCCTTTATGATCAGACTGTGCCGCAATTCGACAGGCCTGTATTGAGAAATTCACGCCGAACCATCAATGCGAATAACAATGAGCGGTGAAAGCTCCGGACAGGCATGTTTTTTCTGCTCGAGTTGTTCATAAAAGTTTCGCTCTTCCTGAGCCAGAAGATTCAGCCGATGGTTTCGAACCTGTGGCAAGCCAAGTCGTTCGATGGATTTTCTGTATGCTGCAAATGCATACTCTACCTTTTCACGTTCTCGAGCAATCCTATCCAGATGCTCCTGCACAAGAGCTTCATAGAGTGGTTTGCCATGTTCTTCTGCGACTTTCTGTAGCTTCTCAAAAGCATTCCTTGACGCATCAGCATCAAGAAAGGACAAGATTTTTACATTCTCCGAAAGGAGCTGATCCCACACATGCCTTGCCGTTGGTATATAAACCATGCCATTGTCGGCTAAAAAGAGAGGCATAATACGTCTTCGTCGAATTTCAGGCCCTGAGTCTAGAGTTACAGGAGCATCATGCCGCCCCATAATTCTCATCTCCTGGCTTATCAGCAAAATTTGCCACAACGACCACATTCCTCGAATATCTCTAGAAAGACCCGGTATAGACACAACAGGAATCGGCTGACCCGGTGCAAAACGATGCAGTCGCATTACCAGACCACGCACTCTTGGGTCTTCAAGTGTTAGGTGTCTGGCAAACGGAATCCTTTCGGCTTCTTTGGCAGAGAAGACCACATTTTCGTAAGTTGTCCCATCTGGCCAGGTAATCTTCCAGCCCTGGGTATTCTTTTCAACTCGACCGCCGCCCTGTGAAGAAAGAAAGCTTACGGTCATCTTCTCAACCCAGTAAGGCAACGGATGATTCAACATCCGCTGTGCTTCGCCTGGTTCTAGATCTTCTGTGGTGCTCAACACAGATGCGGTTTTATGAGCCTCACGAGCATGTTCCTGAAACCGAGCCAACACATTCTCAACAGATGCTTCCACCTTTTCTGGATTGAGAATCGCTTCGATGTACATTTTATCGAATATTTGCTCTGCCTGTGCTGAGTCTAGCACATCGCTGGTTTTATCTATGCCCAGTTCTTCCATTATAACGGCGAGTTTCTTTTCCAGCACTTCCAGGACACGATGTTCAACGGAGCCTTCCAGCACAAAGTTTATCGCCCGCACCGTATGGGTTTGTCCTATGCGGTCCACTCGCCCAATCCGCTGTTCAAGCCGCATTGGATTCCATGGGATATCGTAGTTAATCACCACATGGCAAAACTGAAGATTCAAGCCCTCTCCGCCCGCATCAGTAGAAATGAGAATGCGAGCATCTCTTGCAAAAGCCTCCTGGACCCGACTTCGGTCTTCCATAGACATAGAACCGTTTAAGCAAACAACCGAAAATCCACGTTCGGACAAAAACCTGTAGAGCATCTCCTGAGTAGGAACAAACTCGGTAAACACCAGCACCTTGAGATCTGGATCGTTTTCTTCAGACTGGAGGCGGTAAAGCCAGTCGAGCAACGCTTCGGCTTTGACATCTGGACCGCTTTGTTCGCAACGACTTGCGATATCAAGCAGTAATTTAACCTCGCTCTGCTCGTTCCTGATAGCTTCGGTGCGGATTCCTACCAGCATATCAGCCTGTTCCTGTCCATCCATATCGTAAATTTCATCAAGGCTGATAGCCGATGAAGAAGCAGAGGGATCGTCATCGGAAAATTGCGTTTGACTCAGTTGCTCATTCTCATCACCGATCAGTACTGCAAGACGCCTTTCCAGCGTTGTTTTGATGGCATTTGTACTGGAGGCTACCAGTCTTTGCATAAGTATCATCAGGAAGCCAATGTAGGTTCGTTTTTCCAGCATGGCCTGATTATAGCCTTCTCGCACATATTCGGTCACCGCATCATAGAGGAGCTTTTGATCTCTGTGTTGTTCTCCCCACGACACCGAAACAAGTTGAGTGCGCCTCGGCTTAAAAAGAGGTTTTCCTTCAGCGTCAATGGCACGACGTTTTTCGGTGCGGATGACATATCGCTGAACCCGTTCACGAGTAACGCTACCAATATCTGGGAATTCCTGTGCATCAAGCAAGGAAAGCAACCGATGGAAAGCATCAGTTTTTCCCTGGTGAGGCGTAGCTGAAAGTAGAAGAAGGTATGGAGCGGCTTCGGCAAGACTTTGTCCGAGTTTAAATCGAGCAACCTGGTCGGTGCTACCTCCTAGACGGTGAGCCTCATCCACGATAATAAGATCCCATCTGGCGGAAACCAGAGCCTCAAACCTTTCTCGATTATACATCTCCACCTGTTCTTTGCTCCAACCGCGACGTTTTTCCAGAGGCTTAACCGAATCCATAGGCACAACCACCTGAGAAAACATTGTCCAGGGGTTACCGTTTCGAGCTTGCAGGTCATCATGCACAGAGGCATTCGCATCAGAGCCGGCCAGTGCCGAAATACGGCTGATTGTTCTAATATCATCTGGCAGGATAAGCTGAAAATGTTCGTTAAAGTGTGTTCTCATTTCGGCTACCCACTGGTTTACCAGACCTTTAGGTGCCACAACCAGTGTCCGTCTAACCAGGCCACGAAGCTTAAGCTCCCGCATAATAAGCCCTGCTTCAATGGTTTTGCCCAGACCGACTTCATCAGCTAGAAGATACCTCACACGGTCTCCAGACATCGCACGGGACAGGGCTTTTATCTGATGCGGTAGAGGAATAACAGAGGATTCAATGGGAGCAAGCAGAATATCCTGAGTCAATGTGTCGGCAATCTTTGCGGCTGATGCAATGTATGACAGGTAGTGAGAGTCCATGGATGAGGACTGCACCGGAGAGATTTCTGAAGGGGATACACGAATAACAGCATCAGTCGAAGGTAACCATACGCGGAAGATTGTGTTTCCCCAGAGGAAAGATTTTTCAACCACTTTCCCCATGCACTGGTGGGATTGAATCCATACCCAATCGCCTTCGTCAATGGATGGTTGAACCGTGGAGACTGAAGACCGGGAAAAATTGTTCATCTTTCAACTCCCCTTTCTATGAATTTCGCATTTTCCCATCCCCTATCCTGCTGGGCTCATTTACCGAGCCTCGTTAGTGCATGGTCATACCACATGAGAAGTTGCTGATCTTCCTGCAGGACGTTTTCTGGAATCCTCTGGGCTACAGTTACAATGAGATTGTAGTCCTTTTCCTGCCATGCCTTCCTGAATCCGGCACGGATGGCTTCAATACGGAAAACTTTTAATCTTCGGTGAGTTGACGCTATTTCTTCCACATACCTTTGAAATTCTTTCAAAAGTGCTTTTTCACGTATCTTCTCCAGATCGCTGGCTTTGTTGGGATCAGGCACATACCAGCGGTTTTTTGCCTTTTCAATGAGTTCGGCATTTGTAGTATTCAGTGCGCCTGATGCTGCTATTTCGGCCTTTCCTTTCTCCACCTCCTCATTGATTATCTCCCGCAGATTGGAACTCTGCTTCATCCATGAGACTATCTGAGCAGGAATCGGTCCCTTGCCGTCATAGCAAAGGAAGTTCTCCTCCAGCAATTCCCTCAGTTCCAGGGGCTTCTCGTGCTTCTGCCAACCTGCAATTGCTTTCATAAACTGTGGGTGAATCTCCTGGAATGTTTGCGGTTTCTTGAGAAGTTGCTGTTTTAGCCATTGGATGGCCGATGCTTCGTCGGTGACATATATCTGGAGTTGCACGACCTCACGGACATTCATTCGTTTCCTGTCGTATTCAACCACCTGATCGGGGAGAAAATACATGCCGTCCCGTTCAGGGAATCGCTGAGCAAGCCCGGCGTAGAATTCAGCGGCAGAAAGCGGAACAGTCACCCCGCGCTGGACATGAAAGGCAACCATGCGGTCAAACAGGAGATAATTCTGCCGTTCGGCAATGACTTCAGCTCGCTCTCCCTTAGAAACAAAAACGGGGAGTTGCTTAAGATGGGAACGAACAAAGTCCCATACGCCCTTTTCGGTGCCGGCTTCGAGCTTAAAACGCTCCTCAAATTCGCTTGTGGGCTTGTAGGCGGAGATGATGAGGTCCTGCTTGACAGCCCCGGCTGCTGTCACCTGGTTGAAACTGCCCTGTCCGCGATCCAGCGTACGAACATCGGCTATCACAAAGCCAGCATTCCCGATGGCTTCCTGGATGGCCGTCCAGACGAGATTCTTCGAATTATGGAATACTACCGTCATCCACCGCCCTGGTTTCAATATACGGTAGCACTCGGCAAAGGCCCTTCGCATCATATCAGCATAAACGGAGAGCGGCTTATTCTTCAACTCGTCCCACAGCACTTCATTTTCCAGGCGCGAAAATAAATTGTGCCACGCCTCGATGAGCAGGTTGAGATCGCCGTATTTGATAGCGTCTCCGAACGGTGGATCGGTGTAGATGTAGTCTATGCTGTTGTCCGGAATGGGCAGTTGCAAGGACGATGCGGTGGAAATGGCGACTTGGCGGCTCGTGGGGAGTTGCCGGGCGGTAAGTATTTTTTGAAGGCGCTTGTATTTGCCATCGAGGATGTACCAGGGTGACGTTTCTGTGGATGCTTGGGGAATGTAGAAAACTCCAGGCTGAAATCTATTGACTTGAGAACCTCCTATTTTCCCGAACTGAATAGATTGATAGCGATTCATCAATGTCAGACCCCAAAAACATTGTTCTACCATGAATTTCAGGAACCCCCTAACCCTCGCATCCGTCCATTCCCCCGCGATGCGCCACATGGTGGAAAGGGCATGAAGGGCGCGGGGAAGGTAGAACTGGTGATAGTGGGTGATGCCCCGCTCGGCCAGGTGGTTACTATCCCGCATCTTGCCGATGGGGAGCTTGGCGGTTGGAAACCAATCCTTGGGCTGTTCATTCGCCAGGCGATGGATCAGCGCCAGGTCGTGCTCATCGGGTTTCTTGCGGTATTTGGTCTTGTCGCCTGGCAGGGTGTATTCGATCTCCACCGGCACATAGGTCACCTTGCGCACTGTCTCGCCGATGGCTTTGTCAAAGTAGGTCGTGAATTTGTGTTCGCAGCTTTGCGTGGTCAGCACGGCCCGGCAATGGGGGCACTCGAACTCTTTCGCGAACTTTCCGGTCTTGGGATTGTATGCCTGGTCCATAAACACCACATCGCCGGCGCAGTTGGGGCAGGTGAAGACTTCGGACCAGACCACATAGTTGATACGGCCTTTGCGCCTGCCGTCGGTATGCAGGGTCTCGTACATCCAGCCGAGTTCCGCCTCGATCTTCTTGAAAAACGCATCGACGGCCTTCTTGAACTCACGGGCGGAGACGTCCACGTTCAGGTTGTAGGCGATGAAGTTGGCAACCGGCGAAAGGTCGATGAGGATAGCCCGACGAGCTCCCCATTTGGGCGGAGGATGTCCAGCCTTTTCCCATTCGGCTTCGAGATTCGCCTTGAACTCAGGCTCTGGTTGGCCGCAAAGCTGCGCGGCCACGCCCGTCATGCCCGAACCAGAGAAGCCGTCCAGCACGATATCGCCCGGCTCTGTGTAGTGCAGGATGCAGGGCATGATGGCCAGATGGGGAATCTTGGAATGGTATGAGTGCGCCGTGTAGATGGGATGCGTCTTCCCTGCGCCCGTATCGCTCGCGAAGGGCTCCCGACGATAATTGTCCGTAGCAGGATCGTATGGTTTTCCATAGTGTCGGATAAAGTCTTCGAGGAACGGATTTGGACAGGCTGTGTAGTAAGGCGGGTCGGACAGAGCAAGAATGTCCTCATCGCTTCCATGAGGGAAGCCAACCTCATCTTTGTAAAGACGAAGAATATCCACATTCTTACCACGCATTGTTGATGCGGCATGAGCTATACGCTGAGCCAGCTCAAGGATCTGCTCATCACTACCCAACGGCCAGTGTTCGAGCGATTTCAACCGCTGGTAGGTATCTTCCATACTTACGAACGGCACAGAAAGCTTTTCTCTCAGCTCCTTCAGTCCTTCGCGAAGTCGCTGAAGAAAATACTTCCGCCGTTCTTCATCGTTTGGGAAAGACATTCCAAGGCAGGTTACGGGAGCTGAATCGGTCTGTACGAAACGTTCGGCTTCACGCACAGGCATCATCGGCTGTGAATATACCATGTTCTGTTTTTCCATTTTTAGCCCCTCTGCTCAATCTTTCGATGTTTTTCCTGCACGCCATAAAGCTACTCAAATATGATCCTCACTTTAGCAGGTTCTTTTCCTATGATCAGCTTCTTCAGGTAGTTATCGAAGCGTTTGCGTAACTCATCGGGTGTTAAAGGCGAACCACCTGAAAGTAGCTCTGTTCGTAAATCATCAATCTTAACAGGAACCAGAACCAAATCGGTTAACGCTTCTTTGAGGGCGAATAAAAAGTCGTTATCTATCTGGACAGGAAGCCGTCGAGAAGCTAAAAACTTTTCAATCATTTCTCTCTGTTCCGTGGACAGGGCTTTATTGATACGTTCTCTGGTGATTGGGTCTTCCAGGTTAGCAAGTAAAGTCTTCGTCCAGTTTTCAATCAGCTCATCAAGCTCATTTTCCAGTTTATCCAGCATAGTCGCAGCGGGAACATTTGTTGGTTCTACGGAAGAAGGTTTAAATTCGCAATGTGGACAAACCGGTGTTTTATCCAGATCTTGTTCTGTCAGACTAAAGCAACTCTTGAGATTTGCCAAGCGGTTCTGGAAATCTGTGAGCTGCTGACGGGGCATGAGGTCTATGGTGTAGAGCTTCCGGAGAGTTTCTAACCGATTGTCATTCATAAGCCGAGATTTTCGTTTGTCATCATTTGCACCCAAACGTGCTTTAGTGTGCATAGAAAGATAAGCCTGAATGTATGACTTTTTCAGATTTGCAAGCTCTTGTCGGATCTGATTACGAAGTTTGTTGTGCTTAGATGAATCAAGCCATGAATCGGCAATCCTATTAAGAATTTCACTCTTTGCACTTTGCACCTTTTTGCTCCATTCATGATCAGCAGGCATGACGGAATTGGCGGTTGATATGTAAGAAACCATGGTGTTGAGGTCGGATACCAGGTCACAGATTGACTTAATTCCATCAAGAGCATTCAGCACAGTTTGGTAATCTCTCACCTCTGACTCATCGCAGCTAAAATTCTTAAGTCTACCTGGCGAGTTAAAAGCCTGAAGCTGTTCAAGGAAGGTTTTTAGATTCTTCAATGACGAAATATAAGAATCGAGTACTGAATCATCGAGAAGCCGTTGACCCCAGAGATACAGGCCGTCATTCAGCCGCTCTTGTATTCGAACAACTTCATCAATGTAATTGATCACCTTTGTCTGTAGTTCCTTGATAGGCTCATCTTTACCCTGGGTAATCAGTTCCACCATGCCCGGTGGGAGTGATAACAGTTCAAACAACGCCTTAAGGGCGGGAATGTTCCAGTCTTTAGGTCGTTCGATATGTTTAAATTGAACGAGATCAGCAAGGTTAGTCCTGGCAAGATCTGAAAGTCCCGTAGCATCGAATTTCTTGCCAGGAATGGCAAGAACCACTTCACCAGCCCAGACCAGTGCAGCAAGCACAACCACAACCCATTCTGGCTCTAGGCGAAACCGCTCTGGCGCAAAATATTCTACGCCGAGAACATTCTGGATTATCTCGGATCGGTTAACAACCTGACCATGAGGTTTTTGTTTGACGAGATCAAGGATGTATTTGGCATATTTGGATAAAGAAGGTTTAAGCTGGTCTCCATCGAGAAGTTCCAGAGCATCCAGCACTGCGGCAGCCTGCTTGGTGCGGTTTTGACCTGCAATGAATTGCAACGCATCCTGTGCGGCCTGAGCCCGGTTTGCCACGGTAATGAGCACCGAAAAAACCGGGTATTCAGGAGCCTGGTCCTTAAAGTGCGGTGCAAAGCAAATCCCTGCAACGGTGTCTATTATATCTCGGAAGTTGAACCCCTCTGCACCGCTCCTTAGAGAACCAGATCGAATAGAAAACGAGCCCGCTTTTCTGTCTTTAAGACACTCGGCGATAGACCTGGTTCGTCCCTGATATGTAACATCAAAGGCGGTGGCCATGTTTTCCCTGAGCCATTTCACAAGGCTATTCAAAAAATAATTTGCCTTGGATTCGTAAGTTGACTTGGCCTGTCCCGAAGCGTTGAGCGAAAGTTCCGTTGCCGCAGCATAGTTTTTGAGTGAAAGGATGAAATTTTCGTCTCTTTTCTTTAGTAGCAGGAAGAGTTCATCTGGTTTTTTCTCGTCTTTAAAGGGCGGCGGTTCAAAGGGCTGGATGAAGTAGATGTAGAAATCACGAGGCGGCACTGCCGTCGAGCGTTCGTTAGGTGCTCCGAAGAAAAGGTATCCCTGTCGCGTTGCTTTATGTTCCGGCCATTCAACCTCATATTGCCAGATCCTGTAACCGTTTACATAGGTCGTATCGGTGCATTCCATGACCCGCTTAAGAGCTTCGTAGTAGTAACGGTCGAGCAGAGAAGGGTCAATACTTTCCGATCTTTTTTCGATTAGAGCGTCAAAATCTTCGGTTTTCCTGAGATCCAGATAGTACTGCCGGTTTTCTGGATTAAACGATATGAACTGTCCATTAACCGTCTTGTGGATCTCCCTGAGAACGGTTTCGACAGTTGTTAGAAGATCGTCTGCTGGTTCACCGCCCAATGCTTCTACGTCGGACTGGAACAGGCACAAACTGTCACGCAGTTCCTCCGCTGTGGCACCAAGGGGGACATCAATATCCCCGGTTGTGAGCCGATGAACCGAGAGGGCATGTATAATTCGCAGTGCCATGGGTTTATACATAGGACGGGTAAATGATTGCTGGATGCGGGATTCCAGAACTGCACTGCAATCAATGACCCTTTTAATGTCCGGAATGGCTCGGAAAGAAGGATTTTCACACAATGTTTTCCAGTAACTGTCATAGGCGATAAGACCTGGCTGGTCTTCAGGTAACTCTTTATCCAGCAGTTCTTTCATGGTTAGAGACAGGGTCTTGAGGATCTCACGCTTTTCTGCCACCGTGATGCGTTCAAAGGTATCAATGTAGTCAGGATGCACGGGGAAAAGCCTTACGAATTCATCCATACGTTCGTTCATGCGATCGTAGAACCTGGTAAATGGTTCCAAGTATTCCCGAATTTTCGTCTGCTGTTCGGCGGTTTTCTTGAGCAAACGCTCAGCCACTACGAACTTGATGTCATTTCTGGCAATAAGAATCTGCTCAAAACGGTCTTTTACCCGGCGGATGCTATCGGCAACAAAAGAGAAACGAGTACTATCGAAAATAGCTTCCTGGATACCGGCGATAAAACGGAAACGCAGATCTTTGCAAACTTCGCCGATTTCTCGAAGGAAGTTTAAATCCAGAATTAGTTCTTGATCCTTACGGGTGCGCAGATAATCGAGCAGTTCGTCCACCACCAGGAGCAGACCGTGATCGGGATATTTCTGGTGGAAGGCGGTCATCATTTCTTCAAAGGAACGCTTGTTGCTTGGCACCTTATCCGCCGTCGGAAATGAATAATATACACCCATTGCGGACAGATGTTCCTGCAGTTCAGTTACCAAAATGTCCCGAAGCGACATAGTAGTAGAACCGATTTCAGTCCTGACAACCTTGAAACGGCCAGCAATGCTAGATGCGGCTTTAGCTACATCTTTGTTGGTCAGGCTATCAACCAGGTCGCTGTTTTCAGCAAGAGCCGAGAGCACGGATAGCAGATGAGATTTACCGGTGCCGTAGTTTCCAACAACAAGCAGTCCTTTGTTGTCTGCTGGTTTGTCGAACTGAAGATGGGGAAAAACCAGATTGATCAGTCTATCGGCCATATCATCAGATATAACATAAGTTTGGACAAGCCGTAGAGCAGAATCCTTATTGCTGGCATCCCGCAACTGCACAACAGATTCGATAGGATCGAACTGGATTAAATCACCGTATTTGAGTCTTACCTTCCGTTGCTGGCTCTCTTTGTGTGTGTCTCCAACGCTTCCAGGCTTATTTTCTCTGCTACTTCGCAAATTTGCCATTCCCTTGCCTCCATCACATTTGTTGCTTGATTTTACCTGGCCTTATCTATGGTGATCACCAAAAAATCTTTTATTGGATATCGTCTGTATTCGGGATGGTCAGGCGTTGCGTAGGTCAAATACAGGGACGGAGATTGGGAAATAATAAAGGAGTCGCACGATGCATCTAATTTAGCTCCTGAGATTTGTCTGCCATCTCCTTCATCTCTTATTTCTCCACTCCAGGCAACAACTATGGTTTTGTTCCGTGAAAGCATTTGCAGTAATTCCAATGGCTTCTGCTTAAGTGAAACATCAAATAGAAGCTCAATGTTGTCCAGCAGAACCACATCTTTTTTGTATGAGTTCACAATTTCCCTAAGGATATTAATAACCTGCAAAGATCGTTGTGTGGCTGTCAGGCTGAGCATACGGCTGGAAAGCTCAAGGTTAACATTGACCAAAGGGACTGCCAGGCGGTTACTGACCTCTCGTAGGGTGGTGGTCTTACCAGAACCTAATGGGGCAACCAGTATAACAAGGCGATAATACAGATTCGCTGCATGAGAGATACTTTGAATGACTTTATCCACCACCGTTTCCAGCATTGGCAAAACTCTCCCTAATAAAAGTCGGCTGGCACCATGCTAATATACAGCAGTTTGCCGCCATCGTATAAATTTTAAAACACCTTAAGTAAGACAAAAAAAGTTTTCAAACCTGAAACAATGGTTTATAAACAAAACGAAGAAGTTCCAGAATTTGAAGAAATAAGGTAATCCCTAAGAAAGACTAATAACCAGGTAACAACATGGCACTCAATAAATAGCAAAACCTCACCCCTGGAGGCTTTTATGGTAGAAGTTGAAGAAAGAGTTTACAGACTCGAAGTGGTTCTGGAAAAGTTCATAAAAAGTGTGGAAATAGCTCAGATGCGCACGGAAGCTGAAATCAGAGCGCTAAAGGACGAAATGAAAGCGTTCAAGGAGGAGATGCGAGACTTCAAGAACGAGATGAAAGATTTCAAAAACGAAATGCTAGCATTCAAGGAGGAGATGAAGGATTTCAAAGACGAAATGTTAGCATTCAAAGAAGAATCCAGGCGTGAAAGGGCTGAGATGAATAAGAGATGGGGTGAGATAACAAACAAGCTTGGCACATTCGCCGAAGATATGGTGGCTCCAAACATTAAGGGAATAGCAAAAAGGTATTTCGGTTGCGAAGATTTTGACTTTTTTGGGGTGAGGGTAAAGAAAAGACATTCAAAAGACAAATCAAAGAGGCGAGAATTTGACTGCATAGCCGTGTGTGAGGACATGGTTATACTGAACGAAACCAAAGCAAATCCCAAGATTGAATACATAAACGACTTCATAGACGTCCTTAAGGAGTTCTACGACTATTTCCCCGAATACAAGGATAAGAAGCTCATCCCGATATTTGCGTCAATGTATCTCGGCGATGATCTTGTTAGCTACCTCACCAAAAATGGAATCTACGCCATGGCAATAAAAGAAGATACGATGGATCTGCTAAATTACGAAAATGTTGCAAAATAGGAAAATCACAGAGAGCACAGAGAACGCAAAGAAAAATCTTTCGGACTTAACCCAAGTTTGCCATTTTTCTGAGTAAGGTATTGGTATTGTTGAAAATGCGTTTTCAACTCTACGCTACAAATTTTCCGTTCGATCATAAATTACATCAATCCCAGATCTAAATAGGCCTTTACTGTTTTTTGGAATATCTCCAGGGCAATCGTATGTTTTTATATGATAGAACTTTTGGAGAAAGTAATGCCGTTCTGGATTGGCGATTTTTAACTTTGAGTTAGACGAGCAATCCCACCTTGTAACTGTGTCGTCGCAATCCCCTCGAAGCGGGGCTGTCTTTCCGACGGTAATGATCCCTGACAGTTCCGGAGGAGCCGTGAGTAGTCGCAATCCCCTCGAAGCGGGGCTGTCTTTCCGACCCTTACACCTCGGTCGCAAACATGCTTGGTTCGTAAGAGTCGCAATCCCCTCGAAGCGGGGCTGTCTTTCCGACACGTTGTATCTGGGAAAGTCGGAGTTGGTATTCCAGGTCGCAATCCCCTCGAAGCGGGGCTGTCTTTCCGACTTGTCAGGGACGTCGAGTTGCTTGACGTCCCAACCGTTGGTCGCAATCCCCTCGAAGCGGGGCTGTCTTTCCGACCCGATTCCCTTCAATAGAGTCCGGCTGGGCGGCGAGCCCGTCGCAATCCCCTCGAAGCGGGGCTGTCTTTCCGACCCGGCAAGCTACCTGTTCTGTATTCTCGACGCTGCTTTTGTCGCAATCCCCTCGAAGCGGGGCTGTCTTTCCGACCTTTCGGGCTTTATCTAACGTAGAAGTTTCTAATGTCGCAATCCCCTCGAAGCGGGGCTGTCTTTCCGACGTTATGGTATGAATACAGAGAACGATGTTTGGCTACCTGTCGCAATCCCCTCGAAGCGGGGCTGTCTTTCCGACTCCTGGTCTTGAGATTAATGAAATTAAATTTGACGAGTCGCAATCCCCTCGAAGCGGGGCTGTCTTTCCGACAGAATTTATAGGTTTAGGGGGTTTTTAGGAGATTTACGTCGCAATCCCCTCGAAGCGGGGCTGTCTTTCCGACTCTATTTCTATCAAAGTGATCCTGGGTATCAATGTGCGGTCGCAATCCCCTCGAAGCGGGGCTGTCTTTCCGACGCTATGCTTCCCGGCGAGCCATCGGGGCTCCTCGAACGTCGCAATCCCCTCGAAGCGGGGCTGTCTTTCCGACTTTATTTTATAGCTCGTCATACAATCTCTTCAACGCAAGTCGCAATCCCCTCGAAGCGGGGCTGTCTTTCCGACAGATGATAGAATTGTCTTCTTCCTCGCTCCACTCAAACAAGTCGCAATCCCCTCGAAGCGGGGCTGTCTTTCCGACAGTGATTCCGACGCCCATAAGTCTCCAGCAGCCGCAGAGGCCGCAATCCCCTCGAAGCGGGGCTGTCT
>Ga0080004_1112636_pt1 | contig 20677 bp, 19 predicted proteins | sample WasSprMetagenome_FD_69207 | JGI IMG/M metagenome (GOLD analysis project Ga0080004, IMG submission 69207) | Sulfidic aquatic microbial communities from Washburn Spring, Yellowstone National Park, USA - WS (SPADES assembly) (version 2) | ecosystem: Environmental > Aquatic > Thermal springs > Hot...
GCACCTCCTATATGAAAAGTTCTCATAGTAAGCTGAGTACCAGGCTCTCCAATGGATTGAGCAGCAATAATTCCTACAGCTTCTCCAATTTCTACAAGCCTTCCTGTAGCTAAATCTCTTCCATAACATTTTCTGCAAACTCCAAATTTAGCTTCACAAGTAAGAACAGAACGGATACTAACTTTTTCAATTCCTGCCTCTCTTAATTTTTTAACTGCGGATTCATCTATTTCTTCATTTGCTTTCACCAAAATTTCTCCAGTAATTGGGTCTACAATATCTTCTAAGGCTACTCTTCCCAGAACTCTATCCCAAACAGGATCTATAATTTCTCCAGCCTCAATTAAATGCCCAATTTCTATACCATCAATAGTCCCACAATCTTCTTCAGTAACCATACAATCTTGGGCTACATCTATTAATTTACGAGTTAAATATCCTGCATTAGCCGTTTTTAAAGCTGTATCAGCAAGTCCTTTACGAGCACCGTGTGTGGAAACAAAATATTCAAGAACTGAAAGTCCTTCTCTAAAGTTACTTTTAATTGGTGTTTCAATAATCTCTCCCGAAGGCTTAGCCATTAAACCTCTCATACCAGCAAGCTGTCTGATTTGATCTTTAGAACCACGAGCACCAGAAAAAGCCATCATATAAACTGGATTAAAACTGGGACCCATTACTTTCTTTCCATCAGGACCAATATATTCTTTCGTTTCCATTTCTTTTATCATTTCTTCTGTAACCCTTTCAGTTGCATTAGCCCAAATATCTACAGCTTTGTTATATCTTTCACTTTCAGTAATAAGCCCATCTCTATATTGCTGCCAGATTTCTGCAACCTTTTTTTCAGCAGAAGCTATTATTTCTGCTTTTTTCTCAGGAATAGTTAAATAATCCACACAAATAGAAAGGGCAGCCTCTGTTGCTTGAGCAAATCCCATATCTTTTAATTTGTCAGCAAAAATTACAGTTTTTTTCATACCTGCCTTATGATAGGAAAGATTTATTAATCTCTGTAATTCCTTTTTGGTAAGGGGTTTATTATATTCTTCAAATTCTATTTCCTCTGGAACAATAGTAGAAAAGATCACTCTACCTACTGTAGTATCCACCAATTTCCCGTTCATTCTAACTTTTATTTTTGCCTGTAGCTCGACAGCTCCTGTTTGATAGGCTAAAATTACTTCATCTTTGTCTTTAAAAATTTTCCCTTCTCCCTTAGCAAAAGGTTTTTCCGAGGTCATATAAAATAAACCTACAACCATATCTTGGGTGGGATATACAATAGGTATCCCACTTGCAGGGAGAAGAATATTGTTTGTAGAAAGAATTAATACTCTATTTTCAGTTTGAGCTTCAACTGAAAGAGGAACATGGGCAGCCATCTGGTCTCCATCAAAGTCGGCATTATAGGCCACACATACCAAAGGATGTAGCTGGATAGCTTTGGTATCTATTAATACTGGCTCAAAAGCTTGTATACCAAGTCTATGCAGTGTGGGAGCGCGATTAAGCATTATAGGATATTCTTTTACAATTTCTTCTAAAGCATCCCATACAGCTGGATGTTCCTCTTCTACAAGTCTTTTAGCTGTTTTTATATTGGTAGCGTATCCCTGCTTTTCAAGCCATCCATATATATAAGGCTTAAAAAGCTCTAAAGCCATCTTTTTTGGAAGACCACATTGATGCATTCTTAATTCTGGACCAGCAACTATTACTGATCTTCCAGAAAAATCAACTCTTTTACCAAGAAGATTTTGTCTAAATCTCCCCTGTTTCCCCTTTAAAACATCAGATAAACTCTTTAAAGGTCTTCTATTAGGACCAGTTACAGGACGACCTCTTCTTCCATTATCAAAAAGTGCATCCACTGCTTCTTGAAGCATTCTTTTTTCATTTTTTAAAATTATCTCTGGAGCATCAAGATCTATAAGTTTTTTAAGTCTTACATTACGATTAATAACCCTTCTGTAAAGATCATTAAGATCTGAAGTAGCAAATCTACCCCCTTCTAAAGGAACAAGAGGTCTCAATTCAGGAGGAATAACAGGAATAACTTTTAAAATCATCCATTCAGGTCTATTCCCAGAAATTTTGAATGCTCTAACTAATTGTAAACGCTTGCCTAATTTCTTTCTCCTTGCTTCACTTTGTGTAGTTTGCATTTCTATGATTATTTCCTGAATTAATTTATCTAAATCAAGAGATTTTAATAACTCATATATTGCTTTTGCTCCTGTATCAATAACAATTTTGTCTCCATACATTTCACTTAAAGCATAATATTTATCTTCTGTTAAAATAGTTCCCTTGGGATATTCATCTATTTCACTTTCAATTACTATATATTTTTCTAAATAGAGTATAGATTCTACTTCTTTAAGGGTCATATTAAGTAAAAGCCCAATTTTACTTGGAATGCTTCTCAAATACCAAATATGAGCAACGGGTGCTGCAAGTTCTATATGCCCCATTCTTTCTCTTCTAACTTTACTATGAATAACCTCCACTCCACATTTTTCACAGATTACTCCTCTATGCTTCATTCCTCTATATTTTCCGCAGATACACTCAAAATCTCTTACAGGACCAAAAATCTTTGCGCAAAATAAACCATCCTTTTCAGGTTTTAAAGTTCGATAATTTATAGTTTCTGGTTTTTTTACCTCTCCATAACTCCATTCCCTTATCTTTTCTGGAGAGGCTATACCTATTTTAATAGCTCTAATTTTCATCATATCCTTAGGTTTTTCTAAGATAGCTAAAAGCTCTTTCATTCTTTAAAACACCTCCTTTTTATTCTTCTATTAACTCAACATCAAGGCAAAGCCCTTGTAATTCCTTAGTTAATACTCTGAAACTTTCAGGCATGCCTCCCTCTAAAAAGTTTTTCCCTCTAACCAATTTTTCATACATTTTGGCTCTACCTTCTATATCATCACTTTTAACAGTAAGAAATTCGTGAAGAGTATAAGCTGCTCCATAAGCTTCTATTGCCCAAACTTCCATTTCTCCCAATCTTTGACCACCAAATTGAGATTTTCCACCAAGAGGCTGTTGAGTAATTAAAGAATAAGGACCGGTAGAACGGGCATGAATCTTATCATCTACCAAGTGATGAAGCTTAAGCATATGCATGTATCCTACTGTAACAGGCTCTTTAAAAGGCTCTCCTGTCATACCATTGTAAAGTACAGTTGTTCCACTTGGATTTAAACCAGCAAGTTTTAACCATTTCTTAATTTCTTCCTCCTTTGCACCAGCAAAAACAGGAGTTGCTATAGGAATACCATCTATAAATCCTTTAGCTAACTCTATTATTTCTTCATCACTTTTGCCTTCAACTAATCTCTCATATTCATCTTCACTAAAAACTTCTTTTAAAAGGCTTTTTATACTTTCTACTTGATAATCTTGTGCAAGTTTAGCAATTTTCTTCCCGAGCTCTTTACAAGCCCATCCTAAGTGAGTTTCTAAAAGCTGTCCTATATTCATACGAGAAGGAACTCCGAGAGGTGAAAGGATCATGTCTACAGGGGTTCCATCTGGAAGATAGGGCATATCTTCTATAGGTACAACCTTAGAAATGACACCTTTATTCCCATGTCTTCCTGCCATTTTATCTCCTGGCTGAAGCTTTCTTTTCATAGCTACATATACTTTTACAATCTTTAAAACACCTGGAGGAAGTTCATCTCCCTTTTTAATTTTATTTATTTTAGCCTCATATTCCTCAGTAATTTCTTTTCTTCTTTTTTCATAGGCCTCTAATAGTTCAGAAACTATTTCTTTTTTAGATGCAGGAACAACATCTTTTAATTTTAAAAGTATAGGAGTTGGAATTGAATCAAGGAGTTTAAAAGTAAAAGGCTCTTTTTTCTTAATATAGATATCTCCTTCTTTTTCTAAATCTTTTACTGCTTTTTCCCCTTCCAAAATCTTAGATAGTTTTGTAATAAGATTTCTTTTTAAAATTTCTAAAATATCTGCTTGATTTCTTAATAACTTGGCTATTAACTCATCTTCTTTTTGTTTTGCTCTTATATCCTTTTCTAAACCCTTTCTGGTTAAAACCTTGGTATCTATTACAATTCCCTCAATTCCAGCAGGGACTCTTAAAGATGTATCCTTTACATCCTTTGCTTTTTCTCCAAAAATGGCTCTTAAAAGTTTTTCTTCAGGAGTAAGAGTAGTTTCCCCTTTAGGTGTTACTTTACCTACAAGTATGTCTCCTGGCTTTACAAAGCTTCCTATTTTTATAATACCACTTTCATCTAAGTTAGATATAAGCTCCTCTCCTACATTAGGAAGGTCTCTGGTTATTTCTTCTCTACCTAATTTAGTTTCTCTTGCTATACATTCAAATTCTTCAATATGTATAGAAGTAAATACATCATCTCTTACTAATCTTTCCGAAATTATGATGGAATCTTCAAAATTATATCCTTTCCAGGGCATAAAAGCTACAAGTACATCTCTACCTAAGGCAAGCTCTCCATGATCCATAGATGGTCCATCTGCTAAAATATCTCCTTTTTTTATCCTTTGCCCTGGTTTTACGATTGGTCTTTGGTGAAAAGTAGTATTTTGATTTGATTTTCTCCATTTAATAAGTTCATAAATCTTTATTTCTGGGGAGTGACCATCTTCTTTATCATACCTTACAACAATTCTTGTACTATCAACATCTTCTACAATTCCATCTTTCTCAGCTACTAAAAGAAAACCAGAATTTAAAGCAATTGATTTTTCCATTCCAGAACCAACAAGAGGTGCTTTTGGAGTAAGCAATGGTACAGCCTGTCTTTGCATGTTAGAACCCATAAGTGCTCTATTGGCATCGTCGTGTTCTAAAAATGGAATAAGTGAAGTTGAAACACTTACTATTTGAGCAGGGAATAAATCCACTAAATCTACTTCATCTCTATGAGCAATAATAAACTCTCCGTTTTTCCTTGCTGGAACATATTCATCTAAAATTTTCCCTTCTTTATCAATTCTAATGGTTGATTGAGCAATTATCAAATCCTTCTCTTCAGCAGCATTTAAATATATAACCTGTTTGGTAACCCTTCCATTTTTTACTAATCTGTAAGGGGTTTCTAAAAACCCATAAGGATTTACCTGAGCATAAGTAGTTGGTGAAACAATCAATCCAATATTTGGACCTTCTGGAGTCTCAATAGGACAAATCCTTCCATAATGACTGGGATGCACATCTCTAACCTCAAAACCAGCTCTTTCTCTTGTTAAACCGCCTGGTCCAAGTGCAGAGAGCCTTCTTTTGTGAGTGAGCATAGAAAGCACATTAGTTTGATCCATAAATTGAGACAATTGCCCTTGAGCAAAAAATTCCTTTACTGCTGCCATAACAGGTTTGCTATTTATAAGTTCTGCAGGGGTTAAAGTTTCTATTTCTTGAAGTTGAAGCTTTTCTTTAATAATTCGCTCCATTCTCATTAAACCAATTAAAAATTGATTTTCCACTAATTCACCTACTGATCTAACCCTTCTATTAGCTAAACTATCTATATCATCTCCTTCTTCCTCATTTTCTCTCATACGAATTAGCTCTTTCAAAATTGCAATCACATCTTCTAAAGTCAAAGTTTTTTGTGTAACAGGAAGGTCTAAATTAAGTCTTAAGTTTATTTTATACCTTCCAATTTCGGAAAGATCATAAGTTAACGGATCAAAAAATAGAGATCTAAAATAGGCTTCTGCTATTTCTTGAGTTACAGGACTTGCAGGTTTCATTTTTCTGAAAATTTCTATTAAAGCTTCCTCTCTGCTTTTTATTTTGTCAGTTTTAAGTGCATCTCTTAGTGCTGAAGAATAACGATAGGCATCTACAAAGAGAACTTCTATCTCTTTTATGTTTTTTTCTCTTAATAATTTAAGTTTTTCTTCAGTTATTTCTTCGTTTACTTCAAGTAATACCTCTCCTGTTTCTTTATCTACAATCTCCTTAGCACAAAATTTACCAATTAATATTTCCTCAGGAAATTTCAAAACCTTTATTCCAGATTGTTTCAATCTTTTAATTATCCCAGCACTTATTACTTTCCCTTTTTTTACTAAAATTTCCCCTGTTTCTGGATGAATAATATCTATAGGAGCTTTTTGCCCAGCTAAAAGCTCATAATTTAACTCTTTTTCTACCCCCTCTTCCAAAATTCTATATTTTTCTGTGGGATAAAATAAAGAAAGGATTTCCTCCTCTGACAATCCTATAGCTTTTAAAAATACTGTTGCAGGAATATTTTTTCTTTTATCAATTCTTACCAAAAATCTCCCTCTATAATCATATATGAAATCTAACCAAGAACCTTTTACAGGAATTACTCTTCCAATATAAGTTAATCTACCAGCTTTAGCATGGGTTTTATCTTTTTCAAAAATTACTCCTGGAGATCTTTGAAGTTGATTAACTACAGCTCTTTCAGTGCCATTGATAATAAACCTTCCATCTTCTGTCATCATAGGAATTGTACCAAAATAGATTTCCTGTTCTTTTATATCCTTTATGTTTTTTACTCCAGTTTCTGGATCAAGATCATAGGTAACTAAACGTATTCTCAATTTCATAGGAACTTCATAAGTTAATCCCTTTTCTTTAGCTTCATCTGGCGTATATTCTGGAGATAAAATTTTATAATCCATATATTCTAAAACAGCTATATCTGAATAATCCTTTATAGGAAAGACCGTGGAAAGACATCTATGAATTCCTATATCTTGTCTTCTATCTGGAGGGGTATTAGCTTGTAAAAATTTTTGATAAGATTCCTTAGGAATTTTTAGAAGATCTGGTAACTCCTGAACTTGTTTAACCTTTACAAAACCTTTTCTTACTTTTGATCTTAGATTAATATTATAGGACATCTAAGAATCCCCTCCTTTAAAAATTTGAATAGGGTTCCCCCCTTCTTTATCAGGGAACCCTTTTTTATTGTATTTATTCTTAAAGTATTTTTTATAAACAAAGTTATTTAATCTCTACTTTTGCTCCTACTTCTTCTAATTTTTTCTTAATCTCTTCTGCTTCTTCTTTTGAAACCCCTGTTTTAAGTGGTTTAGGAACAGACTCTACCAATTCCTTAGCTTCTTTTAATCCTAATCCAGTAATCTCTCTTACTACTTTAATAACATTAATTTTGTTAGACCCAATATCAGCAAGAATTACATCAAACTCTGTTTTTTCCTCAACAGCGGGAGCTGCTTCACCAGCTGCTGCTTGAGGGGCTACTGCTGCTACCGCTGCTACAGGTGCTGCTGCGGTGACTCCAAATTTTTCTTCAAGTTCCTTAATAAATTGAGACAATTCCAAAACACTCATGTTAGCAATAAATTCAATTACCTCTTCTTTAGTTACTGCCATTTTCAATCCCTCCTTTTTTAAGTTTTATTCTCCTTTAGCTTTCTTTTCTTCAACGGCTTTAAGAACATAAAGAAAGTTTCTAATAATAGCTGAAAGAACACCTATAAAATTGGCAATTGGTGCTTGAAGGGTACCAAGAACTTGAGCAAGTAAAACTTCCTTAGGAGGAAGTTTAACTAGTTCTTCTATAGCGGATGCTTCAAATCCCTTGCCCTGTATTACAAAACCTCTTATTTTTAGAGATGGATGATCCTTTACAAATTTATTTAAAACCTTTGCGATCTCAATAGGATCTTTGTAAGCAATAACAAGGGCTGTAGGACCTTCTATATATTCATTTACTGGCTGAACAGGTGTTTCTTGTGAGGCTATTCTAATTAAAGTATTTTTAACAACTCTAAATTCTCCTCCCTTTTCTCTTATTAACTTTCTGATTTCATTACTTTCTGCTACTGTAAATCCTTTAAATGAAGTTACAAAAATACCTTCAGAATTTAAAAACTTTTCTTTTAAATTTTTAACCATTTCCTCTTTCTTTATTCGAGTAAGCAAGGCTAACCTCCTTAAATATCATTTAATTTTTTCTGAAAGGGCACTCTTTCGCCTCTAAGTAGGCTGGGAAAACTTTACCCATTTAAACCTCTTTTTGGGCACCTACTTGTCTCAGGCCCCAAAAGTAACCCTTGTTTTTGAAGGATTCTCATTTGGGCTCTTATTTTTATAATTTAATCTCCTGAATATTTCTGTATCAAATTTCTTACCTCACTGGGATCAACCTTTATTCCAGGTCCCATAGTGGTAGAAAGAGCAACTCCTCTTATATACTGTCCTTTAGCTGCTGAAGGTTTTGCTTTTAAAAGGGCCTCAAAAAAAGCAGCTAAATTTTCTAATATCTTCTTTTCTCCGAAAGATACTTTTCCAATAGGCACATGAACTACTCCTGCCCTATCTACTTTAAAGTCAACTTTACCTGCCTTTATTTCTTTAACTGCTTTAGCTATATCAAAAGTGACAGTTCCTGTTTTTGTGCTTGGCATAAGCCCACGAGGTCCCAATATTTTACCAATCTTACCTATTTGAGACATCATATCAGGAGTTGCTACAACTTTATCAAATTCTAACCACCCATCTTGAATCTTTTTTATTAAATCCTCATCTCCTACATAATCTGCTCCTGCCTCCGTAGCTTCTTTTGCCTTTTCTCCTTTAGCAAAAACTAAAATTCTAACAGATTTACCAGTTCCATGAGGTAAAACTACAGAACCTCTTACCATCTGATCTGCATGGCGTGGATCTACACCTAAATTAACTGCTACCTCAACAGTTTCATCAAATTTAGCATAAGAATTATCTAAAGCTAATTTCACGGCTTCCTCAAAGGTATATCTTTTAGTTCTATCAACTTTTGCTAAGGCTTCTCTATACTTTTTACCCCTTTTTGCCATTTTCACCTCTCCTAATCTATAATTTCTATCCCCATACTTTTAGCAGTCCCCTCAATAGTTTTTATAGCTGCTTCCAAAGATGAAGCAGTAAGATCCTGCATTTTAAGTTTTGCTATCTCCTCTAATTGCTTTCTGGTTATTTTCCCCACCACTTCTTTTTTTGGATTATGAGCACCTACTTCAATAGCAGCTGCCTTTTTTAAAAGTACTGAAGCTGGTGGTGTTTTTAGCTCAAAAGTAAAAGATCTATCTGCATAAATGGTAATTACTACAGGTATAATCATACCTTCTTGATTACGAGTTTTTTCATTAAATGCTTTTACAAACTCCATTATATTAACTCCATGCTGACCCAAAGCTGGACCAACTGGTGGAGCAGGAGTTGCCTGACCTGCAGGAAGTTGTAATTTTACCTGCCCTATAATTTTTTTAGCCATGCTTCCTTATACCTCCTTAAATCTTCTGTAAATAAGCAAATTCTATTTCCACAGGAGTTTCTCTACCAAAGATACTCACTAAAACTTTTACTTTACCTTTTTCAGGCTTTACTTCATCAACTATACCTATAAAATTGGCAAAAGGTCCTTCTGTAATCCTAACTCTATCCCCTTGCATAAATTGATATCTTGGTTTTGGTTTAATTTCCTCTACCACAAGTTGAGAAATAAGTTTATCTACTTCCTCTGTCCTAAAAATATATAATTTATCACCTCCTACTATATCAATAACACCTTTTATTCCCCTAATTTCTTCTTTAAGATCCTCATCAAGTTCTCCATAAATCAAAAAATAACCTGAATAAAATCTCTGAGTAACTTGTTTTTCTGGAGAAAAAACTACTTCTATTTCCTTAGAAGCAGGAACAAAAATTTTTTCTATTTTTTCTTTTGCTTTTTCTTCCAACAGTTTTTCTACTTTTTGTTTAATCTCTTCTTCTAAGCCAGACCAAACCTGTATAGAATACCAATTTTTACCCATCTTATCTCACCAAAAAAGAAATCAGTACATTATAAATTATATCCAATAAACCTAAATAAGCTCCTATAACTATACTAAAAAACATAATCATTAAGGCACTAAGTAGTATTTGCTTTTTAGGAGGCCAAGTAATTTTTTTGGCTTCTATTTTAACCTCTTTTAAAAATTTTACACCCTTTACTAATAAATTTTCTTCTTTTTCTTTAACTACCTTATCTTTTACTAATTCTTTAGGCTTCATATCTTTCCAATTTAAATAAATTAAATGGCAGGCCAGGAGGGACTTGAACCCCCAACCTTCGGATTTGGAGTCCGACGCTCTGCCAACTTGAGCTACTGGCCTACCTTATTTTTTAACCTCTCTGTGAACTGTATGCCTTTTTTCCCAAGGACAATATTTTTTTAACTCCAATCTATCGGGAGTATTACGTCTATTTTTTGTAGTTGTATAATTGATTCTTTTACATTCAGTACACTGAAGATGAATAATTATTCTTGCCTCACCTTTTTTAGCCATAATCTAAAACCTCTTTATTCTAATATTTTTGTAATTACTCCAGCTCCAACTGTTCTTCCACCCTCTCTTATGGCAAACCTTAAACCTTCCTCCAAGGCAACAGGCTTTATTAACTCAACCTCTAACTCTACATTATCCCCGGGCATAACCATCTCAATCCCATCCGGTAACTTTATAACTCCTGTCACATCTGTTGTCCTAAAATAAAACTGAGGTCTGTATCCACTAAAAAAGGGTGTATGCCTTCCTCCCTCCTCCTTCTTTAACACATATACCTCTGCCTTAAACTTAATATGCGGCTTTATACTACCAGGCTTTGCTACCACCTGCCCCCTCTCCACATCATCCTTCCCAACTCCCCTCAAAAGTATTCCTATATTATCCCCTGGTAATGCCTCATCAAGTATCTTCCTAAACATCTCAATACTCGTTGCAACCGTCTTAATTGTAGGTCTAAGTCCTACTACCTCAACCTCCTCTCCAGGTCTAAGCACTCCCCTCTCAACCTTACCTGTAACAACTGTTCCCCTACCACTTATACTAAATACATCCTCTACTGGCATCAAAAATGGCTTATCTACATCCCTAACAGGCTCAGGTATATGTTCATCCATCGCCCTAATCAACTCCCAAATAGGTCCACACCACTGACACTCCTCCTTACCACAACCACATTCAAGCGCTCTCAAAGCACTACCCCTTATAACCGGTACCTCATCCCCTGGAAATCCATACTTAGTAAGTAACTCCCTAACCTCTAACTCAATTAAATCCAATAACTCAGGATCATCTACCATGTCAACCTTATTTATAAATACCATAATATAAGGAACATTAACCTGCCTTGCAAGTAATACATGCTCCCTCGTCTGAGGCATAGGACCATCATCTGCAGCAACCACAAGTATTGACCCATCCATCTGCGCAGCTCCAGTAATCATGTTCTTAATATAATCCGCATGACCTGGACAATCTATATGCGCATAATGCCTCTTCTCACTCTCATACTCCACATGCGCAAGCTGTATGGTTATACCCCTTGCCTTCTCCTCAGGTGCCTTGTCTATCTCATCAAAAGGCACCCACCTTGCTAAACCCTTAGTTGATAAAACCTTCGTCATCGCACTGGTTAATGTGGTCTTCCCATGATCAATATGCCCGATTGTTCCTACATTTAAATGAGGTTTCTTTCTCTCAAATTTAGCCTTTGCCATCTCCTTTCCTCCTAAAAATTAATTTTTATACTCCTTTAGACTTTCTTATAATACTTTCTGCTAACTGAGCAGGCACTCTTTCATAATGAGAAAATTGCATAATAAATGTTCCTCTTCCTTGAGTAAGAGACCTTAAAATTGTAGCATATCCAAACATTTCTGCAAGAGGGACATAGGCTGAAATAACTCTTGCATTCCCTCTCAGATCCATACTTCCAACTTTCCCTCTACGTGAAGAAATATCTCCTAATACATCTCCTAAATATTCTTCAGGAACTACAATCTCTACTTTCATAATGGGTTCTAATAAAACGGGTTTAGCTTTTTTACAGGCATCTTTAAACGCTAAAGACCCAGCAATAGCAAAGGCAAGATCAGAAGAATCTACTTCGTGATAACTTCCATCAATAAGTTTTACCTTAACATCAACAATCGGATATCCTGCTAAAACTCCTTCTTGAGCAGCCTCTCTTACACCTTTTTCTATAGCAGGTATAAATTCCTTAGGGATAACTCCTCCTACAATCTCTGAAACGAAATTAAAACCTTTACCTGGATTTGGTTCTACAATCAATTTTACATGCCCGTATTGACCTCTTCCACCAGTTTGCTTAATATATTTTCCTTCGGACTCTGCAAAAGTGGTAATAGTTTCTTTATAAGCTACCTCTGGTTTACCCACATTAACACCCACTTTAAACTCTCTTAAAAGTCTATCTATAATAATTTCTAAATGTAATTCCCCCATTCCCCAGATAAGAGTTTGTCCTGTTTCATGATTAATAGTTATCCTGAAAGAGGGATCTTCTATAGCTATCTTTTGTAATGCAATAGAAAGTCTTTCTTGATCTGCTTTAGTTTTAGGCTCAACTGCTACAGAGATAACAGGTTCTGGAACCTCAAGTTTTTCAAGTTCTACAGGATAGTTTTCGTCACATAAAGTATCTCCTGTTGTAGTTACTCTCAAACCTATAGCAGCAACTATATCTCCTGCGAAGGCTCCTGTAATCTCTTCCCTTTGATTAGCATGCATCCTTACCAACCGACCAATTCTTTCTTTCTTTCTTTTGGTAGAATTATATACTGACATCCCGCTTTCTAATCTTCCTGAATAAATTCTTAAAAAGGTTAGTGTTCCTATATAAGGATCTGTCATTATTTTAAAAGCTAAGCAAGATAAAGGGGCATCTGGATCTGTAGGTCTTTCCTCTATTTCTCCTGTATCTGGATTAATTCCTCTTACGGGTGGTATATCAAGAGGTGAGGGAAGATAATCTATGATAGCATCAAGTAAGGGTTGAATCCCTTTATTTTTAAAAGCTGCTCCACATAAAACAGGGACAATTTTAAAACTTATAGTTGCCTCTCTTACTGCTTTTCTTATTTCCTCAGGAGATATTTCTTTTCCTTCTAAGTATTTTTCCATAATTTCATCATTGATATCTGCTAAGGTTTCAATTACTTTTATTCTATGTTCTTCAGCTTTATCTCTTAAATAAGTTGGAATTTCTTCATAATGATATTTAGCACCCAAGGATTCCTCATCCCAAATAATAGCTTTCATTTCTATTAGATCTACTACTCCCATAAACCCATTTTCTTGTCCTACTGGAATCTGAAGAGGCAACGGATTAGCTCCCAATCTTTGTCTAATCTGTTCTACTACCTTCTCAAAATTTGCACCTGTTCTATCCATTTTATTAATAAAGGCTAATCTCGGGACTTTATATTTATTTGCCTGTCTCCAAACAGTTTCTGATTGAGGTTCTACTCCTCCCACAGCACAAAAAATTACTACAGCTCCATCAAGAACCCTTAAACTTCTTTCTACTTCAATAGTAAAATCAACATGCCCGGGTGTATCAATAATATTTATTCTATGCCCTCTCCAGAAAGTAGTAGTACAAGCAGAAGTAATAGTAATCCCCCTTTCTTGTTCCTGAGGCAAGAAATCCATTGTTGCTGTACCTTCATCCACCTCGCCAATTTTATAAGTTTTACCAGTATAGTAAAGCACCCTTTCCGTAGTGGTAGTTTTACCTGCATCAATATGCGCAACAAAACCTATATTTCTTGTTGTTTTTAAAACTTTTAGTTCTTCTGGTGTCATCCTCTCACCTTATTTATATTTAAAAAACAAAAAACCATTACCTTAAATTATGCTTCTCAATTTTAATTTTCTGAAAGGGAAAAAATTACCAGCGATAATGAGCAAAAACTCTATTAGATTCTGCCATTTTATGAGTATCGTCTCTTTTCTTTATAGCCGCTCCTTTTTCATTGTAGGCATCCCACAATTCATTAGCTAATCTTTCAACCATGGTCTTTTCATGACGACTTTTTGCAGCGTTAATAATCCATTTTATAGCGAGTGAAATCTGTCTATCAGGTCTTACCTCTACAGGAACTTGGTAATTTGCTCCTCCAACTCTACGGGTACGAGTTTCAAGTAAAGGTTTAACATTATCCACAGCCTTTTCAAAAATTTTTAACGGGTCCTCTCCTCTTGATTTTTCTCTTAATCTTTCTAAGGCTTCATAAAAAATTTTGCGAGATATATTCTTTTTACCATCTTTCATAAGGTTATTTATAAATTTAGCTACTAAAACACTCCCAAATTTGGGATCTGGAGGAATTTCTCTTTTTGGTACTGGTCCTTTTCGCGGCATAAATACTCTCCCCTTTTAAACTTTATTTAGGCTTTGGCGTCCCATATTTAGAACGGGATTTTCTTCTATTTTGTACCCCTGCTGCATCTAAAGCACCTCTTATAATCTTATATCTAACTCCAGGTAAATCCCTTACACGTCCTCCTCTTACTAATACTACAGAATGTTCTTGTAAATTATGTCCAATCCCAGGAATATAAGCAGTAATTTCTATTCCATTAGTAAGTCTCACTCTGGCAACCTTTCTCAAGGCTGAGTTTGGTTTTTTGGGAGTTACAGTATAAACCCTTACACAAACTCCTCTTTTTTGGGGACAACTCTGTAAAGCTGGAGCTCTTGATTTCTTAATTTTCTTGCCCCTTCCTAATCTTACTAATTGGTTAATAGTCGGCATATTCCCCCTTTTTTAAATTTTCTAAAATTTTGGCAAAGCTTTATATAATACTTTTTATTATATTGTCAAGGGTTTTTTATCTAAATCATTTACTTTTAGAAGTTTAAATATTATACCATTTTTTAAAATTTGGTCAAAGGAATAAAGGGGATGACTAAAATACTTGGCATGTTTTGATAAACAATTTATATTTTATAATGTTTTACGAAAAAGTACTTAAAATTTTAGCTGAAAAACAAATAAAATATGCAGTAATTGGTGAGGTTTCACTTGTTCTTTATGACCTCAAGATATAGCTGATATTAAGGCAATTGAAGAACTTGAAAAAAAGAAAAATTAAAATTGTATGCAAAACTAACTCCTGAGGAAAGGTTTAAGTGGCTGGAAGAAGCTCATGAGTTTATTAGCCAAGCTGTTCCTTATGAAAAGCTTAAAAGATGGAAAGAATATTTAAATAAAAAATATAAATTTTAGAGGAAGCTTATGTTTGAGCTTGAAATCCCTGGTTTTGGATTGGTAAGGCTTGAGCATTTGGTAACTGATTTCACTGGAACCTTATCTGTTGATGGAAAACTTATCCCAGGTGTAAAAGAAAGATTAAACAAAATCTCAGAATTTTTAAAAATTCATGTGCTAACTGCAGATACCTTTGGAAAAGCAAAAGAAGCACTCTCTGGAATAAATTGTGAGATCCACATTTTACAAGGAAAAGATCAAGACTTGCAGAAGGAAAAGTTTATTAAAAATCTTGGAGCAGATAAAGTGATAGCCTTCGGAAATGGAAATAATGATAGAAAAATGCTTAAAGTAGCAAAGATTGGAGTTGCAGTGCTTCTTGAGGAAGGTTGTTCAGTAGAAGCTTTATGTTCTGCCGATATTTTAGTAAAATCTATCCTTGATGGACTTGACCTTCTTTTAAATCCCTTGAGGCTTAAAGCAATCTTAAGGTTTTAAATTTAAAACCTTTTCTAAATATTTTTGTAACATAGAATTTTTCTTTAATTTTATTTTTGCTTTTTTGAGACAATCTAAAGCATCTGATGTTCCTATTTTAAAAAGAGCTTTGGCAATTTCTAAAAGTTCAAAAGTATCTCTCTCTTCTAAAAGCATTTTACAAAGTTTGGGAACTGCTTTTTCACATCCTCTTTTTCCAAGAACCTCTATTACAAACATTCTATTTTGTGTTATAGGACTATTAAGCCCAAGAATGAGCTTTTCATCAAAATCTAAGGTGCTAAATTTAGTTAAATCTTTCCTACAGTTCGGGCAGACTTGAGTATTTTCTTCTACTTTTTGCCAACAAAAAGGACAAAACCATTTCATGTTTTCAGGTGATCTATCTTACCATATTTTTGCTGATTTAAAAAGGAATTTAATATTAAATAAAATTTTTATAAGAGGTTAAATAAATTAAAATTTGGGTTATAATTTTTCAAAATGAGAAAAATATCCTTAGTGATACCTACCCACAATGAAGAAAAAAATATCCCCATAGTGTATGAAGAAACCAAAAAAGTTTTAGAAGATTTGCATCAAAATAAAGGTTACAATTACGAAATTATATTTATAAATGACGGGAGCAGTGATAATACCTTAAAAGTTCTTAAAAATTTAAAAAATTTAGATTCTCATTTAAGAATTCTCAATATGGATAAACAACGAGGACAGGCAGCAGGACTTACTGCTGGTTTTTATTATGCAACAGGCGATATCATTGTAACTATGGATGGGGATGGACAAAATGATCCCAAATATATTAAAGACCTTGTTGAAGAATTAGAAAAAGGCTATAAGGTAGTTACAGGTTATAGAATAAAAAGAAAAGAACCCTTTTTAACAAGGATTTTACCTTCTCGAATTGCAAACTGGCTTATAAGTGTAGTTACAGGTCTTAAAGTAAGAGATAATGGTTGTTCCTTAAAAGCTTATATTTCTCCTATACCTAAAAAATTTCAAATTCCTCATGGTTTTCATCGTTTTATACCTGCTATTTTTGGAGTAAGAAATGAAGAGGTTTTTGAAATACCTGTTATTGATAGACCAAGATTATATGGAAAAACTCATTATGGTCTTAAAAGAACCTTTGAAGTTATTAGAGAGTTATTAACCATACCTTTTGTATTAAGAAATCCTCTCAAATTTGAAAAAATTTTTAAATATTTTTTTATATTATTTTTATGTATCTTCATAAGTAGCCCTATTTTTATCTTTTTTTTAAAATCACTTTACTTTGAGATAATTTTTATCTCTGGTTTTTCTTTAGTTTTATCTCTATTTAGTTATATAATATGGAAAAACTTAAAACGGTTTAATAAAGCTCAAAAAGAAGGGATTTTTAAAGTAGAAGAAATTTTTTAATTTTTTGATAAAATGAAATTTAAATTAAAGATAGGAGGTGTTTATGAAGCTTACTTTATCTGTTATAAAGGCAGATATAGGAGGTTTTGTGGGACATTCTTCAGTTCATAAAGATGTAGTTGAAAAAGTAAGGGAAGTAGCAGAAGACGGAAAGGATAAAGGAATTATAAGAGATATATCCATTCTTGTTTGTGGAGATGACATTGCTTTAGTGATGACCCATACAAAAGGAGTAGATTCCTCAGAGATACATGAGCTTGCTTGGAGTGCTTTTAAAGAAGGAACAGAGGTTGCTAAAAAGCTAAAAATGTATGGAGCAGGGCAGGATCTTTTAGCAGATGCCTTTTCCGGTAATATTAAAGGTATGGGGCCAGGAGTTGCGGAGATGGAATTTGTTGAAAGAAAAAGCGAACCTGTGGTTGTATTTTTTGCTGATAAGACAGCTCCAAGTGCTTGGAATTTACCTTTGTATGAAATATTTGCTGATCCTATGAACACAGCTGGACTTGTAATAGATCCTTCTATGCATGGTGGATTTGTTTTTGATGTTATGGATGTTTATACAGGAATGGGTATTATGCTTAAGGCACCCGAAGAACTCTATGATTTATTAGTTTTTATTGGAGCAACAAGTAGATATGTTATAAGAGCAATATACAGAAAATCAGATGGAGAAATTGCAGCTTCTGCCTCAACTCAGAGACTTTCTCTTATGGCAGGAAGATATGTAGGGAAAGATGATCCAGTGCTTATAATAAGAGCTCAGGCAGGTTTTCCAGCAATAGGAGAGATTTTAGAACCCTTTGCTCGTCCCTGGTTAGTTGAGGGATGGATGAGAGGTTCTCATACAGGTCCCCTTATGCCTGTTTCTTTTAAAAATGCTAAACCCACTCGTTTTGACGGTCCACCTCGTGTTATTGCTGCTGGATACCAAATAACTGATGGATATCTTATTGGACCTTCTGATTTATTTGATGATCCTGCTTTTGATGAGGCTCGAAGACAATGCAATATCATGGCTGATATACTTAGAAGACAAGGTATTTTTGAGCCTCATAGATTACCTCCTGAAGAAATGGAATATACTACACTTCCTAAAGTATTAGAAAAATTAAAAGATAGATTTAAACTTGTAGAAGCTAAAAAATAATGGAACCCTATGTTTTTGATCCCAAAGAATATAGTTTAGCAGATGAAATTAAATTTCACTGTTATAAAGGAATTATTTGTTTTAATAAATGTTGTTATGATGTTAAGCTTGTTCTTTCTCCCTATGAATTTTTAAGATTAAGAAAAGCCCTTTCTCTTGGAGTAGAAGAATTTATTGAAACTTATGGAGAATTTTATCTTGGGGAAGTAACTCAACTCCCTGTTATCTCTGTAAATATGGATCCTGTTTCTTTTGCTTGCCCTTTCTTAGATGAAAAAGAGGGATGTAAAATTTATAAAGATAGACCAGCTTCTTGTCGGCTCTACCCACTTGCCAGATATTTAGTTAAAAATGAAAAAGGAGAAAAAGAAGAGGTATTTAAAATAATAAGAGAAACCCATTGTAAAGGGCACTATGAAGATCGACCTATTAAAATAAAAGACTATCTTAAGGAACAAGAATTAGAACCCTATTTATATTTTAACGATCTTTGGGGAGAAATAGTAATAAAAAGACAAAAATTTGCTGATATTCCTTTAACCGGAGATATGCTTGATATAATATTTTTGATAGCTTATAATCTTCCAGAATTTAGAAAAAGTATAAAAGAAGAGGAAATTGAAGGATTTCCAAAGGAATTTGCAGAGCTACCTGATGAAGAACTTTTGGAAAAAGGATTAATTTTTATAAGGGATAAAATATTAACTGAAGAAAATCTTAATTGGTAAAATTAAGTTATGAAAATAGGTAAAGATTTACAAGGAGATATTAATATTATCCCTCTTGTAGATATAGTTCTTGTTATTCTCATTATTTTTATGATCACTGCCCCTCTTTTGACCTCAGGTATTGAAGTAGAACTTCCAAAAACTAAAGATACACCAATTACCCAAAGAGAGGAACAGCCTTTAAAAATAACTATAACTAAGGAAGGGAAAATAAAACTCTACGGAGAAGAAATAACCTTAAATAGTTTAATCCTTTGGATTGCTGAAGCGAAAAAGAATAATTTAATAAAAGAGATTCAAATTGAAGCGGATAAAAATTGTCCCTATGGAATTGTAGCTAAGGTTCTTTCTGAACTTAAAAAAGCTGGTATTGAAGAATTGGGATTACTAACTCAACCTGAAAGCTAAATTCATGTTTACTAAATATGATGTCTTCTCTTACTTTTTGTCCATTTTAATTAATATTCTCTTTTTGTTAGTATTTTTTTCAGCTCTTAATCTTAAAATGTCTAAGGAAGAAAAGATAAAAGTTAAAGTTTTTTTTCCTATGGAAAAGATTGGAGAATTTGAAAGTTTCCCAAAAAAAGAGGAAATGCAAAAAGAAAAAATTGTAACTCCTTATAAAGCAATTCCTCATAAGGAAATCTCTAAGGAAAATAAAATTTTTGAGGAAAAGATTTTAAAAGAAAAATTAGCAAGTATTAAAGGCAGGATAGCTAAGGAGAGTTCTGGGTCAGATTACACTCTTTCTGAAAAGGAACTTAAAGAGCTTGAAGAAAGAATGATAGCTTTTCAAAAAAGGGGAGCTCCCCAAAATATCCCTTCTGGTACTTCTTCAGTTGGCACCCCTTCTGGTAGTAAAACCTTGGGACTTGAATATCTTCTTTTAGTAAAAAGAAAATTGCAAAATAACTTTGAAGTACCCATTTATCTAAGAAGTCAAAAGGATTTAAGTGCAATAGTAGAAATGGAAATATCTTCAGAAGGGAAAATACTGCATTACCAATTTATAAAAAAATCTGAAAACTCAGATTTTAATAAAGCAATAGAAAGGTGTTTAAAAATTTCATCTCCTTTACCTGTAAATGAAAATGTTAAAATAATAGTTGAATTTAAAGGAGAAGGTATAGGAAAAATAAAATAGGGGTTTTAAAAATGATTAAATTGGCAGAAAGAGTAAAAAATCTTAAACCATCTGCTACACTTGCAGTTGATGCTAAGGCAAAGGCACTTAAAGATTCTGGAGTTGAGGTAATTAATCTTTCTGCAGGAGAGCCAGATTTTGATACCCCAGATTATATAAAAGAGTCTGCTAAAAAAGCTCTTGACAATGGAATGACTAAATACGTGACAATCCCTGGACTTTTAAGTTTAAGAAAGGCTATTTGTGAAAGACTTAAAATAGATTATGGATTTAACTATACCCCTGAAGAGGTTCTTGTAACTACAGGAGCAAAACAAGCAATATTTAATTTTCTTTTAGCAGTATTAAACAAAGGAGATGAGGTTTTAATTCTTTCTCCTTATTGGGTTTCTTATCCTGCTATGATAGAAATTGCTGAAGGGATTCCTAAAATAATACCTTCCTCAATAGAAAAAAATTTTGAACCAGATATTTCAGAAATAGAAAAAAATATCACTTCAAAAACCGTAGGGATTATAATAAATAGTCCTTCTAATCCAACTGGGCTAATTTATTCAGAGAAATTTTTGAAAGGGATTGCAGAACTTGCTAAAAAATATGATCTTTGGATTTTAAGTGATGACATTTATGATAAATTGAGATTTGATTTTAAACCTCTCCAAAATATCCTTTCTATTGCTCCTGAGCTAAGAGATA
>Ga0080004_1114197_pt1 | contig 20669 bp, 15 predicted proteins | sample WasSprMetagenome_FD_69207 | JGI IMG/M metagenome (GOLD analysis project Ga0080004, IMG submission 69207) | Sulfidic aquatic microbial communities from Washburn Spring, Yellowstone National Park, USA - WS (SPADES assembly) (version 2) | ecosystem: Environmental > Aquatic > Thermal springs > Hot...
AGTGAAGTTAAAGTTTATAGGGTGGTTGGGAAAATAACTAAACCAAACTTTAAAACAATATTTAGAAGGGAAATTAGAGCCCTGAAGCCGGAGCATGCAATAGAGGAAACCTATAAGATTTTGGGTAGTAAGCATAGGGTTAAACGCTTTCATATAAAAATTGTCAATGTTGAGGAAGTTCCCTCCGAAGAACATTAACCTAATTAAGACCAAACGCATTTTATGGTTTTAGGTGGCTCATATAATGGCGGAAAAAACAGAGGATGAAATTAGAAGGCTTATAGTTGAAATTAGGATGCTTGAAGCTACAGCTGAATATCTGCAGACGAGAGTGAACCTCATTAACGCTGCTTTAACGGAGCTCAATTTAGCTAGTATGTCGCTTGAAGGCATCGAGAAGAAGGATTCGGATCACATTTTCGTTCCCATAGGTGGAGGATCATATGTTAAAGCTAGACTTGAGGATACCGATAAAATAGTTTATGGAATAGGAGCTGGGATAGCTATTGAAAAGACAATAAAAGAGGCGAAAGAGGGGATAGCGAACCGAATAGACGAGTTAAATAGGGCTAAAGTGGCTTTAGAGCAACAATTAAATCAGGTTTCAGCTAAATTGCAGGAAGAACGCAGCAGGCTTCAGGAATTATCATCTAAAATTCAGAGTTAAGAGAGGTAACGATGTTCGAAAAATTACGTGAGACATTAAGTGGATTTATAAGTAAATTATCAAATGTCGAACTTAAACCAGAAAATTTACGTGACATAATCTGGGAGCTTAAAATAGCGCTTTTAGAAAATGATGTCGCATTAGTTGTTGCTGAACGCATATGCGAAGAAGTTGAGAGAAAACTCTATGGGTTAAAAGTTAGTAGATTAGAGGATAAACGCAAAATTGTGAGAGAAGCGTTAAAGAGCGTTCTATTAAGTCTGCTTGAGACGCCGGATAAAATAGATCTTATTGAATTAGTTGAAAAGAAGAGGAGAATGAAGGAACCATGCGTGATCGTTTTCGTTGGAATAAACGGAACTGGGAAAACAACAACTATAGCGAAGATAGCGAATTTACTACTTAAAAGAGGATACTCTGTTGTTTTAGCGTGTAGTGATACTTTTAGGGCTGGCGCAATAGAGCAACTTGAGCAGCATGCAAAAAAGCTTGGTGTTTACATGATTAAGCATAAATATGGTTCAGATGCAGCCGCCGTAGCCTATGATGCTGTGCAATATGCTAAAGCAAGAGGTATAAATGCTGTCCTCATTGATACAGCGGGAAGAATGCAAACAAACAAAAACTTAATGGCTGAAATGGAAAAAATAGTTCGAGTTGCCAAACCAGATTTAACAATATTTGTTGGAGACGCATTAGCTGGAAATGACGCTGTCTTGCAGGCTGAGGAATTTAGCAAGTATATTAATATAAGTGGCTCAATACTGACGAAAATGGATGCTGACGCTAGGGGCGGAGCTGCGATTTCAATATCTTATATAACGAAGAGGCCGATACTATTTGTAGGTGTAGGGCAAAAATATGACGACATAGAAGCGTTTAAACCGGAGATTTTTGTGAGTCGAATATTAAGTTCACCTTAAATATTCTCCTAAAATAGTTAATAGTTGATGCGCCGTCATTACAATTCTGGGAGAGGGCAGTTATGATGAAAGAGAAAGTTGCAATATCGAGAGATGAGAACCCTTATACAGCGCTGAGAAAAGCTCTAGAATTAATTGACGCTAAAAATTTAATATCACCTGAAGATAAAATTCTCATTAAACCTAACTATGTTGTCGCTAAACATCCTTCCACTGGAGTCACTACTGACCCACGCATTATTGATGGAATAATTAATTTTCTTAAGGATATGGGCGCTAACAATATAACTTTGGGTGAGGGAGGGGCTGGCGACACTGATAAGGCGTTTGACGTGGTTGGCGCTAGAGAGATAGCTAAAAAGCATAATATTAAGCTGGTTAATCTAAATAAAGATAGAATAATCAGCCAGAAGATTCATGGAGCCCTAGCATTACATGAAGTTGGCATTGCTGAAACAGCCCTTAAAAGCACATGCATAATAAATGTCCCGAAACTGAAGGTGCACCATATGGCCATGGTCACGTTATCAATGAAAAATTTGATGGGACTAATTCTGCCAAAGAGTATAATGCATGACCGAATAAACGAGAAGATAGTGGATCTAGCCACACTCTTCAGAGAAAAAGTGAAACTTAACGTTATAGATGGGTTAATAGGTTCAGAAATAGATGAAGTTCACGGTTCGCCAGTTAAAATGAACATTGTTATTGCTGGCGCAAACATGGTTGCCGTTGACGCTGTGGCTACAGCAGTTATGGGCATAAATCCAGAAAAAGTCGAATTTTTAAGGATTGCTGAAAAGAGGGGTTTAGGAACATTTAAGCTGTCCAATATAGATGTTCTTGGAGAGAGAATTGATGATGTTAAAAGAAAGTTTAAGTTACCCTCAGAATTTGAAAAAAACATTGATTTACAATGGTCAGTGGAGTAACTCTCGGTCACCGCTAGTTTGCTCCATGCTCTTCCCTCATCATCCCAATAAACATTCAATAATATGCTGCTTAAATATTGTTTGCCAAATATTTATGGAGAAATAATTTTTAAGCGTTTCACATATAAATAGAGATGACATGGCTAGATTAATTATTTCCAAGCCAATTTCAGGCGGGATATTCTTAACATACAAGTGTACAAGCGAGTGTCGACATTGCATGTACGCATGCTCCCCTAAATGGAGAAGCGACTGGATAAATCTCAGAGATGCTGAAATAGTCTTAAGAGTTCTCTCAGCAGCATTTAAAAGAAGATATCCTAAAGGCTTTAGTAGGGTTGGAGTTAATCTCGAGCTACATTTTACTGGCGGGGAGCCATTCTTAAACTTCAACCTACTGTTGGAGCTCGTTAAGTTAGCAAGCAAATATGAGATTCCATCAATTTTCATCGAGACAAATTGTTTCTGGTGCGTTAATGATAGAATAACTGAGGAGAAGTTTATTAAGCTGAGGGAAGCTGGATTAAATGGTGTACTTATAAGTGCAAATCCATTCGTAATAGAAAACATCCCCTTTGAGCGGATAGAAAGAGCTGTAAACATAAGTAGGCGCATATTTCAAGAGAACACAATAGTTTATCAGGAACCATTTTACGCCCAGATGAAGGCAATTGGCTTAAAGGGAACCCTTCCTTTTGAGGATTATCTAAGAATTATGCGCGAAAGAGACCCTACAGGTTTACATCTAGGGCTAAGCTATCCTTCAATGCTACTGATGGGTAGAATCCCCTATAGAGTAGGCTACTTATATAAGAAGTATCCAGCGAGGGAGTTCTTTAATGAGTCATGTTTGGGAGAACTGACGCGAGATTGGCACATTCATGTAGATAACTACTGCAACTACATACCTGGTTATTGCGCCGGCATATCCTTAGGGGACGCGAGAGATCTTGAAAGTTTATGTCGGGAAGGGATAAATCTGAATGATCATCCAGTAATTGAGAAGCTTGTATCACCTAAAGGCATAGGAAAACTTTTCGAGTATGCATTTAGGGAATATGGTTATAGGGAGAGAAAAGAAGGTTATATATCAAAGTGTCACCTCTGTCTAGATATAAGAAGACATATTATAGAGCAAAATGAAGAGCTGAAAGAACTTAAACCAAAAGATTTCTACAAGTATTTGGACTGATTTCATTCACCCAAATTTCCTTTCCCCTCCAATATTAGAGGAATAAATCTGCAGCAAACATCTCTTCAATAAGCTTTTATTCTTTCGAATTTTCATAATAATTGATGAAGTTAACATTAAATGCGAAATTTTAAGATAGAGCGGAGCTTAATGCGTCTACAAAAAAGATCATCCCTAAAAAAGAGGGTTGAGGGGGAATTTATAGAAGAAGATGCAAGCATACATAAGCTTGTTGAAATGTTAATAAAAAGTTTTTTGAGGGCTGATAGCGACTATGGTGCGATAACTGATATAAAAACTGACGTAGACTATATCTATAGGCTCATAAAAAATTACATATCTAATGAGAAAGTGGATGTTTACGCGTTAAAGATTGGAAATTGCATATTAATGTCAAAGACTAATGTATGCTTTGATGAAATTTATGAGATTATAAAGGAGAGATCACAATTGAGGGCTAGAAAGGGTGTTGCAGAGATTTGGGATGATCCCAGCAATAAAATACTTCATTTCTTAATTATGCCCATAAGGAAGCATTTTCCAATAGAGTATGTGACGGATAACGAGAGGGAGAAGATTATAAAAACATTGATTGACGAATACGCGGAGACTTAATATTAGAGTGCTTTAACGTCTAGGCTTCTCCTTTCTACCTAAAACTAGATCTTTAAGCGCTATTCCATTAACTGTTACAACTTTCCATCTAACGCCTGGAATATCACCCATAGATCGCCCTCTTGAACCTCCTATCCCTGCAATTATCACCTCGTCATGCTCATCGACAACGTTTAATGCCCCGTCACCAGGCAGGAAAGCTGTCACAACCTTACCGTTCTTTATTAGCTGAACCCTCACACATTTACGTATTGCGCTGTTTGGTTGCTTGCTCTCTCGCCCAACCTTCTCAAGAACTATTCCACGAGCCATTGGAGCGCCTTCAAGCGGATCCGCTTTAACATCCAGCATTAACATGCGCCTTTTATAGTATCTATCCTTCCAACGAAACTTCTGCCTCCTCTCCTTAAGTTTTCTAGCAGCGAACTCGCCTCTCGCCTTTTTAGCCATCCTGTTTTAACCCCTCACAGTTTAAAGATTTTTTAGCTAGCTTTTATTATAAACATTTCGCTCTCTCATACCTACACGATTAAAACGTTACTTATTTGAAAGTAACGTTTAGCTAGGAACCTTATTTTCTCGGCGTTCCGTCCATTCTTACCTATAGCTATACCCTTATCTTTATTATCTACTGAAACCACAGCAATAGTGCTTCCGTCAGGCTTCTTAGTTATTCGAACCTCTTTAACATTGGCTGGCTTCAGAGCATTTTTTATTAGCTGAACTGGATCCTCAGAGAATTCAACTACTTCATATTTTTTGCCAGTAATTTTCTCGAGAAGGGCTATGTTTTTTCCTCCCTTCCCTATAGCCATTCCAGCTTCACCCTCTTTAATCACAAAGATAACCCTATCGAATTTGCGGTCAATTATGCAATCTCTCACCATTGTTCCAGTTAAACTCTCAAATATCCGCATATACTCCAATTCTTCATTAGTTAAACGTATTCCCTTAGACATTTCCACCACCCGCAAACCTCATTATATCTGAGTCTCCAGGATCCCTTATTGATAAAGCAGCTACTGGAAAAGGTTTTCCGCATGCTGAGCCTAAATCTAGGCTTGATCCCGGATACGTGATGAGGGGGATACCTGACAATTTACAATAATACTCGATTTTCTCACGCTTATCTTTCGGGCAATCAGACGACATAATTACAAGTTTAATTTTTCCAGCCATAGCGCTTTTTATAGTAAGATTAGACCCAAATAAAATTTTTCCTGTTTTAACGGCTATGCTTAGTGATCTATCAATATCGCTTTTACTGAAGCTACTCAACCCATCAGCCTCCGGTTCCACTAGTAACGGTGGATGGGGCAGTCATATAGATATCAACTAAACCTGTTCCTACAGGTATAGATTGCCCAACTATAACGTTTTCGGTTACACCCTTAAGTGGATCGCTCTCACCTCTAATGGCGGCTTCAACTATGTTTGGAACAGTTATTTCAAAAGCTGCTCTAGCTAAAACACTCGGTTTTTCGCCACTAACGCCATGGCGCCCTATTTGCCTAACACTGCCCGTTGCAGTCATTATATCCGCCACTAGCATTATATGCCTTATATCTACATCTAACCCTTGCTCCTCAAGAACGCTCATCGCCTCCTCAACTATCGCGTTTCTAGCAGCCTCTATACCTAAAGTTCTCTCTATTTCATGTATGTTATTTGTCGTTGTCCTTGTCGGATCAACCCCCATTACCTCAAGAATCCTAGGTAAGTTTGAGCCGTCGGTTCTTATAACCCACTCACCTCTCTCCTGAGCTACATAAACTCTTTTTATACCCGCTATACCTTTTATATGATAAGATAAAACTCTACTTAGAAGCTTCTTGGAATCCACCTTCTTTTTAGGCTCAATAAACATCATATCTCCTTCAATTTTCAGTGAACAGTTCGGTACATTAATTATCTTAATTAAATCATCTATAGTTACTCCGCGCTCATTCATTTTTCGTTCATTAAGTTTAACAATAATTCCGCCAGTCTCCGGATTTATGTAAGTTGTCTCAGAAATATCTTCAACCGTCGTATACAGGATTTTTTGGGCAACTTCTGTTGCCTTCTCGCGGCTCGCCCTATGCTCTTCATCCAAGTATATCGTCATTATTGGCGTTGACGGCTCCCTTCTTGCATCAACAATTTCGATTAAGCGCGGTAGCCCAAGCGTAACGTTCTGCTCTCTAACACCAGCATAATGAAAAGTCCTTAAAGTCATTTGCGTACCTGGTTCACCAATAGATTGAGCTGCAACCACGCCAACAGCTTCCCCAGGCTCAACTAGGGCTCTCTTATAGCGCTCCACTGTCAATTTAACGGCTAAATCCACACCCTCCTTGCTAAGTCTAGAATTTGCAAGCCCCTCTATAAGCTCTGTTACTAGAAGGGGCATAAGTTCATCCTTAACTTTATTCACTTGCTCTTCAATATATTCTCTTGATGCTGGTTCACCAGATTCAACCATGAGTTTAACTTGCTCAATCAGCCTACTAACATTTACGGCTTTACCGTGATCACTTTTAGCAGGATCTACTCCATCTTCACCATACTTGAACTGGATTATTTCGCCTAACGGGTTTCTTACGGTTCCATCATATTCGACCCGCAAATGCTCAAGGGCGTTAATTAGCCTTCTCTGCATATATCCGCTCTGCTGCGTTCTAACAGCCGTATCCACTAAGCCTTCCCGTCCACCCATGGCGTGGAAGAAGAACTCTATTGGATCCAAACCATCCCTATATGAGGAGTACACGAAACCCCTTGCTTTAGGAGACGGATCCCCAATTTTAAAGTGCGGTAAGGCTCGCTCCAAATATCCGCGTATAACACGCTTACCTCTAATTGACTGTTGACCCAATATAGCCGTCATCTGCCCTATATTAAGTGTTGAACCTCTAGCGCCAGTTTTCGTCATTATTATACCGGAGTTATCAATATCGAGATCTACCTCAGCAATTTTTCCAGCTTTCTCTCTAGCTTCAGCTAACTCGTTCATAGCGTAAAGCTCAAATGAGTCCTCAAGTGTCTGGCCTGGAAGCCTCTCAAGGGTTCCTTCACGTAAGGCCTTAGTTAAAGCTTCTATTCTCTTCTCCGCATTCTTAATAACTTGGCGTATTTTCCGTCTGGCTTCAGCAGAAAGGTCAAGCTCATCAAAGGAGTATGTGAAACCGCGCATGGTTATGAAACGATTAAGTAAACGGCTTATTTGATTTAGAAATCTTCTACCAGTCTCAGTTCCATAATCCTTTATTATTCTGTGAAGGACGCTCTCCGACTTCTCAGCACCTATAGAGTTCTTATCAATGACTCCTTTAACTAGAACACCATTCTTAATAACAACGTAAGCATCATATGGGCATTCATCTTTTAAGCATACCTCACAGTTTCTGCAGACGCTAGCCTTAATTGTATAGTTAAAGTCTTTAGGGAGAAAGAGACTAAATATCTGTTTTCCAGTCCAAAGCGGCTTCGGCTCTTTAACAGCTGGTTCCGGTAGAGGACCATCGTAACCAGCAGCCGCCAGCAGCTCGCAAACTTCCTTCTTATTTAGGAGAGTTGATTTACGGGTTAGAAGGAAAGCAGCAGTTATAAAGTCTCTAATAGCGCCTATTATTGGACCCCCAAATCTAGGTGAGAGAATATGATCTTGAACTTGCATGAGAAGACGAGCTTCGGTCTGAGCCTCCTCGCTTTGCGGAACGTGAAGGTTCATTTCGTCCCCATCAAAGTCAGCGTTATATGGCGGACAGACACATAAGTGTAATCTAAAAGTTTTATAGGGAAGAACCTTAACGTAATGAGCCATAATAGACATTCTATGCAGCGAGGGCTGCCTATTGAAGATAACTATGTCGCCGTCTTGCAGATGCCTTTCAACAATGAAGCCTGGTTCAAGAGCTTCAGCAACTTTTTCCCTATCTGTGACAAATTCTAACCTAATGCGTTTACCGTCAGCCCTAACAATGTATAGTGCTCCCGGATACTTGTCTGGACCATTCTTCACCAGCTCACGTAATCTCTCAACGTTCCATGGAGTAACCTTTTCTGGAACCGTTAACCTCATAGCCACGCTTATTGGAACACCAACCTCGTTTATATCTAAGTTTGAGTCAGGGCTAATAACTGTACGCGCTGAGAAATCAACCCTTTTACCAGAAAGGTTACTTCTGAACCTTCCCTCCTTACCCTTCAATCGCTGTGATAATGTTTTCAGAGCTCTTCCAGAGCGATGTCTAGATGGCGGTATGCCAGAGGACTCATTATTGAAGTATGTGGTAACGTGATATTCAAGAAGCTCCGATAAATCCTGAATTATAAGGGTGGGCGCACCAGCTTCAATATTCTCCTTAAGTCTCTGATTTATCCTAATTATATCAACGAGCTTATGTGTTAAGTCATCTTCAGATCTTATCCCTGATTCAAGTGTTATAGAAGGTCTGACATAAACTGGCGGAACCGGCAACACTTGCAAAATCATCCATTCTGGGCGAGCATGCTTAGGATCAAAACCTAAAAGCTTAAGGTCTTCATCAGGTATTCTTTCAAATCTTTCGCGTATCATGCTCGCGGTTAAACGCTGGGATCCTCCTTCCTCTGTATATTCGTGAAAAATTGTTGGCTTAGTGAATTCTATCTTATACTGCTTTGCACCGCAATATGGACACTCACGGCTCTTTTTAGCTTCTTCAAAAACCCTATTATAGAATGATGATGGAACATGGCCCAATAATTTATTTAGCCTCTCCATTCTAGCTTCAAAGGATTTAATGGTTTTTTCAGGAAGCAATATTCGCCCACAGTTTCTACATATAACCTGCAAAAGGTTATAAATTACTTCAGCAAATTCAACATGAATTATCGGCACCGCTAGCTCAATATGTCCAAAATGCCCTGGACATCCAACGGACGTATTACCGCATGTTCTACATCTTTGTCCAGGCTCTAATACGCCTAAGCGGTTATCCATAAGCCCTGAGGGAATTACGGCTCCATCCTCATCATAAGTGTCAGCCGTTTGGATTTCCACAACCGACATTTTCCTTATTTCCTGCGGGGAGAGAATACCAAATTTTATTTGATCTACAACCTTTCGATACACTTCTTCAACCATCACCATTTCTACGCTCTCTCCCTTAATTTAAGTCTAGGCGCAATACATAAACTCATTAACTCCTGTAAGAGGAGTTTAAACGCATATGAAACCACTACTGGCGAAACCTCAGCTTTATCTCCGCATAAATGACATACATATTTACGTTGCCTCGCATCATAGTAGGCTATAAAACCGCAATTTTCACAAACATAAAGCACATATTTATCTGACTCCTCAAGAAGCCTATCCTGCAAAAGCATTGCAGCACCATGCCCAATTAAACAGTCTCTCTCCATTTCTCCAAAACGTAATCCACCACCCCTAGCCCTTCCCTCAGTAGGCTGTCTCGTTAGCATCTGAAGCTGACCCCTAGCTCTCGCATGTATTTTATCGGCCACCATATGATGCAGCTTCTGGTAGTAAACAACTCCAATAAATATGTCAGCAACATATTTTTCTCCGGTAACACCATTATATAAAACCTCACGTCCAGTATAACTGAAACCTAAATTTACAAGCATGCGCTTTAATGCTTCACCTCTCCTTTTACCAACAAATGGTGTTCCATCCATGAATTCGCCTTTCACCGCAGCTATCTTACCAGCCATAGATTCCAAGAACTGTCCGATCGTCATTCTTGAAGGGATAGCGTGCGGATTGATTATTACGTCTGGAACAATTCCGTCAACACTAAACGGCATATCCTCCTGCGGCACAATCATACCTATAACACCCTTTTGCCCATGCCTCGAGGCAAACTTATCACCCAGCTCCGGTATACGCTCATCCCTCACCCTAACCTTTACAAGCTTATTTCCTTCACTAGTCTCAGTTATGAAAACAGCATCAACTATGCCCTTTTCAGACGGCCTCATTTCAACGGATGAATCCCTCATAGTTGGCCCCTTAACCTCAAATTCTTTATATTCCTCGAGAAACCTCGGCGGGCTCACCCTACCTATTAGGACATCTCCACCTGACACTTCAGATTCTAAGCTTACTATACCGTCCGCCTCCAGAAAACGATAATACTGCTCTCCACGGAAGCCTCTTGTCCCCGGCTCTGGAATCGTTAAACGATCCCTTAATCCACCTAAATATTGGCGGCATTCAGCTTCATAAAGCCTGTAAAATGTGGATCGAGCTAAACCACGTTCTATTGAGGCCTTATTAAAGATTATCGCATCCTCCATATTATATCCTTCATAAGAGAGAACCGCAACTATGCAATTTTGTCCTGATGGGCGGAGGTCGTAGCCTATTATTTCCATGGGTTTAGTTTTAACAAGCGGTTTTTGCGGATAATGAAGTATATGAGCGCGCGAATCAGCTCTAAATTGAAAGTTAGAGGCGTATACACCTAAAGCTTGCTTCGCCATAGCTGATTCATAAGAGTTACGTGGAGACTGATTATGCTCCGGATACGGTATTAATGATGTGCAGATTCCGAGAATCGAGTAGGGTGTTAACTCTAGATGAGTATGTTCAGGAGTTAATTCCTCGGGAGAAAGCGCTATATACGCGTTTTCTTCCTCCTCAGCATCCAAGTATTCAATTATTCCATGCCTTATTAGATCGCTCCAAGACCATTCTTTCGACAAAATCTTTTCAACATGTTTCTTTTGTAGTTTCGGCACGCCATTCTCAACTATGATTAGGGGCCTGCGTATTCTTCCCTCATCACAATTTATGTAAACTTCACGTTTAACACCATATTCTTCAGAAAAATACGCGACATTAATTTCCGGAGAGATTTCACCTCTCCTCCTTGCCTCTCTCAAGCTTTTAACGAGAGATTCAGGGTTACTACAGTAGCCTACTGGAACACCATTTACGAAAACTTTTGCTCCATTAGTTTTCAGCATTTCATTAGCTTCAAGTAGAGGGATGACGCCCCGCCTATAAAGATCTCGCTTTACCTTCTCCTGATCTACACCAATAGAAATTGAAGCTGACAAAGCTAAATTTTTAACTAAGCCGCAGTTCGCACCTTCAGGAGTCTCATTTGGGCATAATCTACCCCAGTGCGTAGCATGTAAATCTCTAGCCTCAAAGTTAGGTTGGCTTCGGCTTAATGGCGACTGAACTCTACGGAGATGACTGTACGTGGATATTAAATTGGTTCTATCAAGGAGCTGCGTTATGCCAACTTTTCCGCGTCCCCAATTGCCGGTTGCCAACGCATGCTGGAGCTTCTCAGTTATTATGCCTGGTCTAACAGCTACTGAAGGACTTATTATACGCTTTCTTGAACCCATCCTTTCGAGCTGATACTTAATATCACGGCAGAGATTTCTAAATGCTATACGGAATAAGTCGGCAAGTAACGGGCCAGCTAACTTTAGTCTCTTATTTTTCGCATGATCTTTATCGTCTGGTTTACGCCTACCAAGCTTCAACTCAATGACTCTGGCAGCCATCTCACCAAGTAAATAGGCTTTTTCAATTCTTTTACTTGGCGTCCTCCCAATATGAGGAAGGAAGTTTCTATCTAAGAGAAGCTCGGCTCTTTGCAGACGATAGCTCTTGATTTGGCCATGCGCTATTCGATTTCCAATGTAAAGGAGTGCGTCCTCAACAGAGTCTACTCCAGCAGCCTCTTCGAAGGATGGTTCTAGTTCACTCTGTATTTCTTTATCTAACGAAACTGCTTCAGCTATTTCTTTGTCTGATTCAAGTCCAAGAGCTCTCATGAGAACAACAAAGGGTATCTCAGATGGAAAACCCGGAATAGAAATATGCAGTGACCCATTAGGTTTCATACGCATCTCAATTCTAGCCCTGAAACCGACAGTTGTTGAGAAAATTTTAGCTCTATAAATTGGTGTGGCGCCTTTAGTCTCAACATCAACAAGTATACGGTTTGGAGCTAAATCCTCAAGGGCAACAATAACCCTTTCAGAACCATTAATTATAAAGTAGCCTCCCGGATCTAATGGATCCTCACCCTGCCTAATCAACTCCTCCTCGGGAAGCCCAGAAAGATGGCAGTATTTAGATTTAAGCATTGTCGGCAGATCACCTATATACACAAGCTCCTTATCTAATTCTTTTCCGCCTACAACAGGCGTCATCTCAACTGATATCGGCATAGCATAAGTCAGATTTCTTAAGCGTGCCTCCATCGGATAAATTTCATGGTGTGTACCATCGACTTCAGTAACATATGGACCATAAATAACACCATTTTCAGTCTCACGCGCAATAAAAACTTTACCAAACCTTATCTTATATGGTTCTTCAGGAACCTCAATATCTATCTCACCAACCTCATCAATAATCTCCTGAAGCCCATGCTCAACAAACTCATTATAGGAGTCAAGATGCTGCCTAACTAACCCTTTCTCCTCAAAAAATGACTTCATAACAAGAAAGGCATCTTCCGGGCTAATCAAATCCTCAAACCTCCGATTTAAACACATTTAAGTTTTTTAGCACTAAGATCCCCCTACTAACCCAACCACTATACACACAACTTCAGAGCAAAAAGTTAAACAATAAATGAAACTAATAAACTTTTCCGACAATAAAAATCTTACTATTTAAAAAATGGGGATCCGGCAACTTAACGTATAAAGCCTTCATATGTTAAGTTGCCACGTCCAAAAATGGAGAATCCCGGCAACATAGTATGTGAAGGCTTTACTCACAGATAACCATGTATGACGCAACAAATATTTTTAGTAAGTTTTAGCATGCTCTGATAACTTTACGTCACTCAGTTCGCCTTCAGTTTAAATCTTTCGCAGCATTTCACTAACATTAAATTTTCATAATTTTTCATGCATGAAGGTAAAAATATTAGGCTCCAGCTCCGCAGGCCGACGTCCTAATCCTGGCTAGACTACGGGTCCATTGAATTGTCTCACTTAAGTTTGGCGGACCCGGTGGGATTTGAACCCACGATCTCCGGCTTTCTGCGCTGGAGCCAAACATTTTTAGAAACAAAATCATTTTCCCGTTGATTATAATATAGAAGCTGTAAGTTGCCTCGCTTTAAGGAGCGAGACTTTCGGCGCTCAGGGTGAGCTTCACGCCTAATTTTAACCTTTACTGATTGGAGACTTATATCTTCTTCATTCAATGCCTCAATGAGAAGCATAGTTGCACCACCATTCTTTAGCCAACACGGCTTTAAGCTTTGCAGGTCATTGGAACGCCTCAATTCTTATTTAAACTTCAGAGCTCTTAAATGTTTTGCTTACCGCATCTCCGTCGTTTGCCCTTAGATGTTCATTATTAAGTAGCTAATGCCATGTTTCTAGCAGACCTCCCTTAAATTTCAGCAATCTCTCTAAAATCTCTGATACTAACAGCCAATTTCAAAAACCCTAAGGGAAGAAAGTAACTTCATAAATTTAGTCAATTTGGTGCTGGAAAATTCCTTTTTAAATTACTGAATAATTGTATCAGTAAAAATCTTTCGTCTCAAACCTGATATAACTCTTACTTCGCCAGTAACCTCAAAGTTCCCAGTTAACCTTATATCTTCAGATGAGCTGCCAACCATAACCTCGTAGAGACCTGGCTCAACAATAAGTCTCATATGGCGATCGTAGAAAGCTAGCTGATCTGTTGAAAGTGTAAATGTAACCATTTTCTTTTCTCCAGCTTCAAGAGTTATTCTCTTGAAGCCCTTAAGCTCCTTAATGGGTCTAGAGACGGATGCTATTAGATCTCGGATATATAGCTGCACGATTTCATCACCCTTAAACCTGCCAACATTCTTCACATTAAAGCTTATTCTGACGCTGCCAGCTGGCTCTATCTTCTCCGGCTCTATTTTAAGTGATGAATACTCAAATTGGGTGTAGCTTAATCCATGCCCAAAGGGGAATAGGGGCTTAGCGCTCATGAAGACGTAATCTCTAAATGATGAAGCCCTTCTACTATAGTAAACTGGTATTTGACCAGTATCCTGCGGAACACTTATTGGAAGCTTTCCGCCCGGATTATAATCCCCAAATAGAACGTCCGCCACCGCATTTCCACCTTCCTCGCCTGGAAACCAAGCCTCAATAATCGCTGAAGCCCTTTCAGCAGCCCACTTAACAGACATGGGTCTACCATTCACGAGAATAATTATAAGCGGTTTACCAAGTTCTCCAAGCGCCTTAAGAAGCTCCTCCTGAACGCCGGGGAGAGATAGGCTTGTTTGGTCTCTTCCCTCACCAGTTACTGCTGGCAGCCTAAATATTCCGGATCTTTCACCCATAACAGCTATGATAACTTCTGCCTTTGATGCTGCTTCAAGCGCTTCTTTAAATCCATCCTTCGATTCTTCATACACACCGCAGCCCCTTGCAAAATATACCTCCGTCTGCGCTGAAACCTTACCCTTAATCGCCTCTAATATGCTGACTATTTTGACAGCGTCAACCTCACAGTTTAGATGGAGCGTATAGCTGTAGTCGCCCAGAAGCCCTCTAGTCGTGTCAGCGTTTGGACCTATAACAGCTATTGACTTCAAATCTTTCTTTAAGGGAAGAACCCCATCATTCTTAAGCAGAACTATTGACTCTCTCGCAGCCCTAAGAGCCAGAGCTCTATCTTCTGGAGTATCAAAAGCCCTTGCAGCTTCCTCAACTTTAACATATGGATTAGTGAAGAGCCCTAGAAGGAATTTAACTCTTAAAACTCTTGAGACAGCTTCATCTATTATATCCTCAGGCATAATGCCCTCTTTAACGGCTTTAAGCAGCGGTTCACCGTAACATTTCGTTCTTGGCAACTCGATGTCTATTCCAGCTTCTAAAGCCTGAACAGCAGCCTCCATCTCGTCGGTTGCAACATGATGAAAAGTCTTAAGCATCTCTATGGCACCATAATCTGAGACAACATAGCCCTTAAAGCCCCACCTAAACCTAAGAATCTCTGTTAAGAGTTCCCTAGAAGCAGCGCATGGAATCCCATCAATGTCATGATAAGCATTCATTAGCGAGTAAGCTCCAGCCTCCCTAATAGCAGCCTCAAATGGAAACAAAAAAACTTCCATAAGTTCCCTAGGCGAAACATGGACGGGTGCACAATTTCTACCGCCTTCCGGAAAGCCGTGAGCAACAAAATGTTTAGGTGTAGCCACAACTACAGAAGATAAGTCGTTGCCCTGAAGCCCCCTTATATATGCCACGCCCATGCTGGCAACCAAATACTGGTCTTCACCCAGTGTCTCTTCAGTTCTACCCCACCTAGGGTCTCTGGCAACATCTAGAACTGGCGCGAGCCCTTGATGAGCGCCAATAGCCCTCATCTGCCTCCTAATAACGCTTGTAATGTTCTGGATCAATTCTGGATCCCACGTGCTCGCTAACCCAATTGCTTGAGGGAAGGTTGTTGCACCCCAAGCCATTAAACCGCTTAAACATTCCTCATGAATTATTGCCGGTATGCCAAGTCTCGTTTCTTCAACTAGAAATCTTTGAATATCATTCGCCAACATCGCGATCTTAGCCGGATCTCTAGGGCTAACAGAGCTTCCAGCTAAACGAGTAACTTGACCGATTCCTTTACTAATTAACCTAGAGGCTTTCTCACGTGAGAATTTACCATCCTCTAAGAGTTCAGATGCTGGAATAGAGCCGAGCTGCGCAACTTTCTCTTCAATTCTCATCCTCTTAACCAAATCCCTAACATTATTCTCCAGAGCATCTGTAACCATGGAAATCCTCCGTAGGAAAAACCCTACAAAAGAATTATTGAAGGAAGGTTAAAAATATAACTTTAGTTTTGCTGCATCCCAATAATTTTGTCGCTATCCTCAACTTCCGTCCAGCATTCTTCAGTCCCCTCCTAAACCTCACACAGTATAGTTAAAACTCCAGAAATCATTTACTATAGCGTTCGCCTTACTATTGTGAGAGTTTTTCATATTTCCTCAATCTTCCAAAAACTATCTTTAAAATGCCAGAATGATGGGCTTCTTCCACCATCTGCCTTATCATGGCGTTCACAGCATGCCTAAACCTTTTCTAGCGTATTCTGTATAGTTTACTGAGCTTTTTGGATTTTTCATCCTTATTCACTTTTGCCAGTCTGCTCTTCCGCTCTTGTCCAGTACCACAGTCTGATAGAACGCATTTGCCTAAATAAGATATGGGCGCTTTAGGCCTTCAAACCATAATTTTGCGAGGCTTACTACACCTAGATTTACATAGAGGGGCTTGCCTCCTTTAGGCGGAGGCTTCTCAACCCTAACTGTTATAAAGTCCATCCCAACCCTCTCATAGATTATTTTAAGCCTTCTCTGCTTATCTTTCCACCTCAACTCGCCCCTACACTTCAGCCAAACCCCCTAGGCAGATATAGGCGTTCATCATCAATTCTATAGCAGTCACATCTAACAATTACCCTAAGACCCCTTCTACCATTCTTTTTTCAGCATCTTGGCATTGAAACCTTGGCTATATGCTTTGGAAGCTTTCCTTCAGCCTCAAGCCTCAGAAAACTCTTCCAAGCCTCATTATTCTTGTTTATTATTTGTTGGGCTGCTGCGGAGTCTATTAAAGGAGTATACCTCTCCTCAAGTTTACGGATTATGGTTTCAAGAGAAATCAACTTATTTACTGGATTAAAGAGTGACAGGTACCGTGAAATGCGGCTTAGGTTTCTACAGCCGCTGGGCTACTGTATTCACGTAGCTTGCCAAGGCGCCTGAAATGCCAAAAATGTAAATTTAAGGTGGGTGAGGGAGAAAACCCCAGATGTAACAAATAAACATGAATTAATGAGAATGAACATCTGGGGGTAAACGGATAATTTTCTCCCAATCTACCTTAAGCATAACAATAATTATCGCAATTAGTAAGATTGTTGTCGCCATCATTGCCCATATGCTGCCCTCCTCACCGCCGAAGATTATTTCTATGAAGCTGATTGACAGTCGCCCGCCATAAGCTAGAATGAGGCTCATCACTATTTTCCCGAGAAAACATGGTATAAAAGCCTTAATGAAGCTGTAATGCATTATTCCAAGCGGTATAAGAATTAAGTCATCTGGTAGAGGAGTTAACGCGAAGATAAAGATGGCTAAAGAACCATAGCGCTTGAAGATTTTCAAAATATAGTCTACTTTCCTCTTCCTTTCATCGCTTATAACTGCTCTACCATAGTATCCAAGCATGTAGCCGAACATTTCACCTAAAGCTGCTCCTAAGCCAGCTGAAAGCGCTAAAAATATTGGATTAAGAATTTTGCCCATCATAACTATTAGAATCGTATAAGGTACTGGAATAACTATGGATGCTGCCCCTAGAAAGCTCGCAACAAAAATGCCTAGATAACCATACTGAAGGGCAATACTCCTTAACCAATCGTTAAATTGCTCAAGCCAAGATAAATCCTGCCAAACGCTCGACCAGCTAAACATTTAAACTTCACCTACATAGCTTTTTTAAGGAAGACCATGCTTAAAAATTTATGTCTCAGAAATTTTAAATTCAGTAAATGCTAAATAATATATTTGGATAGGACCGGAATGCGACAGAAAAGCTTAGATGAATTTTATCAGATATTTGAGTCTGAGAGATATGAGATCAGCGAGGGTGAACCATCTAAACAGCAAGAGGAGGAATATGAGGGGGAGGAGGACGGAATTTTAGAGAAGGTTGAGGTTGAGGGAGTGGCTGCGCCGGATAATCTTCCTCCCGCTTATCTCGTCTCCGCCGGCTATGATGGTTCTAAAGGGGCTGTTTACTTAAAACTTTATGAACCAATCTCACAGCGTATATACTTTTGGTATGATAATACAGGTCATAAACCCTATCTCCTCACAAACATCCCAGTTAATGAGCTCGAGAAGCTCGAGAGAGTTATTAGTCATCCAGGTTTCGACCATCTTGAGACTGTGGAGAAATACGATGCTTTACATGACCGGATGATTACTGTAACGAAGGTTGTCGCTAAGGATCCTCTTGCAATTGGAGGGCGACCTAAAGGCTGCATAAGGGATATTATTCCTGAAGATTATCCGCTCATGTTTGGAAATAATAGAGAGGTTAAAGTTTGGGAGGCTGCTATCAAGTATTATCAATGTTACATTTATGACCGCGGCCTTCAGCCTGGCATGCTGTATAGAATTGAGGGTGGAAATTTAATTCAGCATATCAATGAAGAGTCCGAAAGAAGCATCAAAGAGATAGTTGAGAGGTTTATTAATGAATCAAGTGACCTCTTACCGTACCTTGAAATGTGGGCTAGGCTACTTGAATATCCGGCTCCAAAGATTCGCCGGGTTGCCCTAGACATAGAAGTTTACTCGCCGATTGCAACGCGAGTCCCGGATCCTGAAGAAGCATCTCAGCCGGTTATATGCGCCTCACTTGTTGGCTCAGATGGGAAGAAGAGAGTTCTTCTCCTTCGGCGTACGGGTGTTGATGAGGGCGACATGAGTTTCCCCAGCGATGTTTCCATAGAGTTTTATACCTTGGAAGCTGATTTGCTCAGGGAAATCTTCAGTGCACTAAACGATTACCCATTTGTGATAACATTTAATGGAGACGACTTTGACCTAAACTACCTATATCATAGGGCTAAAATCTTAGGCTTCTCAAGAAGCGAGGTGCCGATTGAGAGGGGGCATAGGATTTGCCTACTGAAGTATGGTGTCCACATAGATTTATACAGATTCTTCCTTAACAAGTCTATTCAAGTTTACGCCTTCGGGCAGAAGTATCGTAACGTAACCTTAGATGAGGTTGCACAAGCATTACTTGGCAGATCAAAAATTGAACTAGCGAAACCATTGCCGGAGCTTACTTATAGCGAGCTAGCCAAGTACTGTCTTAATGATGCTGAGATAACCCTAGCGCTCACATCCTACAATGATGATCTTGTAATGAAGCTCCTGATGGCTTTAATTAGAATAAGCCGTATGCCAATGGAGGATGTTAGCAGGCAGGGTGTTTCAAAGTGGATTCGCAGCTTCATGTATTATGAGCACCGTAGGCGGAATATACTCATACCCAATAGCAGCGATATTATTGCCGCCAGGGGGACAACTGCCACTAGGGCGATTATTAAAGGTAAGAAGTATATGGGCGCTATAGTTGTTAAGCCAATTCCAGGCGTGCATTTTAATGTTGCAGTTATGGACTTCCAGAGCTTGTACCCATCAATAATCAAGGTTTATAACTTGGGCTATCAGACTGTTAGGTGCATTCATAAGGAATGCATAAATAATGTTGTTCCTGGGACGCCCCATTGGATATGTAGAAAGCATAGAGCTCTTGAAAGCGCACTTATAGGTGCGCTTAGGGATTTAAGGGTTAAGTGGTATAAACCTAAGGCTAAGGATAAATCTCTCCCAGCAGAACAGAGGGATTGGTATAATGTAATACAAAGCGCGCTAAAGGTTATTTTAAACGCCTCCTATGGAGTCTTTGGGGCTGAAATATTTGACTTATATTGCCCACCAGCCGCCGAGGCTATAGCTGCTATAGGTCGCAACGTAATTACGCAAACTATAGAGAAAGCTCGTGAGCTAGGGATTGAAGTAATATATGGCGATACGGACAGCCTATTCCTAAAAAATCCCTCTCCAGATCAAGTTAAGACCTTATCTGAATGGGCTGAGAAGGCTCTCGGTATGGATCTCGATGTCGACAAATACTATCGTTACGCCGTTCTAAGCTCAAGAAAAAAGAATTACTTGGGAGTTCTCGAGGATGGAACCGTTGACGTCAAAGGGCTTACTGGTAAGAAGAGGCATATACCGCTGTTCATAAAGAGGTATTTTGATGCTATTGAGAATATTCTTAGTCGCGTTAAGACCCCAGCTGAATTCGAGGTTGCGAAGAAGGATATTGAGCGAACAATACGTGAATGTTACATGAAGCTTAAGAATAGGGAGTGGGAAGACATAAATGACTTAGCCTTCGAAGTTGTTTTAGGTAAAGTTCCTAAGGCGTATAATAAGACTACGCCTCAGCATGTTAAAGCAGCATTCATACTACAGGCTAAGGGCATTGAGGTTAAGGCTGGGGACACAATAAGGTTCGTTAAGATCACCAGGGAGCCATTTGTTAAGCCAGTTCAGCTGGCAACATCAAAAGAGATAGATGTCGACAAATATATCGGACACCTAAGGTCAACGTTCGATCAAATATTAGATGCATTAAACCTAGAATTCGACGAAATAGTTGGCTTAACAAGGCTCGAACACTTCATCTAGAACTGTTTGCCCCTAGATGCTTATTCTCATTAATTTGTTTTCATTCGCTGCAACAGGACTTTTTCTTCACCCACTCCATCA
>Ga0080004_1182578_pt1 | contig 20665 bp, 21 predicted proteins | sample WasSprMetagenome_FD_69207 | JGI IMG/M metagenome (GOLD analysis project Ga0080004, IMG submission 69207) | Sulfidic aquatic microbial communities from Washburn Spring, Yellowstone National Park, USA - WS (SPADES assembly) (version 2) | ecosystem: Environmental > Aquatic > Thermal springs > Hot...
CGCTTGGAAGCTGCAAAACCCCCGATGCGCCGTCCCCCACCGTTGGCGGCGAAAGCACCCATGAAGCCCTAAAGGCGAGGTGGAACGGATAGTTATAAAATGTTAACTATCCGACAACGGTGTCGGCTCCGATATTTCTCTTGAAGTCCTCTGTTTTTAGAGAAAAATTCTGGAAGTATGCTTACTTGTTTCGGTCTGGCGGAGGCTACTAAGCTGTTTTTCATATTCGGTAGAGGAAGGAGTAGGAATTAGAACTTCTTGGTCGCGGGCGAAGATTTCAGCAAAAAGGTATATCAGTTCCACTGATCCGTTTCTAATATGACGTTGTCGGGACTTATTTTCTCCACATAGTTGCATATGTCGCTCTTCAGCTCCTCTGGATTTTGATCTGGATGAAATTTCACAACATCCGCGAATCTTTTGATGGCTTCTAAGGCTTTTGGAGACGGCCCAAGGCAGTTGATAGGTGCTGAAATCTATATTCTCTCTAGTGGAATTTTGTATTTCCTTGACAAGCCCCACACGCCATGCTGCCTAGAGTGAACAAACATGTTCATCCGTTCCTCTCAAGCAATTCAATTATTTTATCCTCAATCTTCCACTGTTCTTTAAAATGGTTGTTATAAGCGTTAAAGATTTTATAAAACCAGTAGATAATTCCTAATCCCAGCGTTGCGAAGGTTATTATTAGGCAAAATTTGAGACTGATTTTCTGTTCCATGACATCTCCATCTGGGAATATTTTTCTAAACAAAGCTGTCTGTTTTTTCTCGTGAAAAAGCAAATCTTTTGAGAGAAAGTAGGCTGCAAGAAAAATTGGGAATACTAGAAACGCAGATAAAGCCCACAATAACGCTTTTCTATCATGAAGGTTGTCTGTTTCAGTTTCTAAATGTATCCCTCTATTTTTTAGGGCGCATGATAACAGGTTTTCCAACGCTCTCTGGCGTTGGAAATGTTTATTCCTCCTTTCAATTAAAAGATAAAGCATTGGAAATATGGCTAGGCCGAACGTGATTATTGAAAGTAGAAACCACATAGAAAACCACATGATCCTATCTGTGCTTGCCCTTTTCAGAATGTTTTCTTTGATTTTTTCTAAGTCTTCCATTTGCCATACCATAATATGATATGGTTTATAAGTATCTTTACTTAGACACCACGTGATGCAAGAAAGGCCTTTGGTTTCCGTGATAATCCCGGTCTATAACGAAGAGTTTACAGTAGGCGATGTGATTGAAAGAGTTAAGAAGACTGTTGATATGATGAACATTCCTCATGAAATTTTGGTTGTTGACGACTGCTCAACTGATAATTCTCTGGAGGTTTCCAAAAACAAAAATGTAAAGGTTTATCAGCTAAAGCAACACGTGGGGAAGGGTCACGCATTAAGACTTGGATTTAGAAAGGCGAAAGGTGAAATAATCGCAACCTTAGACTCGGATGGGTCACATAACCCAGAAGAGCTTCCGAAGTTGTTAGACCCCGTGCTGAATAATGAGGCAGATCTCGTTATCGGATCAAGATTTCTGGATGGAACTAACATCTTTCACAATAAACTGAACAGAATGGGGGTTCACCTTTTTAACTCTTTTATAAAGCTGCTCACAGGAAAAGCGACCACGGATTCTCAGTCAGGATACCGCGTAATTAGATCGGCTATTTTAAAAAAGTTGAATTTGAAGTCTGATGGATACGAAATTGAGTCAGAGATATTAGTAAAAGTTCTAAAAAAGGGGTATAGAGTGAAAGATGTGCCGATAAAGTTTGAACAGAGAACTCACGGGAAATCTAAACTCGACCCTTTCAAGGACGGTTTAAAGATTCTCAAAACGATTTTAGTTGCGTTTGTGAGTGGCTGAAATGGACGTGGAAGGGGATTTTCCTCCCAAAGTTTCGGTAGTTATCACCACCTTTAACAACGAGCGAACCATTGATGAATGTTTAAAATCGGTTTTTGAGCTGGAATACCCAAAGGATAGGCTGGAAGTAATAGTTATTGACGGGGGATCAGAAGATTCAACGGTGCAAATAGCTGAAAAATACCCTGCAAAAGTTGTCGTGAAACCTTCAAATGCCCCAGCGGCTTACAATTATGCAATTAAGATTGCGAATGGAGACGTTATTGCGATTCTAGATGCGGATGTAAAAGTTGAAAAAAGCTGGTTAAGCAAGCTGGTGAAATACCTCAGAGACCCGCAGGTGGCGGGGGTGGGTGGAGGAATTGAAACATGGAATTATCAGGATGCATTGCCGAGATGCATAGGCTACGAAATTAAATACAGGTATAGGCGTCTTCTAAAAGACTACAGCGTTAAACGGCTGGCAACGATGAATTTGCTGCTGAAGCGGAAAGTTTTAGAAGACGTCGGGGGCTTCGATGAAAGTCTCCCAACACAGTATGATACAGATATCTGCTATAGGATAACAAGTAAAGGGTATAGGCTGATTTTTGAACCAAATGCAAAATGTTATCATTTCAACAGACCCACATGGCGGGAGTACTTTAAACAGCAGCTCCAATATGGCAAAAACACTCTCAGGCTTTATCTCAGAAACCCGAAGCTTATAAAAGGAGATAAAATAACGGATTTTGGGATGAACATTCAACCAATCTTGCTGCTCACCGCCCTTGCATCGGCTATTTTAGGGTTAACATTTGAAAATACACTGTTTCTATTGTGTGTGTCAGCCTTTATACTGGCTTTCTTAATTGCATATTACATATTTTGCGCGGTTAAAATTTCGGCTTTTTTTAAGGATTCCACTGCCATGCTATTGGTTATCGTTTACTTTGTTAGGGCTGCTGCATGGACGTTAGGGGGAGCAGTCACAGTTTTTAACGCTTTAAGGAAGGCGAGACAAATTGGTTGACGTGTGTTTTATAACCCCGGAGTACATGCCCATAATGGGAGGGATAGGATCATATGTTTACTACTTATCCAATGTTCTTGCCAGCTACAGAAATCGCATATACATTGTAACTAAAGGTTATTCTGAAGAGGAGAAAAAATTATGCGAAAAAATTTGGGTTTTTAGACTTAAAACTTTTAGAACTCCATTGCTGGAATTACTCCTTTTCTATAGACTTTCCTCTAAAAAACTGATGGAAATTGGTAGGAAGTTCTCGATAGACATAGCACATGTTAATCTCCCTTTAGTTCCAAGTTTTGCCGTTCCAAAAAATTTTGGAAAAGCTTTAGTGGCAACTGTTCACTCGACATGGAAAGGCGAGAATGAAGGGCTTAAGCACGAATCTTTTTTAAAGTTAAATTCAAACGAGAAAATTGTAAGAAGTTGCAACAATATTTTGAGGTTTTTCGAGTATAGGCTGCTTAAACGTTCTGACGAAATCATTGCTGTGAGCGAATATACCAAAAAAGAGCTTTTAGAAAGTTACGACTTAAACGCGAACAAAATCAACGTGATTTATAATGGTGTAGACGTTAACAAGTTTAAACCATCAAACGATAAGGACAAAGTCAAGAAAGCACTGGGATTAAATGGTGACAAAATTATCCTTTACGTGGGTCGCTTATATTGCAGAAAGGGGTTACCAACCCTTTTAATGGCAGCTCCTCTCATCCTCCGAAAATTTAAAAATGTGAAATTCGTGATTTCAGGAAAGGGTTTTGGTGGTGAGGAAGATAGGTTTAAAGCCTTTGCCAACCGGCTAAAAGTAGGGGGAAACATCACTTTCATTGGTTATTTTCCGGACGAAGAACTCCCTAAGCTATATCAAGCGGCTGATATCTTTGTGCTTCCGTCAGTTTATGAAAACCTGCCTTTTGCGTTATTGGAAGCCATGGCAACCTCTCTGCCAGTGGTGACAACAAAAGTGGGCGGTATTCCAGAGGTTGTCCAGGAGGGAAAAAATGGGCTCTTATTCGATCCTTTAGATTTTCAAGGTCTAGCCGAAAAGGTTTTGTATTTGCTGGAAAACCCTGCTTTTGCCTCTGAGATTGGGTTCTTAGGCAGAAAGACCGTGGAGGAAAAGTTTGACTGGAGGCACATAGTTAAGCAGGTGCTTAAGGTTTACGATAAAGTGCTGCCTAAATGACCCTCATGAGGTTTCTATAGTGGGTGACAATTTTCTGGAGAATTCTAGTCAGCTCGGGACTTGAAAAAATCAACTTTGTCAACAAGGAGTGTTCATATATTTTAAGCTGCATTTTCACTGGCAAATCCACTACGGGAGCGGCGAATTTACGGAGATATGCCTCCTTATAACCAACAACTTTTATTTTTTCCCTGTCCATTTTTGTTTTTTGAACAATGTAGTTCAGATGGCTTATTCTCTTCCAATCTAATCCCATGATTTCTGTGGCAACCATGTCCAAGGCTATCGGACATTTGCTTGCCAAAATGAGATTCATTTTCACGGGATTTCCTCTGGTTGGGCCGTTTCCCTCCATTGCCGTTGATGCGTCCATTATCGTTACCGGCTTAGTCAGCATATACAACCAGAACAAGACCTCATTTACGTAGGGATGCAGAAAAATCCTTTTTCTGTCTGGAATTAACCCGAAAAGGTTTTTGATGGCTCCGCTGTACGTCGTGAATTCATGGGTTTTCATTACGGGCACGTTAAGTACAAAGTCAACTTCAAACAGGGTTTTAGGTAGAAAAAGTTTCCCAATTCTGGACCCTTTAAGATTCACTTGGACGAGCTTGTCTCTTGAAAGATTTATTGTTCCGCCACCAGCCCTTTCAGCGGCCTCTCTTATCCCAGTTTTTTCAAAGGCTAAATCGCATGAGTAATTGTAACCGTCCGACTCTCCAACTATAACCTCTTCAGATGTTTTCTTGAGCAGTTTTACAATGTGATAAATAACTTTAGGGCTTGTTACCGCGCCTGGGACGTATTCTGGCATGCACATGTTTGGCTTTACTAGCACTTTGCCCTTAACTTTAAGGTTGAGTTTTTGAAGGGTTTCTTCTAACTTTCCCGCAAGGTTTTGGCTATCAACCTCTGACATTATAACTTCTTTCGTTGTTTTTTCCATTTACTTGCACTTTTCAACAAGTATGCATCCTGGGTCTGAGGCGAGAATGTCGTGGGTGTATGAATAAGCCCTTGCTCTGCATCCGCCACAAATATATTTGAAAGCACAGTTTCCACATGACCCTTTAAGATTTTTTCTGTTTCTTAAAGCTTCGAATATTTCGGAGTTCAGCCACAAGTCTTCAAAAGTGTCAGTTTTTAGGTTTCCTACCTTTATTGGAAGGAAAACGCATGGTTGAACATCTCCATCCGGAGTTATTGAGCAGTAAAGCCTTCCAGCTCCGCATCCACCGATAAAATCAGCAAGGGCCGCTGCCTTTTTGCTTACTTTGCTTGTTTGCATATGCGCCATTGGAAGGAAAATTTCGCCGGATTCCCCTTGTTGATGGGATAAGGCGACCCTAGCCAGTTGGGGCGTTGTCGTCAAAATTGTCACTTTAGAACCCGACAACAGCTTGTCCAGCAAGAAGAGCATGATTTCCTCCCTTTCCTCTGGTGAAAGATCCTCTGAAACCATTTCAACTCCCCTTCCAGTTGGGACAAAGTTGAAAAGCGCAAATCTTTTAGCGCCTATTCTTTCCGCTAGCTCCAATATTTTCGGTACTTCTTTGAAGTTTTTCTTTGTAGCTGTTACGGCTACTGAGGCGCATAGGTCTTGCTCAACGCAGTTTTTTAATCCAGCTATTGCTAAATCGAAGGCTCCTGGAAATCCTCTAAAATCGTCGTGGATTTTTGCGTCGCTTCCATCAATGCTGATTTCAACATAATGTACTCCGATTTCCTTTAACCTTTGCGCTGTTTGCTTATTCAGCAGAGTCCCGTTAGTAGCTAGTGAGACATAAAGCCCAGAGTCAACGGCGTGTTTGGCAACTTCAAAAAAGTCTTTACGCATTAAAGGTTCTCCTCCAGAAAAGGCTAAGGCAACAACGCCAAAATCTGCAAGCTGGTCAACAACGTTTAGGGCTTCTTCCGTTTTCAGCTCGTTCCCTGCCAACGCGTTAGAGTTTGAATAGCAGTGCTTACACTTCAAATTACATCTGTAAGTATAGTCCCAGACGACGAGGAAAGGCGAGTAAACCGTTAAAGGTTTCCTAATGCCAAAATGAATAAACGTTTTAGCAATGCTTTTTATCCCCCTCCTCGCGTAGGGATCGGCCAAAATTTTTTTAACTTTTTCCCTATCAATAGCCAAGCTTTTCCTCAGGAATTCCACCCAGAAATTTATCACACTGGAAGGTACACTGCACTTTTTGCACTTTTGCGAATCTAAACCGACATATTGGTCAAGGGCGACGTCAAGCACTTGTCTGCCGCAACCATCACATTTTTTAAGGGATAACATAAGCATTTTTTTAATCATTGGGAAAGTTATTACGGCATTCCAGAAGCTGCTGTATTTTATGGGATTCAAGACCTAACCCTTTTCGTCAATGTTGGTTAAGAGTCTTTGGTTAAAATGTTTTTGTGCCAAAACATTTGAAAGGAAGCGCTCGGCTCTTTTCAAGTCTTCATAACTGTTTATGTTAATAGCAGCCTCAACGTCCTCCAAAATAAGAGTTTCTTGTTCCATTTCTCCTTCAAAAATTTTGGCCCCATCTAAGACGTTGATTCCAGAAACTACATAGTCCACACCCTTATAACTGCAAAGTGAAGGTGTTGAAAGCCCGATTTCCCTAAACTTTTCGATGGGAACCAAAACGGTTAGGGCTGGTTTTCCGCATTTTTCATAAATTGAAAGGATTTCATCTATGAAGCTTCCAGTTAATGCAGGCAGGTCTGAGGAAACAGTTAAAACTGGACGGTATAACTCGCCCTTCATTATGGCTTGCTTCAAATCTTCATGATAGCCTTTTCCATCGGTTTGAATAACCCTTAAACCTTCAAGAAGGCATTTTTCCTCGGTTTTTGGCGTGCTAGGACTTGTTACAACGTAAAAGTCTGAAACTTTACTTGAAGACTGCACAGCGTTAACAACCCAATTTATTAATGGTTTGCCCATGAAAGAAGCCAGAGGCTTTTCAATTTTTGAACCAAACCTTTTACTCCTCCCCCCAGCCATTATTAAAGCTGGAAACTTCATGCAATAACCCCGCCAGCCACTGCGAGTAAGCATATAGCCCTAACTAATTCATTTGTTGCGCCAAGAACGTCTCCCGACGTGCCGCCGAAAACTCTCTCTGAAAGCTTTTCCAAAATAAACCCTGCGAAAAAGCTGATCAGTAAAAAGGCTATGCTTGAAAAACCAGCGAGTGGTAAAATAATGAAGAAAGAAATGAGATAGGATAAGGCGATAAGTTTGTTTCCTTTATTAAGCTTAACAAACAATTCGCCTAGCCCCCCATATGCTGGTTTCCCAAACCATGCCATCGTAAACATCGCCAGTTTCGCCGAAACCTCAGCGCAAATAAAAGCTTTCAAAACAAGGTTGAGGTTTATTAGGAAAATTCCGAGAAAGGCCAAAAACTCTACAAAAACCGCTAAGAAAGCACCCCTATAGGTTACAATCCAAGCATGTGCCGCAAACCTCCTCTCTTCGAGTGTTTTAAATCCTAATGCGTTTCCTAAATCGACGAGCCCATCAAAATGTTGAAGTCCCGTTAAGAAAAGCAAAAAGGAAAGAGTTGCCCCCGCTGAAAAAATTCTTGCAAATATGCTTCCCATACTCCCGAAAAGCATTTGTAAAATGGGTGTAAAAAGCGAAAGTATGATTGTGCAAAATTGAAAATAGGCTGCTGCGAACAGGCCAATGATCGCCCCAATGACGGGGAAAAGAAACATGTATCTTGCCGAGGTTTTGATGAAGCTCTCTTCTTTGGTTGATGGAATTATTGTGAGGAAGGCTACCAAATCTTTAAAAACACTGAGGGCTTTCATAACACGTTATTAAGATTACCGAAACAAAAATATGAATGTTGCTGCAGAAAGGCTTGCAATAAGGAGGATTAACATGTCCCTTGGAAAAGCCGTTAAAGGCCTCTTGAAACTTTTAAGGCTTCCGTATTGGCTGATGACTGGAGGATTGTCGCTATTAATTTTATTGGCTCTAAAATCAGAAATGTTGGGAACATTAGATGTTAAGACGCTGCTGTTAACCTTTTTCTCGATGGCCTTCATATGTTCAGCCGGATTCTCGATAAACGACTTTTTCGATAAAAATGCAGACGCATTAGTCAAACCAAATAGACCTATCCCTGCAGGGGAGTTATCCCCAAAAACCGCTGTTCATGTTTCAGTTATACTTTTCTTATTGGGATTACTTCAAGCATTTCTCCTCAACTGGTTATGCTTCTTGATTGTGCTGATAGACTCTTTTTTGTTAATTGTATATTCCGCGTTTATAAAGCGGAAGTCCGGTTTAGCCTCAAACATCTTAGTTGGTGGTTTAACAGGGACAGCGTTTCTTTACGGTGAAGCCTCAGCGTTCGGGAAAATAACAGCTGCCTCGTTGACTATGTACCCGATTTGTCTTGGAAGCATTGGCGGAAACGTTTTGAGGGACATTATAAGCCTTGAAGGTGACTGCAAGGTGGGATATCCAACTTTGCCACAAAAATTTGGTGTGGAGAATTCAGCCAGGATAGCGGCTTTATTCTTTATTGGCTGCGCAGTGTTTTCACCACTTCCTTATTTATTCCGCATTTTTAGCGAGAAATACTTAGCGCTTATGCTTGTTTGGAGTTTGATGATTATAGGTTGTTCAATTCGCCTTTTTAAAAAGCCCCTTTCTCAAGAGGCTGTGAGAAAAAGCGAGCGGATGCTGACTATGTCGATGATTTTTTTGCCGTTAGCTCTAACAGTTGAGGCGATTGCATGAAAAAAACTGAAAGCATCTGCCCAGTGTGCCTTAAAAAGGTTGATGTTGAAGTCCATCAAGATAAAGGCAAGGTTATAATGCGGAAAAAATGTAGGGAACATGGATTATTTTCTGTTCCTCACTGGCAAAGCGCAAAAATCTTCAACTACGTGGAAAAATTTGACTTCTTTAAATATAACCTCAAAAACGTGGATCCGAAAAAGGATGAACAATGCCCCTTTTCATGTGGACTCTGTAGTAACCATTTGTCAAAAACGGTTATCGCAGTTATTGACCTAACTAAGAAATGTGATTTAAACTGTTCCATATGCTTTGCAAGTTTTCCTGAATATGAGAACGAGTACGAACCAAGCAGAGATGAAATTTTCAAAATGTTAGAATTTTTAAGCCGCCTTAACCCCAAACCTCCAGCTGTTCTTTTCTCCGGAGGCGAACCGCTACTACGGGAGGATCTAGCCGAGATAATAAGTTTTGCCCATGAACTAGGCTTTTTGACAATCCTTGCTACCAACGGAATTAGGATGGCTAAAAGTCCGAGTATAGCGGCTAAATTAAAGAGAAGTGGGTTAAACGTTGTCTATTTGCAATTTGACAGCCTAAAAGATGGAGTTTACGAGAAGCTGAGGGGGAGGAAGCTTTTAGAGGAAAAGTTAAAGGTTATTGAAATATGCCGCAAATACGATATTGAAGTTATACTCGTCCCCACCCTGATAAATGGGATAAACAACAACGAAATCGGGGACATCATAAGGTTTGCTGCTAAAAACTCGTACATTGTGAGGGGAGTTGTATTCCAACCTATTGCCTTTACGGGGAAGGCGTCAAACGGCTACTTAATAGACGAGTGGACAGATTACACCTTCGCAGAAGAGGTTGAAAAACAGACCTTAAACGAGATAAAAGCTGAAGACCTTTTCCCGGTGCCAATAATGACGCCGCCAATAATGGTTATGAGAAAATTCATGAAAAAACCCTGGCCGCTTTTTTCATGCAGCCCCCACTGTGGCATTGTAAATTGGATATATGTTTCAAGGGATGGACGCTTAATACCACTAAACAAGCTCCTTGATTTCGAGAAATTCTTCGGCGCATTGTTAAGGTTATCTGAATCTGTCGACTCAAAAGGGAAAATTCAAATATTGTTAACCTTGTTTTTTGCAGCATTAAAATCCTTGAACTGGAACATGGTCCACAAGGAAGTTGGCGTATTAAATTTTTTCAAGACTGTTTTGAGGGTTCACGCGTCACCCACATACAGGTCGCTTGGCAACATTAGGCGAAGAATTTTCCTGCTGGGATGCATGGCCTTCATGGACAGATACAACTTTGACATAAACCGTGTTAAAAGATGCGTAATCCACTACATCACACCCGATTTAAGGATAATACCCTTCTGCGCTTACAACAACATCTACAGAACCATTGTCGAAGCGGAATATTCTAAAAAATCTTTGGAGGCCAAGGTCAAGCTTCTGTGAGCTACTCCACGACTGAAGTCGGGAGCTTCCAGCGTTTAGGGCAGGCTTCACGCCTATCCCCTCATTCGGGGGGCTCACAGCTCCCCCATCCCATGCCTCTCTTCAAGGTGTGAGCTAAAGCCTGCCACCTCAGCCAAACTGGCTTTAGGCTTCACAGGCCACCGCAACATGCTTTCTCAACAATTTAAGCTTTGCCCATTCACCCCAGAGTAAAACTCTAGTTTTTCTGGCGCTCATTTTATAACTTTTAGATTCAGCACACAAAAGTTATTGGAAAACTCAAAAATGTCGGTCTTTTCGTTGTATATCCACAACTCAAAAACCAGGTGGAAGTCTCCCGTCTCATTAAAGGATATTTCTACTGGTTCTTCCCACTTTTCCCCCTTGTTCAACACTGCGCTATAACTTCTGTTCTCCTCCATTTGAAGAGGGATGGACTGAATTGGTTGGTTTGTTATTTTCAGCAAAACCTTGCAGTTTATACTTTTTTCCATGTGGTTTTCAACAACAATCCATAATTTGCATGTGTTGTTTTCGCCTATAACTAGTAGTTCCGGGTAGTTTTTTGCTTCCTTTTGCTCGTCAAGGATGGAAAAGGAGACAAACTCGTTGGGTTTCATAAAGGCGATGTAACTGAATATTAAAAGAACGAAGGCTATAGTTAATGCAATAGTTACTGAAATCGTATAATTGTCTCCTTCAAAGAATTGTTTGATAATTTTCTGCAACTTTTCCCTCAACCCTTTATTCCCCCTACTGTCAGTTTATCAGCAATTTAATTACGGCTACCCTTTGCAAGCATATTTTATCTTCATAGGTTGCTGTTCGCGACAAGAGCAGATTAGAGTTTCCCACAACTAGATAAATTCTTCGTAGACTTCGATAAGTCTCTTCACATTTATTTCCCAACTGTATTTCTGCTCCACAATTCTTCTAATCTCTTCAGTAATGATAGGTCCGTTGTTGTAAGAAAACTCCAAAACAGCTTCAGCAAGGGCTGTTACGTCATCGGATGGCACTATTTTCCCGCAATTTTTATCGACAATTTCAGGTACGCCTCCAACATTGGTCGCTATTACCGGAAGACCGCAAGCCATGGCTTCAAGCAAAACTAGGGGCATACCCTCTCCGGATTTTGAGGGCAAAACGAATACATCTGAGGCATTATAATAGAGGGGAAGAAGATCGTCTGAAACAAAACCTAAAAGTTTAAAGTTATTTTCAAGCCTAAACTCTTTAATCTTCAAGCTGATTCGTTCGAAATCGGGTCCTCCACCTACCACAAGAAATATCAGCTTCGGGTTTTTTTCAACGGCAATTCTTGCGCTTTCCAGAAGAAGGTCTATCCCATTTTTATATACTAGGCGCCTGACGGTTAAAACGATGAAAGAGTCCCTTGAGAAGCCCAAAGATCGCTTAGCATCAATTTTTGATGCTGGCGGTTTAAAACGGTCTATGTCAACTCCGTTGTAAAGAACTTCGGTTTTTCGAGGGTCTGCGCCTAAGCTGAGAACATATTTTAGTGTGGCTTTGCTGACAACTACTATTTTGTCGGAGTCTTGTAGAACCCTTCTGCCAATAAAGAGGTCGTTTAGTTTTTCAGCAAAATCCCAGAAGCCCCCATAATTTATGAAAGTGTTATGCTGGGTAAGCACTACAGGTTTTGAGCATTTTTTCGCCACCTCTACGGCAAGATAAGAAGAAAGGTAGGGGTGTCCATGCACATGCACCAAGTCACTGTTTCTAATACGTTTTAAGAAAGTTCTATAACTATCGGGCTTAGGAATGATGTAGGGTATTCCTTGTCTTAGCCCTATTTTTAAAGCCGGATAACAATAGACTTCTATCCCGTCCAAAACGTAGTTTTTCCTTTCAGTCATATCACTTGTGAGGACAATGGGTTTTAAGCCCCTCTGCAGTAGACGTTTGCTCTGTTCATAGACAACCCTCTCTATTCCACCCACGTGGGGCAGGAAGAGATGTGTTACAATACATATCTTCGCAGATTTCATTGGATGCACTACCGAATTCTACATTCTTGACGCTCTCCACGGCTGAAGCCGGGAGGTTCTTGCTTCTAAGGTGTTCATCGGTTGGTTGTTCATAGCCCTTCTAGGCTTCCACCTCATTCCATTCCACCTTAGAAGCAGGGGTGTGCCCCCCCGTTAACGCCGCCTCGTGGAGGTGGCCTATATTTGGGACGCCTACGGCGTCCCTGTTCGCCTCCAATCCGCAGGAGAGGCATTTGAAGAGCCTTCCTCTTGTAGCTATGTCCTCAGAACGGCATAGTGGGCATTTGCTTGACGTCTTGTACTCGCTTCTCTCCTCCACTTCTATGCCGTGTTCTTCGGCTTTCTCCATGAACCTCCTGGCCATGTAGTTGAAGCTCCAGAAGTTGTTTACCATGCCATTTACTTTACTGTGGCTTTTTGTTCTTATGTTCTTCAATCTTCCCAGAACTATTTTTGAGATGCCAAGATGATAGGCGTCTTCAACTATGGTTTTTATCATGGCGTTCACGGCGTGTCTGAATCTCCTCTGGCGCATTCTGTACAGTTTTCTGAGCTTCCTCGAAGTTTTAACTTTGTTCATCCTCGCTAATCTGCTCTGCTCTTTGGCTATCTTTCTTGTCCAGTACCACCAGTCGGATAGAACTGTTCTGCCTGAGAAGGCTATGGGCTGTTTTAGGCCTTTGAACCATATTATGGCTAGGTTGACAACGCCCAAGTCTATGTAGAGGAGCCTATTGCCTCCTTTAGGTGGAGGCTCCTCGACTTTAACCGTCATAAAGCCCCTCCACACTTCATCCAACTCATCGTAGGTTATCTCCAGCCTTCCCTGCCTGCCAATCCTACAACAGTCGTTTCTAACTTGAGCTCTTTTTTGCCGTTTTCTTCCAGTGTCTTGGCATTGAAACCTTTGTTGTGTGTTTTGGAAGTCTTCCCTCTGCCCTAAGCCTCTTTAGCGCTGGGAAGCTCCTACAAGCCTCATTGTTCTTGTTTATGATTTGCAGGGTTCTTGTTTATGATTTGCAGGGCTGTTGCCGAGCCAACCAGCGAAGCGTATTTTTCATAGAGACGCTTAAGATGCCACTCAAACTTCCTGTAGCATATGTAAGCCTGCCTCCTTTCAAAGTTCACCTCATCGTATAGCCTAGCGCAGTTGTCCGCGAGCCTCCATAAGGCGGGGCAACCTTCAACTATGAATATGTTAGTTCTCTTCACTTCAAACGCCCTTCTGGGCTTCAATGTATTTTTCAACGGCCTCTTTAGAAACGGCGCCTATCGCCGAAACATAGTAGCTGCGCGTCCATAGGGACGGCGGTTTCAGCAGTTCTGGAAACCCCTTTCTAAGGATGTTTGAGCTTCCGCCCTTAATTCTCTTCACAATCATGTGGACTGGTATTGTTGGATAGGCCGATATGAATAGATGGACGTGATCTGGGTTTATGGCAAGTTCAAGGACCTTAATCCCAAGCTCATCTGCAACCTGATAAATTATCTGCTCAAGCCTCTTCTCAACCTTCCCCAACTAGGACCGGCTTCCCCCTCTTTGGACACCAGACCAAGTGGTACTGGATCAGAAAAATCTTGTTCCTCAAATGTTGATAGGCTTTCACAGGCCTACATAACTTGTCGCCACATTTAAGCCTATTGACAATTCATCCCAAGGTTAAAACCGTAGGCCTTCTTGTCGATTTCCTATAGGAGACCTTAACCCCATTTTGAAGAGCCCTATACAAGGCTAAACAACTTTCCTTTCATCCACTCCATGAAACCACCGCACTCATTTTCTAACTTTGAACGTAGCTTGTTGAGGCTAATGCCAAAATGGAAAGCAGAGATGCCATGCGGGTTAACTCGTTTGAGGCTCCCATGACGTCTCCTGTAACACCTTTAAAATGTCTGTTTGAAATCCAGAGTATAATGAGCGCCGTGATTAGGCTTATGCCAAGGGTGATTAAGCCAGCTGTTTTGAGAGCTAGAAAGACTGTTACAAGCGAAATAGCCAATGCGGCTCCCAGACGGAGTTTTCTGTGGCTGCCATGCATGGCATTAACAAAGTAGGTGTTCATTCCTTTATGGGCGGATCTGCCAGACCAAGCCAGAACAACCATGGAGAGTTTGGCCAAAGTCTCTGAGACCGTCAAACCTTGGAGGATAATATTCTGCCTTAGGTGAGAAATGCATAGTGCAGTTGCTAAAACTGTTATCAAACCAAGCATGAAGCCACCAGTCCCCGTTTGTTTATCATGCATTATTTCAATTTTCTTATCCGGCGGACCTTGATACATTAGGCCGTCTCCAAAATCCAGCAGCCCATCCATGTGGTGAAGTCCTGTCAATAAAAGAATGAAACCACATGCCGCCACACCAACCAACAAGTTTGGAAGAACATAAGTTAAGGCAAGAGCAAAGAGTCCGGATATAAAACCGATTAGGGCTCCAACAACCGGAAAAAGGTACATAAGACTTGAAACATCAACGAGGCAGTCTTCAGTCATGCCTACTGGAAAAATCGTCAAGAACGCGAATAGGCTTTTAATTTTCTTAATCATTGAACTTCACTGCGCATAAGCTGACTATATGCTTTCTCGATCTCAATAAAAATCTTCTCGGCCGAAATTTTGCCGTTAGACTTTAATATTGCAGCTATGCATGCGCCTCCTGCGCCCACACCCTCCTTAACGGCTCCGTTTTCGTAGGCTTTTAAACCTTCAAATTTTGAAGAGCTGAAGTCTAGGTTTATGGCTAGAACTGGAATTTCGGCAATTTGTTTGACTAATCCAACAAGGTCTGCACTTTTATCTGAAATAATCCACCTGGTAGTTCCTATGGCTAAATTGTCGAGAACATCAGGTTTTAATGCTTTGATAATGGCTAGCATGGCGCTCATTTGAGTGCCGCCAGCCATAAATACCGGAATCTTGTCGGCTGCACCCATCACCAGCCCTGTAAAGGCTGGCATTACAGGGTCTCCGACGCACGAAATGGCCTTCAATGGATTCGTAGCTAAAGCTCCAAATTTTATCCCTGAAGCCTCCAAACCTGCCTTAACTGTTTCGATTTTAAGCTTATGAGGGTTGTTTGGCATGCTGCTGCTAACTTTTCCTTCGGCATTCACACCCATAGCTAACAAAACACCAAGGGCAGTTGTCGTCCCCCCTGGAACGCTTTCACCGACGACAAGATAATCCGTCATCTTGGCCAAATTTCGTCCCAGAACGATTGCTTTTTCCAAAACTTCTTCGACAGCCTCTACAGCATTTCCAGTTCTTATATCTCTACCAGGGCTGCCGCCGAGCTCTACGAATGGTGCTTGAGGCTTAATTTTTAGCCCTCCGCTCACAACAAGGGCTGGTATGTCGGCAAGTTTAAGCGCAGCCTTCGTGATCAAGGCTGGCGTTGGTATGCCTTCCGGAGTTACAGGAACACCGGATATGCATTTACACCTCCCGAAAAGTATAAGCTCAACATCTGCTGGAGGCGTATAGTCCGTTAACTCCGGATTTTTACCCGCGGCAGATATCCCCGGAATTTTTGCGGTCTCGGTCACCCCAATTACGCACGCAAACAGTGGTTTTTTCCCCATTAATTGTTTTAGGAAAACCTCTCCTTTCTCCTTATTTTGTGCAAAAATTATATCTTTCAAAACTGGGCCTCCAAACTTTTTCCTTAAGTTCGTTTTTCGTTTTCTAAAATTTTAACACTGATGGACTTCATAACAGTTTTTCACCGTTACTGTACCACCGTTTTTTAATTTTTCATGTTTTCCGCTTTTCCCTTTGTGAAGTCCTTTGCTGAATGGGTGTTTCTTCCACCACTGTGACGTCCTCTCCACGCTGAAGCTGGGAGCTTCCAGCTTTTCCTCCCGGCTAGGCCTCACAGCCCTCCAGCCCGTTTTGCTGGAAGCATAGCCACGAGGTTCCAGCGTTTAGGGCAGGCTTCACGCTGTCTCCCCCACTCGGGGGCGTCACCCCATCCCACGCCTCTCTTCAAGGTGTGAGCTAAAGCCTGCCACCTCAGCCAACACTGGCTTTAGGCTTCACAGGCCACTGCAACATGCTCAAATGCTTTCCCAACAATTTAAGCTTTGCCCATTCACCCCAGAGTTAAAACTCGTTTTTCTGGGCGCCCATTTTATAAATTCTCTATAACCTTTGGCCTTCACTAACGACTTTATACATTTAGCTGGAGGACATAACATATTCTCCGAAAGACTGCTGGACTATTTCACAGAGGACTTCAACGAAGTCGGAGCATTGAATCCCGATGTCATAATTTTGTCTTCGAAAACCGTAACGAGATGGAGCAAACAGATATTTTGTCACTAACCGAAAAGAGGGATGAGGAAAATTAAAGCCTTGAAAACTGGAAAATGGTAACAGCTTCACAAAAAGATTTACCCTTAACGCATTCAGGGCCCTCATTCATCAACACTATCAAAATGTTAAACGTGAAACTTAGAGAGCTTGGCTTACTTACCTAAAGCAACTGTTTTTAAGGATTTACAGCATACCTTAAAACGGTGAGATAAACATGAAAAAGGCGCCAAAAGTCTTCAATCCGCCATTGCTTAAATACTTGGAGGATAAAGGGATAACTTTGCAAGATTTAATAGAAACCGCTTTAGAGCTGTTTGTGCCTCATCCAGGGGTGGAAGACAAGGAAAAAGCTGCTGAACTGCTTAAGGAAGAATTCATCGAGGCCCTATCGGATGTGAATATATCGTGCATTGAGGTTGCATGCTTTTGCTTGGAAGAAGAAGCAAAAAAGGGGCTTGTTCCAGGGCTAACTGTTGAAAGGTTTAGTGGGCGACCTGGATTGGTTATAGACGAGCTTCTTGGGATGACCATAGCCAATTACATTGCTGGGGCTCGAGGAATTTTCGAGTTCGTAAGGTTTGATCAAAACAAGCCTGGAATCCTCAAAAAGCTTGGACCTATAACTAATGATGCTATCGGGGGATTGGTCGCCGGAGTTTCCTCAAACATGTACACTAAGGCCTTAGAAAGGACGAGACGCGCCAGCAGAACTTGAAAAATGGCCCAGACTTCCCGATACGCGTCTAAAGTTGGGCTAGGCTGAATTCACTTAACATTGCGTGCTGTTTCAATCTCCCTTAGTATGCTTTTTGCAGATTCTGTTATTGCTTGTTTGCTGTTCATTCTGGGGTTCCAGCCAAGAGCCCTAAGCTTTTTAATGTCGAGGGCTATTTTTTTGACATCTCCAAGCCATCCCACACCATGAAGCATAGGCTTATACGCACGCCTAAAGTCGCTTATACCCATAACTCTAGCCACCACATCCGCAATTTCGCTTACGCCTATCCAGTCAAGGTTTCCAATGTTGTAGGCTTCGAAGTAGCCTGGCGCCTTGTTCCATGCTATAAGGGTTGCATCGACTGCGTCGTTCACATATATGTAGCTTCTGATCTGCGTTCCGTCGCCGAGTATTTCAAGCTCTTCTGGGTTTTTAAGCAGTTTAAGGATAAAGTCGTAAACTACTCCATGCCTAAGCCTCGGCCCGACCACGTTGGCATATCGAAGTACTACGCTCTTTATTCCATATAGACTGCTGTAAGCATGTATGAGGCTCTCACAGGAAGCCTTGCTTGCCCCATAAACTGAAACAGGCTTTATGGGCGCATCTTCCCCTACAGGTATGGATTTAGGCTCGCCGTAGACACTGCTGGAAGAGGCGAAGACAAGGTTCTTCACGTCGAGGCTTCTCATCGCCTCAAGAAGGTTGAAGGTTGCGACAATGTTCTCGTTGAAGTGGACCTCTGGATTGGTTGTGCTTACGCGGACTTCAGGGTTGGCTGCGAAATGGAAAACCGTGCCCACATTCTTAACAGCCTCCGCGGCTTTAACCGGGTCCTTCAGGTCTACCTCTAAGAATTCAAAGTTCGGGTCGCCCATATGGTGCTTAATGTTGTTGAGGCTTCCGCTGCTGAGGTTGTCGGCAACTCTAACCCGCCAACCGTCAGAAACCAGCCTGTCAACCAAGTGACTTCCAATAAAGCCTGCTCCGCCAGTAACAAGAACAAGCTCGTCTTTGAAGTTTCTCAATATTAACGCCCCTTTAGGCTGTTTTGCAAACGCTTCCTCTTTTTCTCGCCCCCATAAGTCGGTTCTCGACCTTTTTTGTTGAAGAGTGCTCCGGACGTGATTTGAGCCCGCGTCTCCGGCTCGAAAGGCCGGAATACTTGACCGGGCCATACTGCCGGAGCGCTGGGCATCATGAAATGTTTTTGACTCGGATAATTTTTATTCTTTTAGGGCTGTTTTTAAGCATTCTTCGAGGCTTGCTAGTTTTACTTCAGCCTTATTCATTGTTGGCGCGTAGTGGGCTGTCTTAGCCGAGTTTGTCATTATAGTTTTTATTCCCAGTTTGTCTGTCCAAGTGACTACGGCGCACGTGTCCGTTATGATTTTGGCGCCGCTTGCTTCGATCTTTTGCGCATAGTATCTAGTTTTTTCTTTGACGTGGTAACTCGTGCAGATCCAAAGTTCTAAGTCTGCTCTGACTTTTCTGTTGCCTATTTTCTCTGCGATTTCACGGATTTCCTTTGAAGAGCAGTGGGGGCAACCTATGAAAACAAGGTCGGGTTTTAACTTTGAAGTTGTGGTTAACTCTTCGATGGTTTCCTTAATGTTTCTGGATTCCACGGTTATTTTCTCTGGCGGCTTTTGTTTAGTTTCGGCTTTTGCATTTTCAAGGTGGAACATGTTGACCATTCCAGTGGAAGCCATGGCTGCACCAAGCTGTTTAAGGTTTTCCAGCGTGGGTTTTCCCAAACCAGTTATAAGTGGAATTTTGTCCTCTAAAATCTTGCCTAGAAATATTCCAAGCGCACCGTAATCCACATCTTTTTCCAACTTAGCCTTTACTTCCACCACGATTTGGGGTTTACGGTTTTCAGCCCTGTGGACGCCGCAGTCCGGTGTTTTGCCGATAATTGCCGCTGCGAGGGCGCTGGGTCCACCTTCACGGTTTGTCCAAGCTTCCAGAACAGAGTTTGCGTAGACAACGGCTGAGGATTCAGCCCAAGCCATATGAACCCCTTTTCTTGGCTTTTTAATGTAGTATGGTGTGCACGTGTAGGAGGTTTTAAAGCCCATTTTCTCGAATATCAAGCAAAGCTTCAACTGTTTTTTCACAAGGCTTTCCGGAAACCTTCCAGCTAGGTGGAATGAGTTTAGGCTTTGGGGGTTTAAAGTAGCTTCAACAACAGTTTTTTCGCCTGAGTTTGCCAAAGCCTCTAGGAAGTCGGTGGGCGCGTCGCCTAACGTTTTGTAGGAGACCCCTGAAACATGGGCTGCTTCTATTGGAATAAGCCTTGAAGCATTAAAAAGTTCACCAAGCTTCACGAGGATTCTCATGCAAACCTGTTTCGCCCAACCATATTCACCGTCGTAGATGCGCTCCTCCTCCCTCGTCAAATACACCCGCTAGCCCTCCGCCTGCGCGGATTCCAAAACCTAACTATGCCCTTGTAGGCGTCCACCTCAACCAATTCGCCTGTTTTTATCTGACTAACGTCCACCCCGTCTATCATGGGAATGTTTGCTATAACGGCTCCGACCACAATCACGGGGTCTGCCCAACGGTTTACTATGGCCTTCGGCGCCAACCCCTTCTTTGCCAATGAATAAAGCACATAGCTGCCAACCGTTGAGCCGTGTCCATGGGGAAAACACAGAACCTTGTCTTTTATGCATTCTCCATGAAGATCATGGTTTATTTCAACAACTTTCCCCGTGGCTGGATCCACACCGCCCAGGAAGCTTATGGGCTTTTTAGAGACTAAAGCCTCTGCGATGCATCTTCCTTCAACGATTCCTCGCCCCCTTAAAACTTTCAGGCTTCCCACCTGATGCACCCCCTTAGTATGATATTTTGGCTGAAGATGGAATTTCGCCGAGAACTTTTGAGGAGGCTTCAGCCACCTTGGAACGGTTCTTCTCGTCCGTGTAAACCCTCAAAATGTTTATGAAACCTTTTAAAACCTCGAATATTCCTGAGATTTCGCTGAGACGCCTAACCTCCTTTTTGCCATCCCTTGTTTTGCTGAATACGGGGATTTCCATGGGCTCCACGAACATGGACCGGTGGTAGGGCACGCTTGGAACCGTTGGCACGTCAATTATTATAGCTTCGGGTTCAACCTTTGCATTTTTCGCTATTCTATCCCTTATCTGGTTGCGGAACTCTTCAGCGCTGAAAATATTTGAAACAGTTTTATCCTTAACGTAGAAGGTTTGTTCATAAGCGCATTTTAGCATTCTACGTCTTTCAAGATTTCTAATTATTTGGCTCGATTTTTCGCATTTCTTCAGCATAGTCCAAACCGTGTAGTCGTCCA
>Ga0080004_1113858_pt1 | contig 20655 bp, 17 predicted proteins | sample WasSprMetagenome_FD_69207 | JGI IMG/M metagenome (GOLD analysis project Ga0080004, IMG submission 69207) | Sulfidic aquatic microbial communities from Washburn Spring, Yellowstone National Park, USA - WS (SPADES assembly) (version 2) | ecosystem: Environmental > Aquatic > Thermal springs > Hot...
AAGGAGTTGCTCAGGACCATCCGCCGGAGCGAAACCAGACCGGATTCGGCCCGCAAACTCACCCCCCGTTCGGTTACTTCTTTCGTGACCCAACGGGTGGCCGTTCAGTTACCGGAGGAAATGACTTGACACGGCCCCACATCCTTTGTCATTCTTTGCGCACCTCCCCCTTTGGCACGGCCCGGGATCGGGCGCTCCTGCGCCAAAAAACGGTCCGAAGGCCACTTCCAGGGACACCTCCTGATCCTCCCGCACTCCAAAAGCTCGAATCTTGACCGCCCAGCTTTGGTTGCCGCGGCCTTGGCGCCCGCTATCCCGCCGGCGCTGGGGACGTTGCCGGGCCGCAACTTGCCCCCCAGACAGTCCCCCTTCTCGGTTGAACAGCAGCAGCGGATCGTAGCAGGTGGACTCGAAGTGACCGTTGTAGGCGCTCCTCTCCTGCTGGCCGTGGACCGGAATGTCGGTTGAGTCCATGTCCAGCACCACCCGCTCCGGGGAGTCGACGGCTTCTGCTTTGCCGATCAGCTCCCAGTTGATCCGCGCCAAGCCCGCGAAGTTCTCGTCTTCGGCCAGCATCTCCGTCTCGAAGGATTGCGACCGGGAAGTCAGCGCCGCGCCGCGCTCGTGAGATGTTCTCCGAGCCGATCAGCCGCAAGGCGGGATCTTGGCTCAGGCGCTCGGCGTCATGGACGTCCTCGTAGCCGGCCAAGCGACGGTAGACCGACTGGCGCAACAGATCGGCCAAGAGAAACTGGGTGTTCTTGCCGCGGCGCGGGTCGCGCAAGTGCTGTTCGATGAGCTCTCCCAAGCCGAGCCGTTCGTCCAACTGGCGCACCAGAATCAGGCCGCCGTCGGAAGTGACCCGCGATCCCTGGAAAACGATCTTCAAAGCCGCGTTGAAGGAAAGCTGAAACGGCTGATTCTATTACTCACCCATTGGGTTTCACCCTCCAGAAGAGCTTGATCACGCTGGAACCCGCATGAATAAAGACGTTGAAGGATATTACTAAGCTTGGCTGAAATGTTTAAAACGGAAATCCGGGGTAAAACGGCTTTGCCCTGGGGATTTACAGGCATCGTTGCCCTGCTGGGCGGCTGGGCCGCAGCCGTCCTGACGCCGGCGGCCATCACCGCTATGGCCGCCGTAACTTTGAGAAATTCTCGTCTCAGTTCCTTGTCTTGGCGGTCGCTCATGAGAAGTCTCTCCTTGCTGTGCCCACTACCTCTGCGGTTGGCTCCGCAGAAAAAATTGCTTGCGGCCTGGCTCCGCCGTGCTCCAGAAAGTAAGTAACATTGTGGGCCAGCGTGCTCCGGAAGATACGCTGAAAGTCATCGCAGTAAGGATGGTACGGCGATCCGTGATTGTACTCGTCATACTGCGCGCATCCGCCGCCGCAAACTAAAGCGTAGGCGCAACGCTGGCACTCCGGCACGGTAGCGACGGAACGCTCGAACCAGCGCCGGACCAAGGCCTCGTCCAGCACCAGAGTGCCGTCCGGATTGTATCTGCCGAGGCGACTGCAGGCCTTTCCGATGGACTCCCAGCAGGCATAGACATGCCAGTCCGGAGCGAAAACGTACATGCCGCTATTGGCGGCGCAATAAGTGCCCCGCAAGCGGTAACGCTCCCCTTCCTCGAAAACCGGCCGCATGGCCAGTGAAGCATGGAACTCCGGCGCGCTGGTGTCTACGTTGGAGAACGACGCCACTCGCCTCCGAGGTTCCCGCACGATGCGGGCGAAGCTTGGTCGGCATACACTGGTCTCCACTGGACATGCCAAGTAAAAAACGTTCCTGAGCGCTTTCGGCCTCCGCACCGCCCGGAAGAGCACAGATAAACCGACCCGTTGATCAGACCCGCTCATGCGAGCTACGTCTTTTCGCCAGGCTTGTTCCGAAACTCCAAGCGCTCCTGATACCATGAAACTCAGCGGGTAAACCGTGTTCCTGGCCGAGGCTTTCCGCTTCAGCGTCAGCGCGCTGCGCGCCAACCCGGTGCGAACGGGTTTGACTGCCCTGGGACTGGTGATCGGCAACGCCTCCGTGATCCTCGTGGTGACAATCTCCCTGACCAGCCGCGAGTACATCCTCGAGCAAATCCAGGGCGTCGGCTCCAACATGATCTACGCCTACTACGAGGCGGCCGGCTCGAACATGCCGCAGGTCGAGGCGGACTATCTGAAGTGGGCCGATGTGGAGGCGGTGCGCACCCAGCTCAACGGTCGCATCCGCGCCGTCACCGGGGTGATGACGAGCTTCGATCGCATGACGATTCAGGGCCGCGAGCAGGACGTCCGGATCGTGGGTTCGGACCACTATTACGCCGACGTCCGCAACCTGGTCATTCTGGCCGGTCGCGCCCTGGACGAGGCCGATGTCACGCTGCGTCAGAAGGTCGCGTTGCTCACCGAAAAGCTGGCCGAACGGCTCTACGGCCGGCCCCAAGCCGCCGTGGGCGAAATCATCAAGATCCACGGATTGCAGTTCACCGTGATCGGAGTCTTCAAGGAGCGGGTGGAAAGCTTCGGCCTCTCGGAGTTGACGCGCGAGACGATCTTGATCCCGATCACGGTGCAGCGTTACTTTACGCCGGTGGAGCGCATTGACCCCCTCTACGTTCAGGTGCGCCGCACCGAGGACGTGGAGGCCGTCACCGCGCAAGTACGCGCCCTGATCGAGAGCCGTCATCGCCCTGGCGCACGGTACACGGTCGAGAACCTCACCGCCATCCTGAGCGCCGCCAAACAGATCGCCCTGGCGCTGACCATCGTGCTGATCCTGGTGGCCACGATTTCGCTGATCATCTCCGGCATCGGGATCATGAACATCATGCTGGTTACGGTCACCGAGCGGACCCGCGAAATCGGGATCCGGATGGCGGTGGGCGCGTCGCGGCGGGACATTCTCCAGCAGTTCCTGCTGGAGGCCATGCTGATCAGCGTCTCGGGCGGCCTGGCGGGAATCCTGCTGGGAGTCGGCATCCCGTTGAGCGTTCGCTTCCTGGCGCCCATGCTGCGCGTGCCTGTTTCCCCGATTTCGGTGGTGGTGGCTTTCGCGGTTTCTTTCGTTGTGGGCGTGGTTTTCGGCCTGCTGCCGGCCAACCGTGCGGCGCGTCTGAATCCATCGGAGGCTCTGCGTTACGAATAGGGCCTGACGGCCCGGCGCGGGCTCTGGTGTAATGGCCATTTCGGGAGAGGCCCGTGCAAGCGCCTGACCTGGTCGGTTCCACTGCCGTCGCCTTGCTCATCGGATTCCTGATCGGCGCCGAACGCGAGTTCTCGCGCGCCGAGGCCGAGCGGCAACCGGGCGTCAGGGACTTCATCCTCATCGCCCTGGTGGGGAGTCTGTGCGGCTTGCTCCAGAACGTATGGCTGGCGGTCACTGCGCTGGCCGCGATCGCCGCGTTGCTTGCCGTCTTCCATTACCAAAGCCCGGAGCGTTCCGGAATCACAACCGAAATGGCCGCCGTGGCTACCTTCTGCCTCGGTTATCTCGCCTCGGCGCCCGGCCTCAGTTTTGGCCCCACGCTGGCGGTGGGACTCACCGTCGCCATCACCATCCTGCTCGAAGCCAAGCGCGCGCTGCACCACTTCATCCGGGAAACGATCACCGAGCAGGAATTCACCGACACGCTGCGCTTCCTGGCGATCATCTTCATCATTTATCCGGTCTTGCCCGCGGGAGGCGTGGGACCGCAGGGCGTTTTCGTCCCGCGTCAGGTCTGGTTGTTCGTGATTCTGGTCTCCTCGGTTTCCTACGTGGGCTATTTCCTGGAGAAGTTCCTCGGCCCGCGGGCAGGATTGCGGCTGGCAGGCGTGCTCGGCGGGCTGGCTTCTTCCACGGCCGCTACCGTTTCGCTCGCGCGAAGCTGCGCGGATGAACCCGAGAACCGAACGCTTTACTGGCAGGCCATTCTTTTGGCCAACGGGATGCAATTCCCGCGGCTGCTGGCGATCCTGGGCGCGGTGAATCCGCCGCTGGCGTGGGCGCTGGCCGGACCCTTGCTCGCGATGACCGCGGTGGCCTTGGCGCTGGCGCGGCTGTGGGGCGCCAGTGCGGTGGGAGAAGCACAGCGAGCGCGCGTCCACCTGCGAAACCCGTTCCGGCTGGGACCTGCCTTGCGTTTTGGCGCGCTGTTTGGTCTGATCACGCTGCTCGAGCGAACGGCGTCGGCCACCGCCGGAAGCGCCGGCGTCATGATCGTCAGCGCGGCGGGCGGCTCGGTGGACGTGGACGCAGCGGTGCTATCGCTTTCCGATCTGCTCAAAGCAGGCGGTCTGCCTATGCCTGCGACCACGCTGGCCACCCTGATCGCCCTGGCTGGCAACGCGGTGGTAAAGACCTTCCTGGCGACGCAGTCCGGCGTGGCAGGCCTGGGACGCCGCCTCGCGCTGAGCTTTCTGCTGATGCTGGCGACAGGCGTGCTGGTCTGGAGGCTGACCTCATGAGTTTTAGCCGTTGGGCAAGGAGAGCAAGATGAGCGAGCAACGCGTGCGAATCGGATTCGTCGGTTTCGGTGAGGTCGGATCGCTGCTGGCTTCCGTGATGCAACAAAACGGCGCCGATGTCGCGGCGTGGGATCTGGTCACGGACAAGGTCAAGGTGACCTTGCTACCGCCCGAGGAACTTGCCGCCCGCTGCGACTGGATCTTTTCCACGGTCACGACCGAGGCCGCGCTGGACGTCGCCCGAAGCTTCGCTCCCCGGCTCCGGCATGGACAGGTTTACGTGGACTTCAATTCCACTTCGCCCGCCACCAAGCTCACCATCGCAGAAGTCATCGCCACAACGCCCGCGGGGTTTGCAGAGGCCGTCATCCTGGGAGCGATCGGCGCGGAGGGCGCGCGCGCCCGCATCCTCACCGGGGGTGCTCGCGGACGGGATACCGCCGAGCTGCTCTGCCGTTACGGTTTGAACGCGCGCTTCTTCAGCGAGCAAACCGGCCAGGCCTCACGGTTCAAGATGCTCCGCAGCGTGTTTTCCAAAGGGGCGGAAGCGTTGCTGCTCGAGATGCTGGCCGCCGCGCATCGCGCCGGCTTCGCCGAGGAGCTTTTCCGCGATCTCTCCGACTTCATGACCGCGAACCCCTTCGAGCGGGTGGCCGCCAACTGGATCCGGACCCATCCCCTCGCCTGTCATCGCCGCTACCATGAGCTCCGCCAGGTGAACGAAACGTTGCGCGAGCTCGGTCTGACGCCTGTAATGAGCCTCGCCACGGAAGCTTTCTTCGATCGCACCCGCGTGCTCGCCGCTGATCAGCCTCCCGCGCGGGATTCCTGGCAACAGGCAGTCGCGTGGCTGGAGGAGCGGCTGGGCAGGACGTAAACTCGCGGTCGCGCCGCGGCGGTCATGCGCCGCTCGCCTCCCGCCACTCGAACAGCGTGGCCTGGTCGGCCCCAAGCACGGCGCCGGCGTCGCCACCGGACTGCGGACGCAGGTCGTAGCGATGCCGGACGCCCTCATGCTCGAGGATCACGCTGTCATCCTCGATCAAATCCAGAGTGCGACGCCCGAGCGAGACCCGCGTCATGCCCATCAGGCCATCCACCAGGCAGCCGCGTTGTCTTGGCGCAGAGACCACCACTCTTGCGGGATCCCTTCCCTCAAGCACTTCCCAACGGAAATGTTCGATGATGCGCACCGCCAGCGCCAGCTCCGCGCAGGCTTCGCCGTGAAAATTGAGGGCCTGCTCCCACAAGGATTCGCGCAGGTTCTCGCGGCTAGCGGGACGTCCGATCTGGGCGTTCGCCGCCGAGTAAACCATATCGCGGCTGACGAAGTAAGGCTTGAGGTCAATGACAGGCGTCCCGTCAATGAAGTCCAGCCTTGCTACGTGGATGCGGCAGCCTTCCACTCGCTCGATGCGCGTCAGCGTCAGGCCAATGGGATTGGGGCGAACCGGGGATCGGACCGCGAATACCCCATGCAAAGCGTCAGGATCTTCCGCGCGCACGCCGCGCGGCACAACTTGGAGCAAATCGCGCTCGGCGGCATGGAGCCACACCAGCACCCACAGGTGCGTGTGCTTCTCCAGATGCAGCAAGCCGGGTTCGTACTCGGCGAACAGTTCGATGGTCGCAGGCAATCCGAGCGGCGGCAGTTGTTTGCGCTCTTTGGCTTCCGAGCGAACGACGCCGATCGGTCGCAGTTGCCAGCCAGTTTCGTTCGTCATGGCGAGATCCTTTCCGAATTCTCGCTGACCCCCGCTGCGGTTCGGCCCGGCGCCGCCCCACGTCGCCGCGGGCTTATTCGCAGCGGTGTCCGTTGAGGCGGAATTCGGCCACCACGGGCAAATGGTCCGAGGCGACCAGCGCGGTGCGGCTCCGGTGAAGCCAGTAGCGCTCAGGCGCCAGCTCGGGATCGTGATAGATGCGGTCCAGACGCAGCAAGGGCAACAGGGACGGATAACTCCTGGCCCGCGAGTGAAATCTCAGCGGCCCGCGTCCGCGCAGCTCCCGCTCCAGAAGGCGGCTGACCAGCCCGCGGGTCCACTCGTTGAAATCGCCCAGCAGCAAACGCGGAGCCCGCAGTTCGCGGTTGCGCAGGACGGCTTCCGACACCAGCTTGCAAACCTGGCGGCGGCGTTCCAGCCACGCCGTCCCCAAATGCACGTTGAACACGTGAAGTCGCCAGCGACCTCCCAGTTCCAGATCCGCGCGGAGGCAGGCACGCCGCTCCCTCCAGGCCACGCTCAAATCATAGTGCCGCACGCGCACGATGGGGAAACGGCTGAGCACCACGTTGCCGTAGATGGCGCCGCGAAAGGCCCGCGTCGCGCCCCGCGCATAGTGATAACCGAGGGAGGCAGCGAGAAATCGCGCCTGATCAGCCTGCGGCGGGCCACCAGGCCGGCTCAGCACTTCCTGGAGCGCAATGACGTCGGCCTCCAGTTCCCGCAACACTTCCGCGATGCGCTCCGGCTGCACCCGCCCGTCCAGCCCGCGACAGCGGTGCACGTTGTAAGTTGCGACGCGCAGTACTTCGTGGCTCACGCGATCGTCTCCTCGCGCACGGTAATCGCCCGGATGAAATCGTGATCCAGCTCGTAGCCGAAACCGGGGGCCTCGCGGACGGTGATCGTACCTTCCGGACTGACCTCCACGGGCGGATGGATGATGTCGCGCGCCCAGTATCGCTTGGACGCCGATACGTCCCCGGGCAACTGGAAGTTGGGCAGCGTCGAAAGCGCGATGTTGTGCGCCCGGCCCACGCCGGACTCCAGCATGCCGCCGCACCAGGCCGGGATGCCGGCCGCCTGCGCCACGTCGTGTACGCGCCGCGCCTCCAGAAAACCGCCCACCCGGCCGAGCTTGATGTTGATGATCCGGCAGGCGCCCAGCCGTATGGCCTGCTCCGCGTGCCGCGCCGAACGGATGCATTCGTCCAGACAGATCGAAGTCTCCAGCCGGCGTTGCAGCTCGGCGTGATCCACGATGTCGTCGTGCGCCAGGGGCTGCTCGATCATCATGAGATAGAATTCATCCAGCCGGCGCAGATGATCGGCGTCCGCCAGCGTGTAGGCCGAATTGGCGTCGACCATCAGGCGGATCTGCGGGAAGCGGCGTCGCACCTCGCGGACCACGTCCACATCCCAGCCGGGCTTGATCTTGATCTTGATCCGCTGGTAGCCGGCCTCCAGCTCGCGCTCGATCTTTGCCAGCAAAGCATCCACGGACTCCTGAATGCCGATGGAAACGCCGCAAGGGATCGTTTTGTGCGCTCCGCCGCCGATGTGAGCGTACAGGGGCAGCCCTTTCAGCCGGGCCTCCAGATCCCAGACCGCGGCTTCCAGACCGCCCCACGCCATTCTGTGACCGCGGATCTGGGTCATCAGCGGTGCCACCTCCGCCGCGCCTTCCAGCTTGCGTCCCAGCACCCGCGGCCCGGCGTAGTGGCGCAGAATCAGCCAGGCCGAGTCCGTCCATTCCTCGTTATAGAAAGGGTGCTCGCCCGCGGTGACTTCTCCCCAGCCGGAAACCCCGTCGGCAATCGCTTCCACCAGGAGGATGCGGCGTTCCGTGGTCCGCCCGAAGCTAGTCTCGAAAGCGTGCACCAGAGGCATGCGGATTTCCCGCAGCCGGATCCGTTCGATCGTGAAGCCCACGTCCACTTACTCCGGGTTGTAGCGACTTAGTAAGTACACGCCGGCGGCAGGGGTGCGCTCGAACCCGATCACAGTCAATCCTGCGCCCAGCAACTCGAGAAAACGCTCGCTCACCCGCTGTTGAATCGCGCGGGCCTGCTTCGGGTCTTCCCGCTTGATGCGGGCGATATCCGCCGGAACTTCGATGGTGGCTTCGACCGGCGGGCGCGCCAGGGGCCGCCCGCTGACGATCGCTTCCACACGCGGACTGCGAATCCACCACTCGGCGACGCACCGATCCGTAGGCAAGCCGGCATGGAGGTGGCTCGTGGTGGTGCCGTACTGGTTGAGCACGTAGCGGCGCACCACCGCTCCCAGCCGCTCCAGGTTGAACCAGGCGTTCTTCAGCTCCAGGGGATCGAAGGTCCACTCCACCAGATCGAACCCGCGCGCCAGCGCGTCCTCTCGTTGCCGCAATTTCAGCATGCGACCGACGCCGCGATTCCGGTACTCCTCCAGCACCCCAGTCATGTGGCTGTGCAGGTAAAGCTTTCCTCCCGGCTTCAGTCCCGGGATCGCCAGCAGGAAACCCACCATCCGCTCGCCTTCGAAAGCTCCGAAGGTCTGCCCTCCCACGCCGGAAGCTACCACGAAGAAACGCACCGGGAGGATCTCCAGCTCGTCGAACCCCCAGATCTGCCGCTGCAAGCGGACCGCTTGCTCGAATTCGCGAGTGGTTGACAAAGTACGGATCTGGATCCCGGCAGAATCTGGCATCGGCGAGCCGACGGGCAGACTATCACTTTAGCAAAGTCGGAACGTCTTTCCGTGCGGCGCCTTTGCTCAGTAACCCGGCAGGCTCCAGGGAACCGGGCCCTTACGCGGCGGCGGGGCGTACCGCTTGCGGATGATGGCAAGCGCCCGGGCGTGATGCTCGCAGCCGTATTCGAACACCGCGCCCTCCTCGAGCAGAATCTTCTGCAATTCGGCTACCGGGATGTCGTGCACGGCCACGTTGTCGCGCACCGCCAGCGCCGCCGCAACCCCCGCCGCGTGCCCGATGATCATGTACTGCGGCTCCATGCGCAGGCTCGAGTAAGCCACGTGACTGGCAGAAAAGCAGACCGGGACGAGCAAATTCTCCGCCTCGCTCCGTCGCGGCAGCAGAATCCGGTAAGGAATCTGATAAGGCTGGACTGGCACCTGCACGTCGCCTTCGTTTTCCACGAATCCCTTTTCGTTGACGAACCGCTGCACGTTGTGGGAATCCGAGTTGTAACTGCCCATGCCGATGACGTCGGGCTTGGTGCGATCGGTTTGCAGGTCCTTCTGGGTGGCCACGAACTCGCCCACCATGCGACGCGCCTCGCGAATGTAAAGCTGGTTGGGCCAGTGACCGGTGTCGAGAAACTCATCTTTGGCCAGCCCATAACTGCGCACTTCCTGCTGAAGCTCCGCCGGCACCCGCCGATCGTGGGCGAGGAAGTAATAAAACCCTTTCTGATACTCTTCGTGCTCGCGCCAGATACGCTCGCGCTCGGCATAGGAGCCGTCCGGATAGCGGTAATTCTTGCCGATGTAATCCGAGGAAAAGCCGCCGCGGTTGTTGACGTCCACTTTTCCGTTGGGAATCCTGCGCAGCAGGCTTACTTCGTTGAAGGTGGGCGACCGGCCCAAGTACTTCGTCAGAGCGGCAAGATAACGCGCCAGCAGTTCGTAACGCCAGGGATCGTAGTTTTCCGGCTTGGGCCACGGCACGCGGTTTTCGGGCACGTTCGTGGCGATTACGCGGAAGTTGTACGCCTGGACGCGGTGATCCCCCGAGCCGGGTTCGCCGCGGGGCTCAGGCGAGATCTCCGGCAACAGCCGGCCCTGCTCGTCGTAGGCCGAGATCGGCACGGGGAACTGATGGTGAGGCGTCACGGCCCGCACGCCCGCGAGCGATTCGCCATACTGCGCGATGCCCTCACGGCCAACCGTATAACGGACGCCGGCCTGCGCCATCAGGTCGCCCTCGTAAGAGGCGTCCGCGAAAACGCGCGCCGCCAAGCGTGCGCCGTTCTCCATCACGATTTCCACGATGCGGCTGCCCTGCTTGCGCACACCGGTTTTCTCCTGTAACCGGTGGCGCTCCAGCAGCTCGACACCGGCTTCGGCTAGCCACTCCCGGAAAATGCGCTCGGCCACCTTGGGTTCGGGCTGCCACGCGATCTCTTGCAGGTGGCGGTCCAGCTCGTAATAGCGGCCGGCGCGGAAGTAGAATTCCAGCGCCATGCCGCCGATGACTTCGCGCCGGCCCACGTCCGTGCCCGACAAACCGCCGCTGACCATGCCGCCCACGTAGTGCCGGGGTTCCGCGAGCGCTACCTTGAGCCCGTGCCGGGCGGCCGAGATGGCCGTGATGACACCCGCTGCCGTGGCCCCGTAAACCACCAGGTCATAGCGGGCGGGCGTTCCCGCCTGCGACGCAGCCTCGGCCCCGACGGCGGGCATCACACTCGCGGCGGCCAGCGAACTCTGAAGCAACTCTCTTCGGCTCATCATGCGCGCTCACCCCTCGTTTTCCTGCCACTGGCACGCTCTGTGATTGTACCCGCTCCGGCCTCGGCTCTCAGAACACCAGGCGCAGGCCCAGTTGCAGCCGCCGTGCGTCCATCGCCGAGGAGATGCGACCGAACAGAGCGTTGGTGTTGATGCCCTGACGGTTGGGCGAGAAGCTCGTGTTGGGATTGTTCAGGTTGACGTGGTTGAGGGCGTTGAACGATTCGAAACGGAATTGCAAGGTCTTGCCCTCGACAAGCCGGAAGTTCTTGAAAGCCGAGAAGGCCAGGTCCACCATGCCCGGGCCACGCGTGTTAGGCAGGGTGCGCGGCGCGTTGCCCACCGTCCAGTCGGCCGGATTGCGGAAGGCATCGGTGTCGAACCACCGCGTCACGCTGCGCTGGGAACCCGGCAGCGTGGGGTCGCGGACGACGTCCGGGAAGTTGATGCCCGTGAAGTTATTAGCGCCGCGGACCTGCAGCGGGACGCCGCTTTCCACCGTGAGAATGCCGTTCACCTGCCAGCCGCCCACTAAGTGGCCCGTCACGCCGCGAGCGTTCGCCAGCCACGGTTTACCGCGCCCGAACGGCAGCTCGTACACCGCGCTGGCTACCAGCCGGTGTGTGACGTCGTTGGCGTCAATGGCTCGCTCCAGCCGGCGGTTGAAGCGCCCGAGGCGAAATTCGCCGATGGCGCCGGCGCTGCCCGCGCTGGAGAACGAGTCGTTGATCAGCTTGGAGTCGGTGTAAGTAATCAGCGCGCTCAGGCCCCGCGAGAACCGGCGCTCGATCGTAACTTGCAGGGAGTGGTAGATGCTCGAGGCGCCGTGATTGGCGTAGGTCATGACGGTCAGATAGTCGGGGTAGGGCTGGAGCAATTGCCACCGCGTGGTGGTTGCGCCCGAAAGCGCCCCGCTGCGGATCTGCCCGAAGAACGGATTGGGGACCTGATCCTGGAGGGCAAGCTGCAAGGCGTAATACTGCGGATCGAGCTGGTTCAGGTTATAGTTGGCGCCGAACAACTTGGTGCCCTTGTTGCCCGCGTAACTTACCGAAGCCACCCAGCGCCCGGGCAGCTCGCGTTGCAAGGTCAGGTTCCACTGCTGCAAGTATGGCGTGGGTGCGTTGCGGTCCTGGTAGCGGACGCCCTGGCCACGGAAGGCGGACGGCCCGCCTGCCGGTCCCAGCGGCCGCACCAGCGAGGCCGGTCCCTCGCGCAACGCAAAGGCCCGGAAGGGTCCGCCGCCCACAGGAACGAATGGAGTGGCGGCCGAGAAGCCAAACGCGTTGGAGTCGTCGCCCTGGGTATCCCCGGATTCCGTGAGCAGGTAGACGACGCCATAGCCGCCGCGCAGCGCGGTCCGCCCATCACCCGTCAGATCGTAGGCGAATCCGACGCGCGGGCCGAAATTGTTGCGGTCCTTGTTGACGAAGTGGCGCGGATCGGTAACCCCGGCGTACTTGAGCACCCCGAGCATCTTCGTCTCATCGTTGATGATGAACGGATCGAAGTTCGAATGCCGGTTATGACGCTCCACCGGCCCGGAGTTATAGTCGTAGCGCAGACCGAGATTCAGAGTAAGCCGGCGAGTTACCTTGAAATCGTCCTGGATGTAACTGCCGTTGGACCAGGCGTGGAAGGAAAAGGAAGGCAGGAACTCCTGCGTGCCGCCGGAAACTTCGCCCAGCAGGAAGGTTGCCATGCCCACGCCAGTTCCCGCCGGGCGCTGAGGATCACCCGTCAGGCCCGCGGTGAAGCTGAACTGGCCGGAAATGTAACCGAAGCGGCGCCAGTTCAGGCGGAACCAGCGCTGGTCCGTGCCGGCCTTGATGTTATGACGGCCGCGGATGATGGTCACGCTGTCGGCCGCCTGCAAGTAATGCTGGGCGCGGATGCCTGCTGCGAAGCTACTGGCTCCCAACGGCAGCATGCCCGCAATTTCCACCCGCGGGAACAACTCGCGCGGGATGATGGCGGGCATGCCAAGCTGGTCGGGCAGATTCTGGCCGAAGCTGGGGTGGAGGAAGGGCAGGTTCTGCCGCGTCACATTTCCCTTGAATTCGTTGATGATCGAGGGAGAAATGACCCGCGTCTCGGTGAGAATCCAGTTGTGGTTATCGCGCTGATCGCGCCGCGCGAACGTGTCGGGATCGGCGACGCCCAGTCCCCAGCCACGTCCCTGACGCGTGTTGCGCGTTCCCGAGTAACGGAAGAACACGCTGTCCTTGTCCGAGAAACGATGGTCTACCCGCAGGTTCGTCACTCCCTGATTGAGCGCGTCCGCCGCCAGCGACAGGAAGTTCAGCGAGTTGGTCAGGGGCACTTCCGGCGCCACGTTCGGCTTGGGCATGTACTCGAGAACCTTCAGCGCGACCGGGTCCATGCGCGTGCGTGGCACCATGTTACCGGGCAGGGGATCCCGGACGTAGCCGCTGCCGGCCGGATTGGGCCGCGTGGTGGCGGGATCGAACAGCGGGATGACGCGGCCGGTGGCGTCGTAGGTCGTCCAGAAGTCCCCGTTCCGCTGGGCTTCCGTGGGCACGGTCTGCTTGCGCAGTGAGGAAGTGCGATGCCGCCATTGTTCGTAACCGAAGAAGAAAAACGTCCGGTTGCGTCCGTCGTAAACCCGCGGCAGTCGCACAGGCCCGCCCAGCGTGCCGCCGTACTGGTTGTAGCGCAGCACGGGCTTGATCCGCCCCGTCAGGGGATCGCGCTGCGTGGCGAAAGCGTTGCGCGCGTCCATGGCGTCGTTGCGGAAGAACTCGTACAGCGTGCCGTGAAACTCATTCGTGCCCGCTTTGGTGGCCACGTTGACCACGCCGCCGCTGGTTTGCCCGAACTCGGCCCGCAGCGCGTTCGTCTCGACGCGAAACTCTTCGACCGCGTCCGCCATGGGCACCACGGAAATCTCGTTGTGCACCGGGACCGTGTTCATGCCGCCGTCAATGAAGAACTGGTTGCCGTAGACGGGCCCGCCGTTGAACTGGATTTGCGAGAAGCCCTGATTGGTCACCTCCGCAAAGCCGTCCAGGCCGCGATTGATGGGGCGGACGCCCGCCACCAGCCGCACCAAGCTGAAAACATGCCGCCCGTTGAGCGGCAGTTCCTCGATGCGCTGGCGCTCGACCACGGTCCCCAAGCTGGATTGCTCCACCTGAACGCGCGAGACCTCACCGGTTACGGTGACGGTCTCGGTCACTGCGCCCAGCTCGAGCGCAATGTCCAGCCGCAGCCGCTGCGCGACTTCAAGCACCACGCCGGTGCGGCGGAACTGCTTGAAGCCCGGCGCCTGCGCAGTGACCTCGTACGTGCCCACCGGAAGGTTGGCCAGGGTGTACGTGCCGTCCTCGGCGGAAGTCGTCCGGTAGGAAATGTTCGTGCCCACGCGAGTGGCGACGATCTCAGCGTTGGGCACGCGCGCCTGTTGCGCGTCGGTCACCACCCCCGTGATCGTGCCCAGGGGCGATTGGGCCCAGAGCAGCCCTGCCACCACCAGGGCGAAAAACAATGCAGTCTTGCCAGCCACGCGGATCACCGTCGTCTCCCACTTCCAAAGTTTGGATGCCTGTATCTTATCACACGGTCGCAGCCAGGCTTTTGCGTGCTGCGTCGCGGCCGACATCGCAGTGCATCGCTAGCGCAGCGCAAGCGTCCTCTCCAACTTAGACCGCAAACCACAGGAACGCAATACCAAGCTGGGAGCAATATGGGCTACGGTTACCTGGTTTACGCGGACGGCGTCATTTATCGCGGCCTGCACGCCTTTGCCGGCGCGGCGCCGGATTCAAGCCGTCCCCCGACCGGATCCGGGGCGCATTCTTGCTGCACCATTCCTCCAGCGCGGCGCGCAGACGCTGGACGATTTCCGGATGCTTGCCGGAAAGATCGTTCTTTTCGCCCACGTCCGCTTCCAGATCGAACAACTCGAGCTTGCCGAAGTTATCCACCAGCTTCCAGCGTCCGTGACGAACCGCCCGTTTGCCCTCGCCTCCGTCCCAGAACAGCCATTCGTGGACCGGCCCGCGGGCCTCGCCCGTCAGATAGGGCAACAAGTTCTTGCCGTCGTACGTGCGATCTGCCGGAAGGGGAACGCCCGCGGCTGCGGCCGCCGTGGGCAGGATGTCCATGCAAATCACCGGCCCGTGGAAGGCTGTGCCAGCGGGCAATCGGGCAGGCCAACTGACCATGAAAGGAACGCGGATTCCCCCTTCGTACACGCTGTGCTTGTAATCGCGGAGCACGCCGTTGCTGGACGCATTGTTGCGGGCACCGCCGTTGTCGGAAAGAAAGAACACCAGCGTGTTTCTGGCCAATCCGGCCTTTTGCAGCTCGTCCAGGAGCATGCCTACGGCGCGATCCTCGTGCTCCAGCATGGCCAAATAAATGTCCCGGTTTCGCCTGCCCGTGTCGTATTTGCGGAGCGTCTGCTCGGGCGCCTGGAGGGGCGTATGCACGGCATTGAAAGCCAGGTAGAGGAAGAAAGGCCGGTCCCGGTGCCTGCGCACGAAGTTTACCGCCTCGCGGCCCAGGTTGTCCGTGAGATAGCCGCTATCGTCTATCACCTTGTCGTTGCGCCAGATGGACTGAAAATCCTCGGGCTGCCGCTTCAGGTCGAAGTAATCGTGCGCGCCGTGCCCCAGGAAGCCATAGAATTCATCGAAGCCGCGGTTGATCGGGTGATACGGCATGCGGATCCCGAGATGCCATTTGCCGAACGCTCCGGTCGCGTAACCGTGCTTGCGGAGAATATCGGCCATGGTAATCTCGCTCAACGGCAAGCCTACGCGGGAATCCGAAGCCGTGTAAAAGCCGAAACGTTGCTGATAGCGACCCGTCATCAATGCGGCTCGCGTGGGCGCGCACACGTAAGCCGAAACATAGCCTTGTGTGAAGCGCACGCCGCTGCGCGCAATCCGGTCTATGTTGGGCGTGCTGATCTCTTTCGGATGGTCGTAACAGCTCAAGTCCGCATAACCGTGATCGTCAGAGACGATGACAACAATGTTCGGCCGTTCCGGCGCGGCGGCCCGGCTGACCAGCGAGCAACAGGCGCCGGCCAGGCAGCGCAAAGCCTCGCGACGATTCAGCGAAAAACGGCTCGAGTCGTTCATCATTTCAGTCCCGAAGGCACCCGATAGGGTTTTGCGGAAGCAGCCACCAGCGCCCGCTCTTCCAGAAGCTGTTTCAACTCGCGGACCACTCCGGCATACGACGGATCGGCCGCGAGGTTTCGGTACTCGTGGGGATCCATTTCGTGGTCGTAGAGTTCAACTCCTTGCCTGCCGCCGTCCCACTCCGTGTAGCGGTAACGCGCCGTCCGGATCGAGCGCCCCATCGCGTTGCCCCTGGTGACGACCGTGTACGCGGGAAGCGCCCAGGGCCTTGCCGGATCCCGCAACAGCGGCACGAGGCTGGGACCTTGCAGGTGGGCCGGTGCAGCCAGGCCGGCCAGCTCGGCCAGGGTGGCGTAAAGGCTCACCAGCTCCACAGGCTGGTGGCAGACCGCTCCCGGAGGCCTGCTCTCCGGCAGGGCAATGACCAGCGGAACGCGCGCCGACCGCTCGAACAGCGTTACCTTGTTCCACCAGCCGTGCTCGCCGAGGTGCAGGCCGTTGTCGCCGAAGAAGACGATCAGCGTGTTGTGGCGTGCCGCTGAGTTCTCCAGCGCCTCCAGCACCTTTCCGAGCTGTGCGTCCATGAAGCTGATGCAGGCGTAGTAGGCTCGACGGAATTCGCGGCCCTCCTGAACGCCCAGGTTGTGACGCACGGTGGGCAGGGCCAGCCGAGGGATGTCCGATTCATCGTCTGCCGGACCTTCCGGCGCCGGAATTTTTTCCAGCGGGTAAGGTTCGAAATACTTCTTCGGCGCGACGTACGGATCATGCGGCTTGCGGAAGCCTACTGCGATGAAGAACGGTTTGTCGTGCTTTTGCAGGATGAGGCGGACGGCTTCGCGCGCGATCAGGCCGTCGGGCTGATCCTCGTCGCCGCCTTCGGCCGCCATCCAGCGGAAGAAGGCGAACTTGCCGCCCGTCAGGTTCCTGCCTTCGCCCGTAGAGCCGATGCCACTGCTCGGGCGCGGATCGAGCCGGAAGTCCCAGTCCTCGGGTCCGTCCATGCCGTCGTGAAAGACCTTGCCGATTCGTGCCGTGAAGTACCCGTTGCGGCGGAAGAACTCGGGCAGAAAGACGACGTCCTTGAGATGGGAACGCGGCGGCGTGCGGTTGTCCAGCACGTGCGTGGCCTCCGGGTACAGCCCGCTCAACAGAGAGGTCCGGCTGGGATTGCACACCGGGTACTGGCAGTAGGCGCGATCGAAGCGCACTCCGCGCGGCGCCAGGCGGTCCATGTTGGGCGTCTGGACCGTGGGATGGCCGTAACAGCCGAGATCGGTATTGAGGTCGTCCACGGCGATGAAAAGAATGTTGGGGCGCTGAGTGGCAGCAGAGCGCAGAGCGCCGGTCAGCAGAACCAACGGCGCCCGCACCCGAATTCGCGCGGTGACGGGGGCGGCCAGAGAGGGCGAGTCCGGACGCGGCGCCTGGTCGTTCGGACGCGTTCCCACAGCCGTCTCGCGGTCCTCCAGCGAGGTAGTATAATCGCCGCGGCGCGCCGCCTGGCAACAGCCCGTCAGAGCCGGCGTCCATCAGAAGGCTGTCAACCAAGAAGCGTGGATGAAACGATCGGTTCACTTCTTGTTTTATCTGGCCGCGGCCTTCCCTCTGGCCGCACAGCTGGTTCAGGTGGACGTCTTCCGTTCCGGCGAGGACGGCTATCACACCTACCGCATCCCTGCCATCATTCGCACGATCAAAGGGACCCTGCTGGCGTTCTGCGAAGGACGCAAGCACAGCGCGCGCGACTGGGGCGACATTGACGTGCTGGTGAAACGCAGCCGCGACGGCGGGCGCACGTGGTCGGCTGCCATCAAAGTGGCGGACTTCGGCGAAGACACCGGCGGCAATCCGGCGCCTGTGGAAGACCGCAGGAGCGGCACGGTGTGGCTGCTATTGACCCGCAATCCCGGCCACGTGCCCGAGAAGAACATCCTGCCCGGCCTGGAAGGCCCCACGCGCACAGTCTGGCTCACTTACAGCAAGGATGACGGCCTGAGCTGGGCGCCGCCAGTCGAAATCACCCGCTCGGTGAAGCGCCCCGAATGGAGCTGGTACGCCACCGGTCCGGTCAACGGAATTCAACTTCGCTCGGGACGCTTGGTGATCCCGTGCGACCACGTAGTGCGCGCGGACCTCTCGCAGCGCTACTCCCACGTCATCTACAGCGACGATGGCGGCCGGAGCTGGCAGATCGGGGGCAGCGTCGGCCCGGATTGCAACGAGTCCACGGTGGCTGAGCTCTCTGACGGAACGCTCATGTTGAACATGCGCAGCTACGCCGGGCGGAATCGCCGCGCGGTCGCGCTCAGTCGTGACGGAGGGCTGAGCTGGAGCCCGCCGGTGTTCGATGAGACCCTCATCGAGCCGGTCTGCCAGGCCAGCCTGATCGGAATCGGCAAGGGCAAGCGCCGCGTACTGTTGTTCTCGAATCCGGCTTCCACCCAGCGCGTGAACATGACGGTGAGGCTGAGTCGCGACGACGGCAAGTCGTGGGTCGCCTTCCGCACCGTGTACGAAGGCCCATCGGCCTATTCCAATCTGGTCGAGATCGAGCGCGGCGTGGTGGGCCTGCTTTACGAACGCGGCGAAAAAGGCCCTTACGAGCGGATCAGCTTCGCCCGATTCCCGCTGCGGTGGCTGAGCGAGCGCTGAGGCGGCGCCACGCATCGTGAAACCGGATTCTCTGGTAACGAGGCGAGGACACAGGGCATGGAGAGCATTGAGCTGGCCGAGCACGCCTCGCGCATCGGCGTCCAGGCGATCTCCAGCCTGCCGCCCCTCGGACCATACTCCTTCGAAGAGGTCCGCGCGTACTATGAGGCCATCGCATCCGCTTCCGGGGTGCCCGTGATCGTCTACTATTATCCGGCGATTTCGCCCGGCGTGCGCACGCTGGAAGAGATCGAGCGGCTGCTGGAAATTCCCGGCGTCATCGGCGTGAAATTCACCGACTTCGATCTCTTCAAACTCTCTCCTCAAGCGACACGGCTGCCGCCTCGTTTTCAACGGGCACGACGAGGTGCCCGCCGCCGGGTTGCTCATGGGCGCCAACGGCGGCATCGGCTCGTTCTACAACCTGATCCCGGAACGGTTCGTCGAGCTCTTCCGGCTGGCGCGCCAGGGCCAATGGGAGCAGACGCGGCAAGTCCAGCAGCGGATCAATGAGCTGGTGGAGATCTGTCTTCGTTTCCCGCTGATTCCGGCCATCAAGACGATCCTGGGCTGGACGGGCATCCCCTGCGGCGAAGCCCTCAGGCCCAGGCGGCCGCTGACCGTCGAGGAAACCCAACAACTGCGGGCCGAGCTGCGCGCTTCCTCTTTCGCCTTTCTGCTCGACGGACCCGCCTGATGGCTCGCCGGGGTTACGCGTGGCTGCTGGTCGCCCTGCTCTGGGTGGTGGCGCTGCTCAACTACGTGGACCGCCAGGTCATCTACGCGCTGTTCCCGCTGCTGGAAAAGGACTTCGGCCTGAGCGGCGCGCAACTGGGCCTGCTGAGCACGGTGTTCCTCTGGGTCTACGCGTTCGCCAGCCCTTTCGGCGGCTACCTGGCGGATCGCTTTGGGCGCACGCGCGTGATTCTGGCCAGCCTGCTGGTGTGGAGCGCGGTGACTTGGGCGACGGGACACGCGAAGACTTACGGTCAGTTGCTGGCCACGCGGGCGTTGATGGGCTTCAGTGAGGCCTTTTACATCCCCGCTGCCCTGGCCCTGATCGCCGATCACCACAGTGAGCGGACGCGCTCGACGGCGACCGGGCTGCATCAGAGCGGCCTGTACACTGGCATCGTGCTCGGTGGCGTGGTGGGCGGATGGCTGGGCGAGCGGTACGGCTGGCGAATGCCGTTCACGATCCTCGGCGCCATCGGTGTGGTGTATTTCGCGGTGTTGCTTGCCGGGCTTCGTCCCGCCAGGCGCTCGGGCGGCGCCCTCCCGAGGCTCGATTTCGCAGGATCCTTCCGGGAGCTTTCGGCCTTGCCGGGATTCTGGCGGCTGACGGTAGTGTTCTCGATCGTCGGTCTGGCGAATTGGCTAGTCTATACCTGGATGCCCTCCTACCTCTATGAGCGCTTCGGGATGGGGCTGGCGCTGGCCGGCTTCTCAGCCACCTTTTACATCCAGGCAGCCAGCTTTGCCGGGATTCTGGCTGGCGGTCTGGTTGCGGATGCGTGGGCCGTTCGCCACAGCCGGGGCAGAATCCGGGTGCAGGCCGCCGGACTGGCTGCCGCGGCTCCGTTCCTGTTCGCAGTGGGCAGTACGGACTCGCGGCCTGCGTTGCTCTTGGGGCTGATATTGTTCGGCCTGGGCCGAGGGATCTACGACAGCAACGCGATGCCCGTGCTCTGCCAGATCGCGCCACCCCATTTGCGCTCGACCGGCTACGGGATTTTCAACCTGCTTTCCTGTGTGGTGGGCGGCCTCGCGGCAGCGGGCGCCGGCTGGCTCCGATCTGTGCTGGGGCTCGGAGCAGCCTTTCAAATCGCGGCTGTACTCCTGCTCCTTGGCGGATGGCTGCTCGCGACGACACGAATCACCCGTGCACGGAGTTGAACCGGAAACCTCGGGGGGTCAATGGAGCGGGAGACGGGACTCGAACCCGCAACCAACAGCTTGGAAGGCTGTCACTCTACCCTTGAGTTACTCCCGCGTTTGCTGGTTCCGGATACCGCCCTGCCGGGCTGGCATCCAGCCTATATTTTAAGGCAAGGCGCGGCGGGCGTCAAACCCTCGAATTGGGTCATCGAAAATGTCACCGAAGGCGGGATCGTTGGGTCAGCAAAAAAGTAACCGTAGCGCACGCTCGCCTGCCCTTTTCGCCGAGGGCGAGTTTGGGCAGCGCGGCCACCCGTCAAGGGTGCCCTCCGGCTCGCCGCGCTCGCCCTTGACAGGTCCTGGCCGCGCCGCCGAGGACCCTCC
>Ga0080004_1121000_pt1 | contig 20654 bp, 21 predicted proteins | sample WasSprMetagenome_FD_69207 | JGI IMG/M metagenome (GOLD analysis project Ga0080004, IMG submission 69207) | Sulfidic aquatic microbial communities from Washburn Spring, Yellowstone National Park, USA - WS (SPADES assembly) (version 2) | ecosystem: Environmental > Aquatic > Thermal springs > Hot...
TTACAGGTGGGCAGGGTCTCCCTCCCGCCTCCTTTAGGGTCGAGAGAATGGCCTCCAAGATTTGTTTTCCATTGCCAGGTCTGAGGAAAAAGAGCCTGCTCCAGCTCTCGCTTCCTCCCCCCTTGATGAGGAGATCGATTTCTAGCCCCTTTCCCGCATTTTCTAGGTGCAGGGAGAACCAGGGTCTCTCCTCGCCGGTCAGGGGATCGAGGGTGTTGGGACGGAGCGGGACCTCCTTAGAGGCGATCTGTACAGCCTTCTCGATTTCTCCCTCTACTCGGTCTGCTAGGTGGGCAGGTCGGACGAAGAAGGTGAGAACCCCAGTGTCTTGGCAGATGGGCACCCCTTTACGGGAGGCGATGGAGAGGTTCTTGAGCATGCAGTCGAGTTGTATTTTTGCCATTCGATTCCTTTCCTCTTTCCTAGCCCTCTGAAGGGCGCGAACCACATCTGGGGGCAGACGGGTCTCGGCCAATTTTATCATTTTCACGATGTGTCGGGCTAGGTCCCCCATCATTTTCTCACTGTCCGCTTGTAAGGACAGCCATTTTAACCGTTGGATGAAGATTTTGTTGAGGCTGAGGAGTAAAGAGGTTACTGAGGGAATAGAGGCAATACCACGTAGAGCCCTTCTGAAAGCGGTAGGCCTGACGGATGCGGATTTTGGGCGCCCCCTGGTTGCCATAGCCAATTCTTGGAACGAGATAGTTCCGGGTCATATCCATCTAAGGGAGTTGGCGAGGGCGGTGGCTAAGGGGGTGAGGTCGGCTGGAGGGGTACCACTCGAGTTTAACACCATCGCCATCTGCGACGGCATAGCCATGGGAACCGAGGGAATGTGCTACTCCCTGCCCTCCAGGGAGGTAATTGCCGACAGCGTTGAGCTCATGGTGCAGGCGCACAGGTTTGATGCAGTGGTGGCGATTTGCTCATGTGATAAGATTGTTCCAGGGATGCTCATGGCTCTCGCCCGCCTAGATCTACCTTCAATTGTGGTCACGGGAGGTCCGATGCTTCCGGGGGAATGGAGGGGGCAAAAGCTCGATGTTATAAGCGCCTTCGAGGCGGTTGGGGAACTAAAGGCTGGAAGGATAGGACCAAAGGAGGCCAAGGAAATCGAAGACAGATGCTGTCCTGGACCTGGCTCTTGTGCTGGGATGTTCACGGCCAATACCATGGCATGCATCACCGAGGCTCTGGGGATGTCTTTACCCGGCATGGCCACCTGCCACGCAACGGATGCCAGAAAGGCGAGGCTGGCAGAGGAGAGCGGTAGACAGGTGATTCGGCTTCTCAGGAAAAATCTGACTCCGAGCAAGATAATGACCAGGCAAGCATTTGAGAATGCCATAGTGGTGGATCTGGCGCTTGGGGGTTCCACCAACACCCTCCTTCATCTTCCCGCCATAGCCAAAGAACTCGGAATCGCGCTGAGTTTAGATCTCTTTGACAGGCTAAGCAGAAGGGTTCCGCAGCTGTGCAACTTGAGACCGGGAGGCCCCCACTTCATGCTCGACCTTGACAGGGCTGGTGGGATTCCTGCCCTCATGAAGCAGCTGGGGGGACTGATCAAGCGTACACCCCTCACCGTCACGGGGAGAAGGGTGGGGGAGAATCTTTACTTTACAAGGGTTCTTGATTCGGAGGTCATAAGACCCCTTTCCCGACCTTACAGGAGGGAGGGGGGAATTGCCGTGCTTTTCGGGACCCTTGCGCCGGAAGGTGCGGTTATCAAACTAGCTGGTCTCCCCCCAAAGCTGCGGAGGTTCAAGGGAAGAGCGAGATTCTTCAAGTCAGAGGAAGAGGCGGTTTCGGCGGTCCTTTCCCGAAAAGTCGGGAGAGGGGAGGTAGTGGTAGTAGCATATGAGGGACCAAAGGGGGGACCGGGTATGAGGGAGATGCTCACCTTGACCTCGGTCATCGTTGGCATGGGGCTTTCCCAAGAGGTGGCTTTGGTCACGGATGGCAGATTTTCGGGGGGCACGAGAGGAATTTGCGTGGGACACGTGTCCCCGGAAGCGGCGGAGAGAGGACCCATTGCAACGGTTCGTGACGGTGATCAGATTCTCATCGACATTGGCAAAAGGAGAATAGATTTGCTCGTGCCGGAGGACGAGTTGAAGGCGAGGCTGGAGGCACTTCCTCCTTTCAGGCCGAAGGTGCAGAGGGGTTATCTGGCGCACTACTCGCGAGTGGTTTCGTCCGCATCGACCGGAGCGGTCAGGCTGAACGAGAGAGAGCAGTGATCCTCCTTGCCGACCCTAGCCCAGAAGATTCTTGAGCAACACGCGGGAAGGAAACTGGAACCTGGCGAGATTGTCGAGGCGAGGGTGGACTTCGTGATGTTGAACGATATAACGGGGCCGCTCACTCTGGAAGTTCTCAAACAAGTTGGGAGGGATGAGCCTTGGGATCCTTCTCGGGTGGTGATAATCCTTGATCATCAATCGCCAGCCACGTCGGTGGAGGCAGCAGCTGCTCATCGGAGACTCAGGGAGTTCAGCAAGAAGAGGGGGGTCAGACTTTTCGATGTTGGGGAGGGGATTTGCCACCAGGTCTTCATGGAGAGGGGCTTTGCTAGACCGGGCTCGTTGGTGGTCGGGGCAGATTCGCATACCTGCACCTATGGTGCGCTCAGCTGTTTCGGGACAGGTGTCGGTTCCACGGATGCGGCTTATGCCCTTCTCGAAGGTAGGCTTTGGTTTAGGGTTCCGGAGAATTTTCGAATTTTAGTGAACGGCAGGCTGCCTAGAGGAACGTTCGCCAAGGACTTAATTCTGCACATCATTGGTAACATTGGAAGCGAGGGGGCTTCGTACATGGCGGTTGAGTTCCAGGGCGAGACTATTTCCCAGCTTGGGATCTCCGACAGGATGGTTCTTTGCAACATGGGGGTAGAAATGGGGGCGAAGGTGTCGTTGGTTGCGCCCGACATCAAGACGCAGGAGTGGTTCAGAGAAAGGGGGATAGAAATTTCACCAATGGCGAGCGATTCTGACGCGGAGTGGGAAAAGGAGGAGGAGTTCGAGGTCTCGAAGTTGGAGCCGCAAGTCGCCTGCCCGCCGAGGGTGGACAACGTGAGGCCGGTGAGTGAAGTAGAAGGAACCGAGATAGACCAGGCTTTTTTGGGCAGCTGTACGAACGGAAGGTTAGAGGATCTCGTGGAGGCAGCGAGAATTCTGAGGGGGAGGAAGATTCATCCGAGGGTTAGGATGGTGGTTTCTCCTGCTTCGCGTGAGGTTTATCTGAAGGCTGTGAAGCTGGGTATAATCCGGAGTTTGGTTGAGGCAGGTGCGACGGTGGTGGCCCCCTCGTGTGCGGCATGCATGGGCGGGCACGTGGGAATTCTGGGACCCGGAGAGGTGTGCATATCCTCTTCTAACAGGAATTTCAAGGGAAGGATGGGCTCGCCCGAGGCCCAGATTTACCTGGCTTCCCCTGCCACGGTGGCGGCTTCGGCATTGGAGGGAAAGATTGTCGACCCGAGGAGGTATTATGGCTAGGGCATGGGTGTTTGGTGATCATGTCTCGACTGACGACATCATAGCGGGCAAATACCTCGTGAAATCCAATCCCAAGGAGTTGGCTGCTCACGTGATGGAGAACGTCGACCCGGGCTTTTCGGGGAGGGTCAGGCCTGGGGATATCATAGTGGCCGGGTTGAACTTTGGCTGCGGGTCAAGCAGAGAGCATGCACCTCTTGCCCTTAAGGCAGCGGGCATCTCCGCAGTAGTGGCGGAGTCCTTTGCAAGGATTTTCTACAGGAACAGCATAAACCTCGGGCTTCCGGTCCTAACCGGCAGGGTCAAAGGTGAGTTTCAGTCCGGGGACGAGGTGGAGCTGGACTTAGATGGCTTCAAGCTGCGAAACTTGAGGTCGGGAAAGGTAGTAAGTCTAGACCCTCTGCCCCCCTTCATCCTAGACATCCTGAAGGCGGGGGGGCTGGTTGAGTATATGAAAAAGAGATGAAGCGGGAGTGGTTGGAAAGGGGAAGGGCAGTCTTTTTCTTCTTTCTCCTGACCTGGTTTTTCGACGGCGTTGCACTACTTTTCCCCGCACCCTCGGTCGCAGGTTCTTTTGATGGCACCGAGGTGCTCTGGTTGCAGCAAAATCTCTCAAGCTTTCCTTTCGACCACTTTAGTTTGGCGTTTTACCTTCTCGGTTATCCCTTCCTTCTCTACGCAACGGCATGGATTCTCGCTCAAAACCAGCGGCTTTTCACCCGTTATCTTCTGGTATTTTCCGTTTGCCAATCTCTCGCTCTTCTAATCTGGTTTTTCCACCCCACAGCGCCCCCCAGGTTGGCGGTTAGGGGCGTGCGAGCGGTAAGAGTGCAGGTTTGCGGGTTCAGCGAAAGCTTCAACACTTTTGCCTATGGGGCCTTTCCAAGCATGCACGCTGCTCATGGGCTAGTTTCTTTGCTTTTTGTTTGGAAGGAAGAAAAGTGTAAAAAATGGTGGGCTTTCATTCTCGCATGCATGGTGTTTTCCTCCGTCTATCTCGGCGAGCATTATCTATCCGATGTTTTGGCGGGGTTTGCTTTGGGAGGGGCAGTCTTCGGCTTGGTATCGTTTCTTGATTCCGGAATATTCCGGCATATTCCGGAATCTATTTAGCCTTTCTCTATGAGCGAAATGTGGAGTTCCTAGCACTTGTGAGAGAGGGAGAAGGCGAAACCCTTGAGTTCAAGGAGAGTTTTGCGGAGGAGAAAGAAATTCTCGAAACCATATGTGCCTTCTCAAATTCTCGAGGCGGGAGGATTTTGATTGGGGTTGATGATTGCGGGAAGATAAAAGGGGTGACACTCGGGAAAAACACCTTGCAGAACTTTTTGAATAAGGTCAAGTCCTCCATAGAGCCTATGCTCATTCCTCAGCTTGAGCAGGTGAAGGTAGGGGAGAAGACAGTGGTCATAGTTCAAGTTGCGGAGGGAATCAACAAACCCTACTTCTTCAAGGGAGTGGCTTTCAAAAGGGTGCGAAAAAGCAACCAGAGACTTCCAAAAGATGAGCTAGAGGCAATGATATTGGAGAAGCACAGGGAGGTTGTCTCCTTCGAGGACAGACCAATAGATACCACTCTCGAGACCATTGACGAGAAGTTGGTTAAGGATTTTCTTGCTGAGGCTTCTGTCGCAAGGAAGGTTGAACTCAGATCTGAGAGCAAGGAGGAATTTCTGAAAAGAGTTGGTGCGGTAAGGGATGGCAGGCCTACTTTCTGTGCCGTTTTATTCTTTTCTCGCAACCCTCAGCTCCACATTCCCTATGCTGTGGTGAAGTGTGGAACATTCGCAGGAGGCATTCTGAGAAGAGAAAGGGAAATCGGCGGTGACGTGAGGGGACAAGTTAGGGGGGCACTGGAATTCCTGAGGGAGAGTCTGAATGTGTACTTCAGAATTGACGAGAATGGCAAGAGAGTCGAAACGTACGAAATACCGTTGGAGGCTCTGAGGGAAGCGGTGGTTAATGCGTTGGCTCACAGGGACTACTCCATTGCTTCCCCCGTTTACGTGAAGGTTTTTGAGGACAGGGTGGAGGTCGTCAACCCGGGAAAACTCCCCCCTCCCCTCAAGCCCGAGGATTTGAAAAGAGATCATCCATCCGTCCTGAGAAACCCAAAGCTGGCAAACTTCCTCTTTCTTTCGGGCTTTATAGAAAAGTGGGGAACGGGAACGAACAAGATGGTGGAGCTCTGCGTGAAGCAAGGACTTCGCGAACCCGAATTTTTAGAGGAGGACGGCTTCTTTAAGGTGATTTTGTACAGGGGGGTCCTTAATGAACTTCAGCGCCGAATACTAGAGCTTGTGAAAGGAAGGGAAATCACGAGTGTTGAGCTGGCAAGAGAGCTGGGTGTCAACGAGAGAACAGCGAGGAAGTATCTGTCTACACTATGTTCTTGGGGCCTTGTTGCGAGGAAGAAAATAGGCAGAAGAGTCCTTTATTGTTTACCGTAGCTCGCCCACAACGCGATTAAGAGGGTTTGGCTTAACTATGATGAAGTATCGGATATCGGTCATTCCAGGGGACGGCATAGGTCCGGAGGTGACAAGGGAGGGAATAAAAGTTCTTGAGGCCTTGGCGGAGAGCGTGCAGGGGCTAGATTTCGAGTTTATCACCTTTCCGTGTGGGGGTGAGCACTACCTCAAGACGGGGGAGCTCCTAACCGACCAGATGCTGGAGGAGATGTCCAAAACCGATGCGATATACTTGGGCGCAGTGGGGGATCCCAGGGTGCCCCCCGGAGTCTTGGAACAGGGAATTCTGCTGAAGCTTAGGTTCTATTTCGATCAGTATGTGAATCTGAGACCAGTGAAGCTATACCCTGGAGTGCCTTGTCCCCTCAAGAATCCGGGCAACATCGATTTTTATGTGGTTAGGGAGAACACAGAGGATTTTTACATCGGTCTCGGTGGGAGATTCTCAGGGAGAAGTAGACAGGAACTGGAACTCGTGAGGTCGATTTATCATGCGAGGTTTGGTCTCGATTTGGAGTGCGACCGCGACGAGCTGGCGTATCAGATTGGAGTGATAAGCAGGAAGGGTGCGGAGAGGGTAATAAGATATGCCTTTGAGCTGGCGAGGAAGAAAGGAAAAAAGAGAGTGACCTCAGTGGACAAGGCAAACGTGTTGACACACGTTTATTCGCTTTGGAGGGAAGTTTTCGAAAAGGTGGCTAAGGAATACCCTGACATAGAAACAGAGGAGGCATTTGTTGATGCCACCGCTATGTGGTTTGTCAAGAGACCGGAGTGGTACGGAGTGGTGGTGACACCTAACATGTTTGGGGATATCCTGACAGATCTTGGAGCGATGCTCCAAGGGGGAATGGGAATGGCTCCAGGGGCAAACCTGAATCCGGGGGGGATAAGCATGTTTGAACCGATTCACGGCTCCGCGCCCAAGTATGCGGGCAAGAATGTGGCGAATCCGTTGGCTGCTATCTTGGCGGCGGGTTTGATGCTAGAGGAGCTCGGGGAGATAGAGGCTTCGCAGAAGCTGGAGAAGGCGGTAATGGAAGTTCTGGCTGAAGGAAAAGTTCTCACACCTGACCTGGGCGGAAAAGCCGGAACCTCGCAAGTTGGGGACGCTGTGGTGTCCAAGATTAGAGAAGGCAATCGATGAGCGATTTAGATGCGCTTAGGATTCTGTGGTGGTGTCGGCGATGAAAGCGGCGAAGAGGAGGAGAAAGACAAGGTTGCTGCTTGACGAGATGTACACAGGCTTCAAGGAATATCTGGAGAGCATGGGGTGGGAAGTCGTAACGGTCGAAGAATCAGGTCTGAGAGGGGCTAGAGACCCGGAGATAGTTGAATATGCCAAACGGAGAGGCTTAGTTGTGGTTACTCAGGATCAGCGGACGGCTGAGCTGGCTCAGTTGAGAGGAGTGGAATGCGTTCATATCTCTAACCTTATGGTGGCTAAGCTGATTGATGCGGAACTTCGCAAGAGAGCTGCCAAGAAAACTTGAGGGGGAAATTCGGGCGTCCCGTTTTCGGTTGGTATCGGTGCGGGGAGGGGATCACCGGTAAAAATTTAAGTTCTGACTACTAGGCCTCTAACTATTTTTTGCCACTTATGTTGGCTAGGTCTATCTTTTGGAACTGCAACTGCGTCAACTTTCTGGTCTTCCCATCCCTTTACGACAAGGGGCGTCCGCTCTCCACGGGCTCTTGCAGGAAGGCTGAGAGCTTCATGAAGGGTTCTCAAAGTCGTAGGTCCTCTCGATTCTTCTTTGGGGCTAGGTCAAAGACACTTAAAGGGGGCTATTGGAAAATTTTCTATATATATAGAACTTTTCTGACCGAATCCAATAATCCTAGGTCACTAGAAACTTGTAGTCAGGGTGGAGGGAGTACATTCTTCTCAGTCCCTCCCACCTCACCGAGAGCTCTCCTTTTCTCTCCAGGCTCGCCAGAAGCTGGAAGAGCCAAGCCTGTTTTAGACCCGAAAGCTTCTGAAAAACGGGATCGGCAGAGTAAACCTCCTTTCCATACCTTACCATGGCTCGGATAACCTTTTGTTCAGATCTTGTCAGGTTCTGCAGCCTGCTCTCAGCCCTAGCTTTGAGAAATGTTTCTGCCAGCCGCCATGCTCCGAGCGTGACAAGGGGGATTGGTTTTATGCCGAAACGCTTTGGTAGCTACTTTTTAGAGTTTGCGGGTTGTGTGAGAACACATCCGTACTCCTCTCAGAATCTTCCTCTCGACATACTTGGACATCCCGACCTTCTCGGCCTTCTCCAGTCTCGATCTCGATGGAGGGAAGTAGACATGATCTCTGTTTACTGTCTTCGTCTTTCTCAAGTTTGGCTTCGGCATCGACAAAATCAATGGTTCTCTCCAAGTTACCAGTAAATTGGTGCGGGGGAGGGGATTTGAACCCCTGAACCCCTACGGGACCAGATAACCCACCGGGGTCTTGAGTCTGGCGCCTTTAACCTGGCTTGGCTACCCCCGCTCTATCTACTTTTTCTTTTGCTCTTTTTTCTTCAGCGATACCAAGGAAGACACTTAGTGAAATAGTCGGAAATGAAGAGCGAAAGGTGAGGATGGTCGAGAAGGTTGGGTATGGAAGCCGTTCGTAGGAGTCTGTATCCTCTCTGGAGAACTTCACCAATATTTTTTCCCAGCAGATGCTTTTCCTTCAGCGTTTCCCTGATTACCTTTTCTGGACTTGGTCTGTGACTTTCCAATTCATAGACCACCCTGCCTGAGGGGTTTATGAACGGTCCCGCCAACTTAATCGGCGAGAGGAGGTAGGATCGGACAAAGTTCTCCGCACTCACTCCGAGCGGCGGCCCCTCCCTCACCTCTATTTTCTCGACACATGGTTGCACCTCTAGGAGGATGGCTCCGGTCCCTTCCCCCCATACATCACTCCTTATCACTTTATGTCCGGCCTCGGTAAGGACAGTAACCAATGCGCGTTCGGTTTTCCTCAGCTGCGGGTAGAGAACATCGGGAACCAGATCCGGGAGCTTAAAAACTATACAGTAAACCTCGGTTCCTCTCCTCCTCAGAATTCTGACAAGTTCGGATTTTCTGAGTCGTTTGATTTCTTTGGGGAAGAAGAATTCCTCTCTTGGGTTGGCAAGGAAGTCCTGGCAGCCTCTGACGAATATGGTGAAGGTTTGTAACGAGACCGACGCCGCCACATTCCTTCCTGGATCCACTGGGTCAACCACGATGAGGGGCTGGTTTTCAAAAATCCTTCTAGGTTCGTCCTCGTTGGGGTAGTGTTTTTCCAAGTCTATCACTTGACCTGGTTTCCAATTGGCCGCCTGTTTCAAGAGTTCCAAAAAGCCACCGGCATGAAGAATGAGAAGTTCACAGAGGTATCCGGAGAACCCGTGAATTTTGAGTTCTGCCCCATAAACACCAAGTCCCTTCATAAACTGCTTGAGCAACAGCACCTGATCCCTGAGAGCAGGGGTTAGTCGCGGGGATACATATGCTTGGTGGTGGGGCGAGCGGTCCACAGCACTCTTGATTTTTCGGGGGTCCGAAATCTCATAACAGGGAACCAAATCGACCTCGAAGCCCTCGAACTCGAAGGTCACATATGGGTGTTCAGCATATTTCTCTCTCCCCTTTCCGCCCGCGATTTTCCTGCAGATTCTTAATCCTATTTCTTCGAGCTTCTCTCTTGGCAGCGTTTCAGGGAGAAGGATGAAAATGTCAATATCTTTCTCACCCTTCAGCCACGTGTTTCTTGCTGCCGATCCCACGAGCATGGGTTTTCCCATTCCCTCTTCCTCGCAAACCTTCCTCGCCCGTTCAAGCAGCTTGTTCACCACCTCCTGAAGTTTATCTTCGTCCTCTTTGCTCGGTCTGATTTTTTCTAGGACGGAGCTCAGAAGGTTCATCATTTCTCCTCTCTTACTCCTTCCCCTATTCCTGAAACCCATCCATTTGTGGCTCCTTCGCCCACAGCTTCCTCCACGACTTTTTTACCCACTTCCTCTGTCTCAACGAGAGCTATTAGGCTGCCCCCCATGCCAGCACCTGAAAGCTTTACGCCAAGGGCCCCGGCTTGGAGACAGGCGTCTCTAATGCGCTCAAGCTTTGGAAGGCTCACCTCGTAGAAATCCCTCAACAGGATGTGTTGCTGATTCATCACTTCCCCCAGCAGCTCAAGCCCTCTCAATCTTCTAGCCTCGGGACCCAAACATGCGGTGATTCCCTCCTCCGAGATTTTCTCCTCTCTAAGGATTTTCAGCCCGAGTTCTGTCAGTTTCTGTTGTCTTATGGTAAAAAGAATGCGCAGGCGCGGTTTTGGTGGTAGCTCGTCCAGAAACGGGGCAATCTCTTCTTCGCTTAGTTCTTCCCATTTCACCGTATCGTAAGTCTTACCCAATCCTTTGATTCTATCCGAGAGGATTCTCAGTCCTTCATTGATTTCCCTCTGTCGCACAGGATGGATTTCCGCAGTTGAGTGTCTAATCCCTGAATCTAAAACCGCGAAGACTAAATTTCTCCTTGGAAGCTCCTCCACGCGGAACGGGGGTCTACATTCAAGTTTTATGATTCCGCCAAAGGAGCAGCCGTATTGGTCGAGTCTACCGCATGGAACTCCCACCTCTTCCGTCTCGGCCTGAAAGGCGATTTCAGCGATTTCTTTCTTGTTTAACCCCAGCTGGTAGGCGGAATCGAGCAGCTTCAAAAAGGCAACCTCTAAGGCGGCGGAACTGGAAAGCCCGGAACCCACTGGAACTTGGCTGTCAATCGTCACCTCCATACCCCCGATTTTGTATCCCCTTTTTATGACCACGTTCACCACGCCTCTTAGATAATTCCCAAACCAGCCGGGTTCCATGGGGTTCACCCTGACCTCGAAGCAATCCTCGCATTCCTCCCCCATTCTCTCTAAGTTGAGCGACTTGATTCGGAACTCTCGATGCGGCCTCCCCCAGCAGTAGGTTCGAAGATTTAGAGCAGCAGGCACGACGGGAAGTCCCTTATAGTCTTGGTGCGTGTTCAGGAAATCTGCTCTCCCCGGCGCGGAGCACTTCTTCACTTAAAAGTTCCCTCGCCTTTTTGAACTAGATTTCCATGAAGTAGAGGTTTCTTGAGTCGTATCCGAGCTCCTTGAAGCGCCCAGTGGTGAGAACCTTCATAGCGTCCTTGAGCTGGCAGACCCTCTTCTTGGGTCCTAGGATCGACTTCTCGAAAACGTAGACATTGTTTCCTATCACCGGGACCATGTCGGGTGATCCACTGGCAAACTCAACTGGAAGGTTCTTGTCTATGATGGAGCCATCCCCTATTTGAGCATATTCTCCAACGATGGTATTGTTTAGCCTAACGTTTCTGCCTACATTCGTGAAGTCCAGCACCACTGACCCTAAGATGTGTGTGTTGTCTTCGATATCCACGCAGTCCCCTATAAAAGAGCTCTCTATTACCACTCCCTCTCCTATTGTGCAGTCTGCCCCGATCTTAACGGGAGGTTTCAGAACAATTCTGCCCTTCTCAACCTTGCGCTTTATCGTTTCCCAAGTAGTGTGGTGAATCCACAATCCGGGAGCGACACTCTCCCCAAGCGGAAAAGGTTTGACGGTTTCATGGAGAATGGCTTGAATGGCGCCGAGATAGCTATCAGGCGTACCGACATCCGTCCAGTAACCCTTGATCTCGAAGCCATAAACAGGATACCCGTTTTCCGCCAGATATGGGAGGAGATCTCCCCCGATGTCTCGGGCCTTTTCACCCATTCGTTTTAGAATCTCCCTTATTTCGGGCGAGAAAAGATAAATGGCGGTGTTCACGAGGTTGGACGGGGCCTGTCCCGGCTTTGGTTTCTCCACGAATTTTTCTATCCTCATCTTTTCGTCCAGCTTGGCTACACCATATGGCGATAAATCCCCCTCGATTCTCTTGAGCCCGATGGTCGCGACACCGCCCTTTTCTCGGTGATATTCAAGCATTTCCTGAAGAGGAAGCTCGAAAACGCTGTCTCCAGCCACCACCAAAGTATCAGTCTTTATGTCGTATCTTTCCAAGTTGTGTCTAAGTGAGTCGGCGCTTCCTTTGTCGAGATAGTTGTTCTGATACCTGAAAACCGCTGGGGGATCGAGCTTGAGTCTTGCCGAGAAACCAGCACCATCTTTGAAATACTCCTTCAGCCTCTGGGTAATTTCAGCACCCTTGCATGCCAGAATAAACTCCCTACACCCTTGCACCGCTAAAGACTCGAAGGTCCTTGCCACGATGGCTCTCCCGACAAGATTCACAAGACACTTCGGTTTATCTAGTGTCAAGGGATACAATCTTGTTCCCTCCCCCCCTACCGTGGCAATTACGGTTAAATCCAAGACCATCAAAATTTCAAGTATTTGGAGCATAAAGTCCTTGCGCGAAGAATAGAATGGTAGTCACCATAGTTGCGGGAGGACAATGGGGGGATGAGGGAAAAGGCAAAATCGTAGGCTACCTCTCTCTAAAGGACAATCCAGCCGTTGTGGCGAGGGCGGGGGTCGGACCCAATGCTGGACACACCGTCTACTTCCGAGGGAGAAAGTATGGGTTGCGTCAAGTACCATGTGGCTTCGTTAACGAGAGGTGCCGACTCCTAATCGGGCCTGGGACTTTGGTCAATCCGCAAGTCCTGCTAAAGGAAATACAAGAAACGGGCTGTGGGGGAAGATTGGGAGTGGATCGCAACTGTGCAATCATTGAGCCTCATCATATAGAGGAGGATAGGGCGACGGGGGAGAAAATTGGAACAACAGGGACGGGTTGTGGACCTGCCAACGTGGCGAGGGTTAGAAGAGAGGCTAGGCTTGCCTCCGAGGTGCCGGAGCTTCAACCCTTCCTCGTCGACGTTCCGCTCGAACTACACCAAGTGATGGAGAATGGTGGCGATATCTTGGTGGAGGGTTCGCAGGGTTTTGGCCTCTCCCTCATTCACGGAACATATCCCTTCGTCACAAGCAAAGACACTACTGCCAGCACACTCGCGGCGGATGTGGGGCTTGGTCCCACCGAGGTTGATGAAGTTTTGCTCGTTTTCAAGGCGTATCCCACCCGCGTAGGCCGTGGTCCGTTTCCAACTGAAATTTCCCAAGAGGAGGCTGAAAGAATGGGAATAGTAGAGCATGGAACCGTAACAGGTAGGAGGAGGAGGGTGGGAAGGTTCGACTTTGAGATGGCTAAAAGAGCAAGTATGATTAACGGCGCTACCCAACTCGCCATTACCTGTATCGATAGGCTCTTCCGCTGTCCCCCAGTCAGAAAGTTTGAGGAACTGCCACCGGAAGCGCAAACTTTCGTGAAGGAGGTTGAGGAAAGGGTTGGTGTGCCAGTGACCCTGATTTCGACGGGCCCTGATGTTTGGGATATCATCGATTTGAGAGGGACCAAGCTTTGATCATTGCTGTCACGGGCACGCCCGGCGTCGGGAAATCTACTTTTGCCCGTCTTCTCTCCGAGAGGTTGGGGGTGGAATTGCTCAACCTCAACGAATGGATAAAGGAGAGAGGACTGGGGAAACCCGCGGAGGATGGAACCCTGGAGGTGGACGTTCGACAACTATCGCGGGAGTTTTCCAAAGTGAAATGGGGTGACATGGTTGTGGAAGGACATCTATCTCATTACCTTCCCTCCCGGCTGCTGTCGGCAGTGGTGGTCTTAAGGCTACATCCAAAGGTACTCGAACAACGACTCAAGGCGAGGGGGTATAGTGGGAAAAAGTTGATGGACAATTTGGAGGCGGAGGCCATCGATTTGATTCTTGTGGAGAGTCTCCAGAGGCACGGAGAGAGGAAAGTCTTTGAGATAGACATGACCAATGTCGCGGCCGAGGAGGCAGTTGAGAGGTTTCTCAAAGCTTGGAGGCGGGGGAGAACTATAAAGGATAGAGTAGACTGGCTCGAAACTTTCCTAGATTGGAATAAGGGGCCGAAAACCTAAATACACCTCTCTCGCGAGCAGCTCGTCACTTTTTGTGAGTGTTACGATAAGTGCACCCACCGCCACTACTGCTGACAGCAAAGCCAAGGGGCCGACCACTTTGGCTCCCAAATCTCCAGCGACCTCTTCCGAGTTCATGGAGACTTGATACTCAACGTTCTTTTCAACACTCCTCACCCTTCCATAACTGTCGGTCAGTATCACATCGGTGATCATCTTCCCCTCAAACGACTGCAATACACCGAGCTGGTCGTAAGAGATGGATCCTTTCATGTATAGTCGCAGAGGCGGCCACAGACTTGGCGGAAAAACAGTGGTCGAGTCTTCGAAATCAGGATTGGTGTAGGAGGGCTGGTACTGGAGAAGCCCCGCCCAGACAATCCTGTTGAAGACAACCCTTGGATCGTCTGACGAGGGAGAGACGGTCTTGTTTTCGACCATTGTGTAGACAGCCACATCCTCGGTGAGATGCCCGTTCCGGATTGTGTGAATCGAGAGGAGGTACACCCCAGTGAGGTTCTTGGAGGTAAAGTAAGAGTAGACGGCACCGGCGGCAAGTGCCACTATCACGAGTCCCAGTATAGCTTTGGGCTTTGCACCCAGGCCCGTACGTCCTATTTCGGGTCGAGGTTTTCTTGCATGTCTCAGAAGATACAGGACCAGAATTCCGACCACAAACCCACCTGCGTGTGCAAAGAAAGCGGTCCCGCTCTCAAACCTGGTGTATCCATAGAGAACCTGCATGGTGAACCAAATCAGCAGATAATAGCTAGAGGATATTACTACGGGTGGGAGGGGGAAAATCCAAGCAGCAAGCTTTCTGCCCGGAAACATAAGCATATGGGAGGCAAGAATACCGCTTATTGCTCCCGAGGCACCCACTGTCGGGATTACCAGTCCGATGGAGCCACCCACTGGAGTAAAGGCGGTGTGGAAGGCCGTGGCTCCAAGCCCGGCTAACAAGTAGAGAACGAGATATTTGAGGTGACCTAACCTTGTTTCTACCTCCCTTCCGAAGATGAACAGGAAGTACATGTTGAAGAAAATGTGCATGAAATCGGCATGGGTGAACATGCAGGAGAGGAATCTGTACCATTCCCTCGGGCATCCGGTTAGGCTGGGCATGTATGCTAGCGTATCAATCCATTCCGAGGAAGTCTCCAAGAGCGAATTCTGGAGAGAGGTGAGGATGTACACGATTACATTGACCAAAATCAGTAGGTAGGTAACATATGGTCTCCGGCGTTTCCTCGCGAGGATTATCACGCGCATTAAAATTTGCGGCTGATTGCTCTTTAGGTATTTAAGGGAGGGAAGGATGAAGGGGATTATGGGGGTGGTGGCTAGAACCCTAGTGCTGCTACTTGCTCTCTCCTTACTGTTTATGCTAGTGGGAGGTATTATTTCGGCCATTACTGGTATCAGCCTACAGGTAACCCTAACCGCGGCTTTTGTATTGGCCCTCTTGATGAACTTCTTCTCTTTCTGGTTCTCGGATCGCTGGGTTCTGAAGCTCTACAGGGTCAAAATAGTCACCGAGCCTGAACAACCAAGCCTCTACGCGATAGTGTCTAGGTTGGCGGAGAGGGCAGGTCTCCCCAAGCCTAAGGTCGGAATCGCACCCATCAGTTCCCCGAACGCCTTCGCCACCGGAAGGGACCCGAAGCACGCGGCCGTGGTGGTTACCGAGGGGGCTTTGAAGTTCTGGACGGAGGAAGAACTCGAGGGCGTGCTAGGGCATGAGCTCGCCCATATCCGAAATAGAGACATGCTTATCGGAACCATGGCAGCAATGTTGGCGGCGGCGATTTCCTATTTAGCCTACTTGGGTAGGTATCAGCTTCTGTACAGCCGTGACAGGGAGGAGGGGGGCTCGGTTCTTCTGTTTCTGGCTCTGATTTTAGTCCCCGTAGCGGCGTTCCTGATAAGAATGGCTGTCTCTAGGACGAGGGAATATGGGGCGGACGAGGAGGGGGCGAGAATCTCGGGAAAGCCTCTTGCGCTGGCGAATGCGCTTGCAAAGGTTGAGAGGGCCGTTTCCGAGTCCCCGCTGCAGAGCGGGAACCCAGCAACCTCCCATCTTTTCATTGTCAACCCATTTAGGGGTGTAGGTTTACTGGAGCTTTTGTCCACTCATCCCCCGACTCACAAAAGAATCGAGAGGCTCAAGGCATTAAAGTTAGAAACCCAGTAACCCCTTACCTACAAACCTGAGAAGGATTTCAAAAATGATGAAGGCGAGGGTGAAGTAGGCCACCAATCTGGGTGAGATCTTTATTCCCTCCCCCTCTTCGGAGAAGTACCTGATAAGTCCCGCCCCTGCCGGGGGTCCTGTCTCTTCTCTCCTTCTCATCCTTCCATTTCTTTTTTGGGTAAAAACTCCCTTTGGGCCTCTACTATCTCCTGACTATTCCGACATTGGCTGTAGTGCTCGAGCATATGCTGGTTGAGCTGAAAGAAACTCTCCCCCCACTTGAACCCTCTCAGGATTTCTCTAGCGGCCTCTTTTTCTCCGAGGATGTAGAGGGCCGCCGCAAAGGCTTCCGCTGTGCTCAGGAGGGTGGGTTTACCAAAGTTGGTTGGGTTGGCCGCTAAGAGGTAAGGCAGGCATCTTCCCACCATCCCCCTCCTGAAGGTGGATTCTTTTATTCGCTTCCAAGAGCAATCCAGAGCCACGAGGCCCCTTTCCTCGGCGACCGGTAGGTCCTCCCTTGAGAGAGCCCTTTCAGAGAAAGGATCGAGAAGGATGGCTCCGAGCGGCAGTCCCTTGGGGTCAAAAAACAACTCCACTCTTCCGAACCTATGGAGACGGAGGGCGGTGCATTTTTTTGGGTCGCATTCTCTCGTGTGGTAAACAATCAACCTCACTAATTATTTGGCGTTGAGTTTCAAATGCAGGTGCTCAAGAATGCCCTCATCCTAGAGGGAAGGCACCTCGAACTCAGCAGAGGTGTCCTAGTGGTAAAGGAGGGAAGGATTGAGAAAATATTACGAGGTTTTCCACCAAAGAAGGGAAGCAGTGTGGATCTGAAGCACGGCGTGATTCTCCCCCCTCTTGTCAACTCTCATACACATGTGGGGGACTCCATCCTCAAGGAGGGATACCTAGGGAGAACCCAGCAAGAGGTGGTTGGACCCGGAGGAGTAAAGTTTCAAGTAGAGAGACTTCCACGCAGAAAAGTATCGGAGGCCATCAGAAGGGCTCTGCGCCGGATGTTGAGGTCAGGTACGTTAGCACACTGTGACTTTAGGGAAGGCGGGGTGGAGGGGGTCAAGCTTTTGAGAAAGCTCTTGGTACCGCCGCTTCATTCCATCATCTTGGGGAGGCCAAACGGAGACCTAGCGGAGGTTCTGAGGTATTCGGACGGCTTGGGATTTCCCTCGCTCGAGGTGGCCGAGAGGTTTAGAGGACTGGAGCTTCCAAAGGGGAAGTTTCTTTCTGTTCACGTCTCGGAGACCAGAGAGGCTGAGGAGAGCTCGCTAAGGCGGTTTGGGGAGGGAGAAATCAGGAGAGCCCTTGAGTTGAATCCGTCTTTTCTCGTCCACGGAACTTGGGCGAGCGAGGAGGACTACCAGCTGCTTTTGAAGCGGGGATTGCCAATAGTTTTCTGTCCGCGTGCTAATCATTTGCTTGGTTGTGGCTCTCCTCCTCTTTCCACCGCACTTAGTCTAGGTCTTAAGTTCTTCTTAGGGACCGACAATGTTATGGTCGCGGAGCCAGATATGCTTTCCGAACTCTCCTTTGCTTGGGCTCTCGTTAGGAGAGATAACAGCAGGGCGGGGGAGGAAGAGGCCCGGAAACTACTCGCGGCGGCCACCATAGAACCGGCACTTTTCTTCCAATTACCTTGGGGACCGATTGAGGAGGGTGGAGAAGCGACCTTTCTGATTGTGGGGGATACAGGTTTCTGGGGTCTGAAGGAAGTGGTTGCAACCATCGTTAACCGGGCAAGTCTAAGCGATTTGAGGGGAATGTATATTAAGGGGAAATTTCTGATGACCTAAAGTCAAACTTACATCCGAGATAGCGCAAATCGAAGAACTGGATCTGAAACCATGTACTTCCCTTCTTGGCACTCCACAAACCCTGATTTGACTAGGTTGTTGAGCAAATCGGAGAAATTTTTGCTGTATATGGGTCCCCCTTGTTCCCTTTCCACGAACTTCTTGAGTTCAGCCCAGCCCATGGGTCTTCCGGCCAGTCCCCTCAAGATGAGAAGATATCTTTTACGCGCCATTGCTCTGTAATTCAGGAAGTGCTCCAGTTCTTGCAGGGCAAGTTTACTTCCTTCCTCCATGACCTGATCCACGACCCTCGTACTTAACCCCTGCTTGAGAGCTCTTGCACCAAATTCCGTGAGCCAGCCCACTATTCCGTCTAGCTTCTCTATTGCATAATTGATGATCTCATCAGAGGCTCGAACTCCAGCTTGCTCAAATCCCTTCTGCAGGAAGTCCCTCGCTTTCTCTTCCTCAAATCTCTCAAGTTTTATCTCCACCCTGTGCCTTCCGAAGAGTGGTGCTTCGGGATTGTTTATATCTAGGAATTCGTAGAGCAGGCCCACCTCAGAGCCCGTCAGGACAAAAGTGAGGTTCTTGAGGTAGTCGTAAGCATGGGCCAAAAGCATGGGAAAATTCACCAGTACTACTCTTGAGAGCAGTTGTGCTTCGTCAAAAGCCACCACGAAGTTGGTTCCCCTTTTCTCCGCAAACTCATTGAGCCGACTCAACAGCTCCTTTAACGAAATTCTCTTTTCCTTTGCCCATTCAAACCTAATCTCCAATCCCTGGATCGTTATTCCCTTTATTCCTTTCAGGTACTCGATTAGGCTTTTCTTCCAAGCCGATTTTCTGAAGGCCTCCTCCAACATGGTAAGCAAATCCGCGTACGAAGCTCTAGTCAGGTAAACAAGCTCCCTAGCATCTACAATGACGTATGGTATTCCTGAAAGTCCAAGTCCAGTTTGAAGCAATGAGGTTTTCCCGCTTCTCCTGAGTCCGAGCACAAGTATCAAGCTCTTTTTCTCTTTCAACGCTGTCAGGAGCAGCTGTAGCTCCCTTTCCCTATCGTAGAAATCCTCCAGCCTTTCCTTGGGTCTCTCGTCGAAGTACAAGTAGTACCACCACTACTAAGTAGCACCAGTACTACTTAAAGCTGAGGGCAGTGTTTCGGCCTGGAGGTCAACAATGCCTGAAACGACCTGTTCTCAACTCATGAACGAAAGCCTTAAATATACTATGTTGAACCAAAAACAATCCATGGAGTTTTGCCGTAAATGTGGGGGGATGCTGCTGCCGGAAAAAGTGAAGGGGAAAGTCAGGTTAAGATGCCAGTCCTGCGGGAGGATTGAGGAGCTCAAGGGAAAAACCAAGTCTTACAAAATAACGGAGGGGGGAAAGAGGGCTGAGGAAGTGCCCGTGGTAGAGGCTAAAAAGCGCAAGAAGGAGAGGGTGGAAGTAGTAGAGCTGGAGCCTATTGAGTATTACGAGGAGCTCTTTGAGTAACCAGAGCGTCTTTCAACGCTTCCCCGCACCGGCATCCTTTCTTCTCAGGTATTCTCTGAACGGCGAGTGAAAGTACCTCCGTGAGCTTTTCCGCCACACTTGAAACCTGATCGAGAACCTCCCTGTGAGTGAGTTTTTTTCTCGAAAGTCCAGCCGCCAGATTGGTTACGATTCCCAGCCCTGCATAACAAAGCTCGAGTTCCCTAGCTAGCACGCACTCCGGCACACCCGTCATTCCAACCACATGGGCACCAAGCAGTCGAAGCATTTTGATTTCTGCAGGGGTCTCGAATCTTGGCCCCTCTGTGCAGGCGTAGGTGACGCTCTCGTGTACTGGCACACTGAGTTCTCGCATGGTTTTGGAGAGTATAGCCCTCAGCTCCGGGCAGTAAGGGGAGGTCATGTCAACATGAGCGACTCCCATCTTTCCCCCTTCAAAAAACGTGGAGGGGCGACTCTTGGTGAAATCCAAAAACTGCTCGAAAAGGACAAACTCGCCCGGTTTTATTTTTGGGCTCAGCGAGCCACAGGCACAAATGCCAATTACCCTTTCCACACCTCTTCCCTTCAGGGCCCAAAGATTAGCTCGGTAGTTTACCAAGTGCGGAGGGACTTCATGCTTTTTGCCATGTCTCGCCAGAAAAACCACAGGCTTTCCAGATAAGAATCCTTCTTCCACCCTTACTTCTCCGTACGGAGTTCTGACCTTCACAGACTTTTGACGTTCAAGGGCGAGGCAATAGAGTCCCGATCCCCCTATAATTCCCAGCTTCATCCCAACGGTTCTCCAAAAGACTTTTAGGGAGAGAGGGTAGGATATAGTAAGGCTAGCGGGGGTGAGGAGGAAGGTGAGTGGTATACGTAAGTCGGCTGGAGCTGCAGGGCTTTAAGTCTTTTGGTAATTTTAAAACCTCGGTTTCCTTCGATTCGAAGTTCACTTGCATAACGGGAAAGAACGGTTCCGGAAAAAGTGCCCTCATCGAGGCGATACGTTTTGTCATCGGGGAGATGAGTGCCAAGCAGATGAGGGCCGAGAGATTCTCGGATATGTTATTCTCGGGGGGAAACGGTTTTAGACCGGCCTCTTTCGCCGAGGTTTCCCTATATCTTGACAACAGTGATGGCGGGATTCCGCTGAATGCCAAGGAGGTTGTGATAACGAGGAGGATGGACAAAGAGGGGAAGTGCACCTTTTACATAAATGGCAAACGATCGAGCAGACAAGAACTGATTGAACTCA
>Ga0080004_1125816_pt1 | contig 20650 bp, 21 predicted proteins | sample WasSprMetagenome_FD_69207 | JGI IMG/M metagenome (GOLD analysis project Ga0080004, IMG submission 69207) | Sulfidic aquatic microbial communities from Washburn Spring, Yellowstone National Park, USA - WS (SPADES assembly) (version 2) | ecosystem: Environmental > Aquatic > Thermal springs > Hot...
AACATGAAAACATAACTAAAGAACTATCAGCTAAAGCATACAACATGCTAATAAACCTGCAAAACTAAATGAATGCAGCCGTTGAAAATGGAGAAAGCAAAAGAATTAAGCCACAAAGTTTGTAAAATTCAAAAATGAACTGAACAAAAAATGACTAAATTAAAATGTGACCAAACCATTTATTTACATAATTAAATAAGGCATAGACTTTTCTACAGCTCCATTAAAAAAGAGAAGATAGCCTTCATTGTATATGAGTTACAAGCACTACAAAGACCAAGTGGTAGTTTGGAGCGTTTTCTCCTCTAAGTGTGCCATCTACTCTAAATAATGTGCCATCTGAAAATTGGGCTACTGCAATTCCATGTAGTACTAAGACGAATTCATTCTCATCTTCGATTATATCCCCTATAGCAAAGAATCTTCTACCATTCATCGATGCTATTCCTTCCCAAGTTTCTGAATCTATTTGATAAGTTGTTTCACCTATGGTAAGACTTCCTTTAGTTACTTTGAAGATTCTGACTTTATGATTCCTAACTTGTATTGGATCGCCGTATGGCATTATAGAGAATGCAATAGATGCACTTGAGACTTCTCCATTAAGCCTTGCTTCGCCCTTAATGGCACTTACTTGTAATATTCGGAACGTCTGCTCAGTATTGTTTGTGAAGACTTGCATTTGCTCAGTATCATTGGCTAAGGCTGGAAATACAAAGGCAGATATGGCAACTATACTAGCTAACACCAAGGCTACTGATGACAATGTTAGCTTTTGTCTTCTTTCCATAACATCACCTCTTTAAGCTATAAAATATAGCTAATATAATTAGTGAGTTGCGGGACAATGTTAAGGAACTTTGTTAACTACTATTCTTTTTGAAGCTCTCTGTCTATCCTCTCTTTCAAAGACATGTATTTTTTGAAGCGCTCATTCCACTTTGACAAGAATTTGTACTCTTTTAATCCTACGTATAACCATATTAAAGATGATATAACCGTGAAAATGATGTAAATCATGAAGATGATTCCAAAAACTGGTTCTTTTATCAACATCAGACGTATTAAGGCCGGATGAAAAGCAAAGACCAGTGTTACTATTATCGCTATAGGAGCCATAATAAAGGAAGATAAGCTCATTACAATAAAAGTTAATCGAGCATCGTTCATATGGTATATCAAATCATCTACAGTCTCTAACAGACTTGTCCTATCTTCATTCTTTTCATTTTTTCCCAATTCTACCACCTATTTTATCATCTAAGATAAATTGCTTCCGAAACTAAGTTCATTGACTTTTACGCTTGTTCCTTGGGAACATCTGCTCATAAGGCTCAAGTATCATCTTACAAAACTGCCTACCCTTTTCCGTTACTTTATAAGTTACCACTTTTCTACTCCCCCATTGTTCTTCAGTTTTAGCAATCAATCCTTTCTCCTCCATCTCATCAATTATTTCTTTATGCTTTTGAAGGTTTAAGCCACAATAACTTAATAATGCTGTCTGAGTTAGAGTACCGTATTGGACTAACTTCAATATTATATCCTTTCTTATGTATATTCTGTTACGGTACTCTTTAGTCGACATTAAGGCTAACTTGAATACACGTACTTTAAGAATAATCTTTCGCTCAAAGCTTCATGCTCATATATAATGATGAGTTCTTCCAGACTAATTCAGCAGTCTCATAAAAGTTTAATTTTAGTACAAAAGATAAAGCAAAGACCACGCTTGGAAGAAAGGTTGGAAGAGCAGGTTTGCCTTCAAAGCAAGCGTACCTTACTGGACCATCAGTTTCTGTTAGTATCAAATCTCTTGAAGCTCTCTCAGCCAAATCCTTCGACCTTTTTGAATAGATTATAGTAGGTCCAAAGGATACGTAATAGCCTTTATCCATGGCTCTGTTCAATTGTTGATGATCACCACTGAACCAATGAAGCAATACTCCCTTTAGCTTAAAGGATGGGAGTATATCCATTACATCCTTTTGGGATGCTCTTGAGTGAACAGAGACCGGTTTTTCAAGTCTTTCAGCAAATTCCAATTGCTTTTCGAATATAGATCTTTGCCTTTTATAGGCTTCTTCATCTTGAGCGTATTTTCTATCCAGTCCTATCTCCCCTATGCCATGTATGAGTTTCTTTTCTTTATTCAAGAAGGCTTCAAAACTTTCGAAATTTTCACTTTGGGCTGACCATGGATGTATCCCAACGAAAGGTAACATTTTACCATAAAGAAGTTGAGATAATTCTAAATTTCTTATAGAAGATTTAATATCCATAGAGTTTGAGAGTAATATCATATTGGAATTCTTCAAGAAGGCTATTATGTATGGTAGCTCTTTATCAAAGTCTGGGTCTGAAAGGTGTATATGAGCATCAACAAGCTTTATTGTCATAGCAATCCATTAAGCTTACTTTAGCTTACGATGTAAATAAAGTTAAATATAAATCAATCTTTGCATTAATCTATGAAAAAGACTTCTAACGCAGAGCTTGGATTGGCAGCTGTTTATAGAATAATCAAAAAAGCAGGAGCAGAGAGAGTTGGTGATGACGCTGCTGAAGAGCTAAGAACTTCTCTTGAGGAGATCGGAGTATTATTGGCAAAGCAGGCTATAGAATTTGCCACTCATGCTGGTAGAAAGACCGTCAAGGCTTCAGACATAAAGCTGGCAGTAAAATCTTTGTTGAAGACCAGTCTTTGATCGCAAAAGTAAAGTATTGCTACTAATTTACCAGTTTTAGCTCCGGTGGTGTAGTCCGGCCAAGCATAGCGGCCTCTCGAGTTGGGCGGGGATTCGTTACCTAAAGCCGTTGACCCGGGTTCAAATCCCGGCCGGAGCATCTCTTCCTGAATTCAATTCTCTTCCCTTTTTAAGTCCTCGGAACCTTTAGAAAATAATTGCTACACTCAAGAACGGAGAACTAGGCATCTTCTTCCTTGACTACTTAGCTTCCTTTCCAAAGTCAGCCTTTCGAAGTATGCAGAACACTTCATAACACTTCTGGGACTTTTAGGAAGGACGTAGAGCGCGTTGTGACGTGGATAAACTTGCAGCCGTATAAGGGTGGACAAAACGCGACGAAAAGCTAGTCTTAAAGAGGTTTGTTCAATCTGTGATTGTAGATGGCAAGTCAGTCACCTCTTGTTATCTTGTAGACTTCTCTGACTTTTGTCGTGAAATCCTAAAAGTTTTAGGTAAAGTGAGAGACTAGAAGCATTAATCCTTTCACTCTTCGCTTTTTAGCTTTTTCTTCATATTTTCTATCTCTCTCATTAACTCATCAACGGTTATCTCATCTGGAGCTATGGCTTTCCTTCTTCCAAATCTTCTTCTCATTGTATAAATACCGGTCATTAAGCCTATCGCTAATAGAGATGTTATGGTTAACAATTGAACTTCTGGCTTTTGTAAGGACTCAACTATTATTGTGAACCAATCTTTAGGTGGCTGGGGCGAAGGAGGTAGTTGCACGGATGTTATATTTTGAATCAAAAGGTGAGGTTGAGCAATCGAATATACAATTTGACTTTCAGTAGACTCTATCTTAACCTGATCTGGCATATCCGCTATATCCAAATTATAGAGAATCTCTGGTTTATTATGACTATCTACTATTATACGAATAGGGCGACTTAACCAGTCAACTAATAGATTTTCGCTTGAGCTAGCATTCAACCTTTTCATAGACCATATGTATAAAGTGTTGCTTTTTGGGTCGTATTCCAGACCGATCTTTTTTAAATCCGTCAAATTAAAAGCCCGCCATTCAGCAGAATAATGCCAACCTTTTATTACTGGGGAAACTAACACTTCTATTCGAGTTGGTTGAATTGGCTCTCCATCAGCCTTTATCTGAATCGATAATCCGTAGATCATTTTTGGGTAATCTCCAGAGTTCTCAATGTTTGCACTCATTATCATCCAAGAGTTCCCAGTATATCCCTTCCAAACATCAAATTGGATTTCTGAGTTTTTAGAATTTTCTGAGTTTTTAACTTCCAAATCATAGGGCTTGTTCCTACCATAGTTAAGAGCGAGTATCATATCTTCTAAGTCTTCCTTTTCACCCTTAAGATCCATTATGGAATCTTTCAATTCCTTTACACTTAGTTGTGTTGAAGAAGAAGCAAGATTATTTGCTAATTTATAAAGACCTTGCTTGATCTGATCTAAAGATATGATTGCAGGCTCTAACGCTTTCGACATTGAAGGGTTCATTGTGGATAATCCTATGAGATATTGTTCTACACCGTCTACAGCATTTGCCATCTGTTTCACAGCAGAGCTTATGCCACCAAAGGCACCACTAAATCCAGATATAGCATTCATAAAATTCTCCATCATTTCGATTGTTGCGTTAATATTATCTATGGCTCTTTCCAGCTGACTCTGAAGAAGAGAGGGATTAGAAGGTATCTGGATAGAAATTGGATCGATAACAACCTCTCCCCATGGACCAACCTTCGATACTTTCGCTGTAATGGTGAAGTTAACCGGCGATTCTTTAAGAAAGACGTACCAAGTCATTACAGAGTTACCAGCTATAATGGAAGTAGAGTTGGTTTCTGGTTCTGTCTTTAAGTTTGAGAAGCTATCTTCTGAGAGAGTTGCTGAAAATATGCATGCAATAGGAGGCAAGACGTTACCTTTGTTCGTGTAAAGCTCTTGAGCAGTATTATTCAGCATGAATTGAAGAGTTACGACATCTGAGACATTAGCGTCTATGGTATATAGCTCTCCTAATTTTTTTATCTTGGCTGGCTCCCCGTTTATCAAAATCTTTTCATCAACTTTTACTGGTATCTCCTTTAAGCTATCGGCAATATACTGATACTTTATCCTGACGCCCGGTCCTATTGTTACGCCCTTCCATATAATTTGAGTAACGCTTCCAAAGGTTTTAACCTTGTTAGGCTTTGGAGTACCATATAACATGCTTAAAGTGGAAGCATTTATTGAGTCTATACGATCTACTATGTCAACAGTGAAGCTTTGGGAACTATTGTTGTGGATTTCAAACGAGATGCTTATAATTTTTGATATCAAATTACCTAATGGCGAATACTTTGCTTCTATCACTTCTTTCTTTTTGACTAAAAGCTTAGGCTCTGAGCTATTATCGTCTTTTGAAAATGATGCTTGTGAGATTTGAATAGGTACTATAAACATTGAAGAAAATAAAATCATAAAGATAAGTAGCGGTATAATTCTTCTCATGTTGATCTCCTCTCTACATATTCTTCTTGTATTGCCTTTTTCAATCTCTCTAACTGCCTTGCATACCCTAACTTCGCTTGAATATAGGATTCTTGACTTAATTTTGCCTTTCTAGCTTCAAGGTTTTTTATCGAGGCTTCTAACCATTTGAGTTCAGCCAAGAGCATCTGCCGACGCTCGCCTGCTAACATGCTTGAAGAAGGATTTATGGTCAGTTTAGGCGGTTCTGGAATTACTTGCCCATCAAGCATATATAAGATTCTTTCAGAAACATTAGCTATATCAGGGTCATGGGTGACTATAATAAAAGTTTGTCCTAGAGTCTCATTCAAGCCTTTCATGAGGCGTATTATTTTAAAGCCTGTTTCTCTATCCACGTTTCCGGTGGGCTCATCTGCAAGAATTATAGAAGGTTCGTTGGCTAGAGCGCGAGCTATGGCTACCCTTTGTTGTTCTCCTCCGCTCATTTGATTGGGTCTATGGTGCAATCTATGCTCAAGCCCAACTAAACGAAGAAGCTCTATGGCTCTCTCCTTTATTTCAGTATTAGAGTACTTTCCTGCAAATATCATTGGGATTTGAACATTTTCCAAAGCCGTCAACAATGGCACTAAATTAAAGGATTGAAAGACAAAACCTATCTTCTCACGTCTGATACGGGCTAACTCCCCTTCACTCATATGAGTAATATCGATTCCATCTATAATGACTTGACCACTTGTTGGGCTGTCAAGCCCACCGATGATGTTAAGAAGGGTGGTCTTGCCACAGCCAGATGGGCCCATAATAGACATAAACTCCCCTCTTTTGATGTTTAGGTTTATACCTCGAAGAGCATCCACTTTTATATCATCACCAAGATCATAGGTCTTAACTACATTTCGAAGTTCGACTACATTACTCATATCTTAAAGCCTCCACAGGTCTTACATTTGCTGCTTTCCAAGATGGATAAAAGCCTGCAACAGTTCCAACAGCTAACGCGGCTATCAATCCTAACCCAAGGATTTGTGGAGAGATGAGTAAAGGGACTATTATGCTAAGCCCAAGAGTTTTTACAAACCATTGTATGAGATAAACACCACCAAGCCCGAATATACAACCAAAAACTCCACCTATGAGGCTGATAAGCAAAGCTTCTGAAAGAAAGATTATGAGAATGTGCCATCTCTCGCCTCCAACAGCCTTCAATATACCTATCTCTCTTCTCCTTTCATGAACAGACATCATGACCGTGTTCATAATTCCTAAAGCACCTACCATAAGACTTATCAAGGCTAAACCAAGGAGGACTCCATCTACAGTATTCATAATCTGGTTTATGTTACTCATTATCTCCTCCTGTCTCAATATTTTAGCATCAGGGAACATTTGCTTTAGAATAGCTTCAACCTGTTCTCCTTGGTTAGGATCGTTAAGCCTTATCAATATAGAAGAAACACGATCAGGAGTGTCAAAGAAATCTTGAGCAGCTTTGAGGGTTATAAAACAACCTATGCTTGCGAACTGTCCAAAACTTGCGATAGGGCGTATAATCCCAACTATTCTGAAGGTCTTCCCAACCCCTCCTATTTGAGTGCTAAAAGTTACTGTATCGTTGACCTTTACACCTAAATTTGAAGCTATCGTGCTATCTAAGACCACTGCGTCAATGTCTCCTGACTTTAATCCTCTTCCATCCTCAAGAGTTACCTGATATACTTCGCTTGCCTGTACTGGATCGATGCCCACTACTGTGTATGGTTTACCACTTATGTAAACCATCGACATTATGATAGGTATGGATTTATTTACTCCTGGTACTTGGGACACAAAATATTGGACATGCTCAGGTATATCTATGCCATAAGTGCTACTGTTTATAATTATGCCTGCTCCTAGCATCTCGTTAAGCGTTGTTTCAACCTGAGACTTCATCCCAATACCTAAGGTCATCAGGGAAACAACTGCTGAGATGCCTATGATAATTCCTAGTATTGTAAGGGCTGATCTAAACTTCCTACGAGTGATGCTCCGCCTTGCCATAGTAAAAGCGAACCTGGCTGTCCTAAACACCTTCTCACACCCTTTTAATATGTTGCTCACTTATATATAGTAGACTTATATATGTTGCTCACTTATATAAACAATTAAGGCGCGAGAAAAATGATTCCCGAATCAGAAGAGATAGCATCTCTTTGGAGAAGGCAGATGCAGAAAGGTTACCTAAAACTTGCAATTCTATTTGCACTAACGAGAGGACCATTGCATGGATACAAGATGATGAAGCTCATAAAAGAGTTAACATTAGGTATAATAACGCCTACAGCGGGAGGGCTTTACCCTACCCTTAAAGAGCTTGAAAAAGAAGGCATTATAAAAGGAATGTGGAGTATTGGGGAGAGGAAGAAAGTTTACCAAATAACGGATAAGGGCAAAGATGTATTCAAAAAAGCAGTGGAAAAACATTTTGAGTTAGTTTCATTTACTAGAAATTGGATTTTAAGAGAGTTAGCAGAATTAAAAATCATGGAAGAGGTAGATCAGCCTTTAGAGGTGATGCCAGCCATTAGAGTTTTACTCTTAAATGAAGAAGCATCGATTGAAGAAAGGATAGAGGCTTTAGAGAAGCTCAAGGTAGAATTCCAGCGTTTAGCGATTCTATTCAACAAGATGATAAACCACATAGATGATAGAATAAAAGAATTAAAGTCTAACGATTAATAATCATGATCAGGATAAGAATAATGGCTTAAAAATGGGAAAATATCTAAGCCTATCTTAACATCAAACGATCATCATTAACTGTATCAAGATTTTCAATTAATTCCTTCATTCTCTTCATGTCTTCATAGATGATAGATTTTAAACTTGTGTTGTAAAGAGCTGCTGCGGGATGATAAGTGCAGAAGTAGATACAATTACCTCTTTTTATAGCTTTACCTCTTAACTTGCTAATATGCGCTTTCTTGAAAAAAGTTTGTAAGGCTATATTTCCCAATAAACATATTATTTTTGGCTTTATCGCATCTATCTGCCTTTTTAAGTAAGGTTTACAAGCCTTTCTTTCTTCTAAAGTTGGTATGCGATTATTAGGAGGCTTGCACTTAACTACACTAGTTATGAACAAATCCTTTCTGTCAAGATTTGCAAATCTCAAAGCATCATCAAGAATCTTCCCAGCCCTACCTACAAAGGGCCTTCCTTGCTTATCCTCCTCTATTCCTGGAGCTTCTCCTATCAGCATCAATTTAGCCTTGCTTGAGCCTTCACCTGGGACAGCCTTCTTTCTACTCTTTTGTAAAGGGCAGAGCTTACACATTTTAACTTCTTCAGCTATCTTATTAAGAAAGGAATCTGGCATCATAATGCTTTTTTAATTAGTTGCATATGCTCTAAAGAAATAAAAGAATTACCTTACATCAAAAAGATTAACTTAATGAAGCAGATATATACTGTTTTGCTTCTGTTTTTGGGAATTTCCTGTAAGTTTTACTAAATTGCTTAATGGGAAGATTGTTAATTCCATCGTTCTAGAATGCAACCCAGGTCTGCTGACTTCACCATTTGAGAGTATCTCCATAGGTAGCCAGATTTTACTTTAGGTGTAGGTTGCTTCCAATGCTTTAAACGATCATCTATCTCCTCCTTTGATAACTTTACCTCTAAAATACGCTTGGGTATATCTATCTCTATAATGTCATCGTTCTTTAAAACTGCTATAGGCCCTCCTTCAAAAGCTTCAGGGGAAACATGCCCTATGCAAGGCCCCCTGGTGCCTCCAGAGAACCTGCCATCAGTTATCAATGCTACCGAATCGCTTAAACCCATACCTGTTATAGCTGAAGTAGGAGAGAGCATCTCCCTCATACCTGGCCCGCCTTTTGGTCCTTCGTAACGAATAACTATCACCTTGCCCTCTTCAATTTTTCCATTAAGAATTGCCTTTGTGCAACTCTCTTCAGAATCAAAAACGATCGCTGGTCCCTTAAAGTGTAAGTTTTCCTTTGATATTGCTGCAGTTTTTATTACTGCACCTTTAGGAGCAAGATTCCCTCTTAAGATGGCTATCCCTCCCTCTTTATGTATAGGTCTATCTATGGGTCGAATTACTTTATCGTCTAAGACTTCTACATTCTCTATATTCTCCCTAACGCTCTTCCCAGTGACAGTAATGGCATCAAGATGCAAGAAATCATGTAAATTCTTCATCACAGCAGGGATTCCACCAGCCCTATCAAGGTCTTCAAGCATGTAATGACCGCCAGGGTAAATATCACATATATGAGGAACTCTTTTGCTCATCTCATCAAAGATAGATAAATCTAAGTCTATCCCAGCTTCTTTAGCTATAGCTGTTAAATGTAGAACAGTATTTGTTGACCCTCCCAGGGCCATATCTATAGCGATAGCGTTATCGAAGGCATCTTTTGTCATTATTTTCGATGGTTTAAGATCTTCATAGATCATTTTAACGATCCTCTCTCCAGATTTCTTAGCGATTCTGATTTTTGATGAGCTTGTAGCGAGTGAAGTAGCACAATATGGTAAAGATAGACCCATGGCTTCAGTTATGCAGGCCATTGTATTGGCTGTGAATAGACCACTACAAGAACCACAAGAAGGGCAAGCTACATCTTCCAAACCCTTAAGCTCGTTTTCACTCATTTTCCCAGTTTTTACATTACCAATAGCTTCAAAGACATCGATTAAACCGACCTTTTTACCTTTGTAAAAGCCTGCAAGCATAGGCCCTCCAGTGACGAAGATAGAAGGAATGTCAAGCCTAGCAGTAGCCATCAACATCCCTGGCGTTATCTTGTCACAATTCGTTATCATCACCATACCATCAAATCTATGGGCTTGAATCATAAGCTCTATAGAATCAGCTATCGCCTCTCTGGAAGGAAGGGAGTACTTCATACCCTCATGACCCATAGCTAACCCATCACAAATGGCAATGGTGTTGAACTCAAATGGTACGCCTCCTGCCATTTGAACGCCAGATTTGACAGCATCGGCTATCATGTTCAAGTGAACATGCCCTGGCACTATGGATGTGTAGCTATTGACTATTGCTACAAAGGGTTTTTTTAGATTTTCATCAGTAACCCCTAATGCTTTTAGGAGAGATCTGTGAGGTGCTCTCTCCATTCCATATTTTATAGCATTACTTCTCATTTTTCTTGGCATATCCATGATGAATTAATTAAAGAACTTATATAAATGTGGTTAAGTGCTAATGTTCTCCGTTTTCTTTATGCGCTTCTTTTGGATAAAATACACCACTATTCCTACTAAGAACCATAAGCTCCCTAGCAACCTTCCTGCTTCATGAGTACTTACTATCACAAGCCAGACAAAAAAGCAAGAGACAAATCCAAAAAAAATGGGAGTATAGGAAGCAAAATATTTGTTCCCTCCTCTTTTTATAATTATATTCAAAGGAACTTTCCAAGCTCTTTCGGAATTATCTTTAAACCTCAGAGCTATAGTTGATAAATTAACATACATGTATGAGATCAAGGCCCCAAAGTTATATAAAGATGCAATTAATGATAAAAGATGGATTCCTTCAAGACTTATGTTTATGAGTATAAGAAGACATGCTATTAACGAGAAGAGTATTATAGTTATGTATGGAGTATAATATTTACTATGTAGCCATGCAAAGCTCCTTGGGAAGAGTTTTAGCCTTCCCATGGAAAAGGTTACTCTTGAGACTCCTATAACTCCTGTATTTGTTGATACATAACAAATTGCAAAGCCCATAAAGCCAACCCATGTAGCTAACAATTCTCCTATAAAGGGAAGAGTTTTTGCAAGGGTAACAAGTGGGCTTTGGGATGCTTCTCCAATGACCGATGGAGATAATAATGTTACTGAGAGTAAAGAAACCAATACTGTGAAGACTACAATGGAGACTATGGTCCACTTTGTCGCCCTAGGATCATTATTATTGCTATAATACCGTAATTTGGAGACCGAAGGAGCACGTTAGTATGAAAGAGGGGCTGGACTATATAGTTAAGATAACCCACCGAAGCTAAAGAGAATAGAGCTATATTTATGGTATAATCAAGCAAGAGTCCCCAGCCTGCCAAGAAACCATGAAGATTTCCAAAAGCCTTCATCGAGAAGAATTGAGCCCCTCCAGCTACAGGATATTTAGATGCTAATTCAGCGTAGCATAAGCCAGTAATTATGTATGTTATTGATGCTAAAAGGAAGGCTAATGGAGCAGCACTACCAGCATAGAAGGCTATTAACCCTATCGCTATATATATATCAGCACCTATGTCTGCGTAGCCCATACAGAAGGCAGAGTAGGTTCCTATTACTCTTTTCAGAGTGACTCTACTCTCATCTTTACTCAAACTATCACCGTTTAAAAGGTAAATAATTAAATGATTAGATTCAGCCTCCTTCTAATGGGCTCTAAAATTTAGCTATAAAGCGATTCTTTTTGCGGGGAAGACTACTAATGTAATGCACGGAGCTCTTCTAATGATAGCATACTCGTCTTTTGTCATTATGGGGCCGAACCTACTAGGTTTATTACTCTCCATGATGATCATGTCTGTCCCAGTTTCTTTCGCATAGTTTGCTACATCAACACCTACATCCCTGACAGCCAAGAGCTTTGGGCTAAAGAGCCTACCTAAGGAGCCTATAGCAACAGCTATCTTTTGAGAAAAATTAGCCTCTACTTTATGAAAGAACCTTGTTGATTCTATAGCATCCATCGATGTTGTTAAAGGCATATTCACTACCCTTATAACTAACAACTCATAATCTGGTGTAGAGGCAGAACTTGTTAAAGCAGCAGCAACGATGAGAGGGGCTGGAGTAAATCTATCTTTTAAGATTGGGATCATTATCTTTTTTATCTGTCTTGGAATTCTCATGTCTGATCTTGGTGTTTCCACAAGTATTACATCACACTCTGCCTTTCTAGCAACCCGATCAGAGATTCTCCCAAAAAACTCTCGAAAAAAGCCTTCTTTGTATGCTGACATAACAATAGCCTGACAGCTATATTCTTTTGTTGCAGAAGTTATCTCATCTGAAATTTTTGTGACATCTTTAGAGGAAACTAAATCTTTTGTTTCCTTAATTTCGTAATTTATATTAAAGCGTGATGCAAAATCTTTGATGCTTTTTAAAGATTCCTCCCTTATAGATTTATCACTCACCTCAGTTTTTACATGAAAGACAATGATCTTTGAGCCTGAATATTCAGCCAGATAAAAGGCTACATTAATAGAGTTCCACTCACGATGATCATAAGCAAGGGGGAGAAGAATAGGCAAGTTGCCCCAGCTCCATTCGATCTTGTCATTCGATCTTTTAGGCTTATTTATTCTCATCATTAAAACTTGATTAAATCAAACTCCATATATGCTTTCCTTCTTTTGCAATAAAAATTTATAATAAAAGAATCAAATTACCAAAGAGTGATGGAATCCTTCATCAAATATCCAAAGGATCTTCCTTATCAAAGGACGGAAGAAGTAGTCTCTTGTGATCTTTGTAAAAGAAATATTAGAAGACTTGATGTGATCCATATAGGTGCAGGCTTATATTTATGTGGAGAATGCTACGACGAATGGAGATAGCATAGGATAAATTCAATGGAAAACTATCATGCTATTTTGTACTAAAACTTCAAGAGTTGAAACTTTTGCTTTATTTTAAGTTAATTGTCCCGTATATCTACGCCTAGGCAGACTCACCAATATGTTTATTAATTGCAATCTACTCTCTACTATAAGACGATCTATGGAGGACGTTGAAGGTAACTATAAACACCAAGAAAGTACTCACCTAATGCTTTTGTTAAAAGTGGTTCTTTTGTCCTCCGTTGTCTTGCAATGAGCTTACCTCGCTTTTGCTTGTAAGTCTCTCTCAAGGGGGATTTGATCATGGTTAAAATGTCTGGGTCTCATGCCCTCATCGAAGCTTTACACAAAGAGAAGGTAGATGTTATATTCGGCTTACCAGGAGGGGCTATAATGCCAGTTTACGATGTGCTTCTTGATTCAAAGATAAGGCACATCCTTGTCAGGCATGAGCAATCAGCAGCCCATATGGCAGATGGTTATGCTAGAGCTAGTGGCAAAGTAGGAGTTTGCATGGCAACTTCAGGTCCTGGTGCTACTAACTTGGTGACAGGAATAGCGAATGCTTACATGGACTCTTCCCCAATAATTGCCATAACAGGTCAAGTCCCAAGAGCTATGATAGGCAAGGATGCCTTTCAAGAGACAGATATAATAGGAATAACAACTCCTATAACCAAGTACAATTTTCAACCAAGACATGCTTCTGAAATCCCTAAAACTGTGAAGATGGCTTTTCAAATAGCTTTAATGGGAAGGCCTGGTCCTGTGGTGATAGACCTTCCAAAAGACGTACAGATGGAGGTTGCAGATATGGTTTTCCCAGAGAAGGTTGAGATTAGAGGCTATAAACCCAATATATCGCCCCATCCACTCCAAGTTGAAAAGGCTGCGGAGCTACTCTCTAAGGCTGAGAGGCCCTTTATATTGGCAGGAGGGGGGGTCATTATCTCCAATGCCTCCCAATACTTACAAGCTTTATCTGAACTTCTATTAGCTCCTGTTGCAACAACTTTCATGGGCAAAGGTTGCTTCCCTGAAAATCACCCACTATCTCTTGGAGTCATAGGCATGCACGGCACGCTTGAAGCGAACAAATCGATTCTAGAAGCTGATGTCTTATTAGCAGTAGGGACAAGGTTCTCTGATAGATCGACTGGCAAGATAGACGAGTTCTGTCCTGATGCAAAGATAATCCAGATCGATATAGACCCTTCAGAGATAGGGAAGAATAAAGCGATAGATGTACCCATAGTGGGTGATGCAAATAAGACTCTTTTTGAGTTATATAATTCATTATCAAAGCGCCTAGAGAAAAGAGAGAGTAGCCTTTGGTCAAAAAGGATTCAGCAAATAAAAGAGGAGTTTAAAGACAAAATAAAGGTCGATCAAGAGAAGGATTTAGTTCCTCAAAAAGTCTTAAAGGAGTTAAGAGAAATTTTGCCAGTCGATACCATAGTTACTACAGAAGTAGGCCAGAATCAGATGTGGGCTTCGCTATACTTTAAAGTCTATAAGCCCAGAACCTTCATAAGCTCAGGAGGCCTGGGAACTATGGGCTTTGGCTTCCCAGCAGCCATTGGAGTTAAAGTTGCTAGGCCTGATGTTCCGGTCGTTGATATAGCTGGTGATGGTAGCTTCACGATGACCGCAAACTCTCTTGCTACATCTGTAGCTGAGAACATACCTGTTACAGTAGTTATCCTAAATAATTCTATGTTGGGCATGGTGGCTCAATGGCAGAGATTATTTTATAACAGGAGGTATTCAGCGGTCGAATTAGGGGAGTATCCCAATTTTGTAAAACTGGCTGAAGCCTTTGGGGCTCAAGGCATCCGTGTCGGTTCCCTTGATGAGTTCAAAAAAGCCGTTAAACAAGCATTAATAAGTGATGTAACAACAGTCATAGATGTTCCTATACCCCCTGAGGAGAATGTCTTTCCCATGATCCCGGCTGGAAAAGGACTTAGAGAGATAATCTATTAAAAAGTGATAGCTATGGAAGAGAAACAGGGAAAAAATTACATTATATCGACAATAGTTGAGAACAAGCCAGGGGTTCTTCATAGAGCATCAAATATGTTTAGAAAAAGAGGGTTCAATATTGATAGCATCTCAGTTGGGCCTACTGAGCACAAAGATCTAGCTCGAATGACTATAACTATAAATGGAGATGAAACTACTGTTGAGCAGTTGATCAAGCAGTTAAGTAAACTTGTGGATGTAATTAAAGTAAGCGTGCTAAACCCACAGAACTCTGTAATAAGGGAACTAGCTCTCATTAAGCTTCATGTAGCAGATGCAAAGGCTAGGTCTGATATAATAAATTATGCCAATATATTTAGGGGGAGGATTGTAGATGTTGCACCAGCATCCATGACAGTAGAAATCACTGGTACTCCTGATAAGATAGATGCATTTTTAAGCCTGGCATCCACTTTCGGCATAAAGGAAATAGCCAGGACTGGTATAACAGCATTGGTTAGAGGGTGAGAAAATGGCTAAGATATACTATGATGCTGATGCAGATTTAGGCATCCTAAAAGGAAAGAAGATTGCTGTAATAGGCTATGGCAGCCAAGGGAGAGCCCAAGCCTTGAATATGAGAGACTCAGGTCTCGATGTGTTGTTAGGATTAAGACCTGATGGAGCTTCTTGGAACAGAGCAAAAGCAGATGGTTTCCAACCATACACGATAGCTGAAGCAGCGGAAAAGGGAGACATAATTCACATGTTAATTCCTGATCTTGAGCAACCTGCTGTGTATAAATCCCAGATTGCTAAATATATGAAAAAGGGAAAGGTTATAGGGTTCTCTCATGGATTTAACATTCACTTCAAGCAAATAATCCCTCCCCCTTATGTTGATGTCATAATGGTAGCACCTAAAGGTCCTGGAAAAAATCTTAGAGACGTTTATGTGAGTGGTTCCGGTATCCCAGCTTTAATAGCCGTTGCCCAAGATTATTCAGGTAAAGGTAAGGACATTGCTCTAGCAATGAGCAAAGCCATAGGTTGCACAAGAGCAGGTGTTTTAGAAACAACATTCAAGGAGGAGACTGAGACTGATTTATTTGGTGAGCAGGCAGTCTTGGTAGGCGGGCTTATGGCTCTAATAAAGAACGGATTTGAAGTTCTTGTTGAAGAAGGTTATCAGCCAGAGTTAGCATACTTCGAAGTTTGTAATGAGATGAAGTTGATTATGGATTTGGTCTATCATAGCGGATTCATAGGGATGCTGGAGATAGTGTCTGATACCGCAAAGTATGGAGGGCTTACAGTAGGTCCGAAGGTCATTGATAAACATGTTAAAGAGAATATGAAGAAGATTTTGAAAGATATTCAAAATGGCAATTTTGCTGAAGAGTGGACTGGCAAACCTGAAGAAAGTAGAAGAAAGTTAAATTCTTTGATGAAGGAGATTTCTGAGCATAAAATAGAAGAAGTTGGAGTACTCATAAGAAAGATGGCAGGGATAGAAAAATGAGTTCTGAAGATTACATAAAGATATTCGATACAACTCTAAGGGATGGAGAGCAGACTCCTGGGGTGTCACTTACACCAGAAGAGAAACTAGAAATAGCCCGTCAGCTCGATAAACTCGGCGTAGATACGATAGAGGCTGGCTTTCCCATAGCTTCTAAAGGAGAGATGGAAGCAATAAAGCTCATTGTCAAAGAAGGGTTAAACGCAGAAATATGTGGATTAGCAAGAGTGAATAAGAGTGATATAGATGCTGCTTTAGATTGTGGAGTTGGGTGCATTCATGTTTTCATAGCTACATCAGACATTCACCTAAATTACAAACTTAAATTAACTCGTGAACAAGCCCTACAAAAAGCCATTGAAGGAGTAGAGTATGCTAAGAGTCATGGTGTTCAAGTTGAATTCTCAGCAGAAGATGCAACAAGGTCTGATCTAGATTATCTTAAGAAAGTATACAAGGCTGTTGAGGAAGCTGGTGCAGATAGAATAGACATACCAGATACAGTTGGCATCATGACTCCAACAAGAATCTACCAGCTTGTTAGCGAAATTAAAAAAACAGTAAAATTACCCATAAGCCTACATTGTCACGATGATTTTGGAATGGCGGTAGCCAATACTTTGGCAGGGATAGAAGCTGGTGCAGTAAGGGCTCATGTAACTGTTAATGGCTTAGGAGAAAGAGCCGGCAATGCGTCATTAGAGGAAGTTGTTATGGCTTTACATTCATTATATAAAAAGAAGACAAGAATAAACACCCGATTGCTATATGAGACTTCTAAGCTCGTCTCAGAATTGACCGGAATAATGGTTCAGCCGAATAAAGCCATAGTGGGCGATAACGCTTTCGCTCACGAATCTGGCATACACACTCATGGTGTATTATCTATGCCCTTGACTTATGAGCCTATAGAACCAGAGATAGTAGGGAGAAAAAGATGGATTCAGGCTGGTAAGCATGCAGGGACTCATGGCATATTAGCAGAATTAAGAGAGATGGGTTGGCAACCAAACGAAGATCAACTTAAGGAGATAGTAGAAAAGGTAAAGGAATTGGGCGATAAGGGGAAGATTGTTACTGATACCGATTTATCTGCAATAGCAAGATCTGTAATGAGAAAAACTTCAGAGGAGGAAAAGATCATCAACCTGGTCGATCTTGCAGTCATGACAGGAGTTAGAGTAGTCCCTACAGCATCTGTGAAGCTAATTCTAGATGGAAAAGAGTACGTAGCAGCCGAAACTGGAGTAGGACCTGTGGACTCAGCGGTTAAAGCCATTCAAAAGGTCACAGACAGCTTGGCGAATATTAGGCTGAAAGAATATAGATTGGAGGCCATCACAGGGGGTTCGGATGCTCTTGCTGAAGTAATAATAAAAGTTGAGGATAAAAATGGGAACGTTGCATCTGCAAGGGCAACAGGGGAAGATATAGTGATAACAAGTGTAGAAGCTATGATAGATGGCATAAATAAAATACTGATAAAGAGGAAGCAGGCTCAAAGCCTTGCTAAATAGATCGTAAGTAAAGTTTACTAAAGTCAGTAACGCTATTTTTTATTAAATAAACAATAGTGATTCAGACCATGGCAAATATTATTGAGAAGATATTGAGCAGAGCAGCAGGTAAAAAGGAAGTAATCCCAGGAGAAATAATCGAGGCGAATATAGACTGTGCGATGGTTAATGAAATAACAGGCCATCTTACAATAAAATACTTTTATGAATTAGGGGCAAAAGAAGTTTGGAATAGAGATAGAATAGTCATGGTTCTTGATCATACAATTCCTGCTGCAAGTATAGAGGCTGCTGAGTTACACAAGATAATGAGAGAATTTGCAAGGGAGCAGAAAATAAAATATTTTTACGATGTTGGCAGAGGAGGAATATCCCATCAAATAATGATAGAAAAGGGTCATGTAAAGCCAGGAGACGTTGTTGTAGGGGCCGATTCCCACACATGTACTTATGGTGCCATAGGAGCATTTTCTACAGGTATAGGCTCCACAGAGATGACTGCAGTGTTCATGACCGGAAGATTATGGTTCAAAGTTCCAAAGGTTATAGAAATAAAAGTAAACGGTAATTTTAGAAAATTTGTTACACCTAAGGATTTATTCTTGAAAATTGCAAAGATTCTAGGGGTTAGTGGTGCAAATTATAGAGGACTTGAGTTCAAAGGACCTACTATAGAGAATATGAGCATAGCAGGTAGGATGACTATTTGTAATATGGCTATAGAAGTAGGTGCAAAAGCGGGCATAGTTGGAGTGGATGGGAAGACTTTAGATTATTTGAAAGATAGAATCAATGAACCATTTTTCATTGCAAAGAATGATCAAGATGCCGAATATGAGCGATCCTTAGAGTTGTATGTCGATGATCTACCTCCTTTAGTATCTTGTCCTGACGCTGTTGATAATGTAAAGCCTGTTTCAGAAGTGGAGGGAGTAGAGTTGGACCAGGTCTTTATAGGCTCTTGCACAAATGGAAGAATGGAGGATTTGCGCTTAGCTGCTGAGATACTGAAGGGAAATAAAGTTAATGAGAGAACTAGGCTCTTAATAATCCCTGCATCACAAGAAGTATTCTTAGACGCTCTTCGTGAAGGACTTATTGAGACATTTCTTCTTTCTGGAGCGATTGTTGCTAATCCTACTTGTGGCGCTTGTTATGGAGCGCATCTTGGAGTTCTCGCGTCTGGAGAAGTTTGCTTAAGCACCACGAATAGGAACTTCATAGGGAGAATGGGTAGTACAAAGTCGAAGGTTTATCTAGCATCTCCTGCCACCGCTGCAGCCTCGGCTATAAAAGGAAGAATTACAGATCCAACTACTTTTAGGAGTGATTAAATTGAAGTTAATAGGCAAAGCCGTAAAGTATGGTGATGATATTAATACTGATTATATCATACCAGGCAAATATATGGTTTTAACAGATCCAGTAGAATTGGCAAAGCATGCCATGGAAGGTATAGATCCATCTTTTACAGAAAAGAGTAAAGATTCTATAATAGTTGCAGGGAAGAACTTTGGCTGTGGCTCAAGCAGAGAACAAGCGTCAATATCATTAAAGTATTCTGGCACAAAAGCCATAGTAGCAAAATCCTTTGCGAGAATATTCTACAGAAACGCTATCAATATAGGCCTTCCAGTTCTTGAGTGTGAGGGTTTATGGGATATCGTTAAAGACGGCGATCAATTGATGCTAGATTTGGAAAGTGGCGAAATTAAGAATTTGACTAATAATAAATCTACACAAGCTCAACCTTTACCGGATTTCATTCTTGAATTAATAGAAATAGGTGGATTATTGAATAAGTTGAGGAGAATGAAGGTTTAATTTTTCTGTAGTCTGTCGGTGGCCTAATCTCTGACTATCCTTAATAAAAATGACAAATTTTATCCTTTGATATTGTCAAGTTAATGTATTTTCTCGTGTTGAAGGGGATAAATTTTGAAGATTTAACTTGACAAACCCTTCTTATGATTTATAGGCGTAGCACCTTAAGGTAATATAGACCTCCATTATTTGGCGTAAAGAATAAAAAGGCAGAAGGTCTGTGCGGAAATTATGATAGCACCTCCTTACTTAGTCTCATATTCGATCACAAAGAAATGCAATCTGAAATGTAAGCATTGCTATAGTGATGCTACGGATACGCAAGCACAGGATGAGCTTTCTACAATTGAAACGAAGAAGCTCTTAGATGACTTAGCAAAATGGGGCATAAGGCTTTTAATTTTTGATGGTGGTGAGCCCCTTTGTAAAAATGACTTCTTTGAAATCGTTAAGTACGCCTCAGAGAAAGGTATAAGAATTGTGGTGGGAAGTAATGGAACTCTTATTGATATTGAAATGGCTAATAGAATGAAGAATGCAGGCATTCAAATGGTGCAGATCTCTATCGATGGCGCGAAGCCAGAAACTCATGATTCATTTCGAGGTGAAAAAGGAGCGTTCTATAGAGCTATGCAAGGAGTTAAGGCTTGTAGGGAGGTAAATTTACCTTTTCAGTTTGGCATGGTCATTAGAAAGCAATCCCTTCCTGAAATTCCAGATATGCTAAAGTTGGCGGTTGAAAGTGGAGCGGATGCTATAGAGTTCTTTGATCTTGTACAAGTTCCAAGAGTTAAAAAGAATTGCTCTGAAGAAATTTTGAGTAAAAGTGAAAGGAAGAATGTCATGGAATGGTTGGCTGAAGCCCAAATAGATTGCCCAATAGTAATGAGAGGCCTGGCTGTCCTATGTATCCTTTAATCCTTAAGGAGAAAGGCATTCAACCAAAACATTTCCCAATTCATGTACTACAAAGAATTCCATACTATAATCGAGGAT